>Ga0308164_10001047_pt1 | contig 35438 bp, 22 predicted proteins | sample PhyTR2_FD_201031 | JGI IMG/M metagenome (GOLD analysis project Ga0308164, IMG submission 201031) | Phyllosphere microbial communities from UC Gill Tract Community Farm, Albany, California, United States - DLSLT.R2 | ecosystem: Host-associated > Plants > Phyllosphere > Unclassified | place: USA... | reverse complement strand
TTTACAGCCCTTGCTTGAGGCTCGCGATCAGGTATTCGTCGATATCGCCATCAAGCACCTTGTCGCAGTCGCTGCGTTCGATGTTGGTCCGCAGGTCCTTGATACGCGAGGCGTCCAGTACGTAGGAACGAATCTGGTGACCCCAGCCGATATCGGACTTGGTGTCTTCGAGCGCCTGGGACGCCGCGTTACGCTTCTGCACTTCCTGCTCATACAAACGGGCCCGCAGCATTTTCATGGCGGTGTCCTTGTTCGCATGCTGGGAACGCTCGTTCTGGCAACTGACCACGGTATTGGTCGGAACGTGGGTGATACGCACCGCCGAGTCAGTGGTGTTTACGTGTTGACCACCGGCCCCGGAGGAACGGTAAGTGTCGATACGCAGGTCCGCCGGATTGATGTCGATTTCGATGTTGTCATCGATTTCCGGCGAAACGAATACAGCCGAGAACGAGGTGTGGCGACGGTTGCCGGAGTCGAACGGGCTCTTGCGCACCAGACGGTGAACGCCGATCTCGGTACGCAGCCAGCCAAAGGCGTATTCGCCCTTGATGTGCACGGTAGCGCCCTTGATACCGGCGACTTCACCGGCGGACAGTTCCATGATGGTGGCGTCGAAACCGCGCTTGTCGGCCCAGCGCAGGTACATGCGCAGCAGGATATTGGCCCAGTCCTGCGCTTCGGTACCGCCGGAGCCGGCCTGGATGTCCAGGTAAGCATTGTTGGGGTCCATGTCGCCGCTGAACATGCGGCGGAACTCGAGCTTTTCCAGCGATTCGCGCAGGCGCTCGACTTCGGCTGCTACGTCATCGACGGCAGCCTGGTCTTCTTCTTCGGCAGACATCAGCAACAGGTCTTTGGCATCGGTCAGCCCCGAGGACATTTCGTCCAGGGTTTCTACGATCTGCGCCAGCAGGGAGCGCTCGCGCCCCAGTTCCTGGGCGTAGGCCGGGTTGTTCCAGACGTTTGGATCTTCGAGCTCGCGGTTGACTTCGGTCAGACGATCATGTTTGTGATCGTAGTCAAAGATACCCCCGAATGGTTTCGGAGCGCTCGGACAAATCCTTGATGCTGTTTAGGATCGGGTTGATTTCCATGGTAGGCAGCACTCGCAGGCGAAATTTTCAAAGCCGACGAGTATACCCCAGGCCGGGCCACGAAAGCAGCCCGTCGGGCAGGCGTTGTGAAGCCTATTTTATCGGCCGCTGCCGGCGTCAGCCAGCCGCGACCTGGTTGCGTCCGTTGTTCTTGGCCTGATAAAGCCCTTTGTCGGCATCCAGAATGAGCTGACGGCTTTGCATCCCGACCTGTGGCGTCATGGTTGCTACACCGATACTCACCGTCAGGCTGGAGCCGGGCACTGGCGCAATGTGCGGGATGTTCATGCCCGCCACGCTTTGGCGCAGCTTCTCTGCCAGCAGACGTGCGCCGCCGGGCGAGGTATTGGGCAGGACCATGGCGAATTCTTCACCACCGTAGCGTGCTGGCAAATCAGATGGACGACTGCAACTGTTACGGATGGCCTTGGCGACCTGACGCAGGGCCTCGTCGCCCTCCAGGTGGCCGAAGTTATCGTTGTAGGGTTTGAAGTAGTCGACATCGATCATCAGCATCGACAACTGGGATTGCTCGCGAATTGCCCGGCGCCACTCCAGCTCCAGATACTCATCGAAATGACGACGGTTCGACAGCCCTGTGAGGCCATCGGAATTCATCAGGCGCTGCAACACCAGGTTGGTATCGAGCAATTGTTGCTGGCTGACGCGCAGGGCGCGATAGGCCTCGTCGCGCTGCAACAGGGTCATGTACGAGCGCGAGTGATAGCGAATACGCGCAATCAGCTCGATGTTGTCCGGCAGCTTGACCAGATAGTCGTTGGCCCCCGCCGTAAACGCCGCGCTCTTGATCAGCGGGTCTTCCTTGGTGGACAGCACGATGATCGGGATATCGCGGGTCAACGGGTTGCTGCGGTACTCACGAACCAGCGTCAACCCGTCGAGGCCCGGCATCACCAGGTCCTGCAGAATCACCGTCGGCTTAAGCTGCACGGCCTGGGCAATTGCCTGATGCGGGTCGGCACAAAAATGAAAGTCGATAGACTCATGGCCAGCCAGGCCGCGCCGTACGGCTTCACCAATCATGGCCTGATCATCCACCAGAAGCACCATTGCGCTGTTTTCATCCGGTGTCTTGAGCTCATCCGTTTGCAGGTCATTCATGATCTTTCTCCTGATCGCCGACTGCCGCTGAGTTCAGCACTGCAGTCATTGAGTAAATACCTCGATCAAGCGAGGTGCTATGGCGGGCAACGGACAGATTTCCACGGCAGCATCAATGGCTGCGGCAGCCTTGGGCATGCCATACACAGCAGAACTGGCCTGATCCTGAGCGATGGTCAGAAACCCCCGCTCTCGCATGGCCTTGAGTCCCTGTGCACCGTCGCGCCCCATCCCGGTCAGCAGAACGCCGACCGCCTCGCCATTCCAATAACGCGTAACGCTCTCGAAAAACACATCGATCGAGGGCCTGTAAACTTCATTCACCGGCTCCGCCGTGTACGCCAGCGTGCCGTCCTTGAGCAATCGAATATGATGATTGGTGCCCGCCAGCAACACCACACCCGGCTGTGGCGTTTCACCTTCCCTTGCCAGACGCACCGGCAGGCCGGAGGCGGAGCTCAACCAGTCGGCCATACCGGCGGCGAAGACCTGATCGACATGCTGCACAAGGACGATCGCCGCCGGGAAGCTCACCGGAAGCCCCTTGAGCAGAATCTCCAGCGCCGCAGGCCCGCCCGCCGAGGAGCCGATCGCCACGAGCCGGTCACGTCTGGACGGCGCGGCCCGCGGTGCAGCCGCGACACTTTCAACGCCGACACGCTGGCCGATCAGCCAGTCGATATTGAGGATCTTGCGCAGCAGGGGCGCCGCCGCCTCTTTTGGATTGGGACCGCCAATGGCCGGCGTGTCCACCACATCAAGCGCGCCGTGCCCCATCGCTTCGAACACGCGGCGCATGTTCTGCTCGCGGTCGACGGTCACGATGACGATAGCGCAGGGTGTTTCGGCCATGATCCGGCGCGTGGCTTCCACGCCGTCCATCACCGGCATGATCAGGTCCATCAGGATCAGATCCGGGGTCTGCTCGACGCAACGCTGCACGGCGTCGGCACCATTGGACGCCACCCAGATGATCTGATGCGCGGGCTCGAACGCCAGCGCACGGCGCAGGGCTTCGATGGCCATGGGCATATCGTTGACGATGGCAATCTTCATCCTTGCGCGTCTCCTATCAATTCGACGACAGCGTCGAGCAAGGCATCATCGTGAAAACTGGCCTTGGCCAGGTAATAATCGGCGCCGGCGTCCAGGCCGCGACGCCGGTCTTCTTCGCGGTCCTTGTAGGACACGACCATGACCGGCAAGGACTGCAAGCGGGTATCGCGGCGCAACAGGGTCACCAGCTCGATACCGTCCATACGCGGCATGTCGATGTCGGTAATCAGCAGGTCGAAGTCCTCGGCGCGCAGGGCGTTCCAGCCGTCCATTCCGTCCACGGCCACCGACACCTGGTAGCCGCGACTGAGCAGCAGCTTGCGTTCCAGTTCGCGCACGGTCAACGAATCATCGACCACCAGCACGCGCTTGCGTGATACCTGGTCTACCTGGCGATTGCGTCGATCAATGCGTTCCAGGCGGCCGGTATTCAGCAGTTTTTCCACCGAGCGCAGCATGTCTTCGACATCGATGATCAGCACCACCGAACCGTCGTCGAGCAAAGCCCCTGCTGACACGTCCTGCACCTTGCCCAGGCGCGTATCGAGCGGCATCACCACCAGCGTACGCTCACCAATGAAGCGTTCGACGGCGACGCCATAAACCGCATCGCGCTCGCGAATCACCACGACCTTGAGCGTCTCTCCGGCCTTCTGCGCAGGCGGCCGGTTCAGCAATTGAGTGGCCGAGACCAGGCCTACATGGCGCTCTTCATCCCAGAAATGCTGACGCCCTTCCAACTGCAGAATGTCGTCAGGCTGCAGGTCGCGCATACGTTCGATATGAGCCAGCGGAAAGGCGTAGGCTTCACCACCCACTTCCACGACCAGACTGCGCACCACTGAAAGCGTCAGCGGCATTTCAATTCTGAAGCGACTGCCCTCGCCCGCCCATTGCTGCAGCTCGACGCTGCCGTGCATCTGGCGAACCATATGCTGCACGGCATCGAGGCCGACACCACGGCCGGAAATCTGCGTGACCTTGTCGCGCATGCTGAAGCCCGGCAGGAACAGAAAACTCAGCAGTTCTTCCTCGCTCAACTGCGCAGCGGTCTCGGCAGGCGAAAGCTTGCGGTCGACGATACTCTGGCGCACACGTTCAAGGTCCACGCCGCCACCGTCATCGCTCAACTCAACGACCAGCAAGCCGGCCTGATGCGAGGCCTGCAGACGAATCAGGCCTTCCGGATCCTTACCGGACGCCACGCGCTGCTCGGGCGATTCGATGCCATGGTCCACGGCGTTGCGCAATAAATGGGTCAGTGGTGCATCGAGCTTTTCCAGCACATCGCGATCGACCTGCGTCTTCTCGCCTTCGATCTGCAAGCGGACCTGTTTGCCCAGCTCACGCCCGAGGTCGCGGACCATGCGCGCCTGGCCGTTCAGCACATCGGCGAAAGGCCGCATGCGGCAGGCCAGTGCTGTGTCGTATAACAGTTGCGCACGTTGTGCCGACTGCCAGCCGAATTCATCCAGCTCGGCAGTGTGCCGGGCCAACACCTGCTGCGCCTGGGACAAGAGGTTGCGTGCGTCTTCCAGGGCTTTTTGCACATCGGCCGAAGGACCTTCCTCGCCAAAACTGGCGCCCAGCACTTCCAGCGCACGGTCGCTGCTGCTTTGCAGACGCTTGAGCCGCTGCATACCGGCCAGCAGCGGTTTGAGGCGCTGAGTCTCGACCAGCGATTTGCTGGACATGTCCAGCAACCCGTTGAGGCGCTCGGCAGTGACTCGCAACACACGCTCGCCACCTTCGGCCACACGCCGTTCACGCAATGGCGTGAACGGCGCTTCAGGTTCCGGCATGACGGCTGGTTGAGCGGGCGCAGGCGATGCTGCGACCAAGGGCTCGGGCACAGCCGCACCGCTGGAAGTCTCAAGCTGAAGCATCGCGCTGGCGAGCAAAGCGTCCGAGGCCGGGTCTGACAGCGGCGTGCTCACCGTGCGTGCTGCGCCAGCGCCGGAAGTCAGCAACGTATTGAGCCTTTCGACATAACTGTCGATATCAGGCTGACCAATACTGTCGCTGCCTGGCGTGGCGATACGCATCAACAGATCGGTCCCCGACAGCAGCGCGTCGATGTGCTCGGCCTGAAGCAGCAGACGGCCTTCCTGGGCGCTGACCAGGCAGTCTTCCATGACATGCGCGACGCTCACGCCGAAATCGACGCCGACAATACGCGCTGCGCCCTTGAGCGAATGAGCGGCCCGCATGCAGGCTTCCAGCTGATCCGCCTGGGTCGGGTTACGTTCGAGTGCCAGCAGGCCCGCACTCAGTACCTGGGTCTGCGCGTCGGCTTCCAGCGTGAACAGTTCGAACAGCGAGGCGTCACGCATTTGATCTGGCGTCATGTGAGGCTCCGATACACCGCCGACAACAACTCATCTTCGTCCAGCCAGCGCAGGCTGCGGCCCTTCCATTGCAGAACGCCACGAGTGAAACGGGCATTGGCGTGCGAGCCGGACGCCGAAGCGGCTTCCAGCTCGCGCTCGTCAATGGCGTGAATGCCGTCCACCTCGTCGACCGGCACCACCACAGGGCCGCCTTCGGCGCTCAAGATCAGCATGCGCGGCACAACACGCGTAGACGGGGTGCTCACCGCTGTGCTGTCCAGCCCGAGCAGCTCGACCAGTGAGATGCACGCTACCAGAGCGCCGCGTACATTGGCGACACCCAGCAACGCACGCGAGCGCTGGTGTGGCAGTGAATGGATGGTCTGGCTGGGGGCGACTTCCGAGAGGCAGCGCGACGCCAGCCCCAGCCACTCTTCGCCAAGACGGAATACCAGAATCGAGCGGGTCTCGAGGTCGCGCAGCAACACCGAGCCCTGAAAATGTTCATGCGACTCCTGGGCCAGCGAATAGCGGTCCAGCAGTCGGGTGGCGGCGGCAGAATAAACCGCGCAGTTGCGGCAGTGGATGTGCTCTGCAAGCAGCGGGCAGGAGCGATCGCCATGAATGCCGATGCGGTTCCAGCAATCATCGATATCCTGGGCCTGATCATGGGTCAGACTGGAAAAACCGGACACGCCCGTCATCAGTGGTTTCCTTGTTTATTCGCGCCACGCGCAGCGCGGTCCTGCAAGCGGCGCGCGCCGGCAGTGTCACCCTGGGCCGCCAGCAATGCCGCCAGTTGGGCCAGCGACTCGGAGTGCTGCGGTTGCAGATACAGCGCCTTGCGATAGAAGCCCTGCGCCTGTGGCACACGGCCCTCCACTTCACTGAGCAGACCCAGCCAGTAAAACACCTGCGCGACCGGCTCATGCTGTTGCAGGTAACGCTCGCATGCAGCCCGCGCTTCGGCAGTTTTGCCTTCGTTGGCCAGCCCCGCAATCTTGTCGAGCACTGCCGACACCTCGCTATTGGCCTGCGCAGCGACTGGTTTTGCAATAGGCGCAAATGCAGCTGATGTGCGCGGCGCAGGTCGTGGCGCGACCGCTCTGGCAGGCGCCTCGACGACAGGACGCGGGGCAACGGGTGCAGCGACCTGTTTTGGCGCCGGGGCCGGCACCGCCGCATCGACGGGCGCGTGCCGAAAAGCGAATGACTGAGCGATCCCCGTCGAGCGCATGCCGATAGCGGCCAGCAGATTGCCCTCCGCCGGACCGATAAACAGCAGGCCGTCTTCACGGGTCAGTTGTTTGAGCACCTTGAACACATGTTGCTGGGTCTGTCGATCGAAATAGATCACCAGATTGCGGCAAAAAACGATGTCATAGGCCACGTGCGAGGCGAGTTTTGGGTCGAGCAGGTTGCCCGGCTGAAAACTCACACAGGCGCGCACACTGTCAGCGATTTCAAAGCCGTCAGCGACTGGATTGAAATACCGCTCTCGATAACTGATGTCGCTGCCACGGAAGGAGTTTTTCCCGTAAACGCCGTGCTCGGCCTTGGCAATCGAAACAGGGCTGATATCGATGGCATCGACCTTGAATTGCCTGGCGTCGACCCCGGCGTCGAATAACGCCATGGCGATGGAATATGGCTCCTCACCGGTCGAGCACGGCAGGCTGAGAATGCGCAAGGGGCGCGCACCAGCAAGGCTGGCGATACGCTCACGGGCCAGCATGCCCAGGCTGAGAAACGATTCGGGATAACGAAAGAACCAGGTCTCGGGAACGATCACCGCCTCGATCAGCGCCTGCTGCTCCTGTGGCGACGAGACCAGCAGATGCCAGTAGGCATCGCTGTCAGCGCAGTGGGCGGCCGCCGCCCGCTGACGCAAGGCACGCTCGATAATAGCCTCGCCGACGGACGTCACATCCAGGCCGATACGCTCCTTGAGAAAGCTGAAGAAGCGCGAATCATCCACCTTCATTGCGCGTCCTCAAGCAATTCGAGGTCAATCGGCGGCACCGGGTACAACAACTCGCGGACCGGCTCGCTCAACAGCTCGTGGACATGAATCCACTGCAACAGGCCCTGCTCATCCTCACGCACCGGCCCCAAGTAAGGTGACAGGCGATTGTCCAGCCCGTACGCCTTAAACTGCGCAACAGGGCAGCGCAGCGTCTCGGTGGCCTGTTCCAGAATCAGCCCCAGCAACTGCGCCGGGTGCGCGTCGTCGTAGCGATAATGCACCAGCACCATGCGCGTACTGGTCCGCGAGCGGGCCGGTTGACCGGAATTCAGCGCACTGATGTCGATCACCGGGACGATCTCGCCGCGGTGGGCAAAGATTCCCGCCACCCAGTGTGGTGCCTGGGCAATCGCCTTGAGTTTTACCCGCGGCAGAATTTCAGCGATCTCGGTCGCGTCCAGTGCATAGCGGTCTTCGCCGATGCAAAACAGCAGAAAGAGCTTGCTGGCGGTCAGTGGCGTGCCATTGCGCCTCGGCGATTGATCGCTCATTGAGCCTTCAGACCTTGAATCGCGAAACGCCACTGCGCAGCCCGACCGCGACCTGACTCAACTCGTCGATGGCGAAACTGGCTTGACGCAGTGAGTCGACGGTCTGGCTGCTGGCATCCGCCAGTTGCACCAGCGCCTGATTGATCTGTTCGGCGCCGGTGGCCTGAGCCTGCATGCCTTCGTTGACCATCAGCACACGGGGTGCCAGTGCCTGAACCTGATGAATGATCTGCGACAATTGCTCGCCGACCTGAGTGACCTCGAACATGCCGCGGCGCACCTCTTCGGAAAACTTGTCCATGCCCATTACGCCAGCAGACACCGCCGACTGGATTTCCCGCACCATCTGCTCGATGTCATAAGTGGCGACGGCAGTCTGGTCGGCGAGGCGACGCACCTCGGTGGCAACCACTGCAAACCCGCGACCGTACTCACCGGCCTTCTCGGCCTCGATGGCGGCATTGAGCGACAGCAGGTTGGTCTGGTCGGCGACCTTGACGATGGTGACAACGACCTGATTGATGTTACCGGCCTTCTCGTTGAGAATCGCCAGCTTGGCGTTGACCAGATTGGCAGCGCCCATCACCTGATGCATGGTGTCTTCCATGCGTGCCAGCCCCTGCTGGCCGGAACCGGCGAGAACCGACGCCTGATCCGCCGCCGAAGTGACTTCGGTCATGGTCCGCACCAAGTCCCGCGAGGTGGCGGCGATTTGCCGCGACGTGGCGCCGATCTCGGTGGTGGTTGCAGCGGTTTCGGTGGCGGTGGCCTGCTGCTGACGTGACGTTGCAGCGATCTCGGTGACCGAGGTAGTGACCTGTACCGAGGAGCGCTGCGCCTGCGCAACCAGCGCGGTGAGCTCGGTGACCATGTCGTTGAAGCCGGTCTCGACCGCATTGAACTCGTCCTTGCGCGACAGGCTCAGACGGGTACTCAAATCCCCTTTGCGCATGACGTCCAGGATGCTCACGATCAATTGCATAGGGGCCATGATCGAACGCATCAGCAACAGCCCACAGGCCGCAGCCGCCAGCACGGCAACCAACAGCGATAGGATCATGCTGACCTTGGCACCCAGCACAGCGTTGACGATATTGGTGGTGGACTGGTCAGCCAGTTGTTTGTTGGCAACAATCAGCTCGTTGAGTTGCTTGCGCCCTTCAGTCCAGATCGGATTGAGCTCGCCGTAAAACTCACCGCGAGCGCCCGCATAATCGCCACGTTCGTATTTGGTATGGACATCAGCGAGCATGCGCGAATAGGCCTCGCGGCGCTTCTCGAAGACCGCAAAGCTGGACCTGTCCACCTCATCGAAAATGGACTTCTTGTAGCCGTCCATCTGCAACTGAAGGCTGTCGTCGAAACCCTGAAACTGATCCTTTTCCTGCTTGGTCAGCGGCCGCCCCTGCCCTTCGGCAATCAGCTCCAGCGTGCGGATGTAACTCTCGCCCCAGGCACTGCGCACCAGGGTGCTGTAGTAGACACCAGGCAACGCATCGAGACGAACATCTTCCTCGCTGGACTCGATGGACAACAACCGTGAATAAGATACAACGACCATCAGTAGCATGATTGCGATGATGACGGCGAAACTCGCCAGAATCCGTTGGCGCAAGGTCCAGTTCTTCACAGTCAGCCCTCAAGAGTTCAACGACGGCGTCGGGCCGTGTTCAAGAAGCGGACCGACGAACGGTCCAAACGGCGTGAGTATAGCCCAGCCGTCAAACGTTACATGGGTAATACAGAACGAAGTCACGGCCGCTATCGACCATCGCTCCTTTTCCCTCTTCATGTCTTGTCGGCCATCGTCACCACTACTTGAGCATCGGCCTTCAGAAACAGCGAGGGTACATAGATAGTTAACACTTGCACGGCAAGTCGCAGCCGTAAGCTTTGTCGCCTGTTCATTCACGACAAGGCACTTAAATGCTGGATCTATCTCCGTCGGGCAAGGCGCCTGCGCTCCCGCATCTGCAACTGATAAAAGACAAATCCCCCGCGTGGCTGCTTCAGGCTGAGCCGGCAACTCATGCAGCCTTGCGCAAGGCTTCGCGTCGCCCGGTGCAATGGCTGGCGAGCGCACGTACGTCCAGCCCTGCTCAGGTCGCCGAGCTGCAGCGCCTGTATGCCGAGCACCGCGACCACGAGCAACAGGTTCGTCCGACGCTGGATCGCCTGTCGACGCTGGAGGACTTCGCAAGGCCTCTGCTGACAGCCGCCATCAAGGATCGCTTCGGGCTGGAGGTGGACGTTGCCGACACCTGGCTGTTCCACGCCAGTCGTGCGCGACTCGACCAATCGTTCAATACGGCATCCAGAGACCCGGTAACACAGGCCAACATTGCCCTGAGGGCTGCAACCCAAAGCCTGCTCAAGGCAGCGCTGCAGAATTTCGAAGCCTGGGAAACAGCACCGGGCGCAATGGACTCCAGCACCGGCATCAAGGCCCAGGTGTTTTCTTCCTTTGAAATCCTCGGCCAACAGATCACCGGCAAGTCCTTGCCCATTTCACCGACCGATTTTGCAGCGCTGTGCCGTGAGCTGGACCTGGGCGGCCGATACCAGGCGCATCTTCAGTCCGTCTTCAGCACACCTTTGACACCCGAGGAAACTGCAGACGCTGCGGCATCGAGACTGAGTCAGAGCTTCATGCAACTGGAATCATCGTCGATCCGGCTGCAGTTGCAGATTGCATCCCTGCAACAACAGGTCAGCCCGGAGTTGCAAGGCGCCGTTCTGGACATTCTCGATGGCAAACAACATGTCCGGCTCGATAACAGGCCGGTCAACTGCAGCGTACTGTGCCTGGGTGATATCGAACTAACCGGTATTCTGGTTATTGGCAAGGATCGGGATACTGCTACTCAGGCAGAACGGATTGTGGTGTATATCCCGGATGATCCCGTTGCGCCGCTGAAGGAATACGACTCGGTCGAAGTGTTCATAAATGCATTGCGCGACCGGATGTTCATCAACGGCTACCTGAACTTCTTCATGCGCTTCATACCGGCGCGCCATAGAAGTGCCTTGTTTGAAAAGTTGTCTGAACGCCTGCACCCCAAAGTCAAGAAAGGCGGCATTTTCGAGCGTCAGTGGCTAGAGCGTGAAGCCGACCGAAACGCCCGACTCGACCTGAGAGAAAGCGTGCTGCAAGGTCCGCTGCTGGACAACCTGTACGAGCGCAAACGCGCAGCCTTGCGCGAAGACGCACTGTTTCATGGTGTGCCTACTGCGGCACAGGACCAGAAGACCTTCGATGAGCGCGTGCAGTACTTCATGGACACCGCCTTCAATGTTCTGAATATTGCAGGCTTCGTGGTTCCGGTATTGGGCGAGGTGATGATGGCGGTCACCGCTATCCAGCTGGCTCACGAAGTGTATGAGGGCGTGGAGAGCTGGGCCAGGGACGAGAAGCAGCAGGCGTTCGCCTACCTGTTCGATGTGGTCGAGAACGTTGCGCTGATATCGGCGCTTGGCGCTGCGGCGACGAGCGCAGCAGGCATCCCGGCGGTACAGGCGCCCGAATTCGTGAACAGCCTCAAGCCCGTGGATTTGCCGGGCGGCATGACCCGCCTGTGGAAGCCTGATCTGACCCCCTTTGCCCATGACATCGTCCTGCCCAAGGGTCTGCAGCCCGACGCTACAGGCCTTTACACATGGCAGGGTAAACAATGGTTGTCACTTGAAGGACGCACCTATTCGGTCAGCTCTGCCGCCAACGGCGACGGTTACCTGATCGAGCATCCGACCCGCGCGGACAGCTACCGGCCCGCCTTGCGACACAACGGCGCCGGAGCATGGCTGCATGAGCTTGATCAGCCGCTGGCGATGGAAGGACTGAACCTGTTTCGACGGCTGGGCTATTCCAGCGATACGTTTTCCGACAGCATCGCCAGGCGCATCGTCAATGTCAGCAACACGCCTGAATCGGTGATGCGCGAGGCACTGACCGATCAACATCGCCCTCCCGCATTGCTTGAGGACACTGCGCGCCGGTTCCAACTGGACCAGGAGATCGAGCGTTGCATAGAGCAACTGGAAGCCAACGATATAAACGCGGCGGCACCGCTTCAACTTGAACTGCTGAGCCAGGACCGTGGCTGGCCGGGCAATCGCGCGCTGGTGCTGGTGGATGCCGAGGGCCAAAAGCTCCAGACATTCGCCCCGGCGTACCAGCCGGTCGCGGTTGACACCCTCGACATCACTGTACATGCCGATCAGCCGGATGCCCTGCGTCAGGTGCTGGAAAAGCTCAGCAACAACGAAATCCGCACCCTGCTCAATGAAGAGTTCGGCGCAGGTCAGCTTGGCATGTCACCGCGACTGATCACGCTACGGGCGCAATTGGCGGCACGCGCCCGCGCCACCCGAGGCTGGCTGTTCGAATCCCGTTACCGCGCATTGAACGTTGCCGAGGCGGACGGAGCGCAAACTTTGCAGAAGGCATTTCCCGGCCTGCCACCTTTGGTCGCTCAGGAGCTGGCCAGCCACGCCTCGTCGGCAGAGCGACTGCAACTGACGACGGAACGCCGTGTGCCACTGCCCATTGCCGAAGAGGCCAGCGCCTATTTACAACAAGTGAGGCTGGCGCGGGCCTATGAGGGGCTTTATCTGACCTCGGTCTCCAGCGCCGACAGCGACTGTCTAGCGTTGCACAGCCTTGAAGCCCTGCCGCAATGGCCTGCACAGGTCAGGCTTGAGGTCCATAACCGGTATTTCGGTGGCCGTTTGATCGACAGCATTGGTCCGACGGATGCGCCGGTACGCAAAGTGCTGATCAAGGACGGCAATCGCTACGAAACCCGTGACGTCGACGACCGGCACCTGCACGGGCTCGACGATCTTTACTCGTCCGTGCTGCACGCCCTGCCCGATGCAGAGCGCAACCAATTGGGCTTTGCCCACCCCGGCCAGGGTCAGGCGCTGGCAGCGCTGATTCAGGAAAACCCCCTGCCCCGCCGGCACCTCGCTCCATTGCTGAACATGCAGGCGATCAAGCCAGGCACGAAATCTCCCATGCGCCTGGCCGACGGTCGCCTTGGCTATCCGTTAAGCGGCGGCGCCAGGGTCGACTGGCACATGACCGACGAGAGCCTGCTGGACAAGATCCGCATGCTTGAACTGGAAGACGCGTTTCCCGACGACATTCTCAACCGCCTGCGCCACACCGGCTGGGACAACAGAACCATTGATGCGCGCCTCAACGACCTGCTGGGCGAGCAAATGCTGTTGCGCGCAAGTCTCGATGCCTGGGCTTATGAATCCGTGGCAATGCCCGCTATGAGTCAGACTCATATAGACAGTCGCAGGCGTCTCAACGACGCGATCTGGAGCCACTGGCGCCTCAACAATCTCCCCGAGATAGGACGCACGCTTGAGCCGCTGCGCCTGCAGCAGGTCTCGTTGAGTGACTTTCCGCGACATCTGCCGGATTTCTTCTTCAGCCGCGTTACCGCGCTGCATCTGGAAAACATAGCGGTCGAGCCGGATGCAATTGACCTGGCGCCTGCCGGCATGAACCTGCCCCGGCAACTGAACAACAGCGCCGAACTGGGAGTCTTCCTGCAACGCTTCCCGCATACCCGGGCACTGAACCTGGTCAGTGAGCCATCTGCAGGGCTCGCCCCCGAGACCTCAGTCTTTTTCAACCTGCCTCAACAAGTGTCCCGCGTGCTGCCACAACTGACCGAACTGGGGTTGATCAACCAGGGGATTTTTCTGGATCAGGCGCAGATGAATCATTTACGCAACATGCCCGGCCTGAGGATGCTGGACCTCAGTGGCAATCGACTGATAAGCGTATTGCCCATGGACCTGAGCTGGCTGCACCTCGATCGGCTGGTGCTGGAGCGGGTCGGCATGCACCGCTGGCCGTCCTGGTTGACCGACATGATCCCCAACAACATCCGCGAACTGTCGGTGGCCCACAACAACCTGACGGAACTGCCCGGGTGGATCCTCGACAATCCCCCCAGCGCAGAGCATCGAACCGTGATTGACTTGCGCGGCAACGCCTTGTCCCGACACACCGCAATACACGCACGTATCAACGAAGCGGTCGCTGGCAGTTCCTTCAGTTTTGTCATGGACACTCCGCTTGCCGTGAGGGCCGCTGTAAACAGGCAATTGACACAAGGCGCCGAACTATTTGCCGCCGTTGATCAGTGGACGCATGCCTCCAGCTCAATGGCCGCACCGAGCGAGCAGCTCATCGAATCGCGCCGTCAGATCGGCAGGATCCTGATCAATCACTGGCGAACCTTCAGCCTGGGACAAATCCACAGCCCCCTGCGCCTTGCAGACATTGCGTTGACCGACTTTCCGCGCCAACTGCCGGATTTCTTTTATCGCCAGGTACGCTATCTGCATCTGAGCAGAATCACCGGAGCGGCCGCTGATCTTGATCAACTGTTGCGCCGCATGACTGACCTGACCTCGCTGGAATTGAACGGGCATGTCGCGCCCCTGCTGCAACTGCCACCGGCACTGCTCGAGCTTCGGTCACTTCGTTCGCTATCGCTGATGGATCAGGGAATGCTGGTCGATCAACAGCACATCGATTTCTTCGGTCGGATTGCCACGCTTGAGCGGCTGGAACTGGATGGCAACCGGATAGGCGCCATCAACAACCTGAACAGCCTCGGTGGCACAGCGCTCAACTGGCTGTCACTGAACAATGCAGGGCTGGTCGAATGGCCAACCTGGGTGGAGAGCATGGTGCCGGCGCAAATCAGGACACTGTTGCTGGAGGGCAATCTGATCAGCGAATTGCCAGAGCACATACTCGCCAATCCCGGCAGCGAGTTTGCGCACACGGAAATAAGCCTGCTGAGCAATCCGCTTTCCGACGACACCATGCGGCGGGCGCATTTGTCGGAGCGTTATGGACGCTCATTCACTTTCGACATGGACCTGCCGCCCGAACTCAGCGCAATGGACTGGACGGAACACCATGATTCGGACTCATCGATATCAGGTTACGAGTCATCAGAGGACAGCCGGGCAGCGACTCCGGAACCCGCCACGGTAGAGCCCTGGCTGGACGACAGCAACCCGTTGAGCACCGGACGGCGCGAGATTTGGGAGCAACTGGAAGCGAGAGAGCACACCCGCCACCTGCTCGACCTGATCGATTCGCTGCGTCACAGCGCCGATTATCGCAACATCGCCAGCCGTGCAGCGCTGCGCGAACGCGTCTGGCGAGTACTGGCGACCGTGAGTGAGGACCCTCAACTGGCACTGACCCTCAACGCCATCGCCGAGGAACCGCTCAGGCTGTTTCATCACAACGACACTTGCTCGGACGGCATCCTTCTGGAATTTAACCAGATGGAGGTGCTGGTGTTCATCCGCCAGTCGTTGCAGGACGTCGTAACGGAGCAGCGTGGAGCCCTGTTGTATCGACTGACCGTGCGGCTGTATCGCCTGTCGGGGCTGGATGTCGCAGCCCGCGAACAGGCCGGAAACCGTGATGAAGCCGAGGTACGTCTGGCGTATCGCACGCACTGGGCCAGCACGCTGGACTTGCCCGTGCCGCCGGAAGGCATGATGTACCCGGCCCACGCCGCCATCAGGCCGGGGGAGTTCGAGACGGCACTGCTTCGCGTGCAAAGCGGTGAACGCGGCGAGCCCTTCCTGCGCTTTGCCGGGCAGCAGGATTACTGGATCAACTACTTGCGCGAAACCCACTCTGGACGCTTCGAAGCACTCGAACGTGACTACAGGACTGAACTGAATCGACTCACCGACGAGTTCGAGCAACGCAATATCAGCCTTGACGACCCGGAATACGAAGGACGGATTCTAGAATTCGAAGCCACATTCAAAGAGCAGCAGACAGCGCTGATCAGGGAGCTGACCAACGCCGAAGGAATGGAACATCATTGATCGATCGAGTTGCCTGGCACGCAAGGCGTGCCGGGCAGCCGGCGGCCGGCGGCCGGAGCACCAGTTTACTGAGCGTTCCGCACCTGGCCCTCAAGCTCGGTCTTGAGGCCGGGTTCAAGTTTCAACTCACGCGCCAACTCATCAAGGTAGGCGCGTTCCATGAAGTGCTCTTCATCCACCAGCATCACACTGGCAATGTACATCTCCGCGGCCATTTCCGGCGTGGTCGCGGCCCGGGCCACCTCGGCCGGGTCCAGCGGCTTGTTCAACTCGGCATGAAGCCACTGCTGAAGCGTCTGATCGTTGTTCAGCTTGGTGAACTCTCCCTCGATCAGTTCGCGCTCGCGCTCATCGACATGGCCATCGGCCTTTGCGGCGGCGACCAGTGCGCGCAGGATCGCCTGGCTGTGCTGCTCGGCTTCAGCCTCGGGCAGCCGGTCGATGGTTTGCGGTTCGCGCTGAGCGGTGAGTCCCTGACTGGCCTGCCAGTTGTTGTACGCCTTGTAAGCCAGTACCCCCAGCGCCGCCAGACCTCCGTAGGTCAGCACCTTGCCGCCCATCCCGCGTGAGCGTTTGCCGCGCAGAAGGCTCATGGCACCTGCGGCCAGCGCACCACCACCGGCGCCAGATAGCAGACTGCCCAATCCATTCTGGGAAACGCCCTGCCCTTTGCCACCGCCAAGCAGGCTGCCGAGACCGTTGATCAGTGAATCGCTGCCCGACGATTGCTTGCCGGATTTGCCTTTGTTCTTGTCCTGCAACATGCTTTGTCCGGACTTGAGCAATTGATCGAGTAAACCACGCGTATTCACAGGAAGCCTCCTACAAGGTTTGTCAGATAGTTCATTGACCAACAACTTGAAGAGAAGTCACTGCCTGGCTATTACCGGTTTGCTTCCGGATGTTACGGCTAAAAGCACTACCCGTTCGTCAATCTGCCCCGCGCGACAGCGAAATGCTTGAAACCCGTACCTGTAGCAAAGAGTCAATAATGTACAAGCTGCAGGTAAAAGCAGGTATGCAAACCCTTTTCTGAATTGACCCAATACACACTTACATTCATATGAATGCCATTGCACTCCGATTCAGATTTTCAGGAGTTTGTCTGACGTGACATCGCCCACTGGTTTCCCGACCGCCAACGGCAAAGCCGCCGGGATTATTCGATCCAGGGACTGGAGCCAGACACCACTCGGACCGATCGAACACTGGCCGGTATCGCTGAAAAACACCCTGAATCTGATCCTTAATTCCCCGGAGTCGATGTACCTGCTCTGGGGGCCGGAGCTGGTGTTTTTCCACAACGACGCCTATACCCCGATCCTCGGACCGCGCAAGGACAACGCCATCGGTGCGCTGATCCCGGATCTGTGGGCAGACGTATGGGATCAGGTCGCGCCGCTGGTGATCGATGCGTTCGCCGGCAAGCCCTGCCGCTACACGGATATGCCGCTGAGCATGGCGCGCTACGGCGAGATCGAACAGACATGGTGGTCATTCTCGTTTTCACCGGTAATCGATGAGCACGGCGTGGTGGTTGGCATGTTCTGCATCACCAAAGAAACCACCGCGCATGTCCTCAATCAGCAAGCGCTGCAGGAAAGCGAGCGCAAGCGCCTGAAACTGATCGATGACCTGGTCAACCTGGAACGACAGCAGACCGCCAGACTTGAACAACGCACGCTGGAGCTGGACACGTTTTGGGAGATTTCTCCTGACCCGTTGGCGATACTCGATTTCAACGGTATTTTTCTGCGGGTAAACCCGGCCTGGACAGCGCTGCTGGGCCACCCGGAACACGAGCTGCTGGGCACGTCAATCATGACCCTGCTGCATCCGGATGATGTCAGCAGCACGCAGAACGCCTTGAAACACACCATCAACCACGTACTGCCGCTGTTTGAAAATCGTTACCAGCATGTCGACGGCAGCTACCACTGGTTCGGCTGGACCGCTGCGCCTGGCAATGGAATCATTTTTGCGCTGGGCAAGCACCTGACCCACGAGAAGGACCGCATCAAGGCCCTGCGTATTGCCGAGGAGGCCTTGATTCAATCGCAGAAAATGGAAGCGGTCGGGCAATTGACCGGCGGGCTGGCCCATGACTTCAACAACCTGCTGATGGGCGTCACCGGCAACATGGAGCTGCTGCTGTCGAGGATCAGACAGGAGCGCTTCACTGAACTGGATCGCTACATCAACGCAGCCCTGGAAGGTTCGAGACGCGCGGCATCCCTGACACACCGACTGCTGGCATTCTCGCGCCGTCAGACACTGGCGCCCAAGGCTACGGATATCGACCTGCTGGTCGCGGGCATGGACGAGCTGATCCGGCGCACTGTGGGCCCGGCGATCGACATGCAGGTCAATGCCTCGCACGGGCTGTGGGCGACCCTGGTTGATCCGCATCAACTGGAAAACTCGCTGCTCAACCTGTGCATCAACGCCAAGGACGCCATGCCCGATGGTGGAAAACTGCTGATCCAGACGGGCAACCGTCACCTGACTGCCGCCACTGCGACCAGGTATCAGTTGCCCGCAGGCCGCTACGTGGAACTCTCCGTCAGCGACACCGGCACGGGCATGAGCAACGACGTCATGGCGCGGGCCTTCGACCCGTTCTTTACCACAAAACCGTTAGGCATGGGCACCGGGCTGGGGCTGTCGATGATTTACGGGTTTGCACGGCAGTCAGGCGGCGGCGTGCACATTACCTCGAAGCTGGGTGAGGGTTCGAAGGTCTGCGTTCTGCTGCCGATGCACGAAGGTGAAGCTGAAACGGTGGCCTTCGATGACAGCCCGTTGCAAGTCCCCGCCTCGAGCACCGGCGACGAAACCATTCTGGTTGTCGATGACGAACCCGCGGTGCGCTTGCTCATTGCAGAGTTGCTTGAAGACCTTGGTTATATCGTTTTGCAGGCTGAACGAGGCGCCGATGCGCTGACCATACTGCAGTCCAAAGCGGCCATCGACCTGCTGATTACCGACGTCGGTCTGCCGGGCGGCATGAACGGTCGTCAGGTCGCAGACGCGGCTCGTGACGTCCGGCCCGACCTGAAAATCCTGTTCGTGACCGGTTATGCTGAAAACGCTGTATTGGCGCATGACACGCTCGAGCCGGGCATGCATGTGCTGCCCAAGCCGTTTGCGATTGCCGAACTGATCAGCCGCGTCACCGAGCTGCTGGAAGGCGAGTAACAAAAATGAGCGCCGTGCGGCGCTCATTTGTCGGTATTGCCAGCAGCGAAGCGATTGGCGATCAGTCGCGCAAGTCAGACTCATGAATCGGCTGATCTCGGTGCGTCGCGCGTTGATACTGCGCAGGCCAGGTTGCCAGGCGGCCACCCAGGTCTTCATCGGCGCGCAGAGGCCAGTACGGATCACGCAGTAGCTCACGCGCCAGCAGGATGATATCGGCCTGCCCGGTACGCAGAATGTGCTCTGCCTGCGCCGGATCGGTAATCATGCCCACCGTGCCTGTCGCGATGTCGGACTCCTTGCGAACCCGCTCGGCGAAGCGCGTCTGGTAGCCCGGACCGACCGGAATTTCCGCGTTGGCTGAAGTACCGCCCGACGATACATCGATCAGATCGGTCCCGATGGCTTTCAATCGACGCGCCAGCTCGACCGTTTCATCGGCGTTCCAGCCGTCTTCCACCCAGTCGGTGGCGGACACACGAACGAACACCGGCAGCTCTGCAGGCCACACCGCGCGTACGGCTTCGGTGACTTGCAGCGTAAAGCGAATGCGGTTCTCGAATGAGCCGCCATACTCGTCGGTGCGCTGGTTGCTCAGAGGCGAGAGGAACTGATGCAGCAAATAACCATGGGCGGCGTGAATTTCCACCACTTTGAAGCCCGCCTCCAAGGCGCGCCGTGCGGAATCGACAAACGCCTTGATCAACTCCTGAATCTGCGTTTCGCTCAGTTGCACAGGGGTGGTGTGCTGCGGATCGAAAGCAATTGCCGAAGGTCCGACCGGGGTCCAGCCGCCTTCATTCAGGGAAATACTGCCGTGCTTGCCAAGCCACGGGCGCCAGGTGCTGGCCTTGCGGCCGGCGTGCGCCAGCTGGACGCCTGCAACCGCACCCTGAGCGTTGATAAAACGGGTGATACGTTGCAGCGGTTCGATCTGTTCGTCGTTCCACAACCCGAGGTCTTCGGGAGTGATGCGCCCGTCCGGCGTCACCGCCATCGCTTCGGTGATGACCAGGCCGGCGCCGCCAACGGCACGGCTTCCCAAGTGAACCAGGTGCCAGTCATTGGCCAGGCCGTCGACACTGGAATACTGGCACATCGGCGACACTGCGATGCGATTGCGAAGGGTCAATTGGCGCAGGGTATAGGGTTCAAGCAGCAGGCTCATGGCAACCTCTCGTAATGAAAATTCAGGTGTCCAGGTTCCGTTCATTCAAAGAACAGGTTTGGCAGACTGTGTAGTGTCGACAACCCGGTAGCGAGAGGGGTTCCTGCTATCGTCAGCGTGGCGCGATATGCACCACCAGAAGTTGCACGGTTTCGTTGCCGCGAAACTCGTTGAGGTCGAGTTTGTAGGCCAGCTCGACCCAGCGAATATTCGGGTTGGGCCAAATATCCCGGTCGACGCCAAACGCAATGCCATCGAGTTTGACGCTGCCGCACTCGGTCTTGAGCACCATCTTCAAGTGACGCTCGCCCACCACTCGCTGCTCGACCAGCTGAAACACGCCGTGGAACAAGGGCTCGGGGAAGTGCTGCCCCCAGGGACCGGCATTGCGCAGCGCGCGGGCCAGTTCCAGATGAAATTCCTCGACGGCCAGCGAGCCGTCGGACAGCAGACGCCCGGTCAGGTCCTGCTCGTCGAGCTGACGACGTACCTCCTGGTCGAACGCTTCGGCAAACGCCGGAAAGTTCTCTTTAGGCAGCGAGAGGCCTGCCGCCATGGCGTGACCACCGAACTTGCTGATCAGATGCGGATGACTGGCCGCCACGGCGTCCAGCGCATCGCGAATGTGAAACCCCGGTACCGAACGGGCCGAACCTTTGAGCACGCCCTCCCCGGCGCTGGCGAACGCGATGGTGGGACGGTGGTAACGTTCCTTGAGCCGCGAAGCAAGAATGCCAATGACACCCTGATGCCACTCGGCGTCGAACAGGCAGAGGCCGAACGGCATCGACTCCAGCGGCAGGTCCTTGAGCTGGGCGAGCGCCTCACGCTGCATGCCCTGCTCGATGGATTTGCGATCCTGGTTCAGCTCGTCCAGTTGCACGGCCATTTCCCGCGCCAGGGTCGGGTCGTCGCAGAGCAGGCACTCAATCCCCAGGCTCATGTCATCCAGGCGCCCCGCCGCGTTCAGGCGTGGCCCGAGAATGAACCCCAGGTCGGTGGAGGTGATGCGCGAAGGCTCACGCCGGGCCACTTCCAGAATGGCGCGCAACCCCGGTCGGGCACGCCCGGCACGAATGCGCATCAGCCCCTGATGGACCAGAATGCGATTGTTGGCATCCAGCGGCACCACATCGGCCACACTGCCCAACGCGACCAGGTCCAGAAGCTCGCCCAGATTGGGCTGGGCACGCTGATTGCTCTCGAACCAGCCGGTCTCGCGCAGACGCGCTCGCAAGGCCATCAGCACGTAGAAAATGACCCCGACACCGGCCAGCGATTTGCTGGGAAAGGTACAGCCTGGCTGGTTCGGGTTGACGATGGCGTCGGCAGCCGGAAGCTCGTGGCCAGGCAAATGGTGATCGGTTACCAGTACCTGCAAGCCGGCCGCCTTGGCCGCCGCCACGCCCTCGACGCTCGAAATGCCGTTATCCACGGTGATCAACAGCTGAGGTTCGCGCTGCAGCGCCACTTCGACGATTTCCGGCGTCAGGCCGTAGCCATATTCGAACCGATTGGGCACCAGATAATCCACATGCGCCGCGCCCAGCAGACGCAGGCCCAGGACACCCACCGTGCTGGCAGTCGCGCCATCGGCGTCGAAATCGCCGACGATCAACATACGCTGGCCCTCGCGCAGCGCAGTGACCAGCAGGTCTACTGCCGCATCGATCCCCTTGAGTTGCTGATAGGGGATCAGCCGCGCCAGGCTTTTGTCCAGTTCGGCCTCGCAGGCCACACCTCGTGCTGCGTACAGACGTGTGAGCAGGGGCGGCAGGTCGCCAAGGAACGGCAAGGTGTCGGGCAATAGACGAGGTTCGATGCGCATGCGGGTCAGCTGATTCTCTTTGCAGTGTCGATGAATGTGATTTCGATCGGAACCGGCGGCTGTCAGCCGCGCTCGCCCGCAAGCCATTGCAACTGGACTTCATGCTGGCCGCGGTCGTCAGTGACGAACACCGTCCCTTCACTGATCATCACATCCCACTTGATGACCCGCGGCATATCCTTGGCCAGCACTTCCAGCACTTCCTGCGGGACGGCGGCGATATTGACGTTTTTCAGGTTCTTGATCGCCGGGATGACCTTGCCTTCCCAGACGCGCAGGCTGCCGTAGGCCAGCAGGCTGGTGCGTTCGGTACGGCGCGAGCACCAGGTCAGTCGGTCGGCGTCCGGCTGGCCCACTTCGATCCAGTGCAGAACCCGGTCATCCAGGCTTTTTTCCCACAGAGCGGGCTCGTCGACATCAGACAGGCCGCGACCGAACGACAACTGTTCGTTGTACCAGAAGGCATAGGCCAGCAGACGCACGGTCATGCGCTCTTCGGTTTCCGAAGGATGGCGGGCGATGGTCTGCTTGACGCTCTCGTACACGCCGCGATCGAGGTCGGTGAGGTTGAGTTCGAATTTGTAGGTCGTGGACGGCTGGGCCATGAACGGGCTTCTAGAGTCTGGAGGGAAGACGGCAAGTCTACCCGATGCCGGGCCTGTGAACGAACTTGCTCGCGCAAGGATGTGTTTGCCCCCCATTTGCAGGACGAACAAAAATCGATAGTTTGAAACAAATTTCTGATACATATCTGTGCTAATGACGATATGCGGCGAGCACCCGGACTCCCAACCGGGGCAACTGAATGTGACGCCACTGGCGCAGCGCCATTCAAAGAGCTGCCAACCCTACCTCAGACTGTTGAACCCTTTTCGAGGATGACACCCGCGAATGCCCCTTCCTGCCTCGTACTGTACAACGGCTCGATTGATGCTCGCCCTGTCGCTGGCTGCCATGCCGTGTGTCAGCCAGGCCAGGGAGACGCTGACCTGGCTGATGCGCGACATCCCTCCTTCGACGATTTTTTCCGGTTCCATGCGCGGGCAAGGAGCAATTGATCAGCTGATGCCCTTGCTGACCGCGCAAATGCCCGAATACGATCATGTGCTGATGCGGGTCAACCGCGCCAGGGCTCTGCAAATGCTGAGCGACGACACGTCTCTCAGTTGTGATCCCACCATGCTGTGGACGGCAGAAAGAGCCAGAACCCTGCTTTTTTCCATACCGATCGGCGCCATCCTCAGCAGCGGTCTGATTGTGCGCAAGGAGGAAATGTCGAAGTTCGAGCCCTACGTCGAGGACGGAAAAATCGACGTCGCGGCCTTGATGGCCAGCCGGACGATCAAATTGGGCATCGTTGCCGAACGCAGCTATGGAGAGATGATCGACCACACGTTGCACGACGTCGATGGGGACACCCTCGTCCCGCACTACGGTAACGATGCCGTCGGCAGCCTGCTGCAAATGGAGCGTCTGGGGCGTCTGCAAGCCTTTATCAGCTTCTGGCCGGAGGCGCGCTATCATGCCATGCAACAAGGCATAAGGCCGGAGGAACTGGCCTTCTTGCCGATCAAGGGCAATCCTGCATACCAGTTCGTCTACGTCAGCTGCAGCAGCTCGCCCGAGGGCGAGCAGGCCATCGCACTGGTCAACCGCGTGATGCGCGTGCTGCGCGAAACCAGCCTGATGGGCTTTTATGCGCAGTGGCTGGAGCCTGCGCAACGGGCCGGCTACCTGGAGGACGTCAAGGCACTGCTGGACAAGGAATGATCAGACAAAAGAAACCCCGGGCAGAGGGGGACCTGCTCGGGGTAAACATGACCATTGTGGTCAGTACGTCAGCCCTTGATCACCGGAGCACAATGATCAAACCTGACGTAATCGATAGGAGTGCAGCGAACCCGTCAGGTTCCGGTATCGGAGACGTCGGTTAAGCAACTGTTAAGCAAATGATGGAGTGCCGACAAACGTGCGGCTGATTGCAGCATTGCGCATGGCGGCAATGACGCAGGGTTCGATTCGACCCTCCGCAACCATCAGATCGCGGCGCAGACCGTCTACCACGTCGGTGAGCTGACGCTTGTCGCTCAGTTGATCAGCGCCAAATGCGCGTTCGATCACACTGGTGCCCGATTTGTCTTTCAGAGTCACCAGACGTTCGCCCCGAGAGCCGGCCGGGCCAATACTGGCCTGATAGGGAGCCAGCGCTTCGCTTAGCAGTAAGCTGATATTTTCCATCCGGATCACCACTCAACAGTTTGAATGCAAAGGTGCTAATCAATGACCATCGGCGACAGCAGAAAGTTCTTTCTATCGCCGAATCGCAGCACCTGTCTGTCATTTCGAGCATGCCTGTTGAATGTGACAAGGAAAAAACCGGACGCCAATGACAACAGAAAGCGAGCTTGTAGGAAGAATCCAACATAATTCCGCTACGCGTCTTACAAGGTGCCTATGCTCTTGATCACTGCGCTAAACACCTCCAGCGCGTGCAATACCCGTATAGCCTTTTTCACGGAGCCACCTCTTGAGCGAGTCCGCTGATCGCCCGCTGCGGGTCATCGTGGCTGATGACCACCCGATTTTTCTCATCGGCCTGCGCGTCGTCCTGGAGCAGGACAATCTGGCCAGCGTCGTCGCCGAGGCCTGCAATCCGGACGAACTGCTCCAGGCACTCGAACGCCACGCATGCGATGTGCTGGTGACCGACTTCATGATGCCCGTCGAACGGCAGAACGATGGCCTGCGTCTGCTGCAGCGCATCCGCCGGGACTTTCCGACGCTGCCGGTGATCGTTGTCACAACCCTGAGCAATGCCGGACTGTTTCAGTCCATGCTCGACCTGGATGTCCGAGGTCTGTTGAGCAAGGCCAGCCTTGCCGGAGAGCTGCCTGCTGCCATCAAGGGGGTCAGGCGCGGTGAGCTTTTTGTCGCCGATTCGGTACGCAGCGTGCTGAGCGAAGCCCGTCAGCATGGCCCCGATGCGCTACTGCCGGCAGATCGCTTGTCGCCAAGGGAGCTGGAAGTGTTACGCCTGCTCTCGGCGGGCCATACGGTTGGCCAGATCGCTGCGCAACTCAATCGCAGCAAACAGACCGTCAGCGCTCAGAAAGTCGCCGCCATGCGCAAGCTCGGACTGGCCAATGACGCAGCCCTGTTCATTTATTTGCAGGAAAGCGGCATGTCCTGAAGCGGGTCGTCTCTGCAAACGGCGTGCAGGTGGCCGCTGTCACGCTCGGCGACCCAGCGCATGAACGCCGAGGCCGACATCGGGCGAGCGATGAAATACCCTTGAATGGCGGGGTCGCCCAACGCCAGCAGACTGTGGACGTCTTCAATCGTCTCGACACCTTCAACCACGACCGACATCGACAGCCTCTGCGCCATCAGCAAGGCACCGGCCACCACCGCCGATTTACGCGCGTCGTCGGCCATGCCGCGCACGAACTCGGTCGGTATTTTCAGCTCGCTGAAAGGTAATTGCAGAAGACGGTCGATATTCGAGGCGCCCATACCAAAGTCATCGATAGACAACTTGCAGCCCTGCATGCATAACCTCAGCAGGCCTTCGAGCTGCCAGGTTTCAGGGCGCGCGGCGTCCTGCTCGAGAATTTCCAGGGTCAGCGCGGTGGCCGGCACGCCATGACGGGCAAGCGCTTGCGTGATCTGCTCGGCGAAATCCAGCTGTTGCAGCACGTGCGGGTCAATGTTGACGGCAACCGACAACGCCTCACCCTGCTCGCGCATGGCCTGCGCAGAAAACTGCAGCGCCTGATCAAGCACCCGCCAGGTCAACGCAACGGTGAGTCCTTCAGCCTCGATGGCCTCGATAAATCGCCCGGGTGCCAGCAGGCCGTACACCGGATGCTGCCAGCGAACCAACGCTTCGGCGCCCAGCAACTCGCCCTGCAGACTGACCTTGGGTTGAAAATAGGTGATCCATTGTTCGGCGATGGACGCCACGTCTATCGGTCCGCTGCCGGTCGGGTCAAACAATTCGATGGCGCAAAGAGCGCTGAACGTGCTGCCCGACGCTGCCTGCTCTATACAGTCTGAGCGGCCGGGTCCATACGCCTCGAGCAGCTCGTACAACGCCCCCGCGGAGGCCGGTTTCTGCATGTAGCCCAGAACGTTCAGGCCTTGGGCGAGCGCCAGTTGCGCCACCCCTTCCAACACGCAGGCGGCAGAACAGCTGACAATGATCAGCGCGCGCGCCAGGCCGTTCTCAGCCATGAAGCGGATCAGCTCCAGACCATCAGGCCCTTCCATCTGCAAGTCACAGATCGCGATGTCGACAGGGCCGCGGCTTTGCAGGGAAAGCCTGGCGACCTCGACGCTGTCGGCCGCCAGCACATCGAACACCTGATTGGCGTTGAGCATCTGATGCAGAGCCATCAGCTGGAAAGGATGGTCTTCGAGAATGAGAACCTTGAGTGAGTGCACGATCACGCCTGCGGAGTCAGAGCCATCGGCCCGGGATAACGCCAACTGTAGCTCGTCCCGGACATCCGCCCCATAGGACATGTCCTAAACCCGCCACACTGTGTCGCTGGATTCAATTGCCTGGCCCTGCGGGCTCGGGCACGGCCACCAGTTGCAATTCGATATCCGCGCGCAGACCGGTCATGGCCACTTCCAGTGCCTGCCAGCGTTCGGCCAGGCTGGCCGTGCTCTGCAGCCGAACACTGTCGTCCAGCGCGGCACAGGCCTTGGCAAGCGGCACTGCGTCAACCAGACTCGCAGCGCCCTTGAGCCGATGCAGACAGGCGCTCAGGGTCTCCCAGTCACTGGCCGACACCGCGGGCTCCAGCAACGCGTGCTCATGCCTGAGGTTCTTCCATAATTCGCTTAGCAACCGTTGCATCTGTTGCGGGTTGGCCTGAGTCATGGTTTGTAGCGTGCCGATGTCGAACGTCGGTTCACGTACCCGATCCGCCAACTCATGGGCCAGACGCGCCAGTGACAGCGGCTTGATCAGCAGGCCATCCATGCCTGCCTGCTCGCAACGTGCCGCCTCGTCACTCATTGCGTTGGCGGTACAGCCGATCACCGGGCAGCGCTGACGTTGCTCTTTCTCTTCGATCTGGCGAATGGCCTGGGTCAATGCATAGCCGCTGATACCCGGCATATTGCAGTCGGTGATGACCGCGTCGAACACACCTTCGCACCAGCTCGACAACGCCGCCTTGCCGTCTTCGACAGCCGTTACCTGATGGCCAAGAAACTCCAGCTGCCGGGTCAACACCAGACGATTGGCGGACATGTCATCAACCACCAACAGATGAAGGCTACGCGTGTCGACAAGCACATCCGTTACATCGTCCGCGGGCAAAATCGGCTCGCTCACCCTGGTCAACGGCAGATCGATGGTGACCAGGGTCCCCTTGCCCGGCTCGCTGTGCAGGCTGATGTCGCCCTTCATCAGTTCCACCAGTTGCCGGGTAATACTCAACCCCAGCCCGCTGCCTCCGTAGTATGCGGCCGTGTCATCGCTTGCCTGGGTGAAAGGTTGAAATACCTGCTGCTGACGCTGCGGATCGATACCTTCGCCGCTGTCCTGAATACCAATGCGCACACGCGTGGACTCAGGCGAGTCATGGGTCACATCGAGCGTCACGACCACCGCACCTTGCCGGGTGAACTTCAAGGCGTTGCCCAGCACGTTGTGCAGCACCTGACGCAATCTAAAGGGATCCAGCCAGTAGTCGCCGCGCGCCTGCCCGGAGAATTCCAGGCGCAGTTCCACGCCCTTTTCCCCAGCCTGCGCGGAAAAAAGCTCAATCACGCCGTCGAAAAGTTCTTGCAGGGACGTCACAGCCAGTGACAACTGCATGCCGCCCGCTTCGATTCTGGCCAGGTCAAGACTTTCGCCAATCAGCGCGACCAGTTCCGTAGCCGAGCGGTGAGCCACTTGCAGGCCCTGCGATGGAATCTTGCCCAGGCGCAAGGCTTGTTCGCATTCCAGTTCCAGCAAACCAATGATTGCCCCCATCGGCGTGCGAATTTCATGGCTCATGCTGGCCAGAAAAGCACTTTTTGCCTCATTGGCGTGATCGGCCAGGCGCATGGCTTCCTGAAGCTGCTGTTCCAGTTGCTTGCGCTCTGTGATATCGATCCAGCCGCCGAGCAGCCCCTGCAACTGTCCATCGGCAGCGAAGAAAGGCACCGTCCATTGCCAGACGTCCATACGTTTGCCCGGCAGTTCGATGGTGCGATCAGAAAAGACCGGCTGATGATTCTCCAGCAGAGTGAGGTAATCGGTATGCATCTGCTCGGCCAACGCACGCGGGATCAGATTGACATCCGTGAGGCGTCGGCCATTCATCTGTTCGAAACTGATGCCCAGGCTCTGCTCGTAGCTACGGTTACAGGAAATCAGGCGCCCTTTGAGATCGCGCACATAAATCGGATTGGGGATACCGTCGAACAGAGCGTGTTTAAAGGCCAGTTGATCATTGAGCTGCCTTTGCACCCTTTGGCGCTGGCGAATCTGTACCTTGAGGCGACTGCTCCAGGTCAGCGACACCAGCCCGATCAGCAAAGCCAGAGACACGACCCAGAACACCCACGGCGGTATGCGCCCCCAGAGCGACGGCTGAGGCAGCGCCGAGCCCAGCCACTTCAGACGGATCGAGCGCAACTCGGCCACCGGAAACTCCTCCAGCGCCTTGTTCAGAATCCCCAGCAGTTCGGGCTGAGTCTTGATCACTGAAAATCTGTCGGGCGACCACTGGCCTTCGACACTTCTGGCAACTTTCAGTTGTCCGGACGGAAACAGGTAAGCCCCCACTTCATTCTGAATGGTCGCGTCGGCGGCACCACTTTCCACCAGCGCACGGGCCTGATCGTAGGTGTCCACCAGGCGCAGCTGGATCAAGGGGTGCTCGCGTCTGATCAGGTCCTCGAGCGCATGCCTGGCCGGCAGTGCCAGTACTTTCCCGGTCAGACTGTCGAGCGATATGTGCGACGAGCGGTCGGAGCGCACTACGAACATCCAGCTATTGCCGCCGAACGAATAGGTAAAATCCAGGAACCGTCGGCGCTCGGTATTTTCCGCGAGCGTCGTGTTCATGTCGGCCTGACCGGCGCGCAGCATGTCGATACTCAGCTGCGTGGAGGGCAATTCCTGATGGACGAACTGCAAGCCGGTCATACGCGAGATACGTGACAGCACATCTGCGTTCAACCCCACCCAGTGGCCGTTCTTGTCTTTGTAGATATACGGTGGGTGCTGCACGGTCGCGATGGTCACACTCGGATGCTTGAGCAGCCAGCGTCGCTCGGCACTGGTGAGGCGAATGCGTTGTCCTTCAACGTCAGCGCCCAGGCCCATAGTCCAGCGGCCGAGCACTTCACGACTGGTCGAGGGTGCAATGCTGTCCAGGGCGCGATTGATGAAGGTCAGCAAGCGCTGCTCGTCACCCCGCACCGCAAAGGAAAACCCCACCGGGGGCAAACGACTTTCGAATTTGATCTGCAAACCGAGGTAGGGCCGCAGGGCGGTGTAGGCACGGACTATGACTTCGTTGCCGATGAAAACGTCCACTTCACCCTGACTCAAGGCTTCCAGAGCACTGTAGAGGTTAGGCGCAATAATGATCTGGCTGTCGGGATAAACGCGGTGCAGCACCTCCGAATCGGCATAGCCATCAAGCAGCACGACCTTCTTGCCAGCCAGGCTCGACGGCGGGCTCAGATCGTTACCGCGGCCAACGACTACCGATCGATCGGGCATGTATTCGGTTGAGAAGGACAGCCCCTTCACACCCCGCTCGAAACCATTGGCACTGGTCAGCAGGTCTATCTTGCCGCCGCGCAGCGCTTCGATAGCCTCGTCACGCTTGGCGTACCCGGTGACCTGCACCGGGAGGTTCAACTGGTCGCTGACCAGCCCCAGGTAATCGGCACTGATGCCCTGATAACGGTTGCGATCACTGGTGATATCGATCGGCTCGTAGTCTGCGATCGCAATGCCGACCCGAAGTACCTTGAGCTGGTCGAGCCAGGCACGGTCCTGATCTTTGAGCGCCAGATCCGCGGAAACCACAAAAGGGGCGGTCAGTGAAAACGGCAAGCTTTGCGCCGCATTGGCTGCTCCGGCGAAAATCAGCGCCAGCAATACCCATACCTTGCGCCATGCGCTGCATCCCGATGTACTGCCTGCCTCCCTGACTACGCTCTGCATACTTGCCTGCTTCACTACGAATGACTCAACTCTATGGTTCGAAAACCAGCGAAGTTTGGCACGTAGAAACAGAAAGGCCCGCCAGATGGCGGGCCTAAAGTTGTTACACGACGCTTCTGTCAGAGCGGTTTACCGCGATTACCATGCTGGCTGACAAACGCCTGTATGGCTTTCAGGTCATTTGGCAGAACCGTACAGCGCTCGTCCCGCTCGAACAAATCAGACAAATGTGCAGGCAGTTCAAGCGCTTTTCCTACACCGGCTTTCTCCACCGCCTCCGGAAACTTGACCGGATGCGCCGTGCCCAGAATCACCATCGGCGTGTCCAGACTGCGGCGGCATTCGCGCGCAGCCTTCACCCCGATAGCAGTATGCGGGTCGAGCAACTCGCCGGTGCTGGCGAACACTTCGGCGATGGTCGTGCAGGTGTCTTCATCACTGACCGCCAGCGAATCGAACAGTTTGCGGGTCTCGGTCCAGCGCTCTTCTTCGACGCTGAAACCGCCGCCCTGGCGGAACGTGCTCATCAACTCGGCAATGGCAGCGCCGTTACGACCGTGCATGTCGAACAGCAGGCGCTCGAAGTTGGACGACACCATGATGTCCATGGAAGGCGACAGCGTGGCGTGCAGCGTTTCCTTGACGTACTGATTGCCGCTCATGAAGCGGTGCAGGATGTCGTTGCGGTTGGTGGCGACGATCAACTGGTTGATCGGCAGCCCCATGTTGCGCGCCAGATAACCGGCAAAGATATCGCCGAAGTTACCGGTCGGTACCGAGAACGATACCGAACGCGCAGGTCCGCCCAGCTGCAGCGACGCGTGGAAGTAGTAAACGATCTGGGCCATGATCCGCGCCCAGTTGATCGAGTTGACCGCGACCAGCGGTGTGCCCTTCAGGAAGCTTTGGTCAGCGAAGCTGGCCTTGACCATTTCCTGGCAGTCGTCGAAGTTGCCTTCGACTGCAATGTTATGAATGTTGTCGCCGAAGATGGTGGTCATCTGCCGACGTTGTACATCCGATACCCGGTTGTTCGGGTGCAGGATGAAAATGTCGACGTTATCGCAGCGACGGCAGCCTTCGATTGCCGCAGAACCGGTGTCGCCCGAGGTCGCGCCGATGATCACGACACGCTGGCTACGCTTGGCCAGAATGTAGTCGAGCAGGCGGCCAAGCAGTTGCAGTGCGAAGTCCTTGAAGGCCAGTGTCGGACCATGGAACAGCTCGAGCACCCACTCGTTGCCATGCAGCTGGCGCAGCGGCGCAACAGCACTGTGGGCAAACACGCCATAGGTCTCTTCGAGAATCTTTTTGAAGTCGGCATCCGGGATGCTGCCAGCCACGAAGGGGCGCATCACCCGGAAGGCGAGTTCGTGATAAGGCAGACCTGCCCACGAAGCGATCTCTTCCTGTGTGAAGCGCGGCAGGTTTTCCGGCACGTAGAGGCCGCCATCGCTGGCCAGACCAGTCAACAGCACGTCTTCGAAATTCAGGGCCGGCGCCTGGCCGCGAGTACTGATATAGCGCATGGGATCAAACCTTTGGTCTGTGCTGAAAGCCAGGGCTCCAAGACTGCAAGGTCGAAACGACCGGCTTGCAGCCTGGAGCTGAGAGCTTGCAGTTGATGTTAATTAAGGTGCTCGACGCGGATGCGAACCACCGGGCCAACCACGTCCTGCAAGGCTTCCAGGGCTTGAATGGCGTCATTGATACGCTGCTCCACTACCCGGTGAGTCAACAGGATCATCGGCACCAGGCCATCGTGTTCTTCGACATCCTTTTGCATGATCGATTCGATGTTGATACCACGCTCGGACAGGATGCTCGCGACCTGAGCCAGCACGCCCGGGTGATCCTTGGCCTGAATGCGCAGGTAATAGGCGCTCTCGCAGGCTTCGATCGGCAGGATCGGGTGGGCGGACAACGAATCTGGCTGGAAGGCCAGATGAGGCACGCGATTTTCGGGGTCGGAGGTCATCGCACGGACCACATCGACCAGATCGGCCACCACCGAAGATGCAGTGGGCTCCATGCCTGCACCCGCGCCGTAGAACAGCGTCGAGCCGGACGCATCGCCATTGACCATCACAGCGTTCATGACGCCGTTGACGTTGGCGATCAGGCGATCGGCCGGGATCAACGTCGGGTGTACGCGCAGTTCGATGCCTTGAGACGTGCTGCGTGCAACGCCCAGGTGCTTGATGCGATAGCCCAGCGCTTCGGCATAATTGACGTCTGCAGTCGTCAGCTTGGTGATGCCTTCGGTGTAGGCCTTGTCGAACTGCAGCGGAATGCCGAAGGCAATGGAGGCAAGGATGGTCAGCTTATGCGCTGCGTCGATACCTTCGACGTCGAATGTCGGGTCGGCCTCGGCATAACCCAGCGCCTGAGCTTCAGCCAGCACATCCGGGAACGTACGGCCCTTCTCGCGCATTTCGGTGAGGATAAAGTTGCCAGTGCCGTTGATGATGCCGGCAACCCAGTTGATGCGGTTTGCCGACAGGCCTTCGCGGATGGCCTTGATGACCGGAATACCACCTGCAACAGCTGCTTCAAAAGCGACGATAACGCCCTTCTCACGCGCCTTGGCGAAGATTTCGTTGCCATGCACAGCGATCAGCGCCTTGTTGGCGGTCACCACGTGCTTGCCGTTTTCGATGGCCTTGAGCACCAGGTCGCGGGCAACGGTATAGCCGCCGATCAGTTCCACGACGATGTCGATTTCAGGGTTGGTCGCAATGGCAAACACATCGCTGGTGGTCGGCGTACCGGTAATCTGGCAATTGGGGTTTGGTGTACGAACCGCAATTTGCGCAACTTCGATTCCACGCCCGGCACGGCGGGCAATCTCCTCGGCGTTACGCTGAAGTACGTTGAAAGTACCGCCACCGACAGTACCCAGCCCACATATGCCTACTTTGACCGGTTTCACTGATGAACTCCCCGAAAAACAGCCGAACCTGAATCGGCTGTGGAAAAACGGCCGCATGGCGCCATGCGGCTGAAATTTTGACGACACTCCGGCTGCTTGCGCCCTGTCTGCACAAGGCGCGTCTGAAAACACCGGCTTATTTGGCGCCCAGTGCCAGCTTGGCAACCTGCGCCGCAGGCTGATAGCCCGGAATCACCTGACCGTCGGCCAGGACAATCGCAGGCGTGCCGTTGACGCCGATCGACTGGCCGAGCTCATATTGCTTGCTGACCGGATTGTCGCATTTGGCGGCCTTGATGTCCTTGCCATCGACCATGCGGTCCATCGCGCCTTTGCGGTCCTTGGAGCACCAGACGGCCTGCAACTGCTCGTCACCCGGAGAGCCAAGCCCCTGACGCGGGAAGGCCAGGTAACGGACTTCGACACCCATCTTGTTCAACTGAGCGACTTCCTGATGCAGCTTGTGGCAATACGGGCAGGTGGTGTCGGTGAATACCGTGATGTGCGACTTGGTCTCGCCCACCGCCGGATAGATCACCATCTCGGAAGCAGGAATGGCATTGATGGTCTTGGAAATGGCCAGACGCTCGGTCTTCTCGGTCAGGTTGACCGGCTTGCCGTTCTGCACCTGAAACAGGTAACCCTGCACCACGAACTGACCGTCGGCGCTGGCGTACAGGACGCGGCCGCCCTTGAGCTTCACTTCATAGAGGCCATTGAGCGGGCTCGGCGAAATACTCTCGACCGGCAGCTGCAATTCCAGCGAGTCGAGCGTCTTGCGGATGGCCTGATCGGGGGCTGCATCCGCCAGGGCAGAGATACTGAAGGTGCCGGCCAGCATCAAAGCGGCGGCAGCGAAAATCTGTGGCAAACGCATGAAAACTCCTATGACGGCGGACAGGCTGGCAACTGTCGAAAAAAGGCGTGCCAGCCTTGATAGGCGAAACCGGCAAAGCCTACCACATAAGGCTCGCGGGGCCGACTCGGAGCGACGCAAGAAGCTTCGCAAAATACGTCGTGAATCAACCGCGCGGATGATGCCTGGCATGCAATTCCTGCAACCGCGCGCGCGCCACATGGGTGTAGATCTGCGTCGTCGACAGATCGCTGTGCCCGAGCAACATCTGCACGACACGCAAGTCAGCGCCGTGATTGAGCAGATGGGTGGCGAAGGCATGGCGCAGGGTGTGCGGTGACAGGGATTTGCCGATGCCGGCAACCGTCGCCTGATGCTTGATACGGTGCCAGAAGGTCTGGCGGGTCATCTGGTCGCCGCGGGTGCTGGGGAACAGTACGTCGCTGGGCTTTCCGCCCAGCAACTCGTCGCGGGCACCGCGCAGGTAACGCTCGACCCAGACGATGGACTCTTCGCCCATGGGCACCAGTCGCTCCTTGCTGCCTTTGCCCATCACGCGCAGCACGCCCTGACGCAGATTGACCTGCTCCAGGGTCAGGCTGATCAGTTCGGTCACGCGCAGACCGCAGGCATACAGCACCTCAAGCATGGCGCGGTCACGTTCGCCGATGGGTTCGCTCAGGTCGGGAGCAGCAAGCAATGCTTCGACATCGGCTTCGGAAAGCGATTTGGGCAACGGTTTGCCCAACTGAGGCATGTCGATCTGCAGGGTAGGATCGACGGAAATCAGCTTTTCGCGCAGCAGATAGCGGTAGAAGCCACGTGCGCCGGACAGGAAGCGCGCCGTGGAGCGAGGCTTGTAGGCATTCTCAACGCGCCAGGCAAGATGATCGAGGATGACTTCGCGCCCGGCACTGATCAGGTCAACGTTGCGCTCCTGCAGCCAGCCGTTGAACAGCGCCAGATCACTGCGGTAAGAATCCCGGGTATTGTCGGACAGCCCCTTCTCAAGCCAGAGCGCGTCCAGAAACCGGTCAATCAGCGGGTGGTCGATGGCAGCCATGTTCACTCAGTGCATGTGTCGGTAGACAAGGGATGAATCATCAAACAACAGACAGCAAAAAGGCAGCCCTGAGGCTGCCTTTTTTATGCATCGAAAAACTGTATCAGGACAGTTTTTCCTTGATGCGCGCTGCTTTACCGGACAGGTCACGCAGGTAGTACAGTTTGGCCTTGCGAACGTCACCGCGACGTTTCACAGC
>Ga0308164_10001046_pt1 | contig 35458 bp, 35 predicted proteins | sample PhyTR2_FD_201031 | JGI IMG/M metagenome (GOLD analysis project Ga0308164, IMG submission 201031) | Phyllosphere microbial communities from UC Gill Tract Community Farm, Albany, California, United States - DLSLT.R2 | ecosystem: Host-associated > Plants > Phyllosphere > Unclassified | place: USA... | reverse complement strand
TCTTTACAGGCTTCCTCAGGTGGGTAACCCTGACGCATCAGTTCTACTACCAGGAAGCTGCCGACGTTACGGATCACTTCTTCGCCCACACCTGTGGATGTGGCGCCACCAACTTCGTTATCAATAAATAAACCCGCACCGATAATCGGGCTGTCGCCCACACGGCCATGCAGTTTAAAAGCCATTCCGCTTGTGGTACATGCACCCGACAGGTTCCCTTTTGCATCAAGCGCCAGCATACCAATAGTATCGTGGTTGTATTGATTTCCAGGTAAGCGGGTAGGGGCAGCCTTATCGTATAGTTTATTCTCTATGTTCATCACCGGCGCGTATTTCGCCGTTTTTAGCCATTCTTTCCATGCTTTTTCACTTTCGGGTGTAAGCAGGTCGATCTTTTTAAACCCATTTTCAAGCGCAAACTGAAGGGCGCCATCGCCAACCAGCATGACGTGAGGGGTTTTTTCCATCACCATCCGGGCTACCGAAATGGCATGTTCAATATGTTCCAGCGCAGCCACAGATCCGATGTTGCCATCTTCATCCATAATACAGGCATCAAGCGTTACTTTTCCATCACGGTCGGGTAAACCGCCACGTCCAACCGATTGGTTTTTAAGGTCCGATTCGGGTACCTGAACGCCTTTTTCTACGGCATCCAGTGCACGGCCTCCTTTAGAAAGTACTTCCCATGCAGCATGGTTGGCTGCAATACCAAAATCCCAGGTAGAAATTACCAGTGGTTTAGCAGCAGCAGTTTGAATAGGAGCAGGTATGATATTGGCGATGCCACTTTTTCCAATTGCCAGGAGAGAAGCGGACAGCGCTGAAGATTTGATAAATTTTCTGCGGTCGAACATAAAAGGTTTAGGTGATTTAAATATGGTAAATTATGGCTGAATGGTAAAATCGTCGGCATCCTTTAAAAAAGGAAAGCTCTTTCGGATTTTTATCATATCGTCATAATTGATACTAAAAGTATAAAGATCTTCGTCTTCAGGTTTATAATAAACAGTGTTGCCATAGGCATCGATACACATGGAGTGACCGCTGTGGTAAACTTCCTTGCCATCATGGCCTACGCGGTTTACGGCGATCAGATAACTCTGGTTTTCAATTGCCCTTGCAGGGATGAGCGCTTTCCAGTGCGCGATACGTTTATCGGGCCAGCTGGCGATGAGCAGCAGGATATCATATGCAGCATCGTTATTGCGCAGGTAAACCGGGAACCTGAGGTCGTAACAAATGGCCAGTCTGATTTTCCAGCCTTTGAGCTCTACGATCACTTTTTCACGACCTGCGGTGTAGGTTTTATCTTCTTCACCCATTCCAAACAGGTGCCATTTATCATATTGCTGGTACTCGCCCGTAGGGAGCATCCATATCATGCGGTTGAAATATTTGCCGTTTTCTTTGATGATGAGGCTGCCGGTAATTACACAATCATATTTGGCGGCCGACTGGGCCATCCATCTCATGGTTTTACCCTCCATTTCCTCTGCCAGTGCTGCAGCATTCATGCTGAAGCCGGTGTTGAACATCTCTGGAAGTACAATCAGATCTGTTTTTTCTTTTACACCCATGGATAAGCGCAGGGATATATTCTGCAGGTTTTTGTCAACATTTTCCCAAAATAAATAAGCCTGAAAAATGGTGATTTTTAGATTATTAATATTGAGATAACTTGGACTTTCCATATATTCTTTAGGTAAGAGTTATGTAAATTATAATTTCATTAGTCTTTCAACGGATTTTTCCAGTGTATCTTGCTTCTTCGCAAAACAAAAGCGTAACACCCCATGGTCTGTATTTCTCATGTAGAAAGCTGATACAGGGATAGATGCCACACCAAAATCAGTGATCAAACGTTTGGCAATTGCTGTATCCTCTTCATCACTGAAATGCCTGTAAGTAACACATTGAAAGTAAGAACCCTCACAAGGTAACAATTTAAATTTTGTCTGTTCAAGCATTGAGCGGAACAGGTCGCGTTTCTCCTGGAAAAAACCGGCCAGGCCAAGGTATGTAGAAGGGTCCTGCAGGTAATTGGCGATACCAACCTGCATAGGTGTATTCACGCTGAATACGTTAAACTGATGTATCTTTCTGAATTCCTTCGTTAGGTTTGCCGGTGCCAGGCAGTAACCCGTTTTCCATCCTGTAGCATGCAGCAGCTTGCCAAAAGAAGCCACAATAAAAGCACGTTCTTTCAGCTCCGGGTATAGCGCAAGCGACAAGTGTTTTTGTCCGTCATAAATCAGGTGTTCATACACTTCATCACTCAGGATCAACACATCGGTGTTTTTGGTGAGTTTGATTAAGGCCTGCACGTCTTTTTCCTTCAGTACTGTTCCGGTAGGGTTATGCGGGCTGTTGAGGATGATCATTTTTGTACTGGAGGTAAACAGTTTTTTAAACATTTCCCAGTCAATATCATAATCAGGTGGTGCCATTTCATATGATTTTACCAGTCCGCCCAGCGATTTGATAATTGGTGCATAGGCATCATATGCAGGCTCAAAAATAATCACTTCGTCGCCAGCCTGGATACAGGCAGTAAGTGCGGTAAAAATTGCCTGTGTACCACCTGCGGTAATAGTGATTTCCGTTTCTGGGTTATAGTCTGACCCATATTGCGTGTTCACCTTATTGGCAACCAGTTCCCTTAAAGCAGGAAGTCCGGTCATAGGCGCATACTGGTTGTGCCCGCTTTTCATTGCATCGGCAACCAGGTCAATCAATTTCGGATCACAATCATAGTCGGGAAAACCCTGCGACAGGTTAATGGCGTTGTGTTCCGCTGCTAACTGGGACATCACAGAAAAAATGCTTGTGGCTGTGCCCGGGAGTTTCGAGTAGGTAGCTATCATGTAACTACGAAATTATAAAATATTTCAGTTTTTCGGATATCCGATTTTATTTAATAATTTCATCGGCTATGAGTTTTAAAACAAAAGAGAGCAGGTTGCTGCTGATTTTAGGAACTTTCTTTGTCGCCAATGCTATTCTCTCTGAGTTCATTGGCGTGAAAATATTCAGTGTAGAACAGACACTCGGACTCAAACATTTTGACATCAATTTATTGGGCGTACCCAATTTATCTTTTAATATGTCGGCGGGCGTACTGACCTGGCCTATCATATTTATCATGACCGATATTATTAACGAATATTTCGGTGTAAAACAGGTACGGTTCCTTTCAGTACTTACTTCTATTTTGATAGCCTATGCCTTTATTGTGATCTGGGGAGCCATGCACCTGAGCGCGTCAGATTTCTGGGTACATCAATCCATTAACGGAAAAGACCTGGATATGAATAATGCTTTTGCAGGGATATTTGGACAGGGGATGTGGATTATTGTGGGTTCCATCGTAGCTTTTCTGGTGGGGCAGATAGCCGATGTGGTAATATTCCACCGCATCAAAAGGATAACGGGGGAGAAGGCCCTCTGGTTACGGTCGACAGGTTCAACGCTTGTATCACAGCTGATAGACAGTTTTGTGGTGATTTTTATAGCGTTTTACCTGAACCCGCAGTACCACTGGAGCTGGCAGATGGTAGCGGCAATTGGGTTGGTAAACTATACGTATAAATTTCTGGTGGCCATTATAATGACACCTGTACTTTATCTGGTACACGCTATTATAGACAGGTACCTGGGAAAAGAACTTGCTGCGAAGCTGACCACACTGGCTTCGAGGGAATAACACTGGCTCCAGGGGAATAACACTGACTCCAGGGGAAGAACACTGACTCAAAAGGAGGAACACTGGCTTCGAGGGAATAACACAAATAATTTCAAGGGAAAATAGCTAATGTTTAGCAACGGTTTTAAAACATTGTGTCCACATTTTTGTTGTGACACCAACGGTACTTTGTTAACTGTTAATAATGAATAGTTGCACAAAGCTAAAACTTGAAATTATGAAAACCCTGACATTTTGTTTCGACCACCCAGTAGCAGTGAAGGTTCTTTTCTACTGTCTTTCTGATCCGGCTGTCAAATATGAGAAGAAATTTTTGCGCAGTAGCGAGGATGGGTCGTTACTGATTCCGGTTGAGGATATTCCCGCAGGTTCGTGGAATGTGATGCTCGAGTGGTGTCACGACGGGCGCGAATTCTGCATGGAGCGCAAGATTGAGATCCCTGGTGCCATATTAAGTTAATTCGGAATTAAACGTTTTCCTTTTTCAACATGATGAAAAAGGCCGGAAAACAAAAAAAATAACGAATATTTGACCGATTCCTTACAATCCATAGCAAAAAAAAGGTATGCTTTTTGTACCTTTGAGGAAAACTTTTAGACATTAATGAAGATATTTATTACAGGCCTTCCGTTAGAAGTAGGGGAAGATGAATTAACAGCCGTATTTGGCGATTTCGGTCAGGTAAAATCACTTAGGATTATCAAAGATCGTGAAACTGGTCAGAGTCGTGGTTTTGGTTTCGTAGAGATGCCAGTAGACGAAGAGGCTAAAGAAGCGATCAAGAGAATGAATGGTGGTGACTACAATGGTAACCGGATCAAAGTTGCTGAGGCGCAGGAAAAACCAGGTACTGGTGGCGGTAACGCTGGCGGTGGCGGTTTCAAACGCAACAACAATAACAGGGAAAGAAGCTATTAATTAGCTTTTTTCTATGGATTGAATTTTCTATCATCACATAGAGAACAAGGAATTGTTTGTTATAAAAATTCCTTGTTCTCATTTCTTTTGATAGTATTTAAAACAAGCTTCAGCATATGTTAAACAAGCACCGGGTGTTCAACCTGGCCTACGCATTAGTCTTTATATTAGTGCTGGCCGCAGAATATTGGCATCTGACTTTGTTGGCAAGTATTGCTAAACCTTGTGTCCCGCTGCTGCTCATTGCATTTCTTTGCGTGACCACCAACCTGAGCGGCAGGTTTCATCAGCGCCTTTTTACCGGCCTCATTTTTTCCCTTACAGGCAGTACCCTCATGATGATGCATGATCATGATCGGTCATATGTTTTATATGGGATCATCGCTTTTGCAATTTTCCACGTCTTTTACATCAGTGCATTTTATCTCGATTTCCTTTCTGCCAAAGAACTGGACAAAAAAGGGGCAAGGGTTGCTATTGTTTCCTGTTTGGTCGCTTTTACCGGATTTTATCTCTATATCAGGCCACACTTGCCTGTGATGAAATTACCAGCACTGATCTGTATTTTTATTGCGGCACTGTTGGTGATGATGGCTTCTTTTCGCAATCAGCGCGTGAATCCGTTGAGCTTTAAGCTGATTTTAGGAGGAGTGGTGTTATTGGTGATTACCGATGCGCTTGCCGCGCAGGTATATTTTGCAGGAGAATTTTACAGGTCAGGCCTGCTGATCAGCGCAGTGTATATGCTGGCGCAGTACCTGATTATATCCGGTGGCGTAGAACGGAAGCTCATCCATACCCAAACTCCATTATAGTAGATTTTCTTATTTGATCATTACCCCGGGCTTGTTGAGCAGGGGAATTCTGATGAGGTTATCATCCACGATACTTTCTGGCAGGAAGATGAATTTCTTATCATAGATGGTCCCGTTGATGTAATAGCTTAACCAATATTCATTGGTTAAGCCAAAAACTTCAGTATCTATTGCTTCCACGCCTTTGTAAGAATTGGCCGGGATATCTCCCAGGTAATGACGCAGGATAGAGGTTTTCACCATCCTGCCATCTTTCTCGCCATAACCTTTGGAGCTGATGAGCACATTATCTATCTGAACATTTTTGAGGTTCACCAGGTAAACGGTCCAGTTTTTCACTTCCGGCGTTTCACTCATCAGTACCACTGCCATGGCCATGTCTTCTACAATATTATCCGGCAGGTCCTTCTTCATAGTATTATTTCTTTTTTACGACAGCTTTCTTTTTTGCCGGGGCTTTTTTTGCTGCTGTTTTAGTAGCGGCAACTTTTGTACCAGTAGCTGCTTTTTTCTTGGTTTTTGGTTCAAATGCATTCGGCACCTGCTCCACAATCAGTTTTTTGACATCCTCAAGAGATAGTACCGCTAATTCTTCGGGTGTATATTTCTCGTTGGTCTTCGGACTTCTGCCCAATTTCAGCATGTCTTTTCCGAAACGGATAAAGGCTCCCCATCTGCCGTTTTCAATTGCAATCTTTTCTGCCGGCCATTGCTGGATAAAGCGGTTAGATTCTTTTTCAACTTTTTTAGCAATCAGTTCCCTGATATCATTATCAGACAAGTTATCAAAGTCATATGCTTTAGGCACATTGATAAACAAATCGTTCCATTTGATAAATGGTCCGAAACGACCAGTTCCTTTAGTTACCGGCAGGCCATCGTAATGTGCCACTGGGGCATCAGCAGTGATTTTCTCGTTGATAATCGTTTCAGCACGTGCCTGGTCGACTGTAAGCGGATCTTCGTTTTTAGGAATTGAAATATAAGTTTCGCCCCATTTCACGTAAGGTCCGAAACGGCCCACACCAACAGCAACTTCCTTGTCTTTATAAGCTTCCAGCTGGAAAGGCAACCTGAACTGCTCCAGTGCATCCTCAAGGGTAACCGTGGCTACCGATTGTGATTTCATTAAACTGGCGTACTTAGGTTTTTCTTCATCGTCTACCTGACCAATCTGAACCAGCGGACCGAACTTACCTACCTTGGCATATACATTTTTACCACTTACCGGGTCGATACCCAAAAGGCGTTCGCCATTTGCCCTGTCGGCCGTTTCAGTAGTTACTTCCACCTCTTTGTGGAAAGGAGTGTAGAATGCGTGCAACATTTTTGTCCAGTTTTGAAGTCCCTGGGCAATCTCATCAAATTCCTTTTCAACGTTAGCGGTAAAGTGGAAATCGACAATTCCTTTAAAATGTTCTACCAGGAAGTCGTTTACCACCTCGCCAATATCAGTAGGGAAGAGCTTTGCTTTTTCCGCTCCTGTAATTTCTGTTTTTGTTTCTTTAGTTACTTTACCGTCTTCCAGTACGATTGATCCGAATGCGCGACTGCGTCCGTCACGGTCTTCTTTCACTACATATCCGCGGTTCTGGATAGTAGATATTGTAGGGGCGTACGTAGAAGGTCGGCCAATGCCTAGTTCTTCCAGTTTTTTCACCAGACTTGCCTCAGTGTATCTCGCCGGCGGGCGTGAGAAACGTTCTGTAGCGTTCATCACCCGAAGGGTTAATTCCTGACCATTGGCTAACGGAGGAAGTATGTTTTCGTTGTCGCTGTCTTCAGCTTCTTCATCATCACTTGATTCCAGGTAAACTTTAAGGAACCCGTCAAACTTCATCACTTCACCTTCAGCTACCAGGTGTTCCGGGCGACTGCTCACAGCGATGTGTGCCGTAGTTTTTTCAAACAGGGCTTCGCTCATCTGCGATGCAATGGCACGTTTCCAGATCAGCTCATAGAGGCGCTGCTCTGAACTATCACCTGTAACCGTATGCTGATCAAAGTATGTAGGTCTGATGGCCTCATGCGCTTCCTGAGCACCCGCGGATTTAGTTTTATAAGTTCTTGGCTGGTGATATTTTGCACCATACGCCGAATTGATCTCGTTAGCAGCTGCTGTTAATGCAGTTTCTGATAAGTTTACCGAATCTGTTCTCATGTAAGTGATCTTTCCACTTTCATACAAACGCTGCGCTACCTGCATGGTACGTGATACCGGGAAGCCGAGTTTCCTTGAGGCCTCCTGTTGCAGGGTAGAGGTAGTAAAAGGTGCTGCAGGGTTTCTTTTTGCCGGTTTTGTTTCCAGGCTGCTGATCTTGAAGTTTGCGCTGATGCAATCCTGAAGGAATTTTTCTGCGTCCGCTTCTTTTTCAAAACGCTGTGGCAATTCTGCCTTAACCTGCTCCCTGGCTTTACCTGTACCAAATTTGGCGGTGATTTTAAATGCAGCAGCGGCGTTGAACTTATTTACTTCGCGCTCCCTGTCTACAATTAAACGTACGGCAACCGACTGCACACGGCCGGCCGATAATGATGGTTTTACTTTTTTCCACAAAACGGGCGAAAGCTCAAAACCCACCAGGCGGTCCAGCACACGTCTAGCCTGTTGTGCGTTTACCAGGTTATAATCGATTGTTCTCGGAGATTCGATAGCCTTTAATATAGCGGGCTTGGTGATCTCATGGAAAACGATACGTTTGGTTTTATGTTCTTTTAATCCGAGTGTTTCATAGAGGTGCCATGAAATAGCTTCCCCTTCGCGGTCCTCATCGGACGCTAGCCACACCATTTCGGCTTCTTTTGCTAATTTCTTAAGTTCTGCTACCACCTGCTTTTTATCTGCTGGTACCTCATAGGTTTGGGCAAAGTCGTTTGCCGTATCAATGCCCATGTCCCCTTTTACGAGGTCACGGATATGACCGTAACTGGATTTTACAAGAAAATCTTTACCTAAATACCCTTCTATGGTTTTCGCTTTCGCCGGTGATTCAACTATCAATAAATTTTTGGCCATTCAGAACGTTTTTCTGCAAATAAAACTATAAATAAGGCTAAAATCAAAATTCTATTGAGAATAAATCTTAGAAAGGGACATTTGTCTGCTTAAAATAATTACTAAATACTCAAAACCAGATACTTTATTCTACCGTAAATCAGAGGAGTACGATTAAGTTTACCTTATTATTATATATGTATAAATTATTTGTTCATATATTCGTTATAACATAAAAACCAAGACCATGAACACATTACTTATCTTATTTAGCCTGCTGTTTACCCCACCGGGTAGCATTTATGATTTTACCATGAAAACGATTGATGGTAAAGAAGTTAAGTTGTCAAAATTTAAAGGGAAGAAGATCCTGATCGTAAATACGGCGTCCAAATGCGGTTATACCCCGCAGTACGAAGACCTAGAAAAACTGCACAAACAATATGGGAAAGACGTTGTCCTGATTGGCTTCCCGGCAGGTAATTTCGGTGGCCAGGAGTTGGCGACAAATACTGAGATCCAGGATTTCTGCAAAAAGAATTTCGGCGTGACTTTTTTATTGAGCGAAAAAGTGAGTGTAAAGGGAAATGACATTAATCCGATCTTCAAATATCTGACTACAGAGACTAATCCGGATTTCACTGGAGACATCAACTGGAACTTTGAAAAATTCCTGATTGATGAAAACGGAAAGCTTGTTCACAGGTTCCGTTCAAAAACTACACCTTTGAGCCCAGCCATTACAAAGAATTTATAAGATAAGACACAGCGTTGCTCAACAGGGCTAATAAAAAGACAGAGCGCTGCTCAAAAGGGCTAAAAAAAAAGGGGAGAACTTCATGATGAGGTTCTCCCTTTTTTATTTTGTGATGATCAGTTTATTATTTTGTAGTTATAAGTGATCCTGTCTGTATTTCTAAATGTCCACTCTTTCTGCAGAAATCTTTATACCAGGAAACCACCGCCTAACAAATCATTTCCTTCATAGAATACAGCTGACTGTCCTGGGGCGATTGCAGATACATTGTGATCAAACACTACGCGCATCCTGTCTTTTTCCTGAACAATAGTGCTCAGCATCCCTGCGTCTTTGTACCTGATTTTAGTGATCACGTTGTCCATCGGCTCGTTGATACTATCATACTTAATCAGGTTCAGGTTGCGGACCATCGCTTCGCTTCTTTCCAGTTCTTCGGCCCTGCCCAGCATTACCGTATTGCTTTCAGGAAGGATTTGTGTTACAAACATCGGCTCGCCAAAAGCGATGCCCAAACCTTTACGCTGTCCGATAGTATAAAAAGGATAACCTTTATGCTGACCAACTATCATTCCGTCACTCGTGATAAAATTACCACCCGATACACGGTCTTCCAGGTCTTCCACTTTGTGTTTCAGGAAAGCGCGGTAATCATTGTCGGGCACGAAACAGATTTCATAACTTTCACTTTTCTTGGCCAGTTCTTCCTGTCCCATGTCCATTGCCATTTGTCTGATTTCAGATTTAGCAAACGAACCTAAAGGGAATTGTGTACGTGAAAGGTTTTCCTGAGAAACACCCCACAGTACGTAAGACTGGTCTTTATTTTCGTCGAGTCCTTTAGAGATCACGTGTCTTCCGTTGGTATGCTGACGTACATTGGCATAATGTCCTGTTGCAATAAATTCGCAATCAAGTTTGTTGGCGCGTTTAAGCAGTGCTTCCCATTTAATGTGCGTGTTGCAAAGTACACATGGATTTGGAGTACGACCGGCAAGGTATTCATCTACAAAATTGTCGATCACGAATCCGCCGAATTCTTCCCTGATATCTAATATATAATGTGGAAAGCCATAGTTTACAGCCAGTGTACGGGCATCATTGATACTATCAAGACTGCAGCATCCGGTTTCCTTACTGCTGCTGCCCGATGTAGCGTAGTCCCAGGTTTTCATGGTCAAGCCAATTACCTCATAACCCTGCTCATGTAACATCACTGCTGCAACCGAACTATCAACACCGCCACTCATGGCTACCAGAATTCTACCCCTTTTACTCATCGTATTTCATTATTAAATACTATCCTTATACTTTAATAAAGCGATCTCAGCCTTCAGTATCATCCAGATCTTTAAGCCTGTGACGGATAATAGGATGCAAAAATAAAGATTTTAGTTAAACAATCTGGTTTTAAGCGGTCAGATACTTGTAAAAAGGGAGATAAATGTAACGACTAAACGATATAGCATCGAGGGTATGGCGAGTTTAAACAGAATGTAATATATTAGGGGCTTAAAAATTTATATAAAAACCTTCTGGTAAATGAATAAAAAATTAATCTACGGTTTGCTGTTTATACCATTTATTGCGAATGCACAGCAGGATCTGGCAAAATATGTGAAGCCGATTATTGGTACGCAGAAGATGGGCCATACCTATCCGGGCGCTACTGCCCCCTTTGGAATGGTGCAACTGAGTCCTGAAACTGATACTTTATCTTACGAGCTGAACGGCAAATACAATGGCGACGTGTATAAATATTGCGCCGGTTACAAATATGAGGACAAAACGATAGTTGGCTTTAGCCATACGCATTTTAGCGGGACAGGGCATTCTGATCTGGGCGATTTTCTGGTGATGCCTACACAAGGAAAGTTACAGCTGAACCCGGGTACGGCAAATGATCCAAAAAGCGGTTTCCGTTCTGCTTTTTCTCACCAGAATGAAGTTTCTGAAGCGGGTTATTATAAGGTAAAACTTGACGATGATAACATTCTGGCCGAAATGACGGCAACCAACAGGGTGGGGATGCATCAATATACTTTTGGAAAATCTGATCAGTCGCACATTATCTTAGACCTGATGTCGGGCATTTACAATTACCCTGACAAAAACGTGTGGACCTACGTACGGGTGGTGAACGACAGCCTGATCACAGGTTACCGTCAGACCAATGGATGGGCGCGGACCAGGACTTTGTATTTTGCAATGTCTTTTTCAAAACCGTTTAAATCTTACGGACAGAAGAATTACGACAAAAAACAGACCTATCGTGGTTTCTGGGGCAAGTTTGACCAGACTAAAAACTTTCCTGAGCTAGCAGGAAGACAGCTGAGGATGTTTTTTGATTTCTCTACTGCCGAGCAGGAAAAAGTGAAAATCAAGTTTGCGTTATCGCCGGTAAGTCAGGAGAATGCATTGGAAAACATGAAAGCCGAGATACCGGGCTGGGATTTTGATGCAGTGAAAAAACAAGCCAGGGATACCTGGAATAAGGAGCTGAACAAAATTACGGTTAACACCGGGGAAGATGACAAGGTGAATTTTTATACAGCTTTGTACCATGCTTTTGTAAATCCGACCACGTATAATGATGTGAACGGCGAATACAAAGGACTGGACCAGAACGTGCATAAAGCGGAAGGTTTTACTAATTACACCACGTTTTCATTGTGGGATACTTACAGGGCGCTTCATCCGTTTTTTAACCTGTTCCAGCCATCGCGGAACAACGATATGGTGAAATCGATGATGGCACATTATGATCAGAGTACGCTGAAGATGCTGCCGGTATGGTCGAATTCTGCAAATGATAACTGGTGTATGAGCGGCTACCACAGTGTTTCTGTGTTGACCGATGCGATTATCAAGGGTGTTTACAATGGCGATCCTGAGGCTGCGCTACAGGCTTGTATCACTACTTCTAATCACAGGGACTATGATGGAATAGGCTATTATATTGATAAAGGATACATTCCTGCTGAGAAAAGCGGGACATCTATTTCCAATACTTTAGAATATGCGTATGACGACTGGTGTATTGCGCAGCTGGCCAAAAAGCTGAACAAACAGGATATTTATCAGGAGTACATTAAACGTTCTGGCAACTGGGAAAATAACTTTGATAAATCTACAGGATTTATGCGTGCGAAAATGGCTGATGGTACTTTCTCCAAGAAATTTGATGTGATGAGTACCCATGACCAGGGATTTATTGAAGGTAATTCATGGAATTACAGCTTTTTTGTTCCGCAGGACCCTGCTTCGCTGATTGAGCACATGGGAGGGAAGAAGAAATTTGCAAGTAAACTGGATACCTTGTTTACGATGCACTTACCAGACAAGTTTTTTGCAGAGACCGAAGATATTAGTCGCGAGGGAATTATTGGAGGATATGTGCATGGTAACGAACCGGCACATCATGTGGCGTACCTGTACAACTGGGCAGACCAGCCTTCCAAAACGCAGTCGCGGGTAAGGATGATCTTAAAGATGCAGTACAAAAATGCGCCTGATGGTTTAGGTGGCAATGATGATTGCGGACAGATGAGCGCGTGGTATATGTTCTCTTCGATGGGATTTTATCCTATAGCTCCTGGATCTGATGAATACTCATTGGGAAGTCCGGCAGTAAAATCTGCAGTGATTAAACTGGAGAACGGAAAGACATTTTCGATTGAGGCGATCAACCAGAGTGACAAGAATGTCTATGTGCAGAAAGTATTGCTGAACGGCACGCCGGTTAATACGCACACGATTAAACATGCTGATATTACCAATGGCGGTAAGCTCACTTTTTACATGAGCAGTAAGCCTGGAAAATAATTGAATTTGCAGAATAGGAGGGCAGGGTGAGGTTTCATCCTGCTTTTTTTTTTGGCTTTCTTTTTGAAGCGCATTAGTCAATAGTATCTTGATGCGTATTTTGAGGTCAGCATTGGACTGCAGCGAATTGGAGTAGGAGACGTGTATGGACAGTGCAGGCTTTCACCTGGTCTTGACACAGTAAACGGTTGAAGGTAGTTTTAAAAAGGGTTACGTATCCGTTGACCGGATTTTAGATTTCGGATATTAATATGCTGGAAGTAGTTTGATTCGGGTTGGACCCCAAGCAACCCCCATCCAACCTCCATGTAATGTGCTTGTTACGGGCTTACAAGCCATGCTAAAACATTTACTAAACCATTCTTAAACCTTTGTTTACTGCGAACAAGGTTGTTTTTGCTACGAGTTAGATCTGTTTTTGCTTCGTTCTTGTATTATGTCGCTTTATTTTTGTGTGTTTGCAGTGAGCTCATGTGTAATTTACTCAGAATTTGGAATTATTTCAAGGTTTCGTTCTGTAATATTTATGCTGAAGCTTAATTGGTTTACTAATCCAGATGGCGTTTTTAAATTAATTTGCCTGAAAAATAGCCTGTTGGGTGTTTAAACAGATTTTAATTGCAGTTAGATTTGCATATAGAAATTTTATTTCTACCTTTGCAGTCCTTCAAAAAGGGTATGATTCCGTAGCTCAGCTGGTAGAGCATTACACTTTTAATGTAGTGGTCCTGGGTTCGAATCCCAGCGGGATCACCAGAATTTAAAAACGCTTCTAAAGTAATTTGGGAGCGTTTTTTGGTATGAACTATTGCAGAGTAAACCATTTTTTCTTTATCAAATCAGGATCATTGTTCGCATATTCCTAGGTTGTTTCAATTCATTACAACTAATAAAATTAATAAAATAGGGTTAGCGATATCATGGATATGATGATTCACTAACTTAAATTGTGAAATTTATATCTGTTGCGGAACTAAAACATGCCGATTCCATAACCGACTAAAGCGAAAGTTAATGCAAATATCAGGACGGCAAAAGAGGTTTTAAGCCCTATCATATTTGTCGATTGTTCTTTTGTGTAACCGCTATTTGATTGAAATTTAATAGACAGCAGAAAACCCACAGTACTATCAAATAAGCCTAAAAGTCCGTTAACTATAAGTGCTGTCTTTAAATCAGCTATTTTGCAGATTAAATAGGCTAGTATGATATATAGCATCGCTGAAAAGATGCTTAAGTACGAATATTTGAAATTGAGCTTTCTAGATAATGCTGAGCCGACCGTCGCTATTATAACAATACCAAGTAAACCCAAAATTACATAGCAAATTAAGAGATTAAAATCATTCATCTTGTTAAGCGTTGTGTTTACTTTATTCTTAAAGGTTTTCTATTACAAGTGAAAGATACGATCATTATCGCCATTTAAAAAAAACATACTTAGTTTTTAACAAAGTTTAGTGGGGTTTATAAACGATTAAAACTCCATCCTTACTTTTTTCTTTTATAAAGATTCTCAGATTCTCATCGTAATTTATCTCAAGGGCATTATCAGATATCCAGTTAAAGTCAATATCATTAGGATTAAGGTCCGTTTTGCCATGGTCATTGTCAACTGTAAACACATTTCCAACCGCAGCAGTATCAAATTCAGTGTCAAAATCAGTAATGCTTACCTGATAAGAATCGCCAACGGTAGCGCTTTCTTGTTTTAAAAATAAAACAGCTTTTTTAGAGTGATTATTGTTCGCACTTTTCTTTAGAAGCGTGTATGATCCGTCACCTGATGAAGAAATACAAGAGCTTGTAGCTGTTACAATAATAAATATGCAGAATTTACCAATAAATCTTTTCATTTTCAGCATCACATAAAATTACTGTTTATAATCTCTGATTGTCTTACAATTACCGGTTTATATTTTGGATGTTGGTGCCGTAGAGATCAAAGAGAGGTTTTGATAATTTAAGGGCGATCAATAATTTTGTATTAGCATTGATCGACTATTCGATTTCCAGATCGCCTTTGGGACATATGGGTTTTTTACATAGCAGGAAATCTTCAAGCTTTGTAACCAAATCTTAAAACCAAATATTATATGGCACTAAACTCAAACGAGCTTAAAAGGCTCCAAGAAGAATTAAAGTCAAATGGTGCGACCTGGCAAGCCGGTCCGACCTCTATCAACAAATTATCAGAGACGGCCCGTCGCATGCGCTTAGGCTGTATTCCCGAACCAGAAGAAAGAATCGATGATACTGATCAAAAACTTGATTATTCTTTTCCTGAAGAAAGCGATCTGACGAATATGGCCGGATCAAATTATGTTGATCCTGTAGAAGACCAGGGTAACTGTGGCTCCTGTGTAGCTTTTGCAGTAACAGCAACCTTAGAAACAACTTTAAGATTAAACACCAAGCTGCCGTACAATGACAGAGGTGGTTATGCATTGCCAATTCTTTCTCCTGCAGATGTGTTCTTTTGCGGATGTGCGGGCGATTGCGCTACAGGAACATGGGTAAGTATGGCTTTGGATTACTGCAAATCTACCGGCGTAATCACCTGGAACGCTTTTCCTTATGATGATGGCAATAAAACGTGCAACGTACATACCGACGAAGCGCAGTTGCGTACAAAAGTTGAAACTTATCAGGGAACAAGTTCTACCGACTTTATGAAAGAATGGTTGAGCAGTAAAGGTGCATTGGTAACCACTTTTGCTGTTTATGATGATTTCTATTCGTATAAAAGAGGGGTTTACTCGCCTACAAGTACAAAACTGGAAGGTTATCATGCAGTTTCTGTAGTTGGTTACAGTGAGAAGTTAAAAGCCTGGAAGTGTAAAAATTCCTGGGGAACAGCATGGGGAGAGGATGGATACTTCTGGATTGCTTATGACGTTTGTGGCATCAACAATTACATGTACCTGGTGGTGGATTATTCAGCTTATTATTCATACCCGATGCTTTCGCTGGGAGGAAGTACAAAACATGATCAAGGAGCTTCACCGGCCGTAGCACTAAGCAGATCGGCGAGTGTTGAGGTTCATCAATCGCACAGAGAACTGGCTTTATGGTACCGTAGCGGCTCCACAACTGGTAGCTGGAATGAAAGCCATAAGTATGACCAGGGCTGGGGACCTGATGTGGCCATCAACGATAATGGCCTGGCAGTTGAAGTCCATAAATCACAATCGGCTTCCACTTTGTGGTACCATGTTGGTCAGCTCGATAATAAAGAAGTAGATTGGAAAGGAAGCGTAAAATACGATTCAGGTCTACATCCTGGCATAGCTATCAATAACCAAAATTATGCGGTAGAAGTACATCAGGGAACTGGTGCTACCAAATTATATTACAGGGTGGGGATTGTAGGCACCGACAGAATTGAATGGGGCGATAGTCACGAGTTTGAAGGTAGCGGAATCCATCCGCGTGTAGCGATTAACAATCATAACCAGGTAGTAGAAATCCATCAATCGAATACTACAGCCACTTTCTGGTCGTCGCTAGGACAAATCAATGAAGACAAAACAATTAGCTGGGGACCAAGCCACAAATGTGATAAAGGTTATTATCCAGGCATTGCCCTTGATGATGAGGGCCGTGTGATAGCTGTGCACCAGTCTGAAGCAAAAATTGGATTGTGGTATCAAACTGGTCATATTATACTAGCAGCGAACCGTGTAGACTGGTCTGATAGCCAATATTATGATGATGGTTATTATCCTATGATTGCATTAAATGGTGATGGTCAGGTAATAGAAATCCATCAGTCGCAAACAGAACTTAGGGTGTGGTACAGAACCGGCGGATTAAGTAACGTGGATATAGGCGGAACAGCTTTAGTAGAAAGTCTGGTTGAGGAAGAAGTGCTACAAGCTGAAGAATAAACAATATTTTTATCTATAAAAGAAAGCCTGCGATCGGAAGAAAGCAGGCTTTTGCATATCTGGCGTCCTATTTGAAAAAGTACCGGATTCAAGCTGGGGCATAACTGAGAACGGTTAAAAAACAATTCATCCTTTCAGGAAATGACCAATTGATTCCGTTGAACTGTGAATTGGTCAGTGTCTAATTAATTTTGATAAACCGTATATTATTTAAATTTTGTCCCGATACTGCAAATCTAATGACTTTGCCTTTAGCGTCCTTGATAAAACTCAGTTTCCCAAAAAAACCTTCATCTGAATAAAAGCTATTCTTTGTCAGCGGATGCAGAATGATGTCATCATTAAAACTGTGCCGCGCGATCAGTTTATTATTATTTATAACCAATTCGTATTCAGTATTGAATTCTTCGTTTTTATAGATGCCTACAAATTCGGTCAGATTAGTTTCAAAGGGTTTTGGGATCCTTATTTTCACGCTTTTACTAGGGTATTTAAAATCAGCAATATGATAAGTACATATGTTTTTATCAAATACAAAGTAACTAATTGGTAGGTTTGGATTAGCAAAAATCCCATCGCCGATCACAGGTAGTTGAATCTTCCTTTCTGTGCCAAAAGCCTGATAATAAAGTGAGTTATTTGCAGCTAATATGTTAAATAGCGATCCAGGAAACATTTCATATGTACCTGTAAACTGATCAAGTTCTTTTGTTGTGTATTTAGTTTTAATAGGTCGTGTAACTTCTTTCTCTTTCTCTCTAAAAAATAAATCCACAATTTCATAAACCAGTTGGAATGGTTTAAAATCATTACCATTTCCCAGAATTACCACAGAAAAATTATATTTGGGAATGTTCAAGATGTAAGATCGATAACCTGCGTCGCCACCACCATGAAAAACAAGGTCCAGCCCTTTATAGGTTTTCGATTCTAAGCCCAGTCCGTATTGTATGATGTCACCAGAATTGAGATTTGTAGGTTGTAACATTTCATCCAGGATGGATCTGTCTTTTAAAGATGGATATTGCATATTGATAACCCATTTAGTTAGATCATTAATTGTTGTGCTAATACCTGAAGACCCATTTGCCATCAGATTGAATGCGAAATTCTCATACTTCCCGTAGTTTAACCGGTAAGAATGCGCTTTATTTTTGATAATTATAGAAGGTGTGTTTACGGCAAGGCTATTCGCCATGTGCAATGGAATAAAAATCTTATCGTTTAATACTTCCTGAAATGGCTTGCCACAAATCCGTTCGATAATTTCTGCAAGCAAAACAAAACCTGTGTTGTTGTATTCGAACTTTTCGCCTGGTTTATAATTTACCTGTTTGATTCGGAGTAACATTTCTACAACTTCTTTATGTGACATTTTATCGGCAGGTGCAATGCCTTTCAGTTGTGCTATTTCATATAAATTTGGTAAACCATGTGTATGATTAGCCAATTGGCGAAGCTTTATTTTATAGGGTAAGTCCTTTAATTCCGGTAAATATTTTGCGATATCATCATCTAAAGACAGTTTGCCTTCTCTTTCTAACGATACCGCCAAATAAGCTGTGAATTGCTTTGATACTGAAGCTATGTGAAACGCGGTAGAGTCAGTAATGGGTATGCCGTATTCCATATCTGAAATTCCTTTATGACCATTGTAAATTGTTTTTCCCTGCTCTATTATTGCTAAAGCAACTCCTGGACAATTTCTTTGATAATACTGCTCCAGTAAAGAATTTACTTTATTTATTTGCTGCGTCCTGTCCTGATTTTGAGCATGGCAGAAATTGTGTAAAAATCCCAGAGCGAGGATGAGTGTAACTTTAAGTGAATGGTTCATCTGATTCCAATTTTAATTTGAAACAAACTTCGAGTATTGCCATTCAATAAAGATCCGAGTGCCAGTAATCGGACTCATTAAGCTGGATTAATTGATCCGATTTAAAGTCGGACACCATCTATGTATTTGATTTTCTGTATTCTAATGGCGTTAGTCCCGTTTCTTTTTTAAAGGCGGTGTAAAATGAGGATTTGGAACTAAACCCCACCTGATACAAAATCTCGAGGACAGTTAGCTGAGGATTATCTTTCAAAAGCCTTTTTGCATCTTCAATCCTATATTCGTTTATAAAATCAAAAAAATGTTTTCCAATTTTCTGATTAATCAGCACAGACAATTCTTTTTCCGGCATATTTATTTGTGCGGCTAACTTTTGCAAAGTTAACTCAAAATCCAGATGAGGTTCTTTACTTTGCATGTAACTCGTCAGACTCACTGTTGATTCATCAGATATCGCTTTTTTGATGTTTTTTGTTCTGGTATTATTAGGGGTATACTCAATCGGCTCCAGCGCAGTTCTAACACCAGTGAAAAGCTGTGGGCTATACAGGGCTTTTAATACAAACCAGCATATGGTAAATAACGCGACTGTACTAATTAACAGATAGATGTTTTGAAGAAGGTTTTGGTCCTTCCCAAAATATAAAAGCGCCAATTTTACCAAGACAAAAAGATGAGCGAAGCTAAAAAACAAAGTGATTTGAAATAACCATTTATAAGCATCATTATCATTATCAGAATAATTCTCCAGATAGACCGCTTTGTATTTTCTCAAACTCAAAAATATAAGGATGATGTACGTGTAGTACTGTAATTCCCCGGTCAGCGTAAATAACAGAAAACTTTGGTCTGAAACAGAGGTTATTTTAAGGATGATTAGAAATACAAGGAAGAGTATAGTGTGTCCAACGTGTTTTGGCTTGAGCTTGAAATCAGAATAGCAAATAGCAAGCACATACAGAAAAAACGCAGGCATTTGCAACAAAGAAGAAGATATTTTCAAAATTTTGATATTAGGGTAATCTTTTAACGTATCACCCAGAAAAAAGCCTGAAAGGTCAAATGCCGTCAGCAAAAGAAATATAGCGAAAAGCTGGTTTGCAAGCCTTTTCTTACTTTTGACGGTACAAAGGAAAACAGAAAACAGTAACATTAAGAAAACTATCAGTTTTCCCAGGGTGTTGATCAAATCAATATTTCTATCCAATTAATATTTTTTTTACCTCTACAAAGTAAGGTAAAAGTTTTTGCTAATGTCGGATCCGCTGTACAAATTTAACTTGCTGATTGTTTCATTTTTTGATCCTGCCTAAATTCCTTTGGGGATTGCTTTATTGACTAAAATTGAAAGTAAATAAAGGACTTACCAGATTCCTGGCTTAGTAGAAGTAAGATCAGCATTAATGACCAAACGATACCAACGGTAAACCAAGGCAATTTGGAAACTACCTGAAGAACAGTAGTATTGCGCATCAGCCAGTGAAAGGCCAACATCGCTACAATAATAACTCCCACCTTAATAATGGATATCGTAGCTAATAATGGTTGAGCTGTATGGATTTGACCTGTCATTCCAAGCAGTAGGAGCCATGCCCCTTGAAATGTTCCGGAGCGAAAAAATACCCAGGTAATACAAATCAATAAATAAGTAAGCATTGCTTTTGGTAATCCAAATTTAGGGTTCACTGATAATAACGACTGGGCTATGGGGGCTGTGGGATTTACCGGCGTCGATTTGACATCAGCGAGGAAAGCCAACTTTTTTGTTCTTCTATCAGTTATCGCTTTTTCGATCCATAAATATAAGCCATGTAGTCCTCCCCATGCCACGAAAGTCCAATTGGCACCATGCCACAGACCGCCGATCAGCATAGTGATCATCATATTTATGTAGGTCTTCAACTTTCCTTCGCGGTTACCGCCTAAGGGTATGTATAAATAGTCGCGAAGCCAGGCTGATAGAGTAATGTGCCATCTGCGCCAGAAGTCTGAAAACCCAATTGCCGCATAGGGATATAAAAAGTTTTGGGGCAGTATAAATCCCAAACACAGTGCTACACCAATTGCTGAAGTCGAATAACCAGCAAAATCAAAGAAAATTTGTCCTGAAAAAGCCAACACACCTGTCCATGCATCCAGTGGACTTAAGCCAGCTTGCGAACCAAAAACCGGATCAGCAGCTGCTGACAGTATTCCATCCGCCAATACAGACTTCATGAATAGACCCAGTGTTAAGAGGAATAAGCCATCAAAAAACTGTTGGCGGCTAGCTTTTCTAGGCGATTCAAATTGCGGTACGAGCTGATGCGGACGCACGATTGGGCCTGCAACCAAATGTGGGAAGAAGGTAACAAATAACGAAAAGTCAAGCAGTGATTTTACTGGCTCTCCTCTGCGTTTGTACATATCAATGGTGTAACAAAGCGTGGTGAATGTATAAAATGATATACCGGCAGGGAGGATGATATTTGGTGTCGCCGGGTGATAATCAAACCCGAGCAGATTAGTAAGGCCGACGAAGTTATCTAATAAGAATGTTCCATATTTGAAAAAACAAAGCATACCCAAGTTGCCAATGAGGCTGGCTACCAGCAATACGCGACGTTTATGTTTATTGGGCTGCGTATACAACGCCCTCCCCACAAAATAATCGACCACGGTTGATAACCACAGCAGCAATATAAAGGGTGGGTTCCATGCCGCATAAAATATATAACTAGCTATTAGCAGGTTTATTTTTTTCACCTTCCATGAAAATGGAAGATTGTGTAGTATGAGTATAATGATAAAAAAAGCGATGAACGTAAATGAGTTAAAAACCATTGTTTAGAGGGCTAAGAGGTGATTAATTTGATTTTTTAGTTCTAATTCTTGTCGGTTTTCAAAATTGTAACCAGATGTTCGGTATAGACCATCGCATCCCTGGGCGACAAGTGAGAAAACTCGGGACAAACAAAATTGCTCAGTGCCGGGTAATCTGTATAATGTATTCCTTTACACCCGGTTACAGCGAGCAGCTTGTCCCAATATTCACTCTTCGGAAAAACCTTCGCCTCTATTGCCGCAACAGGTCCACTACTGGGTGTCCTTATAAAAATGACATCACCACCTCGTTTCCTGATTTTTGTAACATTCTCTTTAACGTTTTGCAGGTTAGCTGCAAATTCTTTCCCTTTAATCGGTGGCGGTAACATACCATTTACCATCATCCAGATACCACGCACGCGGTTTTGCAGGCTGGTATCAATTAGGAACTTATCAGTCATACGGTTCTGCCGGTTAAAGTCAGTTGAATTGAATTCCAGAGGAAAAGGTAGATCGGGTCGGAAGCCTGGTCGGTCTTTGAGATGAAACAGATTAAGTAGGGCGTTTAATGAAAAAAAACCTTGGTTGAGAAACACCAGATTGGCTTCAAGTGGGACGTCTAAAGTGAAACTTACCTTCTGGGCAGGTGTTTCTTTTTTATAATAGGCAAGATTCTCTGCCGGAGTACTTAGCATGAAAGGAATGTTATTAAAGAACAGCATTTCCGTAACATCTAGAATTACTTTGCCTTTGAATTTGGGATCATTGGCAAGATCGTCAAACACTGTTCTGGGCGAAGAGCCATCCATACATAGCTGTATGGCGCGTTTACCTGTTGTGCGTTCATAGGTAGGTATATCGATGTCGTAAGCACCTCTCGAGGAGCCTAAGATAACTGTAGATTTATCAGAAGGTTCGTAAACCATCTTTCTTTTATTGGTCCACAATTCAGCGCCGTTATCATAATCGGGCTTTATGCCGTTTTGCCTTAAATGGATTTCCCAGAAGCAGACGGCGACGAAAGTTATTATTATAGCTAATAAGGCTGATTTTACGAGAGAGTTTGAGGGCATAACGTAAGGATTTGTGAGCGATATTTATTCAATGATGCATTAATAACTGTGCTTACAAGAACCTCTCTTTCTCACGTTTCTGTTGAATGTATCTCATAAACGACTAATGACAAGATAGTTATAAATATGTTATAATACGATATGTAAGAAAAAATATTAACCTTCTTGTCCAAGATAGCTGCTGAGTAGGACAAAATCGTTTTCTGCTATAAAAACCGAGTTGCGTAATATCAAATCAGTTTGATAGCAGAAGATTTCGATTTATGGAGGGGCAAAGGCGGGTAAAAGTTAGGAAGAATTGTATTGACATCTTATTTATCTTTATCCACAAGAAACAGAATTTAAAAAAGTCTGAGTTTAACCTTTAATATTAACAGCTGATGCCCACGATATATTTAAGTACGTTCATTTTGGCGACACCAGATGTTATTTTCGATCTTTCGAGAAGCATTGATTTACATCAAGTCTCCACCAAACAAACTGAAGAAATGGCGATAGCCGGAAGAATGTCTGGATTAATAGAATTGGGTGAATCTGTCACCTGGCGGGCGAAACATTTTGGTTTTTTCCAGGAGCTAACATCTAAGATAACGGCTTTTGAAAAGCCAAAATCATTTACTGATGAGATGGTTAGCGGGGCCTTTAAATCTTTTAAACATACGCATACATTTGAGGCTACAGCTAATGGCACGACGATGGTCGATGTTTTTTCCTACGTTTCACCGCTGGGAATTTTGGGTAGGGTAGCTGACTATCTTTTTCTGAAGAGCTACATGACAAATCTCTTGTTGCAACGCAATTTGGTTATAAAGGAATATGCAGAAGAGGGGGGATCTGTGCTGTAAACGTTTAACTCGGCAAGATATCGCTTTAAATAAACGCATAAATTTAAGGGGCAGTAAATGGGTTGGATGAATTGCCCGTAGTAATCGATCAAACATCAAAATTATTTTCACTTGTAACATGCTATTACACTATTGGTTCCGCATCGGAAGGTAAAAGAGTTATATTTTTTCTTGGCAGAGATTGCAACTGCATGAATAATTTTTCTATCTTCGCACCTCCTTAAACAAAGGAAATGATTCCGTAGCTCAGCTGGTAGAGCATTACACTTTTAATGTAGTGGTCCTGGGTTCGAATCCCAGCGGGATCACAAGAAACAATATCAAAGAGAACTAAAACCCTGCAAATCAAGTGATTGCAGGGTTTTTGCTTTTACGGGTTTTACCAAAATATGCACGAAATCGCATATAAAATGTGCGTCATTCGGTGCGTCGTTCTTTAGAATATTAAACTCCCCTAATTCGCATTAACACATTGATATTCAGCTAGTTTAACAGATGAACATCTTGTATGAATGAAACTGCAAAGCTATTTTTGTTTAACCTTAATGTTATCGTTATGAAAACTAATTTTAGCGTGCTTTTCTTCTTGAAAAAGCCAAAAAACTACACAAAAGGGGCTGTTTATTTTATCTTTTTAAGAATTACGGTGGACGGGGTGCGTGCGGAAATGTCAACAAGCAGAAACTGCGAGCCGGAGCGGTGGAATGCAAAAGCCGGAAAAGTCATTGGTACAAAGGAAGATGTTAAAACCCTGAATGCCTATCTGGAAACTATTAAAGCCGAAGTTTATGCAGCGCATAGCCAGCTAAATGCGGACGGAGCTGCAATAACAGCTGATAGCGTTAAATGCAAATTCTTAGGCAAGGCCGAAAAAACACACACCATTATGGAGGCCATTAAAATCCATAATACAAACATGACCGCACTTGTAGAAAAGGAAGATTATGCAGAAGGTACCTTGAGGCGATTTAAAGTACTGGAAAAGCACGTTAAAGAATATCTTTTACTAAAATACCAAACAGGTGACCTCAACATCCGAAATATAGACCATGAGTTTATTGATGGTTTCGATTTTTACCTGCACACGTCAAAGGATAATGATACCAATACCGCCAGTAAGCATCTTAAAAATCTGGGAAAAATCGTCCGTATATGTCTCAGAAACAATTGGATCATCACTGATCCCTTCTTTGGTTATAAGCTGAAATCAAAACTTGTACAAAGGGAATACCTGACTACGGATGAACTGCAAAACATTGCGGGCAAAAAATACAGTACCGCAAGACTATCTCAGGTTCGGGACTTTTTCTTGTTCAGCTGTTATACGGGGCTGTCCTATGTCGATGTGCAAAAACTCAAACAAACTGACATACGTATAGGTATTGATGGGGAAAAGTGGCTGTTCAGCTATCGTAAAAAAACAGGTACTCCTATAGCTGTCCCGCTTATTCCCCTAGCCGCTGATATTCTGGAAAGATATAAAGATCATCCTCTATGTGCCAATCAGAACAGGGCGCTGCCGATTTCCAGCAATCAAAAGATGAACGAATACTTGGTCGAAATTGCCGCACTATCAGGCATCGTCAAAACACTCGGCAATCGGATCGCCAAGCGCACTTTTGCCACAACAGTTACTCTTTTGAACGGTGTACCTATTGAAAGCGTATCAAAAATGATGGGACATACCAATATACGCACCACCCAACTTTATGCAAAAATGCTGGATGAAAAGGTAAGCAGTGACATGGCACCTTTAAGACAAATTTTCGCCTCAATTTAACTCCTTCCGGTCGGCAAGCTCATGTGCCGACCGCTTTTAAATACACGCTAACAGAATGGAAACAAAGATCAAAATTTCTGACGAACTGGTTATGAACCAGATTTACATGATAAGAGGGCATAAAGTGATGCTGGATTCCGATCTGGCTGAACTATACGGAGCGGAAACCAAACAGCTAAAGCGGCAGGTAAAAAGAAATACAGAACGTTTTCCCGAAGATTTCATGTTTGGGCTAAACACGGAGGAACAGAAAATCTTAAGGAGCCAATTTGGCACCTTAAGACACGGGGCGCACTCCAAATATAACATCATGGCCTTTACCGAACAGGGCGTGGCAATGCTTTCCAGCGTGCTAAACAGTACAAGGGCTATTGAGGTAAACATCCAGATCATCCGCATTTTTACCAAAATGCGCCATGTGCTGTCCGACAATACAGAGATCAGGCTGGAAATTGAAAAGATTAAAGGAAAACTGGATAACCAAGATAAAAACATGGAGATCGTTTTCCGCTACCTAGACGAACTGCTGGAAAAACAGGAACGGCCAGCACCGAAAAGGACACGAATTGGGTTCAAACCCGACGAACTGTAGTTTTCTGTTACTGGCTTCTCCGTATATGCCAAAAGCGGGAACAGCGACAGCCAAGAGCGGAGGCCGTTCCGCAGGCCGCAAATGCGGGACGGCCAGATTGCAGGCATTATTCAAGTAAATCCTATTTATGGTTTTTGATTGATAATATCGCTATTTATTTAATTCAATTTTTTGCGTAAATACATAACATAGGTTCAGCAGTTCGACCAATTGATTATAAAAAAATAACATATCCGTTAGTTCCTCGCCTTCAGGGGATTCAGCAGCGAAATGGATCCATCCTTCATATAGCTCCCAAAGCTTAGTACGGGATTCGTGAATCGGATGGTTCACGAAAAAATAAGATATTGTTGGCACAGGATTATCAAAATCCTCATCTGAGATATCAACAGGTTGATAATTTAAAGCCTTTAAAATTTCTTCCATAACATTCTATTTATTGATGAAACGATATACCATTCTTAATTGATCTACAAAATCTTTAAAATCACCGTCATAGTGTTTCTTTAGTACTAAGAGCTGAAATTGGCTTTGCTGAAAATAACTGATCAGTTGGCTGTCACTAACAGAGTTCAACAGCACATATTTTCTCGGGCTGTAGCTCAGCATAGCAAAGAAAGCGGTATTGAAGTAATATTGTAGCGGATGTATTCTTGCTTGAAGCATTAATCGAAGTTCCAGTTTATAATAATCACCCATGTCTTTCCATAGAAAACAGATTTCTGGTGTTTCGTTATTAAAGGCGCATGGCGTCATATACGATCTTCTTGGCTTGCCTTTTACATTACGCATTCCATATGTATAGCTGTAGTGTGTGTACAACCTTCCTGAAAGTAAAGGAAGCGCCTTTTGCCAGAGCTCAAAAAGCTGATTGAAATTATTTTGTTTCTGTTTCCGTTTTTCAGCAAGCTTATTGGCGTCTTCTTTATATTCCGGGCTAGCAACCAAGGTTATTTTCTTCATGTTGATGCAAATCTCAAGGAGGTTTTGTTGTTCGTCCGAAAGATCGATTTCAGAAAGTTGCATTTCATTAAGCACGTATGTCGTAAAGCTTCACCTAGGTTTTAGCCTTGTTCAAAATCCCTATATAAGGAATTAGAAAGGGATAATGATTTGTTCGGAACCTTTCATTGTTATTATCTGCCAAACAGAAACCCAACACCTTGTGTGTTTCTTTAGGCGGCTGTTCCTGAATTGAAGGAACTGCCTTCCGTAGCTCCGCTCTCTTTGCAGATACTATGGGGAGTTGTTTTCCAGGTTTATATAGGCCTTTGTACCTCACCTTTGACGACACATGTAAATTATCCTTCGATTTATGGATCATCAGGTATTTAGATCCCCCTGTTTCCTGATCAAGGAATCCTGGCCAATAATAGTCCTCGAAATTATATTCAGCGTAATAGTACATCAGTTGGGTAAGCGAAAAATAAGCGCATCGGCTCAAATAGTTTTCATGGGTATCAACGCTGCAGCTCACCAATAGTTCGGAAGTGGTTACCTTAAGGTAAACCATTTCTTCGGGCTCTTTGTCCAGAATTACACCTATTATAAGCAGCTCATTGCTGAAAGATATCTTCCTGATTTTAATTGGGAAATAACCCCTTTTTGGTTTTCTGATCTCGGAATATTGGTTCAGTGTATTTTCTGTAAGTATTCTTGTATTTGGGGTAAAGGGCAAATGAAAGATGTTCGTCGATGGAATATTTTTATCCAGCATGATCCACCTCGCTTTCTTTTTTTAATTGTGTGTAGGATTCTGCCACTATTGCAAAAGATTTTATCTTTTCACCGCACATAATCTCAGTAAGCTTTAAAAAGGTGGAAACACGGATGAATATTTGTTCCGCATCGGCTTGTTCAACCTTAAAATCATCTTTGTAACGTGCAGCGGAATAACTTTTTACCATAATATCAAAGAGCCGTTTATCATCTTCCCTGCCCGATAAGAAGAGGCTTGATGGTGCCTGAGAAAAGCTATCGCACAACCGAAGCTGTCTATATAGGTTGTGTATATCAGAACGGTATGCCAGATGAACCCTAATCAAAGCAATACAGCATTGCTCTACAACCTGATGCGCCATGAATGCACTTAGATTGTAATGTTGGTTCGTCAGGCATTCTTTTGCGCTTTTTAAAAAACCTGTTGCCAACGGAAAGCGGTGATTGTAATGTTTTTGGGCTTTTACTGCTCCCTGGATGGGTATAAAATTTATGATGTGAGTGCGCTGCAACATACCATCCCGACTATAAAGAATCTGGCCCTCGTTATAAATGGTAATGAAAAACCTGTTATTGGCCTTTATTGCATCTGCAATGGCTTCATTCCCATGAGCCAATATGGTGATCTTGCCGAAAGGATAATGATTATTGGCAAAGTCCTGCACCTCGTGTTCAATTCTGGTAACGCTTTCGGTCACCATCAATAAAAAATAATGATAATTTTCTGAACTGTGGTTCTCTATAAAGCACCCGTTATTGACGTTAAAATTGATGTTTTTACCAAAGCTATAGATTTGCTCAGGCTTGAATTTTTGAACTAGCTCTTTAATAAAGGCCGAAAAGTTTTCTTTCTGGAACTGACCAGATTGCGAGAATTGTGTTTCCATAATCGTGACATTTTTGATTTCTTAGATCAAAAATGCGGTACGGCAATGCCGTAACCTACCCATTAAAGTGGTACCTTACCATCATTTATTGGTTCTCTACTACCTAAAAAAATAATTATATTTGGCTCTATGGAAACACCTACAAAATCTAGCAAAATGCACATTGGCAGAAAAATTAGTCGTATTCGTGAAATCAGAGGGATAAAACAGGATTATCTTGCTGTTGAACTTGGCGTAAGCCAGCAAACGATTTCTAAAATTGAGCAAAGCGAAGAAGTAGAAGATTCAACTTTAGAAAAAATTGCGAAGATACTTGGTGTGACTGTATCAGGAATTAAAAATTTCAGTGAAGAAGGTATTGTCAATTTCTTTAATACATTTAATGATAGCAGTACTAGTACCTTCAACAATCATTGTACTTTCAACCCTCTTGATAAATTAATGGAAGTAGTAGAAGAAAATAAGAGTCTTTATGAGCGGTTGCTAACAAGCGAACGTGAAAAAAATGAACTTTTAAAAAATAAGTAGTTCAATTACTACGCTGCGTCTTTATACGCAGATTGTAATGTTATATTGTTAGCTATCTTTTAGCCAGCTATTTTTCATCCTTTTAATTATCAAAAACTCATAATCAAAAACTGTAAAATGAATTTGATTAATGAAATGATATAATTTGTATACTGTCTCGTCTTTTAGGGAGTGTTGAGGTAATACAGATAATTTAAAATTGTTAAATAAAGCAGGTACTTAACACATAAACTACTCTAGAATATATAATATTGGATTTACCGAAATTTGGAAATATAGTAAAGGGGCTTCGCCGTTATTATCCAGTATCTGATTCATCTATTGAGGAACTCGTCTCGCATTTGAATGAGTGGCACTATCCTAAAAACCATTTGTTGACCCAAACTGGGGTAAAAGATAATCATATCTACTTCATAGAAAAGGGTTGTGCACGTACCTTCTTTTTTGTAGGCAATACAGAAGTAACAAACTGGTTTAGTATGGAAGGGGACATCACTTTCTCCTCCACTTCATTGTATCATGCACTACCTGCATTAGAATCTGTACAGCTTTTGGAAGATTCATTGATCTATAAAATGCCTATCAAAACGCTTAACAAACTTTACGAAACCAACATTGACATAGCTAACTGGTCGCGGGTTATTCACCAGGAAGCACTTCTAAAAATGCAGAACCTAAGATTAGATCGGTTATCACTATCAGCTAAAGAAAGATATGAAAAGTTCATTACAGAAAACCCTGGCTTGAGCAACCGGGTGAACTTAGGTTTTATTGCTTCTTATTTGGGAATGACACAGCAACATCTAAGCATCTTGCGAGCTGAGGAGCGATTTTAATATACATGAAAATTAATTTGCGCCGGCTTTGTTATTTTTGTCTTTTATCAATTTCGTATGAAAACTGAAATACAAAAGTGCCTCGACGGCGAAATTTTCAATACCTCGGATACCGAGATACAGGACATCATTAAAAATGCCCGCCAACTAACTAAAGAGTATAATTACCTGGCAAGTACCGATAATATAAGAAAGGGAACCCTATTAACAGAACTACTGGGACATATAGGCAAGAACGTTGCAATTGACACACCTTTTTACTGTGATTATGGACGGCATATAACGATTGGCGACAACGTGATCATAAATATTAACTGCACCTTCGTTGACTGTAACACGATAGATATTGGAAACAATGTATTGATTGCCTCAAATGTCCAGATCTATACCGCTACGCATCCCCTCGGAACTGATGAACGGCTTGTTGAGAACTGGACGGAATCAGATAGCGGTCCTTTTTTTCGTACTTACGCACTTCCGGTTAAAATCGAGGATAATGTTTGGATCGGAGGAGGAGTGATCATTTTACCTGGAGTAACTATTGGAAAGAACTCTGTTATTGGCGCCGGGAGCATTGTAACCCGTTCGATCTCAGAAAACTCCGTAGCTTTCGGCAATCCATGTAAAGTTATCAGAGAGAACAGACCGACCGTTTAGCTATACATCTATATTCATATGATTAAAATTAAAGCAATAATATTTGATCTTGATGGCACATTAGCCAATACATTACCATTATGCATCGCCGCATTCAGAAGATCCATCGAACCACTTATAGATCGCTCCTTATCAGATGAAGAAATCATTGCGACGTTTGGACCATCGGAAGAAGGAACTATTATGGCATTGGCACCAGAACACTACGAAAAAGGCGTTTCCAGTTATTTAAAGTTTTACAAACAGCTTCATACACTGTGCCCCACACCCTTTGAGGGCATTGAAGATCTATTAATTGATTTAAAAGATAAATCAGTAAGGATTGCCATGGTAACCGGTAAAGGCAGGCACAGTACCGATATATCTTTAGAACAATTTGGCATCGGTAAATATTTCGAAGCCATCGAAACCGGTATATCTGCAGGGCCACGAAAAGCGGAGGGCATACGAAACATCTTACATCTTTTTGAAGATATACGGAACGAAGAAATCATATACGTTGGTGACGCTCCAGGTGATATCATAGCAAGCAGGAAAGTTGGGATTCCGGTAGTGGCAGCAGCCTGGGCAGAAACAGCAGAGCCTGAAAAGTTGAAAGAATTAGATCCTGATATGTTGTTTGATAATATCCGCGATTTTAGTCATTGGCTAACACTAAGTACATGAACGGCGGGTTGCAAAATTCATTGTACTTCCTTTTAATCTATTCTCTATAGAGCTTTCGGGATCAAGAAAGAAACTATTTGGATAGTTATACAGTATTACTATCAAACAAAGCAAGGGTTTGAAATAATGTTCCCCTCTGATTTGCCATTCCTTATTTATCGAATGGCAAATTATTTCATATCCTCATCTAGATAGCATTTAGTCGCACCTCTTATATTTATCATTTCACATCAACAAACTCAATCCTTCTTTTTCAGCGAATCAAGTCGCTTTTTAGCTTGCTTCGCCTCTTCAGCCGTTTTTCTGGCGACTTCTTCCGCATAGGCTTTTTCCAACGCTTCGGCTTCCAGCTTGATGGTGTTCTCTTCCATCGCCTTGGGATTACGGCTGTAGGTCGTATCCGCCCAATGCCCCCATTTAGGGGCGATCTGCCTAATCGCACGAAACTTGATGTCGTTGGCCGCAAGAATGTTGTTTTCGTGGTTCAGGTACAAAGCTGTTCCGACGGATGAGGCTGTAATTAGAAAACTGGCTGCAACACCAATGATGAGGTTTTTTGACCACGCCCCGAAATGGTGGTGATGTTCGTTTTTCACGGTGATGACCTTTGGCATGGTACCCACGAGGTCTTTGACCTGATCGATCTGCTGGCTGATTTTCTGATCGTCATAACGCTTGTTGGATTTTTCTATCTGGCCAGAGATGTTAGCTAAAGTCTCTTTATACTGTTCTAAAAACGACTTCAAAAATTCCGGCAGTTCGCTTTCGATGACTTCCATCCGCTTAACTAAGCCCAGAATGAGTTCTTCGGCCATCGTTACTTTTTCTTCTAATTCGTCCTGTTCCATAACATTGAATTTTGGCGGTGAATATTTTGTTTATTTATCTGGTTACTCCCTGGGATTGCTCTGCCTGGTGTTTCTTTCGTTTCCTGCGGGCTATTTCTGCGTCTCCGACCGGGTCTGGTGCCGATGGCACAAACTCCGGGCTAAGCAGGATATTCAGCAGGTTTTCAACTACACCAAACACATTCGGACTATGCTGGTGCTCGGCATGAATGCCCTGCCGGATGGTCTCTCTCAACTGCTGCGCCAGTGAGGGCTGGTGCGCCTCCCTTGCGGCATGGTAATCCTGTACCTGCTGGTTGCGGTTCAACTGTGCATCCATACGGGAAAAGCTCAAACTCCGATCAATGGCGGAGCCCTTCATTTTCAGCTCGCCCTTTTCAAAGGAGATGCCCTGCACTTCTTTGGTACCGCTCTTGAACTTATAGGCGATACCGATGCCCTGTACGGTCAGCTTCGCTTGCAACTCTTTCCAGTTCTTGGAAGTTTTCATAGCGCCCTTGATGGCATCATACAGTTCATACCTGATCTTTTCCTTGCCATTTAAAGCCTGCCTGTTGACCTTCTCTTTGCCCTTGCCCCAATGGTAACCGTATTTTAAGGTAAGCTCCCTGCAGGCTTTGATATTGCGCGTGTAATTATTCTTATCGGTGATCGTCGCCCCCTTGTTATCGACCCGGTTATAAACCACGTGCAAATGTGGGTGCAATCTATCATGGTGACGTACCACCACAAACTGCGTATTCCTGATACCCATCTTCTGCATATACTCTTTGGCATGTTCCAGCATAACTGAATCGGTCAGTTTGGACAGGTCTTCCTTACTCCAACTTAAGACCAGATGCCCGACCGCCTTGCCCAGTTCCGGCCTCATTTTGCGTTGCAGGTTAAAATCATTGGTTAACGTGGTGGCGTTCTGCATCCTTACACCCTCGGCAAAAAGGATCTTCGCTTCGGGCTTATCCACGATGTAGCGGACACAGCCCCCGAAACTTCTTCCTGTGATCGGTTTACCGATCATGGCTGTTGAGCTTGGTTAACAGTTCTTCGATCTGCCTAATCAACGCCTGACATTTTAAAGCCAGCGTAGGCAAGCCTTCCACGTGGGCAAGATGGGTCAACTGATTAAGGTTATTGGCCATACCTGATAGCACCCTGAACCATCCGCTTTCCTCTGGGGTAAAGCGGGGGAAAACCCTGGCACTCTTTGCCGCCCTGCGGAACCATTCACTAGGTTTCAGCCCCGCATTTTTTGCCCGTTGCCCGATCAGTTGTTTTTCTGTAGGGGTTAACCTGATCATAAGCAGGTCACTACGGCTAATCGTTTTTTTTGGTCTGCCGGGTACTCTTTTTTTCTTTATTTCAATACCAGTTGTCGCTGTTTTCATGCGCTGTGTTCCTTTCCAAATCTTCAGTAGATTCTTTCTTAATTCCTTTTTTTAACCGACCAACGGGAGCGAGTCCGGGGCATCCCTTTAGGGTGAATCCGGGTTTTTGTATAGCAAAAACATTAACTCGCTCCCTACAAAGCGCATAAGTTTGACGTGCTAAAAGCTTCGGCAAACCTTAGCGGTTTCCATGCCCGGATGGCTCCTGTAAGGAGCGTCAGGGCTCAATACTTCGCCGGGTTTTCCGGCTCCTTTTTTGGTCGGTTGACCCGGCTCAACCGGGTGGCCAGTAGACCAGGCTGCCCCTGATCGGGTGGTAAGATGGCTGGTAGCGGATGTACCCAAATGCATCTAATTCTTTGATGCATTTATGGTATGTGGCAATAGATGCGATACGGCTATAGGCCATCAGCTTTTTGCGGGTAACGGCAAAGGGACTGATAAAACCGCCATGCTGCCAGCAGACAAAGAGTGCGGTAAACAGGCTGACATGGGTGGCCAGCATCCGGCTGTCTGCACCCATGCGCCTGACCAGTTTGCTGTAGTCCGCCGCCTTGTTATGAATGCTCATTTCAGTCATCTGTTACCTCCCTCTAATAGCCTGTTGATGTCTTCCAATTTGTAGTACATCATCCCACCAATCTTTGTAAATCTCAGCGTACCGTTAATGCGTAAATTTTGCAGCGTTCCCGGTGAGATGTTCAGCAGCTTGCGCACTTCGGCGCTTTTCAGCCATTGCTTACTCTGCCTGTCTTCCGGTTTAATAAGCTGCCTGATCTCGGCCAGCATTTCGGTCTTTAATTGTTTTAAATCCTCTTTTGTGATGATCTCCAGATTCATAGTTTTTCCCTCCTTAAATTAATCTGTAATGTCTTGTTGCATGATTTTAAGCACTTCGCTTTTTTTGAAATACACACGCCTGTGCAGGCGAAAAAAGGGCAGTCCCTTTTTCATCCAGTCGGACAGGGTAACCAGCGATACGCCAAGCTCGGCGGCCAGTTCCTGTTTGGACAACAGCGGTTCTTCTTCTGCCCGGTATGGGCTGCCACTTGTTTTAAAATGTTCTTGTAGTTCTGCCCGCAACGCATTCCGTATGCATTGGCTAAGGGCTTGTTCATTGATAATTTCCATAGCCTTTGTTTTGGGACAAAAGAATGCTATGGATTTACCTTTTTGTTACCACAGAGTTTGGGTGGTAAATTGAGAAGGTTTGGATATGCCTCGGTAGAGCTATTAAAATTCTTATTATCAGATCGATAGAAAGCCATTTCTTTTAGATCGGATAATAAGCCGCAAAACGTTATTTTCTCTTTTTTGCAGGAATAATCGTGTAAAGTTTGTGCTTTTCTGGTATTTCATTCTCCCTTTTAAGAGCATCTTTTGGGTCAATGCCTCGGAGATAGTACCGTAATTTATCTATCTTGATTTCTTTAACCTGGCCAATGTTTTCCTGGTCGTATTCCCGGAAATACTTGCTGATCATTTTGGCCCAGGTATTTTGTGCAGGGGTGATTAACAATTCGTAGCCATCCGGCGCTTTCAATTTCTGCATTTGCAGGAATAGATCCAGTATAGCTAAAGCTTGTTCATTCCTGATATTGATATAGCCATCCCACTGACGGGCTTCTTTCAGCTCTGCCTTTAAATCTGCAATCTCTGATTGTTGTTTCCTTATCAGTTCGACCTGATCGGCAATAATTTCAGGGAGGGTCTTTTGGGTATGCCACTGGTCGATCGAGCGTAGATACTTTTGAAAACTTGTAAGCTTCTCCAATATCTCCATGTCTGTGGCGTGGCTTGAGTTAAACGGGTTCTTATTTTCAATAAAATTGATACGCCGTAGAACAATCTGCCAGACAAAGGCGAAAAACTCCTCTTCGCCATCCGGCTCCCTTCGTAGAAAATAAACAAGGTGATATTGATAAAAGGCAGGGTATTCATTTTCAGGCAATGTAAAAAGCTTTTTTATAAAAAGATTATCCTCGAATCCATTCTTCAGGCCGGTGAAAATACCTATATCATGGGGGTTTGGATTGAGGTTGAAAGCTTCGTGTGGCTTGAAATATCTGTTGGGCATATTCTTGCGTTAATTT
>Ga0308164_10001044_pt1 | contig 35519 bp, 32 predicted proteins | sample PhyTR2_FD_201031 | JGI IMG/M metagenome (GOLD analysis project Ga0308164, IMG submission 201031) | Phyllosphere microbial communities from UC Gill Tract Community Farm, Albany, California, United States - DLSLT.R2 | ecosystem: Host-associated > Plants > Phyllosphere > Unclassified | place: USA... | reverse complement strand
GGCCAGGGCCTTGACCACGATCAGCGCCAGCACCGCGAGGATGATGATCATGATCAGGAAGCAGCCAAACAGCGCGATGGTGCCCGGGATGCGGCCCATCTCCTCGCGCACCATGTCGCCCAGGGAACGACCGTCGCGGCGAGTGGAGAGGAACAGCACCATGAAGTCCTGCACGGCGCCCGCCAACACCACACCGGCGATCAGCCACAGGGTGCCGGGCAGGTAGCCCATTTGCGCAGCCAGTACCGGACCCACCAGCGGACCGGCGCCCGCAATCGCGGCGAAGTGATGGCCGAACAGAATGTGTTTGTTGGTGGGGACGTAATCCAGGCCATCGTTGTTCAGCACGGCGGGCGTGGCCCGGCGTGGGTCCAGTTGCATTACCTTTTCGGCGATGAACAGGCTGTAGTAACGATAGGCGACCAGATAGATGGCCACCGATGCAACCACGATCCACAAGGCGTTGATCGCTTCGCCTCGGCGCAGGGCAACGACGCCCAATGCACCTGCTCCCAGAACCGCTACCAATGCCCAGGGCAAATGGCGCAGCACGCTATTATTATTTTTCATTTCTTGTAGTTCCAGCTAGGGGATACGGAAACTTGCTCCCTGAGTCTAGCTAGAGTCGCGCAAAAGAGCACCCCCACGTTGGTCTAGAGGCGTTGCCTGACTTTTCCGAAACCCCGGAACTGTGGACCAAGGCGCATAATGACCAGCCGGTCGACCCTGCTTGCCCGTGACGTGAGCTATAGTCAGGCAAATCCGGAGGGTTCTGCCATGACCGATACCCACGCCGACCGTCGGCGTTTCAAACGCATTGCATTCGACGCCCGTACCCAGCTGACCCAAGGCGGCAAGACCCACACAGTCAAGCTGCTGGACCTGTCCCTCAAAGGGCTGCTGATCGAAAAACCGCAGCCGTGGGAAGGCGATCCGGCCCAGCCGTTCAAGGTCGACATTCACCTAGGCGAGGATACCGAAGTCCTGATGGAAGCCATGCTGGTCCACGACGATCACGGCCAGCTGGGCTTCAATTGCGCCCATATCGATATCGAGTCCATCAGCCACCTGCGCCGCCTGCTCGCTCTCAACCTCGGCGACGAGGCGGAGCTGGAGCGGGAACTGGCGGCGTTGTTGGAGGTGTAGCGCCAGGCTCATCAGGCTTAGCCCTGATGAGCCTGCATGTAATGGCGCAGCAGTTGGTTAATGCGCGTCTGGTAACCAGTGCCCTGGCCTTTGAACCACTCAAGGACATCGGCATCCAAGCGGATCGTCACCGCTTTCTTCACTGGGTTGCGCAACTCGGCGTTGCGGAAAAAATCGTCACCCAGTTCAGGAATGTCGCTGGTATCAATTTCTGCATCGCTCATCTTGTGAAGACTATCCCAATCAGTTTTCGAATCTTTGGACATAACGCCTTACCTCCTGACTAGTGGCTTTTCGCGCAGAGATGACACGAATCACATCGCCAATCTGCTCGGTATAGATCACCACGCCGGTCACCGACTTGATCCACCCGACGCTTACCCATCGTTCTTCGCCATACTCCACGCGCTCATCTCGCACGGTCAGCATTGGATGCCTGAACATATCCTCGACATCGCGAAAATCGATGCCGTGCTTGCGCAGATTCGCCTTACGTTTCTCTTCGTCCCATTCAAAATACACGCCCCCCTCCGTACATACAAATGTACGCACAGATTAGGCGGCCAGCTTGCAAGCGCATAGGCTCACGAGCGGCGGTTTCGTTTCGCGATGTTTAAAAGGGGCGGCGTGCTCGCGCAGTCTCAGCGCGGCGGCAAGCCCCAGGCACCGGGCACGAACGCGTTCAGGCTGGTCAGCAGCCCGTCGGCGTGGGTATAGCGCTCGGCGGCCATGGCGGGGTCCGGTATCGCCAGGGCGAACATCCCGGCGGCCTTGGCGGCGGTGATGCCGAAGGGCGAATCCTCGAACACCAGGCAATCAGCCGGGTTCACACCCAGGCGGCTGGCGGCGACTAGGAAGATGTCAGGCGCGGGCTTGGCGGCACCGACTTCCGGGTCGTCAGCGGTAACGATGGTGTCGAACAGGTCGAACCACTCGCGGTGGCGGGTGATTTTCAAGTCGAAATAATGTTGCGAAGAACTGGTGCCTACCGCGACGGGTATGCCCTGCGCCTTGAGGTGGCGTACCAGCGCCTCGGCTCCCGGCATGGCGTCCGCCAAGGGGAAACGCTCATACATCAGCGGCGCCCGGGCCGCCATGAACTCTTCCGGGGTGATCGGCAACTGCAGCGCCTCGACGATGTATTTCGACAAGTCGCCCGCGCCCAACCCGATGGTGTTCTGCTTGATGCCCCAGTGGAATTCGCGACCGTAGCGGTCGGCGATCATCTGCGTGACTTCGGTGTAGATGCCCTCGGTGTTCAGCAACAGGCCGTCCATATCGAAGATCACGGCCTTGACGGGGCCAAAGCGTTCCGAGACTGCAGTCGAAGATGTCGAACCCATGGAAATGCCGCCCTCTAGATGATAAACAATCGCAACAACCTAACACGCTGCGCCATTATTCGAACAACGCATCCAACGCTTGTTCCAACCGCGTCACCGCAATCACCTGCAGCCCGGCCGGCGCCTCTTTGGGGGCGTTGGCCTTGGGCACGATGGCGCGTTTGAAGCCGTGCTTGGCGGCCTCTTTCAAACGCTCCTGACCACTGGGCACCGGACGGACTTCACCGGACAAGCCGACTTCGCCAAATACCAGCAGATCGTTGGCCAACGGCCGGTTGCGCAGGCTGGACATGATCGCCGCCAGCAGCGCCAGGTCCGAGGCGGTTTCCAGCACTTTCACCCCGCCGACCACGTTGAGGAACACATCCTGATCATGGGTAGGAATGCCACCGTGGCGATGCAAAACCGCCAGCAGCATGGCCAGGCGGTTCTGATCGAGACCCAAGGTCACCCGGCGCGGGTTGGCCAAGTGGCTGTCGTCGACCAGCGCCTGCACTTCCACCAACATCGGGCGAGTGCCCTCCCAGGTGGCCATCACCACGCTGCCCGGCACTTCTTCCTGCGCTCGGGTCAGAAAAATCGCCGAAGGGTTGGAGACTTCCTTGAGGCCGCGGTCGGTCATGCCGAACACGCCCAGCTCATTCACCGCGCCAAAGCGGTTCTTCACCGCCCGCAGCAAGCGCAAGCGGCCGTCGGATTCACCCTCGAAATACAGCACGGTGTCGACCATATGCTCCAGCACTCGCGGCCCGGCCAGCGCGCCTTCCTTGGTGACGTGGCCGACCAGGAAGATCGCCGTGCCGCTCTGCTTGGCGTAGCGCACCAGCAGCGCCGCGCTCTCGCGCACCTGGGACACGCCGCCGGGCGCCGATTGCAGCTGCTCGGTGAAAATAGTCTGGATGGAGTCGATGACCATCACCTTGGGCTGCTCGACCTTGGCAGTGGCGATGATGGCTTCGATGCAGGTTTCGGTCATCACCCGCAGCTTGTCCTGGGGCAGGCCCAGGCGCCGGGCGCGCATTGCGACCTGCTGCTGGGATTCCTCGCCCGTGACATACAACGCCGGCATGCGCTCGGCGAGGTTGCACAAGGTTTGCAGCAAAATGGTCGACTTGCCGATACCGGGGTCGCCGCCGATCAACACCACCGAGCCGTCGACCAGGCCACCGCCGAGTACGCGGTCAAGCTCGGCGCTGGCGGTGGTGAAGCGCGGAATTTCGGCGACGCTGACTTCGGCCAAGGTCTTGATTTGCGCCTGCTGCCCGGCCCAGCCGGTACGGCCGCTGGGCGGCGCCGCAGAGACCTGGTCGATGATGGTTTCCACCAAGGTGTTCCAGGCACCGCATTCGCCGCATTGCCCGGCCCATTTCGGGAAGGTGGCACCGCACTCGGTGCAGCCGTACATGCGCTTGGCCTTGGCCATGAGAACTCCCGGGGGCAAAACCACCATGATACCCGAGCACAGGATGAAACTTCACGGCGCCCCGGCGCAAATGCGTCTAGTGTCGTACTGGGGGGCTTGCAGTGCAAACCGAGTACTAGAGCGAGATCCAACAAAACTTCTCGATATAACCCCTGTCACTTGAAACGGGCGTAGAGCATGAGGCGATGCTGATTTAGACTGCGCGGACCAACCTCTTTGTAACAAGGAATATCTCAATGAGCGTGCTAAGTGAATTCAAGGCCTTTGCGGTCAAGGGCAATGTAGTCGACATGGCCGTTGGTATCATCATCGGTGCCGCTTTCGGCAAAATCGTGTCTTCGTTCGTGGGGGATGTGATCATGCCGCCCCTGGGGCTGTTGATCGGCGGGGTCGATTTCAGCGACCTGGCGATCACCTTGCGGGCCGCCGAAGGCAATGCGCCGGCGGTGGTCATGGCGTACGGCAAATTCATCCAGACCGTGATCGACTTCATCATCGTCGCGTTCGCCATCTTCATGGGTGTGAAGGCCATCAACCGCCTGAAGCGCGAAGAGGCCAAAGCCCCTACCCTGCCACCGGTTCCGACCAAGGAAGAGCTGCTGCTGGGTGAAATTCGTGATTTGCTCAAGGACCAGAATGCCCGGGCGGTGCCGGTAGCCAGCACACCTGATCGGCTGGTCTAGCCGGTGAAGGGTGGGGAGAGCGCTGCGAGCCTGGGGCGGGCGCTATTCCTCGGCCTCGGCGCAGCTTGGCCGGCCGCCAAGCTCGCAGCCAAGGCAGCTCCTACCCCGACCGCGTTCGCAACGCTGATCGTGGGTGGGAATCCGGTCGGGGTAGCAACCGGACCGCGTTCGCAACGCTGATCGTGGATGGGAATCCAGTCGGGGGAAAGCCAGACCGCGTTCACAACGCTGATCCTGGGTGGGAACACGGTCGAGGTAGCAACCGGATCGCGTTCGCAACGCTGATCGTGGGTGGGAATCCGGTCGGGATAGCAGCCAGACCGCGTTCGCAACGCTGATCCCGGGTTGGAACACGGTCGAGGTAGCAACCGGACCGCGTTCGCAACGCTGATCGTGGGTGGGAATCCGGTCGGGGTAGCAGCCGGACCGCGTTCACAACGCCGATCGTGGGTGGGAACACGGTCGAGGTAGGAGCGGCCTTGGCTGCGAGCTTTTGCCGCCCCGCTACCAGTAATTCTCCACCGCCACATGCCCCGGCTTGCGGCTCAGGCTGAGGCGCATTTCGCGGTCCTTTAGCAGCTTGCGGGTATCGTCGATCATCTCCGGGTTGCCGCAGATCATCACCCGCGAATGCTCCGGCGTCAGCGCCACACCAGCAGCCTTCTCCAGCTCGCCGTTCTCGATCAGCGTGGTAATCCGCCCGCGCAAGGTATCGGGATAGTCTTCACGGCTGACTGCCCCGATGAAGGTCAGCTTGCCTTGGTAATCGGCCAGATAATCGCGCGATTCCAACCCGGCGATCAGCTCTTGATAGGCCAGCTCGCGCCCCTCGCGCACGCTGTACACGAGGATGATGCGCTCGAATTTTTCCCATACTTCGAAATCCTGCAGGATCGACAGGAACGGCGCCACGCCGGTACCGGTCGACAGCATCCACAGGTCGCGGCCATCGACAAAACGGTCTAGGGTCAGATAGCCGGTCGCCTGGCGTTCCACCAACAATTCATCGCCGACCTGCAGGCGGCTCAGCTCGCTGGTGAACTCGCCGCCCGGCACCACGATGGAGAGGAATTCGAGAAACTCGTCATGGGGCGACGAAACCATGGAATAGGCACGCCACACCACGCTGCCATCGGCCTTGGTCACCCCCAGACGAGCAAACTGGCCGGCGACGAAGCGGTAGCCGACGTCACGGGTGGTGCGCAGGATAAACAGGCTGGGGGTCAGCGGCTCGACGTGGGTGATGGTCTGGCGGGTGAATTTTTCTGCGCTGGCGGACATTTCGCGCTCCATTGAACTGATGGGCACAGTTTCCCGCAATCCGCCGCAGATAAACACCGTCTGTTTGTAGTGGCATCGCCAGCAGGCACGGCAAAAACCCCGTAGAATTCCAGCCTTCCTGTGCTTTTGTGTCCGCCCGCCATGCCCGTGCTCAGCTCCGCCTACGCCCAACTCGACCTGATTCGCCAGCCCGACCAGCCGAACGAACCCTTGCAGGCGTTCGACGCCGCCGACGAATACCTGCTCAGCCACTTGGCCGAACAGCAGTTGCCGGCCGCCACCCGGGTACTGGTGCTCAACGACAGCTTCGGCGCGCTCGCGGCCAGCCTGCAAGGGCAGGTGCAGGTGGTCAGCAGTGGCGATTCGTACCTCGGCCACCTGGCGCTGGGCAAGAACCTCAGCCGCAACCAACTGCCGTTCGACGCCGTGCCTTTCGTGCCGGCCAGCCAGCCATGGCAGGGCCCGTTCGACCGTGTGCTGATCCGCGTACCCAAGACCCTGGCGCTGCTGGAAGAACAGCTGATTCGCCTGCAGGGCCACCTGGCACCGGGCGCGCAAGTGATCGCCGGCGCCATGATCAAGCACCTGCCCCGCGCCGCCGGCGAGCTGCTGGACCAGTACATCGGGCCGATGCACGCCTCCCTGGCAGTGAAGAAGGCACGGCTGCTGATCGCCACCGCCGCTGAGCGCCCACAAGCGGTTTCGCCCTACCCCACGCTTTACCGCCTCGACGCCCCGGCTCTGGCACTGCGCAACCATGCCAATGTGTTCTGCCGCGAAGGCCTGGACATCGGCACCCGCGCCTTCCTGCCCCACCTGCCGGGCAACCTCGGCAGCGCCCGGGTCGCAGACCTTGGCTGCGGCAACGGCGTGCTGGCCATCGCCAGCGCCCTGGCCAACCCGCAAGCGCACTACACCCTGGTCGACGAGTCCTACATGGCGGTGCAATCGGCCGCCGAGAATTGGCAGGCGGCCCTGGGCGAGCGCCCGGTAACCCTGCGCGCCGACGACGGCCTAGCCAGCCAACCGGCCGACTCCCTCGACGTGGTGCTGTGCAACCCACCGTTTCACCAGCAGCAGGTGGTCGGCGATTTCCTCGCCTGGCGCATGTTCCAGCAGGCCCGCGAGGCCCTGGTGGTCGGCGGCGCGCTGTACATCGTCGGCAACCGCCACCTCGGCTACCACCCCAAGCTGGCGCGGCTGTTCCGCGGCGTCGAGCAGGTCGCGGCCACGCCCAAGTTCGTGATCATCAAGGCGCGCAAGTAGAAACAGGCAAGCGGTGTCGCCTGTGCCGACGCCAAGCTCGCAGCCAAGGCAGCTCCTACCCCGACCGTATTCCACCGCAAAATTGGCGTTGTTAACACGGTCGGGGTAGGAGCTGGCGCAAGCCTGCGAGCTTGGCGACGGTGGGTTCGCCACAGTTGTCGGCAGACAGTTGCTCCTACCCCGCCCGTATTCACAATCCAGATCCCGAAGTGAAAATGCGGTCGGGGTAGGAGCGGCCTTGGCTGCGAGCTCTTGATCTTTTCGCGGGCAAAAAAAAGCCCTCCGAGCAGGAAGGCTGAGGATGGGAACAGGTATCAGTGGGACTTCATGCCGGCCGCCGTCATGAACAGGCGAATCAGCATGGCAAACAAGCCCAGGGCGACCACGCTGCCGACGTAGATCGCCACCAGCCAGCCCACGCGCTTGAACCACGAAGACTTCTCAGAGGGAGATTGCGTTTGCGCAGACGGAACAACGTCTTTGTGAACCATGACTCGAACCTCCAGAAACGGCGCCCAGGCCCAACCGCCCGAGCGCCAGCAGACGACTAGTGGTAACCGTCTTCTTGGGTGACCTTGCCGCGGAACACGTAGTAGCTCCAGAAGGTGTAGCCCAGGATGAACGGCAGGATGAACAGCGTGCCCACCAGGATGAAGCCCTGGCTTTGCGGCGGCGAAGCGGCGTCCCAGATGGTGATCGACGGCGGTACGATGTGCGGCCACAGGCTGATGCCCAGGCCGGTGTAGCCGAGGAACACCAGCAGCAGGGTCAGCAGGAACGGCGTGTAGTGGGCGTTACGCGCCACGGCGCGCAGCAGGCCATACACCGCCACCAGCACCAGGATCGGCACCGGCAGGAACCAGAACAGGTTCGGCGTGCTGAACCAGCGGGTCGCGATGTCCGGGTGCGCCATGGGCGTCCAGACACTCACCACGCCCGTCACCGCCAGCAGCAGCAAGGTCAGCGGCCGCGCCAGCTTGTGCATGATCTGCTGCAGGCCGCCTTCGGTCTTCATGATCAGCCAGGTGCAACCCAGCAACGCATAAGCGACGATCAGCGCCAGGCCGCAGAACACGCTGAACGGCGTCAGCCAGTCGAGCCCGCCGCCGGCGTAGTGGCGGTTGACCACCGGTATGCCATCAATGAACGCACCCAGCGCCACGCCCTGGAAGAAGGTCGCCACCAGCGAACCGCCGATGAAGGCCTTGTCCCAGATGTGCTGCTTGTGTTCCTTGGCCTTGAAGCGGAACTCGAAGGCCACGCCGCGGAAGATCAGGCCCACGAGCATGAAGATCAGCGGCAGGTACAGCGCCGACAGGACTACCGAGTAGGCCAGCGGAAAGGCACCGAACAGGCCTGCGCCCCCCAGCACCAGCCAGGTCTCGTTACCGTCCCAGACCGGCGCCACGGTGTTCATCGCCACGTCGCGGTCTTTGCTGTCCTTGAAGAAGGGGAAAAGAATGCCAATCCCCAGGTCGAAGCCGTCCATGACCACGTACATCATGACGCCGAAGATGATGATCACGGCCCAGATCAGTGGAAGATCAATACCCATGACTTAGTGCCCCTTGCTCAAGCTGTCGTGGCCGCTGTGCTCGCCAGCATCGGCGGCGGAAAGCGGACGTGCCGGTGTACGTTGCTGGCCCGGACCACCGTGTGGCTGGTGATCGTCGCCTTCGTGGGTTTTCGGCCCCTTGCGCACCAGGCGCATCATGTAGCCCAGGCCCACGCCGAACAGCGAGAAGTACACGACCACAAAGGTGATCAGGGTGATGGTCATCTGCGTGACGCTGTGGTTCGACGCCGCATCGGCAGTGCGCAGCAGGCCATAGACGACCCACGGCTGGCGGCCGATCTCGGTGGTGAACCAGCCCGCCAGCAGCGCGATCAGGCCCGACGGCCCCATCCACAGGGTCAAGTACAGGAACGGCCGGCAGGTGTAGAGCGAATCACGCTTGCGCAGCCACAGGCTCCAGAGGCCGACGAAAATCATCAGCATGCCCAGGCCAGCCATCACGCGGAACGACCAGAAGATGATGGTGGAGTTGGGGCGATCTTCCGGCTTGAACGACTTCAATGCCGGAATCTGCTTGTCCAGGCTGTGCGTCAGGATCAGGCTGCCCAGGTACGGCACTTCGACCTTGAAGCGCGTGGTCTCGGCTTTCATGTCGGGCCAGCCGAACAGCACCAGCGGGGTCGGCTCGTTGCCGATATTTTCCCAGTGGCCTTCGATGGCGGCGATTTTCGCCGGCTGATGCTCCAGGGTGTTGAGGCCGTGGGCGTCACCGACGAAGGCCTGGATCGGCGCGACGATCAGCGCCATCCACATGGCCATCGAGAACATGCGCTTGATCGCCGGGGTACGGCGGCCACGCAGCAGGTGCCAGGCGGCCGAGGCGCCGACGAAGAAGGCAGTGGCCACGAACGCGGCGATCGACATGTGCGCCAGGCGGAACGGGAACGACGGGTTGAAGATCACCGCCAGCCAGTCCACCGGTACGGCGCGGCCGTCGACGATTTCGTAGCCTTGGGGGGTCTGCATCCAGCTGTTGGACGCCAGGATCCAGAAGGTCGAGATCAGCGTGCCGATCGCTACCATCACCGTGGAGAAGAAGTGCAGGCCGCGCCCCACGCGGTTCCAGCCAAACAGCATGACGCCCAGGAAACCGGCTTCGAGGAAGAATGCAGTCAGCACTTCGTAGGTCAGCAGCGGGCCGCTGATGGCACCGGCGAAGTCGGAGAAACCACTCCAGTTGGTGCCGAACTCGTAGGCCATGACCAGGCCGGACACGACGCCCATACCGAAGTTGACGGCGAAAATCTTCGACCAGAAGTGATACAGATCGCGGTAGGTGTCGTCGTGGGTCTTCAGCCAGAGGCCTTCGAGCACCGCCAGGAAACTGGCCAGGCCGATGGTGATGGCAGGGAAGAGAATGTGGAACGAAACCGTAAACGCAAACTGCATTCGGGCGAGATCTATTGCCTCTAAACCGAACATATAGCTTCCTCTATCAGGTAATGCGGGCTGGCGGCGGCGGCCAACCCAACGGCCCCTGCGCAGGGAGCACGGCGGAAAAAGGTTCGAATGCGCAGGGATTGCGACCACGGGCCACGACTCGCTCCACGGCTGTGAGCGTTGACCTGGATCAATGATCGCTAAAAGAGTAGTCCCATTCAGGGCGCCCGCCTGCGTGGTCTATTGCCGCGTGACCTATTGCCTCACCTAGTGGGAACAGTGTTGCAACTTCGGTAACAGTGCTGTTCGCGCTGCAAGGCCCGCGCTAGAGCCCCCGCCGCCAGCAAACAACGCCGCGCTGCGGTTTTGCCCGCGAGGCTGGTATGATGCGCGGCTTTTTTGCGACCTCACGCCAACTGTGCTTGGCTCAACGGGGCGCATCATTCATTGCGGGGGCAGGCATGCTGGAAAGGCTGTTTCAACTCAAGGCGCACAATACCAATGTGCGCACCGAAATCCTGGCGGGGGTGACCACCTTCCTGGCCATGGCCTACATCCTCTTCGTCAACCCGAGCATCCTCGGCGAGACCGGCATGGACAAGGGCGCGGTGTTCGTCGCCACTTGCCTGGCCGCGGCCATCGGCTCCACGGTGATGGGGCTGATCGCCAACTACCCGATCGCCCTGGCGCCGGGCATGGGCCTCAATGCCTTCTTTACCTACACCGTGGTCCTGCACATGGGCCACACCTGGCAAGTGGCGCTGGGCGCGGTGTTCATCTCGGCGGTGTGCTTCTTCCTGCTGTCGATCTTTCGCATCCGCGAGTGGATCGTCAACAGCATCCCCCTGCCCCTGCGCTCCGGCATCGCCGCCGGTATCGGCCTGTTTTTGGCGCTGATCGGGCTGCACAGCGCCGGTATCGTGGTCGGCAACCCGGCAACCATGGTCGGCCTGGGCGACTTCAAGCAGCCGGGCCCGATTCTGGCGACCCTGGGCTTCTTCCTGATCGTCGGCCTGGAGGCGCTGAAAGTGCGCGGCGCGGTGCTGATCGGCATCCTGGCGGTGACCATCGTCTCGATCGTCGGCGGCTACAGCCCGTTTGGCGGGATCATGTCGATGCCGCCGTCGCTGGCACCGACTTTCCTGCAGCTGGACATCAAGGGCGCGCTGGATATCGGCCTGGTCAGCGTGATTTTCGCTTTCCTGTTCGTTGACCTGTTTGACAACTCCGGCACCTTGATCGGCGTCGCCAAGCGTGCCGGTTTGATGGGTAAAGATGGCCATATGCCGAAGATGGGCCGCGCGCTGATCGCCGACAGCACCGCGGCCATGGCCGGTTCGTTGCTCGGCACCTCGACCACCACCAGCTATATCGAATCGGCGGCGGGCGTGAGCGCTGGCGGCCGCACCGGCCTGACCGCCGTGGTCGTGGCAATCCTGTTCCTGCTGGCGCTGTTCTTCTCGCCGCTGGCCGGCAGCGTGCCCGCCTATGCCACCGCGCCGGCGCTGCTGTTCGTTGCCGTATTGATGTGCTCGGGGCTGGCCGAGATCAACTGGGACGACATCACCGAAGCGGCGCCAGTGGTGGTGACCGCCCTGGCCATGCCGTTCACCTATTCGATCGCCAACGGCATCGCCTTCGGCTTCATCGCCTGGACCGCCATCAAGCTGCTGTCGGGCCGCCGCCATGAGCTGAACCCGGCGCTGATCATTCTTTCCATCCTCTTTGTCATCAAGCTGGGCTGGTACAACGCATGAGTGCTGTCTTCGATCCCGCCACCTACGACGCCCAGCTGCAGGCCAAGGTCGAGCGCCTGAACGAACTGCTGGCGCCCTTCGCCGCGCCGGCGCCGAGCGTTTTCGACTCGCCCCGCGAGCACTACCGCCTGCGCGCCGAGTTCCGCCTATGGCGCGAAGCCGGCGATCGCCATTACGCGATGTTCGCGCCGGGCGAGAAGCACACGCCGATCCTGATCGAAGACTTCCCCATCGCCAGCCTGCGCATCAACGCGCTGATGCCCAAGCTCAAGGCGGCCTGGCAGGGTGACGCGGCGCTGAGCAACAAGTTGTTTCAGGTGGAATTCCTGACCACCCTGGCCGGCGATGCCATGGTAACCCTGTGCTACCACCGGCCGCTGGACGAGCACTGGCAGCGCGCCGCCGAGCAGTTGGCGGCGGACCTGCAGGTGAGCATCATCGGTCGCTCCAAGGGCAAGCGCCTGGTGATCGGCCGTGACTACGCCGTGGAAGAGCTGGAAGTGGGTGGCCGCACCTTCCGCTATCGTCAGCCGGAAGGCGCGTTTACCCAGCCCAACGGCAGCGTCAACCAGAAGATGCTGAACTGGGCCTATGAGGCCCTGGGCGAGCGCCAGGACGACCTGCTGGAACTGTATTGCGGCAACGGCAACTTCACCCTGCCCCTGGCCACCCGCGTGGGCAAGGTGCTGGCCACCGAGATCAGCAAGACCTCGGTGAACGCCGCGCTGCACAACCTGGCGGACAATGCGGTGGATAACGTGACACTGGTGCGGCTGTCGGCTGAAGAGCTGACCGAAGCCCTCAATGAGGTACGCCCGTTCCGCCGCCTCGAAGGTGTCGACCTCAAGGGCTACAACTTCGCCAGCGTGTTCGTCGACCCGCCACGCGCCGGCATGGACCCGGACACCTGCGAGCTGACTCGGCGTTTCGACAACATCCTGTATATCTCGTGCAACCCGGAAACATTGGCGGCGAACATCGCACAACTGCAGGATACCCACAGGATCGAGCGCTGTGCCTTGTTTGACCAGTTTCCCTATACCCATCATATGGAGTCGGGTGTGCTGCTGGTTCGGCGCTGACTGGACGGCTGCGAGGTTGACGTCAGTAGGTTTGCTACCTATGTCGGCAGACAGTTGCCTCTACCCCAACCGTATTGCCAACCCGAATCCAGAGTGTGAACCGGGCGGCGTAGGAGCTGGCGCAGCCTGCGAGCTTGGCGCCAGCTGGGTCCGCCAGCCTCCTGAGCAGTCTCCTCCCATTGGGTACCAGCACTTTGACGCCCATGCAAACAGATGCGATACTTCCGCAACTGTGAATCAATCTCAACTAATCCCTCCGCGCGCCCATCTTCTCCTGATCGAGGACGATGCCGAACTGCGCCCCCAACTGTCCCGTCACCTCACCCGGCGCGGCTTTGCCGTGACCGCCAGCGAGCGCGGCGACAGCGGCTTGCACCTGGCGCGCCAGCAGCAGTTCGACCTGATCCTGCTGGATGTCATGCTGCCGGGGCTCGACGGCCTGGCGGTACTGGAGCAGATTCGGGGCGAGCAGGGCATTCCGGTGATGCTGATGTCGGCCTTGGGCGCCGAGCAGGATCGCATCAGCGGCTTCACCCGCGGCGCCGATGATTACCTGCCCAAGCCGTTCAGCCTGGCTGAACTGGATGCCCGGGTCGAAGCGCTGCTGCGGCGTGTGGCCCTGGACCGCCAGCCGCTGGATCGCCAGCCGCTGGATCGCCAGCCGCTGGCCAAACCGTCGGCACAGATGCTGGAAGAGGATGCCGCCGCTCAGGATGTGGTCTACCAGGGCCAGGTCGCCGGCCTGACCGGCTCCGAATATCGCCTGCTAAGCCTGCTGCGCCAGCACCGCGGCGAGCCGCTGAGCAAGCCCTTCCTCTACCAGCAAGTGCTGTACCGCCCCTACACCCGCCTGGACCGCGGCCTCGACGTGCATGTATGCAACCTGCGGCGCAAGCTCGGCGCGCTGCAGGTGCCGGATCTGCAGATTCAGGCGGTGCGCAATCAAGGGTATATGCTCGAAGGTAGTGCGGATGATTGATGCTGCAGCCGCACTGGCGTCCCTCGCAACCTCAATGGAGCGCATCGTCGTACACGAGGCGGGGCTTTTGGCCAGTGACCTTGAGGTGCCGGGCTCTGCTTCGACAGCCACCAGCCATTGCTGTCACGCCGCGGGCCATTGATGCGCCGCCACTCCCTGCTGTGGAAGCTCGCCCTGCTGCAAATCAGCTTCTGTCTGCTGTTAGTCTGGCTGGCCTGGAGCTGGGGGCTGGAAGTCGAACGGCGCACCTATTTCCTCGACAAGGCCGATCAGGCCCTTCTGGCCAAGTACGCGGGCCAGGCGGAACAGGCTTGGGCGCAAGGCGGCGCCGATGGCGTTGAAACCTGGCGACAAGCATTGGCGGCTAAGGAACACACCTGGGTGCAAGTGTTAGGCGACCACCTGCAAAGCCTCGGGACCCAGCCGCTAAGCGCCCAGGAATATAGCCACCTGACCTTCATGCGCAAGCTCGATTGGCCCATGAGCCGCCGCCTGCAGGATGAACTGCCGTTCGTGAGCATCGACTTCCCCCAGCATCCGCAAACCGGCCGGCTGGTGATGCAACTGCCCGAACGCCTGATGCCGGCGGGCCTCACGCCCTGGACTCACGTACTGACCCACGGGGTGGTGCCGGCCCTCCTGGCATTGGGCCTGGGCCTGGTGCTCTATCGCTTGTTAGTGTTGCCCTTGAGCGACCTGCGCGAACGCGCCAACGCCCTGCGCGCCGACGATCTGGACGCCGGCATGCACAGCGCCGTGGCTGAGCGGCGCGATGAACTGGGCGAGCTGGCCCAGGCCTTCGAACACATGGCCGGGCGCCTGCGCCAGAGCCTCAAGCAGCAGCGCCAGTTGCTGCGCACCCTTTCACACGAGATCCGCACGCCGCTGGCGCGCCTGCGCATTGCCAGTGAAAGCCAGTTGCCAGGGGATGAACTACAGGAGCGCCTGGCCCGGGAGGTCGATGACATGCAGCGGCTGATCGAAGACTCCCTCGACCTGGCCTGGCTGGATACCGAGCGGCCCCAGCTGCAACGGGAGCCGGTGCTGGCGTTGTCGGTTTGGGAGGCGCTGGTAGCCGATGCGTGCTTTGAGTCGGGTTGGGCGGTGGAGCGTTTCGTCTGCACTTTGAACACCGATTGCTTGGTGCAGGTGCACCTGAACAGCCTGGCGCAGGCGATGGAGAACCTGTTGCGCAATGCGGTGCGGCATTCGCCTGAGGAAGGAGTGATCAGCCTCACTGGCCATCGCGATGGGGAGTACTGGTTGCTGAAGATCGAAGATCAGGGTCCCGGCGTTCCAGAAGCGGAACTGGAACGGATCTTCGAGGCCTTTCTCAGGTTGGACGGTACGCCAGGCAAAGGCTTTGGTTTGGGCTTGAGCATCGCCCGTCGCGCGATTGAATTGCAGGAGGGGCGGTTGTGGGCGAGCCGGGGTGGTGCGGGGTTGGCCATGAATATAAAGCTCCCGGCAGCTTGAAAAGGGGTAGCGCCCCAAAAAGCTCGCAGGCTTGCGCCAGCTCCTACAGGGCCGCATTCATACCCGGCTGCCAGACTGGCAACGCGATCAGGGTAGGAGCTGGCGCAGCCTGCGAGCTTTTGACCTTTGTATCCCCCAACAAATGTTTAGAAAGTTAATGCGCTTTACTCACATTTGTTAGTCATTATCATTCGTGATCGCCACGGCCAACCGCCACCACTTGGCCACTGTTTTCCTTGGAGATCACCATGCAACTGCGTCTGCCGCCCCTGCCCTTTTTTGCCATCTTGCTCAGCACCTGCAACCTGCTGCCCTACACCGCCCAGGCCGATGACAGCACCGCCAAGCAACCCGTGGTACTGGAGACTTCCACCGTGCTCGGCACCGCCGAACAGGAGATCAAGCAGGCCCCCGGCGTGTCGATCATCACCGCCGAAGACATCAAGAAACGCCCGCCCAGCAACGACCTCTCGGAAATCATCCGCACGATGCCCGGGGTCAACCTCACGGGCAATTCCAGCAGCGGACAGCGCGGTAACAACCGCCAAATCGACATCCGTGGCATGGGCCCGGAAAACACCCTGATTCTGGTCGATGGCAAACCGGTCAGTAGCCGCAACTCGGTGCGCTACGGCTGGCGCGGCGAGCGCGACAGCCGCGGCGACACCAACTGGGTACCCGCCGAGCAGGTCGAACGTATCGAAGTCATCCGCGGCCCTGCCGCCGCCCGCTACGGCAACGGCGCGGCTGGCGGCGTGGTGAACATCATCACCAAGCAGCCCACCCAGGAAACCCACGGCTCGGCCACGGTCTACACCGCCATGCCCCAACACAGCGACGAGGGCGGCAGCAAACGCATGAACTTCGGCCTCAACGGCCCGATCACCGACAACCTCACCTACCGGGTGTTCGGCAACATCGCCAAAAGCGACGCCGACGATTCCGACATCAACAGCGGCCATGAATCAGTCCGCACCGGCAACCAGGTCGGTACTCTGCCCGCGGGCCGCGAAGGCGTACGCAACAAGGACGTCGACGGCCTGCTGAGCTGGAAACTGTCGCCCGAGCAAACCCTGGACTTCGAAGCCAGCTACAGCCGCCAGGGCAACATCTACACCGGCGACACCCAGAACACCAACAGCAACACCTACGTAAAATCTCTGCTGGGCCATGAGACCAACCGCCTGTACCGCCAGACCTTCTCGGTCACCGACCGCGGCGACTACGACTTCGGCACCACCCTGGCCTACCTGCAGTACGAAAAAACCCGCAACACTCGCATCAACGAAGGCCTCGCCGGTGGCACCGAGGGCATCTTCTCCAACAGCGATTTCTACACCACCACCCTCAACGACCTGACCGCTCACGCCGAGGTCAACCTGCCCCTGCACTATGGCGTCGACCAAGTGCTGACGGTCGGCAGCGAATGGGTACAGTCCAAGCTCGACGACCCTAGCGCAAACACCCAGACCACCACCACCGGTGGCACCGTCGGCGACTTGAGCAGCAGCGGGCGCGATACCCAATTCTCGTCGGAAATCGCCTCAGTGTTCGTTGAAGACAACCTCGAACTGCGGCCCGGCACCAAGCTCACCCCGGGCCTGCGCTTCGATCACCACGACATCGTCGGCGACAACTGGAGCCCGTCGCTGAACCTGTCCCAGGTGCTCACCGACCGCTTCACCCTGAAGGCCGGCATCGCCCGCGCCTACAAGGCGCCGAACCTCTACCAGCTGGATCCCAACTACCTGCTGTACAGCAACGGCCAGGGTTGCTACGGCTCAACCAGCAGCTGCTACCTGCAGGGCAACAAGAACCTCAAGGCCGAGAACAGCATCAACAAGGAACTGGGCATCGAGTACAAGCATGACGGCGTGGCCGCTGGGCTGACCTACTTCCGCAACGACTACAAGAACAAGATCGAGTCTGGCCTGGTACCGGTCGGCACCGCGGTCGGCGGCACCGGCGCCTATGCCAACTCGAACATCTTCCAGTGGGAAAACGTGCCCAAGGCCTTGGTCGAAGGCATGGAAGGTAACCTCACCCTGCCCCTGGCCAGCGATCTGACGTGGAGCAACAACTTCACCTACATGCTGCGCTCGGTGAACAAGGAAACCGGCGACGTGCTGTCGGTCACGCCCAAGTACACTCTCAACTCAATGCTCGACTGGCAGGCCACCGACAAGCTGTCGCTGCAAAGCACGCTGGCCTGGTACGGCAAGCAGAAGCCGAAGAAATACGACTACCATGGCAACCCGGTGACCGGTACCGCCACCGACGAAGTTTCGCCCTACGTGCTGGTCGGCCTGAGCGGCACCTATGCGCTGACCAAGCACCTCAGCGTGACGGCGGGCGTGGAGAACCTCTTCGACAAACGCCACTGGCGCGAAGGCAACGCCCAAGGCGTGACCAATATCGAGGGCGCTGGCGCCAATACCTACAATGAATCGGGCCGCACCCTGTTCACCAGTCTGACGGCGTCGTTCTGATGGCCGCCCTGCGGTCCACCTTGCTCGCCCTGTGCTGCGTATGTGCCCCGGCCTGGGCGCAACCCAAGCCGGGGCAGGTGATGGATGATTCGATCCTGCGCAGCGTCGGCAGTGGCTACCACTTCCAGACCCTGAGCCTGGAGTCGGCCGATGGCCAGCGCCACTATCAACTGTGGCTCGGCAAGCCTGACCAGGCGCCTCCCGCTACTGGCTATCCGGTGCTGTATATGCTCGACGGCAATGCAGCCCTGGGCGCGCTCAAGCCGGACACGTTGCGGGCCTTGAGCCACAAGGCCGCGGCGCCTGTGCTGGTGGCGGTGGGCTATGCCGGTAACCAGCGCATCAACCGTGCAGGCCGCACGTTGGACTACACGCCAGGGCCAGCCCGGCCCGACCCGCTGACGCAGCAACCCAGCGGCGGCGCCGATGCCTTTCTCGACCTGATGGAGCAGCGGATCAAGCCCGCGGTCGCCGAGCGGCTGAAGATCGACTTTCAGCAGCAGACCATTTGGGGCCACTCCTATGGTGGGCTGCTGGCGCTGCACGCCCTGCTCTCGCGGCCGCACAGCTTCCAGCACTTCGCGGCGGCCAGCCCGTCGCTGTGGTGGCTGGGGCCGGAGCGGTTGGCGGCGGCGCAACAGGCGTTTGCCCACCGCCTGCAAGGCGGGCCGGCATCGCTGCTGCTGATGCGCGGCGAAGCCGAACCCGCCGCCCCACACAGCTCGCCCACTACCCCGGCAGCGGACAACCAGGCGATCCAGGCACTGCTGGCACATCTGCAGCAGGCACAAGGACTGACCCTCGAATACAAATCCTTTGCCGGCCTGGGTCACGGCCCGATGCTCGATGCATCACTGGAATATCTGCTGAAGTCGATGTAAGGCTTTAGCCTGGGTCGCCTGGCAGAAAAAGCTCGCAGCCTGCGAGCTTGGCGTCCGGGCATTCAAAGCCGGAGTTACGCCAAGCCCCCTCCCCCAGCCGAACACCGCACCACTTTCACCTCCCCTCACCAGAAATCATTTGACCAAATTAACCAGTTCGTACAATTTATTGTTAAGGGCAATGGTTGCCCATGAACCTGTGAGCAGGACCCAACAATAACAATGCGCGGGCGCTCGACCGTCCCCGCTCGGTGGCATCGCAACGGCAGCCGTGGCCGGCCACTTCCAGCAAAGGCATTCCCATGTCCCAGAATAAAAAAACCAGCATCCTCGCCGGCCTGATCGGTGCAGGCATCCAGCTTTCCCGCACCCCCGCGCTGCACGAACAGGAAGGCGCCGCCCAAGGCCTGGGCTACCTCTACCGCCTGATTGACCTCGACAAGCTGCAGCTCGACAACAGCCACCTCGCAGAACTGCTGACCGCCGCCGAGCGCATGAGCTTCAACGGCCTGAACATCACCTTCCCGGCCAAGCAGGCGATCATCCCGCTGCTCGACGAGCTGTCTGACGAAGCCCGCGGCATCGGTGCGGTCAACACCGTGGTACTCAAGGACGGCAAGCGTATCGGCCACAATACCGACTGCTCGGGCTTCGGCGAAGGCTTCAAACGCGGCATGGCCGGTGCCGCCCGTGAGCGCGTGGTGCAGATGGGGGCTGGCGGCGCCGGTTCGGCGGTGGCCTTCGCGCTGCTGGCCGAAGGCGTGCAGCAACTGACCATTTTCGACGTCGAACCGAGCCGCGCCCAGGTGCTGGTGGACAACCTCAACCAGCACATACCCGGCAACCGCGCGATGCTGGGCACCGACCTGGAAGCCAGCGTCGGTGCCGCCGATGGCCTGGTGAACACCACGCCCATGGGCATGGCCAAACTGCCGGGCATGCCAGTGCCCAAGGCGCTGTTGCGCGCCGACCTGTGGGTGGCGGAAATCGTCTACTTCCCGCTGGAAACCGAGCTGCTGCGCGAAGCCCGCGCCCTCGGCGCGCGCACCCTGGACGGCGGCACCATGGCGGTGTTCCAGGCAGTCAAGGCGTTCGAACTGTTCAGCGGCATCGAGCCCGACGCCCAGCGCATGGTCGAGCACTTCAGCAGCATGAATGGCTGAAACCGGCAGCGCCCCGCTTCACCCAATGCAACGAGGGGGCCCATGTGGCCCCCTCGTCGTTTACCAAACCGCAAGCTACTTCAGCAAGAAGCGCAGTACCGTCTCGCAGATCATCGCCCGGTGCCGCTGGCGAAGTGCTTCATCGTTGAAATCCACCTGGAACAACTCGCCGAACGTATGGCGGTTCGAAACCCGGTAGAAGCAGAACGAGCTGATCAGCAAGTGCACATCGATGGCCGCCAGGCCGTCGCGGAAAATACCCAGGCGCGCACCGCGCTGCAAAATCTCGTCCAGCGCCAGCAGCACCGATTTGTTCATCGAACGGATGTTCTCGGACTGTTTGACGAACTCGCCCTTGTGCATGTTCTCGTTGCAGACGATGCGCACGAAATCGACGTTGCGGTCGTGGTGGTCGAAGGTGAATTCCACCAGCCGGGTAATCCCCTCGACCGGGTCGAGCTCGGCCAGGTGCAGGCCGCTTTCGGTGTTGCGGATATCACCGTAGAGCTTCTCCAACACCTCGACATACAGCTGCTCCTTGCTGCCGAAGTAGTAGTAGATCATGCGTTTGGAGGTTTGCGTGCGCTCGGCGATGGCGTCCACGCGGGCACCGGCCAACCCTTGCAGCACGAACTCGGTGATCGCCGCTTGCAGGATGTTCTCACGGGTTTTTTCAGGATTGTTCTTGCGCCCTTTGCGCGGGGCCGCTACGGGCTCGGCGCTGGGCTCTGAAATTATTGTCATAGGGGGCTCGTGGCCTAGGTGGTTCAGCGCCAATTATGGAGCTCAAGGCCACGAGTGGGAAGCCTGCAGGCGTCTAAATCAAATGAAAGCGTGCAGGCCCAACGCTAAGGTTACAGTTTGGCGTGGCGAATGCCCCCTGCCCGCGCCTTGGCCATGGCGGCCAGGCGCACCGCCACGTTGGCCGCGCCGTAACCGGCGTAATCGCCGCGGCGCTGCAGGATTTCGAAGAAGAAGCGCTCTTCGAACGGTTCGGTGTACACATGGAACAGCTCACCGCCGTTGGCGTCGCGGTCATACAGCACGTTGTAATAGGCCAGCTCGCTGAGGAACTCATCGTCGAAATCGAAACGCGCCGCCAGGTCGTCGTAGTAGTTGAGCGGGATGTCCAGCAACGCTACGCCGGCTTCCTTGGCCTTGCTCACAGCGGCGAAGATGTCATCGCAATCGAAGGCGATGTGGTGCACGCCCGAGCCGCGATAAGTCGACAATGCGTGGGAAATGGCGGTGTTGCGGTTTTCCGAGACGTTCAGCGGCAGGCGGATGGAACTGCAGCGGCTACGGATGGCGCGGCTTTTCACCAGGCCGTACGGGTCGGGCAGCACCACTTCGTCGTCGGCCTTGAAGTCCAACAGGCTCTTGTAAAACAGCACCCAGCTGTCGAGGCTGTCTGGCGGCAGGGCCATGGCCATGTGGTCGATGCGCTTGAGGCCGACCGGGCTGGTGGCCGGCGCCGGCTTGAGGCTGAAGTCCGTTTCGTAGATGGTGCGGCCGTCGGCGTCCTGGTCCACCAGGTAGATCAGGCTGCCATCCGGCGCGCGCACGGCGGCCAGGTGGCGCTCGTTGGGACCGACCAGGCCACGGTAAGGTTGGCCGCGGTAGTCGATGGCGCGTTGCAGGGCCTTGGCGCTGTCCTTGACCCGAATGGCCGTGGCGCACAGCGACGGGCCGTGGGCCTCGAGGAAGCTGTGGGCGAAGGAGTACGGCTCGGAGTTGAGGATCAGGTTGATATCACCCTGGCGGTACAGCTCTACGGCTTTGGAGCGGTGCTCGCCGACCTGGGTAAAGCCCAAGGCCTTGATCCAGTTGCCGAGCTTGGCGCCCAGGGCTTCGTCGACGGCGAATTCGAGGAATTCAATGCCATCGTAGGTGCTGGCTTCAGGCGGCGAGAACAGGATGTCGAGGTTCGGCACCGGCTCGGCTTCCTGCTCGAGCACCTTGCGGGTCTTCTCTTCGAGGTACAGCAGCGAGCGAAGGCCGTCGGCGGCGTTGGCCCGTGGCGGCGCGGCGCGGAAGCCGTCGTTGAAGATTTCCAGCGACAGCGGGCCGGTGTAGCCCGACTTGATGATCGGCGCGAGGAAGTTCGCCAGGTCGAATTCGCCCTGCCCTGGGAAGCAGCGGAAGTGGCGGCTCCACTCCAGCACGTCCATGGCCAGGATCGGCGCGTCGGCCATCTGCACGAAGAAGATCTTGTCGCCGGGAATATTGGCGATGGCGCTCGGGTCGCCCTTGAGCGACAGGGTGTGGAAGCTGTCGAGCAGCACGCCCAGGTTCGGGTGGTCGGCCTGGCGGACGATGTCCCACACCTGCTGATAGGTGTTCACATGGCGGCCCCAGGCCAGCGCTTCGTAGCCGATGCGCAGGTTGCGGGCGCCGGCGCGCTCGGCCAGCAGGCGCAGGTCGTCGACCAGGATCTGCTGGTCGCCCACCGAGTCGGCCGAGGCATTGCTGCACACCAGCACCAGGTCGGTGCCCAGTTCCTGCATCAAGTCGAACTTGCGCTCGGCGCGCTCGAGATTGCGCGCCAGCTTGTCGCGGCGGCAGCCTTCGAAGTCGCGGAACGGCTGGAACAGGGTGATTTCGATCCCCAGGTCGGCGCACATCTGCCGAACTTCGCGGGGGCTGCCATCGTAATACAGCAGGTCGTTCTCGAAGATCTCGACCCCATCGAAGCCAGCGGCGGCGATGGCTTCGAGTTTTTCCGGCAGGGTACCGCTCAAGGAGACGGTGGCAATCGAACGGTGCATGTTTCACTCCAAAGGCGGCTGAAACGGCCTTTTTCGAGGCCAGGTTTGCACTGCGCGCCAGGTTTCGGATACGCCGGCCCGGGCGTTTATCGCACGGGCCAATCTGGAAAGAGATTCTGTGGATCAGGGTTCCATACCGCAATTATGGACGTACGAACCGGTTAGTTTTGTGTGCGATAATCGGCCACGTAGCAGGGTTGTTAATTGACGATACCCGCCTTGGTCCGCACCATCCACCCCCCTAGTGAAGTCCTTCCCGGTGTGAAAAGCCAGCGAACGCTTCAGGTTACTCCTACTCAGTGCATAGACCCTGAGAGTGCCCATAAAAATTTCAACAAACGGTAAGTACTCATGTCCGCGATAGCCCGTCAACTCGACAAGGCAGCGAAGCCCAGCCTCGGCGAGAAGATCCGTGGCGGCCTGGCCGTCGGTAAAACCCGCTGGGGCATGCTCGCCCTGGTGTTTTTCGCCACTACCCTCAATTACATCGACCGTGCCGCTCTGGGCGTCATGCAGCCTATCCTGGCCAAGGAAATGAGCTGGACGGCGATGGACTATGCCAACATCAACTTCTGGTTCCAGGTGGGCTACGCCTGCGGCTTCCTGTTGCAAGGCCGGTTGATCGACAAGATCGGCGTCAAGCGCGTGTTCTTCTGCGCCGTGCTGTTGTGGAGTATAGCCACCGGCGCCCACGGCCTGGCCACCTCGGCGGCGGGCTTCATGATCTGCCGGTTCGTGCTGGGCCTGACCGAAGCCGCCAACTACCCGGCCTGCGTGAAGACCACGCGCCTGTGGTTCCCGGCCGGCGAGCGGGCGATCGCCACTGGCATCTTCAACGCCGGCACCAACGTCGGCGCTCTGCTGACGCCGCTGATGCTGCCGTTGATTCTCAGCGTGTGGGGCTGGCAGGCGGCGTTCCTGTGCATCTCCTTCCTGGGCCTGTTCTGGGCGGTGCTGTGGGGCCTGAAATACTTCAACCCAGAAGACCACCCGCACGTCAGCAAGGCAGAGCTGGAATACGTGACCGGCGAGCCCGAGCCTGACCAGCAAGGCGTGCCCTTCCACCGCATCCTGCGCATGCGCGGTACCTGGGCCTTCGCGGGCGCGTTCATGATGACCGCCCCGGTGTTCTGGTTTTACCTGTACTGGTTGCCGCCGTTCCTCAACCAGCAGTACAACCTGGGCATCAACGTGACCCAGATGGGCATCCCGCTGATCATCATCTATGTGGCGGCGGACTTCGGCAGCATCGGCGGCGGCATTCTCTCGTCGTTCATGATCGGCCGCGGCATGCAGCCAGTGAAGGCGCGGCTGGTGTCGATGCTGATCTTCGCCCTGGCGATCATCAGCGTGATCATGGCCGCTGGCGCGACCAACCTGTGGGTCGCCGTGGCCGCCATCTCCCTGGCGATCGCCGCCCACCAGGCCTGGACCGCCAACATCTGGAGCGTGGTGATGGACTACACGCCCAAGCACATGATGAGCACGGTGTTCGGCTTCGGCAGCATGTGCGCGGCGGTGGGCGGGATGTTCATGACCCAGATCGTGGGGTATGTGCTGACCAAGACCCACAACAACTACGCGGTGTTGTTCACCCTGATTCCGGTGATGTACTTCATTGCGCTGGCGTGGATGTATTTGCTGGCGCCGCGCAAGGTGCCTGTCATCGCCCAGGACTGAGGCAGAATCAGAAGCTCGCAGGCTACGCCAGCTCCTACTCCGATCGCATTTCACCCCAAAATTGGCGTTGTGAACACGGTCGGGGTAGGAGCTGGCGTAGCCTGCGAGCTTGGCGTCGACGGGTTCGCCAAAGATGCCGGCAGACAGTTGCTCAGGTACCGCAGATACCCTGTAGCCTGCGAGCTTCTGACCTTCAGGCGGCCTTGCTGGCGCGCCGCTGCAACCACGCGGCGGCGATGCCACTGGCGCAGATCACGGCGATGCCGATCAGGGTCGCCAGCCCCGGCGTGTGGTTGAAGATCAGATAGCCGTACATGCCCGCGAAGATGATCTGGCAGTAGCCAAACGGCGCCAGCAAGGCCGGCGCCGCATGGCGGAAGGCCTGGGTCAGGAACAGGTGGGCGCTCATCCCGCAGCCGCCCAGCGCCAGCATCAGCACCCCGTGCCAGAAGGTCGGCCACTGCCAGTAGAACGGCACGATGGCGCTCATCACCAAGGTGTTGAAGATGCCGGCGAAGAAGTTGCTGGTGGTGGGGCTGTCGACCTGAGCCACCTTGCGCGTCAGCAGTTGGTAGAAGGCGAAGCACATCGCCGAGCCAAACGGCAGCAGGATGGCCGGCGTGAACAGCTCGCCACCGGGATGCACGATTACCATCACCCCGGAAAACCCCACCAGCACCGCAATCCACTGCCCGGTGCTGACGCGCTCCTTGAGCAGCGGCACCGACAGCGCAGTGACGATCAGCGGCGCAAGAAAGTTGACCGCAGTGGCTTCGGCGAGCGGGATGTACTGCAGGCCGTTGATGAACAGCATGCTGGTGCCCAGCAGGCACAACGCCCGCAGCACCTGCAGCAACGGCCGCCGGGTGCGCAGAATGCGCAGGCCCGACTGCGGCAGGAAGATGCCCATCATCAGCAGGGTGTGCACCAGGTAGCGCACCCAGATCACCAGCATCACCGGGTAAACCCCGGACAGGTACTTGGACAACACGTCGTGGCTGGCGAACAGCAGCGTCGCCAGCACCACCAGCATCATGCCCTTGAACGGTTGGCTTGTAGCGGTCAGCGACGTGTTGGTTGTACTCATGTGGCTATAGACGTTCCAGTACGCTGCGAGTTTTATCCAGTGCCATCTGCGCGCGCTGCAATGCGCTGATGCCTTGTTCGAGCAATTGCCGAGTGGGGATTTCCAGGCTCAGCGGGATGTTGGCGGGCAGCCCGCGCAGCAGGCCGAGCAGGTCGCAGTCGCCATCGCCGGGGAAACGCCGCTCTTGGCGGGCCTGGCGTAGAATCTCGTCCATGCTGTCAGGCCGGGGGCCTATCACATCACACAATTGTGCATAGCGCATACGTGTGGGCGACAGTAAGGCGATGTCTTCGAGGCGCGAGGCGGAGCGGTCGAAGTGGAAGGCGTCGATCAGCACGCAGCCATTGGCGCGGCCGGCGCCCTCGACCACGCGCCGGGCCTGGGCGAAATCCTTGCAATCGGTCCAGGGCATGAATTCCATGTGCGGGTGAATCCCATACTTGGCGGCCAGGTCGCACAGCGCGGCAAAGTTGTCGGTCAGCCGTTGTTCGTCCGGATCGTTGCCCGCCACCAGCAGTTCGGTGGCGCCGAACTCGGCCCCCACGGCCAGGTGCGGCTCGAAATCGGCAACGAGGGTGGCGGGCTTGAGGCGCAGTATCTCGATGTCCAATACCTTGACCCCGGTGTCGCGCAGGCGCGCGGCGGTCTGGCGCCGCAGGTCGGGATCGCGCAGCAGGGGGAAATGGTATTCCTCCGGCGTCGCCGGCTCGGTACGCAGGCCCACGTGGCTGTAACCGGCACGGGCGGCCACCTCGACCATGTCCGGCGGCGACAGCTCGAGCACGGTGAGGGCGGCGAGGGAGAAAATGCGTTGGGTCATGACAGTCTCGGCGAGGTTGGCGTTTTTTCTTATTTAGAACCGAGTTCCAGTTTATTTGCAAGGGCGGCTGCGGCTCAGCCAAACATTTCCGATGCCGGGCCCGCGCTGGCGATTTCCCGCGCTGCTTCCAGCAGCAGCGGAGCCAGTTCGTGCATGCGCGCCTCGGGTAACCGCGCGGTGGGCCCGGCCACGCTGAGCACGCCGATCACCTGGCCGCTGAGCGGATGGCAGATGACCGCCGCCAGCGCCGACATGCCCACCGCCGAGCTTTCCACCACCCAAGCGTAGCCGCGCTCGCGGGCCAGGCGCAGGCGCTCCAGCAACTCGACGTTGGAGCGCGGCGCGTTGGGGCCGAATTCCTCGGCGGCGGCGATTCCTTGTGCCTCCACCAGGGCCAAGGCCTGGGCATCGCTGAGGGCGGCTAGCCAGGCATGCCCGGAGGCGGTGTAGAACAGCGGCGCGTCGCGGCCCATGTCGGGGTCGTAGCGCAGGCCGGAGCGGGCGCCCTGGGATTTGGCGATCCAGGTCAGGTGGTCATCCTCGACCACGCCCAGCCGCACCAGCTCGCTGGTGTCCCGAGCCAGGCGGTCGAGAATCGGCTGCACGATATCGGCGCCACTGTTGGCCAGGTAGCGAAAGCCCAGGGCCACCAGCTTGGTCGACAGCTGGTAGCGGCTGTTGTCCGGGTTCTGCCGCACGTACCCCAGCCGCACCAGCTCGGCGAGCATGCGGTGGGCCGCGCTTTTCGGGATGTGCAGCTGATCGGCGAGGCTCTGCATGGGCAAGCCGCGGGGGTCGCCGGTCAGGCTTTCCAGCAGGCTCAGGGCTCGTTCGATCTGACTTCCAGCCATGGGGGGTATCCTGGTTTGAATGAAAAACGCCGCCAGCGAGTGTGCGATCTTCGAACACTCGCTGCATTGGAGCACTTGGCGACGGGCGAAGCAAAAACATAGAATGTAGAACTAGGTTCCAGAATACTACAAAACCTTACCCACGGAATTGAGTCGCGAGGAGAAAATTGATGGCTGCCAGCCCAGGTGTACGTGCCACGGTGGAGTGTGATGTGCTGGTGATCGGCTCCGGCGCCGCAGGCCTGTCGGCGGCAGTCACGGCGGCATGGCATGGCCAGAAGGTCGTCCTGGTGGAGAAGGACCCGGTATTCGGCGGCGCCACGGCCTGGTCCGGCGGCTGGATGTGGGTGCCGCGCAATCCATTGGCCCAGCGCGCCGGCATTGTCGAAGACGTCAGTGCCCCCCGTACTTACCTGGAGCACGAGCTGGGCGAGCACTTCGACGCCGCGCGGGTGGACGCCTTCCTCGAGGCCGCGCCGCACATGGTGTCGTTCTTCGAGCGCCATACCGCACTGCAATTCGCCGACGGCAACGGCATCGCCGATATCCATGGCGACACCCCCGGCGCCGGCACCGGAGGCCGCTCGGTGATCGCCGCGCCCTACAGCGCCTATGGCCTGGGGCGCCTGCTCAAGCGGCTGCGGCGGACCATGCGCGAAACCTCGTTCATGGGCATGCCGATCATGGCCGGCGCCGACCTGGGCGCCTTCCTCACCCTCACCCGCAACTGGCGTTCGGCCGTGCACGTGGCCAAACGCTTCAGCCGTCACCTGCTCGGCCTGGCCATCAAAGGCCGGGCCACACACCTGGTCAACGGCGTGGCGCTGGTGGCGCGGCTGGCCAAATCGGCTGAAGACCTTGGCGTACTGTTGTGGGAATCGGCACCGGCGAAGAGCCTGATCCACGCACAGGGCCGTGTCGCGGGCGCGGTGGTGGACACGCCCAAGGGCCCGGTGGCGATTCACGCGCACAAGGCCGTGGTGCTGGCCGCCGGCGGCTTCCCCAACGATATCGCACGGCGCAAGGCGCTGTTCCCGCGCACGCCCACCGGCCAGGAACACCTGGCCCTGCCGCCCCTGGGCGCCAACGGCGATGGCCTGCGCCTGGGCGAGAGCGTCGGCGGCGCGGTGGCCACCGACCTGGTCTCGCCCGTGGCCTGGTGCCCGGTCTCGGCGGTGCCGTACAAGGACGGCAGCATCGGCCATTTCCCGCACATCATCGAGCGCGGCAAGCCGGGCATCATCGGCGTGCTGGCCAACGGCAAGCGCTTCGTCAATGAAGCGGGCGGCTACTATGACTACGCCAAGGCCATGGTCGACCAGGCACCCGGCGAAGAGGTCGCCTCGTGGCTGGTCTGCAGCCACCCGTTCCAGCGCCGCTATGGCCTGGGCATTTCCCGGCCGTTTCCGCTTCCCGTGGAGCCGTTCATTCGCTCCGGCTACCTGAAAACCGGCAACACCATCGCCGAGCTGGCCAACGCCTGCGGCATCGACGCCCAAGGCCTGCAAGCCACGGTGGAGCACTTCAACCGCCATGCTCGGCAAGGCGAAGACCCAGAGTTCGGCCGCGGCAGCACGGCTTACAACCGCAAGCAGGGTGATGCGCTGCACGGCCCCAACCCGTGCGTCGCGCCCATCGAACAGGGGCCGTTCTACGCCGTCAAAGTCAGGCCCGGCAGCTTCGGCACCTTCGCCGGCTTGAAAACCAACGAACACGCCCAGGTGCTGGACGCCAGCGGCCAGGCGATCGCCGGCTTGTACGCGGCGGGCACCGACATGGCCAGCATCATGGGCGGCCATTACCCGGCGGGTGGCATCAACCTCGGCCCCGCCGCCACTTTCGGTTACATCGCCGGGCGCCATATCGCCGGCGCTACGGCTTATGAATAAGTGCCACGCTCGGCACGGTTTCGTCACCACAGGGAGAGCAACGTGGAAAACATCACCAACAAGCTGCAACTGAAGATGCCAAAACTGGGCCTGGGCACCTGGCCCATGCTCGGCGACGAGTGTACCCAGGCCGTGTTGCAGGCGCTGGAACTGGGCTATCGGCACGTCGACACCGCGGCCGGCTACAACAACGAAGCCGCCGTGGGCCAGGCGCTGGTGCAGACCGGCGTGCCGCGCGAGCAGATTCACGTCACCAGCAAGGTGTGGTGGGACAAGCTGCGACCGGCCGACCTGCGCGCCTCGTTCGACAACACTCTGAATGCGCTGCAAAGCGACTACGTCGACCTGTTCCTGATCCACTGGCCCGGCAAGGACTGGGACCTGGCCAAGACCATCGAGACCCTGGTATCGCTCAAAGAAGACGGGCGCGCGCGCAATATCGGCGTGGCCAACTTCCCGCTGCCGCTGCTGCGCAAGGTGGTGGAAGAGCTCAAGGCGCCGCTGGCCGCCATTCAGGTGGAATACCACGTGACCCTGGGCCAGAACGCCCTGCTCGACTACGCCCGCCAGCACGACATGGCGCTGACCGCCTACAGCCCGCTGGTGCGCAACAAGGTGTCGCAGATTCCGGCCTTGCAGCAGATCGCCGCCAAGCACGGCGTGCTGCCGACGCAGGTGGCGTTGAAATGGCTGTTGGACCAGGCCAATGTCGCGGCCATTCCGAAGGCGGCCAGCCAGGCCAACCAGCAGAGCAATCTCGATTCGCTGAAGGTGCAGCTGGATGATGAGGACCGGGCGTTGATCGCTTCGTTGCCGAAGAACCAGCGGCTGGTGAGCCCGGATTTTGCGCCGCAGTGGGATTAAGATCAAAAGCTCGCACGACCGTAGCCTGCGAGCTTTTGACTGAGCACACCGCTGCCGGTGTGCTCAGCTTGACTCAGAAGTCGAAGAACACCGTCTCGCCTTCACCCTGAATAACGATGTCGAAGCGATACGCCAGCTTGCCATCCACTTCACAACGCTTGGCGATCAAGGTCTCGCGGCGCGCCGGTTGCTCGATCAGGTTGAGGATCGGGCACTTGGCGTTGGCCTCGGCTTCGTCGTCGAAATACAGGCGCGTCTGCAGGTGGATGTTGATCCCCCGGGCAAACAGGGTGACAGCGATATGCGGCGCCATCGGCACGCCACCACTGGTGTTGAGCACGCCCGGCTTGATGGTGTTCAGCGTCCACTCACCGGCATCGAAGGTGGTAGCGGTACGGCCGAAGCTGTTGAAGGCGTTTTCCTGGTTGTATTCCAGCTGGTAGCGGCCTTGGTGGTCCGCCTGCCAGAACTCCAGGAACGAGTCGCGCACCAGGTGGCCGTTGCCGTCGTACACGTTGCCCAGCAGCAGGATGTGCTCGCCCGGCGCCTCAGGCTTGGCCAGCTGGTTCCACAGTTCTTCGGTGCGCGGCGGCAGGCCCGCAGCCGCCAGGGCCAGGCCGATGTGCACATAAGGGCCGGCGGTTTGCGAAGGGGTTTCTTTCAGCAATTCGATAGGCATGAGCGTCTCCCCCTCAACGGTTTTCGAAGTGAGTCTTGCGCTGGCCGCGCAACACGATGTCGAAGCGATAAGCCAGGCAATCCATCGGATTGGCGTGGTTCATGTCCAGCCGCGCGATCAGGCTTTGCACCGCTTCCGGGTTGGCGATCGACTTGACGATCGGGCACATCGGAATCAACGGGTCGCCTTCGAAATACAGCTGGGTGATCAGGCGCGTGGAGATCGACGGCCCGCTGACCGACACGTGGATGTGCGCTGGGCGCCAGTCGTTGGGGCCGTTGCGCCAAGGGTACGGGCCCGGCTTGATGGTGCGGAAGTTGTAGTAGCCTTCGCTGTCGGTGAGCATGCGGCCCACGCCCCCGAAGTTGGGGTCCAGCGGCGCCAGGTAGCGGTCGTTCTTGTGGCGATAACGGCCACCGGCGTTGGCTTGCCAGATTTCCACCAGGGTATGGGGCAGCGGCTTGCCATACTGGTCGCACACGCGGCCAGCAAGGATGATGCGCTCGCCGATGGGCAGGCCACCGTTGTTGAAGTTGAGCAGCAGGTCGTGGTCGTGCTCGCCGAACTTCAGGTGCGAGAAGTCGGGGCCGGTGGATTCGCTGGCAGTTTGCGGCACGCTGACCAGCGCCTGGCGCGGCGAGCGCGGCACGGAGGTCTTGTAGTCAGGCGTGAGGGCTTTGGGGTGCCAATTACGGTCACGGATTACGAAGCGACTGGTGTCTTGGTCAGACATGTCGGTCTCCTGTTATTTGATTTATCGAGAGCGTTTGCTTTTATTCAGAGCCCACGGTCAGGCTTCGTACTAGTCTCAGGGAATTCTTTGCAGTTCGATACTGAAAATAACCCTTCCATACATAACCATTTGGTTATGAATAGCCCGAACGTAAAAGGGAGCAGGACATGCTGTGGAAAAAAGGCCGACGCAGCGACAATGTGGTCGATGCACGGGGCGATGACGCGGGTGGCGGCGGCGGTGGCATGCGCCTGGGTGGCAAGGGGTTGAGCCTGGGGGCGGTGGTGCTGATCGTCGGTTTCGGCCTGCTGACCGGCCAGGACCCGATGCAGATCCTCGGCCAACTGACCGGGCAGATGAGCCAGCCGCAAAGCACCCAGGTGGATAACCGCGCACGCCAGGCACCGCCAGCCAATGACCAGCAAGCCGAATTCGTGCGCTCGGTCCTCGGCGATACTGAAGACACCTGGCGCGGCATTTTCCAGCAGGCCGGCAAGCAATATCACGATCCCAAGCTGGTGCTGTTCAGCGGGCGAGTGAACTCGGCCTGCGGCTTGGCCAGCTCGGCCACCGGCCCGTTCTACTGCCCGGCCGACCAGCAGGTGTACCTGGACATGTCGTTCTTCGATGAAATGTCACGGCGCTTTCATGCCGCCGGGGATTTCGCCCAGGCCTATGTCATCGCCCATGAAGTGGGACATCACGTGCAGACCCTGTTGGGGGTATCCGCCCAGGTGCAGGCCGCGCGCCAGCGGGGGCAGCGCATGGAAGGTGACGGGGGACTGTTGGTGCGGCAGGAATTGCAGGCCGATTGCCTGGCGGGGGTGTGGGCGTACAACGCCCAGAAACGCTTGAACTGGCTGGAGCCGGGGGATATCGAGGAGGCCTTGAACGCCGCCAACGCCATCGGTGATGACCGCCTGCAGCAGCAGGGCCAAGGGCGCGTGGTGCCGGACTCGTTCACCCATGGCACCTCGGCGCAGCGAGTGCGCTGGTTCAAGACCGGTTTTGCCCAGGGGCAGATCAACCAGTGCGACACCTTCAGCGCCCGCAGCCTCTGACGGCGGCGGGCGCTTTTCCAAGGTTTAGAACGTTGCCTTGACCTGCACGCCCAGCAGCAGGGCGTTGTCACGTTGCACGCCGTAGAAGGCGCCCGGCTCGATCACGTATTGCACGTCGGGGCGCACGGTCAGCCATGGGGTGACTTGCGCGCCGTAGCTCAGCTCCAGCAACTGCTCGCCGCTGTCCAGGTTGGAGATAGTGTCGGCGGCCTCGGCGCTGGCGGCGGCGGCTTCCTGCACATCACGGGTACGGGAGTTCAGCACGGCGCGGCCGTAGGCGAAGCCCAGGGTGTCGTGCTCGCGGTTGGCGAAGGTCTTGTGCAACACCACGCCGGCGGAATACCAGTGGCTGAACGGCGAAGTGGCGGCATCGGTCTGGGTGGCCTGGCCGAACACGTGCAGGTTGCGCGCCGAGTCGCTGCTGTCGCGCCACACGGCCTGGTCGGCGAGGATGTAGGCGCCGCTGCGGCCGCTGTTTTCGCCGCTGCCGCCGATGCGTTGGGTGTTCGAGGTGTCGTAGTACCAGCCGAACTTGTACTGCCCTTCCAGTGCGCCGCGGTAGGTGTAGATGGCTTCGATCGGCAGGATATTACCGGTGGTGTCGTAGCTCTTCATTCGGAAGGCGTAGCGCGACTGCGAGTTGCTGTCGGGGTCGACCTGGAAGATACCGGTCTGCAGTACCCAGTCCTCGGTCAGCTGGTACTTGACCTCGGCGCCCCAGTGGGCGTTCGGGTAGTTGCCCCAGCCGCTGCCGCCAGACATAGACAAGGGGTGCGCGCAGAAACCGGCATTGACGAAGTTGGTCAGCACGGCCATGCCGCCGAAGTCATTGCCCATGGCCATATAGCCGAGCTTGAACTGCAGGTCGGGGGTGAACAGCGAGCGGGCGTAGCTCAGTTCGGTCAGGCGCGTGTAGTTGTAGCCCGATACTTCCTGGGCGGCCAGGCGGTTGCCGACCAGGTCGTTGGAAGCGCTATTGCCGCGGCGGTCGTTGATGGTCAGCTGCACCACGCCGGCGTTGTCCATGCCCAGCAGCTTGTTCAGGTCGAACTGCGCGCCCAGCTTGATCTGCTGTGCGTAGCGGGTGCCAGTCTTGATGCCGCCATGGACGTTGCTCATGGTTTCCGAGACGTAGTCACCGGTGAGCTTCACCCCTGCGCTTTCCAGCTTCTGGCGCTCGCCGCCCCAGTCGCCGGTCATGGTTGCTGGCGCTGCTTGCACCGCCTGTTGATTGTTGGCGGCCATGGCGGCCGGGGCGATAAGCAGCGAGCCCACGGACAGGCCGGCGACCAGGCTGGACGTCATCAGGGAGCGGGGGGCGAAAGTAGGCATAGGTCTCTTCGAGCAGGTCATGTGGCAAGCCGTCGCAGGGGCGGCTCAGGTGCGCGGCATGATAGAGACTGGGGCGGGCGTGATTAAGCGCCGCCGCTGCAATACATTGTTGCGGGAACGTGAAGGAATGTTCGGACTGGTTAATTAATTTCTACAGGGTTTCATTCCTGAATTTTTCGACCTCGAAGGCGCAATCGTTTGCCGATCGCGCTTTCGCGGGTGAATTTGGCCTGTGGGGTTCAGATCATCTGCTTCAAAGCATGACAATTCACGGCATGCCAATCGGTGCTTTCCGGCCATGGGTTTTCAGCGACGTTGACCAGCACGGTGCGCGCGCCCGCAGCGCGGCCGCAGTCAAGGTCGAAGCGGTAGTCGCCCACCATCACCAGGTCGCCCGGGTCTACGTCCCAGCCGCGGGCCAGGCGCAGCAGGCCGTCGGGGTCAGGCTTGGGCAGGGCTTCGTCGCGGCCGATGATGTCGGCCACGGCGAAGCAATCGTCCAGGCCGATAGCCGCCAGAGTGATATGCGCCAGCTCCCGGGCATTGCGAGTGAGGATGCCGAGGCGGCAACCACGGGCCTTCAGTGCCCGTACCAGCTCCACCGCACCGTCGGCGGCCCGCGAGGCGACCGCCAGTTCGCGCTCGTGCTCCAGCAGCCAGGCGTGCTTGGCGCGGCCCTCCTCGGCTGGCAACGCGGCCAAGTGGGTGAGGATGTCGTCTTCGACGGGAATCCCCAGGGCCTGGCGAATGGCGGCGAAATCGTGCACCGCCACGGTGAGGGTGCCGTCCATGTCGAACACCCAGTTCCGTACGCTGGCGAGGCTCATGTCCAATCCTTGCGGTGGCGAATCAGGCCTTCCTGGGCCGATGAGGCGACCAGCTGGCCGGCGCGGTTGTAGATGCTGCCGCGGGCGAAACCGCGGCCATTACCGGCCCAGGGGCTGTCCATGGCGTAGAGCAGCCATTCATCGGCTCGCAACGGGCCGTGGAACCACAGGGCGTGGTCCAGGCTGGCGATCTGCATGTCGCGGTGCCAGACCGATTTGCCATGGGGCAGCAAGGCGGTGGTCAGCAGGTTGAAATCCGAGGCATAGGCCAGGATGTACTTGTGCAGCGCCGCGGCATCGGGCAGTTCGCCATCGGCGCGAAACCACACATATTTGACCGGGTCGCCGGGAAGGGGATTGTAGGGGTCGCGGTCGTGGACCGGGCGCACTTCGATGGGCTTGGGGCACAGCAGCTTTTCGCGCATGTGCTCGGGAATCAGGTGCTCGGCCTGCTTCATGATTTCCAGTTCGGTGGGCAGGTTTTCCGGGCCGACCACCGTGGGCATGGGGCCCTGGTGCTCAAAGCCTTCTTCCTGGGTCTGGAAGGACGCCGAGCAGAAGAAGATCGGCTGGCCCTTCTGCACCGCCGTCACCCGCCGGGTGCTGAAACTGCCGCCGTCGCGCACGCGGTCGGTCATGTACACCACGGGCATGCTCGCATCGCCGGGGCGCAAGAAGTAGCCGTGCAGCGAGTGCACCGGGCGCGCGGGGTCGACCGTCTGGCTGGCGGCGGACAACGACTGGCCTAGCACCTGGCCGCCGAACAGCTGGCGGAAGCCGAGGTCCTGGCTGCGGCCGCGGAAGATACTTTCTTCGATGGATTCCAGCGACAGCAACTCGACCAGATCTTCCAGCACTTGGCTCATAGGGTGACTCCAAACGGCGAATTCAAGCGGGAAATGATACAGGGGGTGTCACAGGTGTGGGAAATCGGGGGTGTGGATAACCTTGAATGATGAAGTGCTATCACCGGTCCCATCGCCGGCAAGCCGGACTCCCACAA
>Ga0308164_10001043_pt1 | contig 35569 bp, 30 predicted proteins | sample PhyTR2_FD_201031 | JGI IMG/M metagenome (GOLD analysis project Ga0308164, IMG submission 201031) | Phyllosphere microbial communities from UC Gill Tract Community Farm, Albany, California, United States - DLSLT.R2 | ecosystem: Host-associated > Plants > Phyllosphere > Unclassified | place: USA... | reverse complement strand
ACTCGGACTGCCGGGTCGCCTTTTCTTTCGTTAGTTTCTTTTGGCGAAGCAAAAGAAAGTGACCCGCCGCCGGGCGGCTCCCGGCCTCAGCTCCACGCCAGTGGAAAAGAAACATCTCAATCGCCAGAGCGGTATCGAGCAGGCGACCGTAGCAAATGCACAGCGCCCGCCTCGCAGGCAATGCGCGATCAAGCAGGCGACCACCGCCAGCGCCGGGCACCCTCCGCAAGCGCACGGCGGTATCGAGCAGGCGTCCACAGCGAATGCACAGCGCCCGCCTCGCAGGCACAGCGCGATCAAGCAGGCAACCACCGCCAGCGCCGGGCGCCGTCCGCAAGCGCACGGCGGTATCGAGCAGGCGTCCACAGCGAATGCACAGCGCCCGCCTCGCAAGCATGGCGCGATCAAACAGGCGACCACCGCCAGCGCCGGGCGCCCTCTGCAAGCGCAGAGCGATATCGAGCAGGCGACCTCGGCAAAAGCACAGCGCCCGCCTCGCAGGCAAGACGCGACCAAGCAGGCGACCACCGCCAGCGCAGGGCGCCCTCCGCAAGCGCAGGGCGAAATCGAGCAGGACAACCACCGCAAAGGCGCGACGCCCGCCTCGCAGGCAGGTCAAGGCAGCAAAAGAACCCGCCTCAGCCCAGATACCGCTTCAGGTACCGCCCGGTATGGCTCGCCGGATTGCCCGCCACGTCCTCCGGCGTCCCCTGCGCCACCACGGTGCCGCCGCCGGCACCGCCTTCAGGACCCATGTCGATCACCCAGTCGGCCGTCTTGATGACATCCAGGTTGTGCTCGATCACGACGATGGTATTCCCCGCGTCGCGCAGCTGGTGCAGCACCTTCAGCAGCAGGTCGATGTCGGCGAAATGCAGCCCCGTGGTGGGTTCGTCGAGGATGTACAGCGTGCGCCCGGTGTCACGCTTGGACAGCTCCAGCGCCAGCTTCACCCGCTGCGCCTCGCCGCCCGACAACGTGGTCGCCGCCTGGCCCAGCGTGATGTACGACAGCCCCACGTCCAGCAGCGTCTGCAGCTTGCGCGAGATGGTGGGCACCGCTGCGAAGAAGCCGTGCGCCTCCTCGACCGTCATGGCCAGCACCTGGTGGATGTTGCGGCCCTTCCACTGCACTTCCAGCGTTTCGCGGTTGTAGCGCGCGCCGCGGCAGACGTCGCAGGGCACGTAGACGTCCGGCAGGAAGTGCATCTCGACTTTCACCATGCCGTCGCCCTGGCAGGCCTCGCAGCGGCCGCCGGCGATGTTGAAGCTGAAGCGGCCCGGGCCGTAGCCGCGTTCCTTCGCCGTGTTGGTTTCGGCCATCAGTTCGCGGATGGGCGTGAACAGGCCGGTGTAGGTGGCCGGGTTGCTGCGCGGCGTGCGGCCGATCGGAGACTGGTCGACGTTGATGACCTTGTCGAAGTACTCCAGCCCCTCGATCGCCTCGTGCGGCGCGGCCTCGTCGTGCGCGCGATGGATGGCATGGGCGGCGGCGGTGTACAGGGTGTCGTTGACCAGCGTGCTCTTGCCGGAACCCGAGACGCCGGTCACGCAGGTCAGCAGGCCGACCGGAAAATCGACGGTGACGCCCTTCAGGCTGTGGCCGCTGGCGCCCACCACGCGGATCGACTGCAGGCCGTCGCGACCGGTGGTCGGCATGGCCTTGCGAAAGCGCGCGGGAGGGGCGTCGGGACGCGGCTCGGCGGGCTCGGCGCCGATCGGCAGCCAGGGCGTGCGGCGGGCCGGCACGGCGATGCTGCGGCGGCCCGACAGGTAGTCGCCGGTCAGCGATCGCGGGTTGGCCGACACCTCGGCATAGGTGCCCTGCGCCATCACCTGGCCGCCGTGGATGCCGGCCCCGGGACCCATGTCCACGACATGGTCGGCGGCACGGATCATGTCCTCGTCGTGCTCGACCACGATCACGCTGTTGCCGATGTCGCGCAGGTGGCGCAGGGTTTCGATGAGGCGGTCGTTGTCCCGCTGGTGCAGGCCGATGCTGGGCTCGTCGAGCACGTACATCACGCCAGTCAGGCCGGAGCCGATCTGGCTGGCCAGGCGAATGCGCTGCGCCTCCCCGCCGGACAGGGTCTCGGCGCTGCGGTCCAGGCTGAGGTAGCTCAGGCCGACATCGTTGAGGAACTGCAGGCGCAGGGCGATCTCGCGCACGATCTTGCCGGCGATCTCGGCCTTGGCGCCGGAAAGTGTCAGGCTGCTCGACCAGGCCTGGCTCTCGCGCAGCGTCATGTGGCCGACGTCCTGGATGGCCAGCGCCTGCGGGCCTTCGCCCAGGCGCACGTGGCGTGCCTCGATGCGCAGGCGCGCACCGCCGCACGACGGGCACAACTGGGTGCCCCGGTAGCGCGACAGTTCCTCGCGCACCGCGGGCGAATCAGTCTCGCGCCAGCGGCGCTGCATGTTCGGGATGATCCCTTCGAAGACGTGTTTGCGGCTCAGCTTGCGTCCGGTGGCGCTGTTCTCGTTGACATAGCCGAAGCGGATTTCCTCGGTGCCCGAGCCATACAGCAGCACCTGGCGCGTCGCCTCGGGCAGCGATTCGAAAGCGGTTTCGACATCGAATCGGTAATGCGCCGCCAGGCTCTCCAGCATGCCGAAGTAGAAGGCGTTGCGCCGGTCCCAGCCCTTGACCGCGCCGGCCGCCAGGCTGAGGGTGGGGAAGCCCACCACGCGTTCGGGCTCGAATACCTCGGTCTGGCCCAGGCCGTCGCAGGTCTGGCAGGCGCCGACGGGCGAGTTGAAGGAAAACAGGCGCGGTTCCAGCTCGCTGATCGACCAGCCGCAGACGGGGCAGGCGAAACGGGCGTTGAACAGGTGCTCCCGGCCGCCGTCCATCTCCAGCGCGATGACCCGGCCGGCGCCTTCGACGCCGCCCACCCGCAACGCGGCCTCGAAGCTCTCGGCTAGGCGCTGGCGGAACTCGGCCTGGGCCTGCGGGTCGGCGTCGGTGCGCACCTTCAGGCGGTCGATCACCACGTCGATGTCGTGCTTCTCGGTCTTCTTGAGCGTGGGCAGGTTCTCGTGCTCGTAGATGGTTCCGTCCACCCGGAAGCGCACGTAGCCCTGCGACTGCATCTCGGTGAACACGTCGACGAACTCGCCCTTGCGCTCGCGCGCCATGGGCGCCAGGAGCATCAGCCGGGTGTCGCCCGCCAGCGCCAGGACCGCGTCGACCATCTGGCTGACGGTCTGCGAGGTGAGCGGAACGCCGTGCTCGGGGCAGTGCGGCGTGCCGGCGCGGGCGTACAGCAGGCGCAGGTAGTCGTGGATCTCGGTGACGGTGCCCACCGTGGAACGCGGGTTGTGGCTGGTGGCCTTCTGCTCGATGCTGATGGCGGGCGACAGGCCCTCGATCAGGTCGACGTCGGGCTTGTCCATCAGCTGCAGAAACTGCCGCGCATAGGCCGACAGGCTCTCCACGTAGCGTCGCTGGCCCTCGGCATAGAGCGTGTCGAACGCCAGGCTCGACTTGCCCGAGCCCGATAGCCCGGTGATCACCACCAGCGCGTTGCGGGGCAGGTCGAGATCGATGTTCTTGAGGTTGTGCGTGCGCGCGCCGCGAATGCTGATGCGCTGCTCGCGCAGAACCTTGCCCAGGTAGGCCGGCGCAGTGGGTTCTGCCAGGTGGGCCGGGGCGTCGTCGGGTCGTCGTGGCTGGCTCAAGATGGGCGCGCTGCGGGCAGTCGGGAAGGAACCGACCATGATAGCCGGCAGGGCTCGGGCGGGCCTGTTGGCCTGTACCGGCCCGGCGGGGCGAGGCTGCGGCGTCGTGGTCGGCGAAGACTTTCCGGTACTTGCGCGGCGATGTCTTTCGCTATGGATTCAATCGCGGCTTTAGTTTTTATTTCCGCTCGGGTAAATCGTCGGTCAGTGTCCGGTCGGCCAACATGCATTCCAATTGCTGCATGGCTAAACCACGCCGGACTTCTCGCCATGTGGCGCGTGGCCCACATTGAATCCACTTCGGGCTGCGGAGCGTAGAGCGTAAGACTGGCGCACGTTCGGTGCGATGCCATGCGGTGCGATGCAAGCGATGTCTATTCGGTTTCGATCGGCATTTGATTAATGCATAGCCCAGTTCAATAATCTTATGAAACAACTATCGAATTCGGTCGATTCTCCACGAGCCATGGCGCTTACAAAGTCCCCGGGCGCAGAGCAATCGCCGATATACAGCGAAGCCGACCGACTCACCGCATTGCGATCCAGGCGTTTGCTGGATACACCCGCCACCGAAGCGTTCGACCGCATCACGCGGCTGGCCAGCCGGGTATTCGGCACCAGCATCGCATTAGTGACCTTCATGGATGCCGAGCGCCTGTGGTTCAAGTCGCGCGTAGGTGTCGCCGATCAGGAAACCGCACGTTCGACCGCCGTCTGCGATTACACGATTCGGGGCACCGGCGTGATGGTGGTTCCCGATCTGGCCGGTGACACGCGGTTTGCCGACAGCCCCATGCTGGCCGCCGGCTACCACTTCTATGCCGGCGCCCCGTTATTGACGCGCGCCGGCCACGCACTGGGAACGCTGTGCATCCTGGACCAGGCCCCGCGGATTTTCGACGAAGCCGACCGCGAGCAACTGGCCGCACTGGCGGCCATCGTCATGACGCAGATCGATCTGCACCAGGCCATCGGGCGCACGGACGAGGTGACACGCCTGCCCAACCGCACCCAGCTCATGTGCGACCTGGAAGACCTGTGCGCGCTGGCGCCCGGCGACAACCGCACGCTGGTGCTGGTGGAAGCCTATGCCCAGGACCAGCTGCAGGAGGCCCAGAGAGTGATCGGCGCCAAGCCGCTCGAGGCGGTGATGCGCGATTTCGCGGGGCAGTTGTCGGAATGGGTCGGAGACCGGGCGACGCTCTACAAAGTCAACGAAGGCCGCTTCGGCTTCATGTTGCCCGGCGACAGCCAGGCCGAGCACGAGGCTTCGATGCAGGCCTTGAGCACCCATCTGCACCGGCCGGCCAGAGGCGGCAGGAGCCAGATCGAGATGGAGCAGCTGCCGATCATCGGCCTGGCGGCTTTTCCCATGACCCCGGAAGGCACGGGAGACGTGCTTCGCCGCGCGGCCTCGGCCTTGCACCAGGCTCGCCAGACCGACCGGCGCATCGCCTGGTTCACCGAGCAGACGGACGCCAGCAGCCGCCGGTCGTTTGCCCTGCTGCAGGATGTGCCGCGGGGCCTCGCGGAAGGGGAGTTTCGCCTGGTCTACCAGCCCAAGATGGATTTGCAGACCCGCCAATACAAGGGCGTGGAGGCCCTGATCCGGTGGCAGCATCCGCTGCTCGGCCCGCTGTCGCCGGCCGAATTCATTCCGCTGGTCGAAAGCAGCCGGCTGATCCACCTGGTGACCGAATGGGTGCTGCACACCGCGCTGGCGCAGCTGGCGGCGTGGAAACTGGAGGGGATCGACCTCACCATGGCGGTGAATGTCTCGGCCAAGAATCTCGAACATCCGGATTTTCTCCGCATCGTCCGCAATGCCTGCGCCCTGCACGATATTCCGCCGTCCCGACTGCACATCGAATGCACCGAGAACGCCGCGCTGGACAGCCAGCAGACGCTGACGGTGTTGAACCAGGTGCGCGCCCTGGGGGCGCAGGTATCGCTGGACGACTTCGGCGTGGGGTATTGCAATTTCTCGTGCCTGCACAGTTTGCCGGCTGAATTGCTGAAGCTGGATCAGTCCCTGATTCTCCCGATCGCCACCGATCCGCGTGCCTGGGAGTTATTGAAATCGATTATCAAGTTCGGCCAGGCGCTCGGTTACCAGCTGCTGGCCGAGGGTGTGGAAACGGCGGAAGTATTCGATATGCTGGAATCGTCCGGCTGCGACTCGGTGCAGGGGTATTATCTTTCGCGGCCTCTGGAAGCCGTCGCCATCGTCCCTTTCCTGCAGAGACACATCGATCTTTTTACCGTCGTCGCCTGATGTCGCGCATGGCGGATAACGATTATTTCGTTGCGGCCAGGCATAAATCAAGCTGCGCACCATCACGTTACTGCGACATGCCATGAATCGGCGGTTTCTTCTGGGTCTTTGTCTGGCCGTTCTCGCGCCCGCCTGCCTTGCGGGCGAATGGTTCCTGCTGAGCGGCGACGGCGACGGCATCGGGCCGCAAGCCGCCGATACCGCCGAACTCGATATCTCCACCGTCGGCAGGAAGGCCGATACCCGGTCGTTCCGCTTCAGGGTCAACCTGGCGGAAACGCGCAGCGACGAAGCGGGACACCCCTATCGGTCGTATCTCTCGCTGATCACCGTGGTGTGCAGCACCCGCTCCGTATTCCATGACGAGCAGACGCGCTATCGGGACGCCGGATGGACCGGCCCGGCGCGGACGGAGGTGTTTCCGCAACCCCGCCCCATGGCTTTCGGGGGCCTCGATCCCGATCCCCGAGCCCGTCTGCTGGCAGCCGCCTGCCGATAGCCGAGCAGGCGTGTTCTATCCGCCCGTCCCGTGCGCCACCACCCGGTCGCGCCCCGCCTTCTTGGCTTCGTACAGGGCTTCGTCGGCCCGCGCCATCAGGGTCGGCACGTTGCGGCAGTCCGGGTAGAAAGCCACGCCGCCGCTGAAGGTCACCGAGAACCGGGCTCCGGCCGGGTCGTGTACCAGCGCTGCGAAGCTCTCGCGCAACTCGTCTACCAGGTGCACGGCTTCCTGCGGCGCGCAGTCGAACAGCAGCAAGGCGAATTCTTCGCCGCCATAGCGGCCGACGACGTCGGTCGCGCGCACCCGCTGCTTGAGATGCCGCGACAGACTCATGATGACCTGGTCGCCCATGCCGTGGCCGTGCGTGTCGTTGATGCGTTTGAAGTGGTCGATGTCCAGCAGCGCATAAGCCATCGGCTTGTCCAGCCGGGCGGCCTGTTGCAGGTACTGCTGCAGCATCGCCTTGGTCTTGCCGTGGTTGTACAGCCCGGTCATGCTGTCTTCTTCCATCAGCCGGCGCAGGCCCCGGTAGCGCCTGGCCTTCTGGGTGACGACGTTGTAGAGCAGCTCGGTGGCGACCGGTTTCAGCAGCAGATCGTCGGCCCCCAGCCGCATGGCCTCGTTCTGCGCGTTGGGGTCGGTCTCGCCGGTCAGGAAGACGATGGGCACCGACTCGAAAGCCTTGTGCTGCCGGATGATCTGGGCCACTTCCAGCCCGGTGCAGCCCTGCATGTGGATGTCCAGCAGCAGGACGTCCGGCGAGAAGAACTGCAGCACTTCGAGCACCTTGTGCGGCTGGCTCAGGATGCCCAGCTGGATGTCCGCGAAGGGCGCCATGGCACGCCGCACGCCGGCCAGCACGGTGCGGGAGTCGTCGAGCATCAGCACCCGGTACGGCGGCTCCTCGACCGGGAAGGCCAGCGGGTCGATCACCGGCATCAGGGCCGCCACGGTGAGCGGCGCCACGAAGAAAAAACTGGCGCCCCGCCGCACCGCCTGCAGGCGCAAGGCGTAGTCGCTCTGTCCGGCGGTGGCGCACCAGGCGATACCGCGCCGGCCCAGTTCGGCCACGGTGGCGTCGATCATCGGACTGAAGCCGGCGTCGACATCCACCAGCACCACGGTGGCCGGCCCGTCGGTGGCCGCCGCCAGCGCGGATACCGGATCGCCGTGCCAGTCGAGCCGAAGGCCGTAATGCGCCAGCTGCGGCGCCAGGTCGCGGGCGGTGCCGGCGTCGCTGCCGTACAGCAGCACCAGCGGCGCTTCGCCCTCGCGGCGCGGGCTGGTCACCCGGGGCAACATGCCCGGATCGGCCAGCGGATGTTGCAGGGCGGCCTCGACCGGCGGCAACAGGGCCTCGATGGCGGCGATGTCGCCGGGACCGGGCCGCGACAGCCCCTCCAGGCGGTTGAGCAGCGGCGCCATGGCGATGGCCGTGCTGGTGAGTCCCTGCTCGGCCGCCAGCGAAATGAGCTGGTCGCATCGCAGCATGAAGCCGGCCCACATGGAGGCGTCGGCCGGGCGCTTTCGCAGATCGACCCAGGCGCGAGCCAGCGCAATCCACAGCGGCTCGATATCGGGCGAGAGGGCATGCATCGCAAAAATTACAGCATGGCGCGCAGCCGATTAGAAGGCGCGGACGTTCGATCAAGGCGCTGTCTTACGTGCGCCGCGCCGGCTGCAGGACGGCAGGGCGCGTATCGCGGACAATCCGGCGTCGCGCGCCCACGCCGATTCCTCGCGAACCTCTTGCCTTGTCTTCCGATCCCACCTCCGCTTCCGTCTCCGCAGCCGATGGCTCTTCGGCGTCCGCCGATACGTCCCGCCGCATGACGCCGACCGAGCGCCGCGCCAGCGTTTCGCTGGCTTCCATCTTCGGCCTGCGGCTGCTCGGGCTGTTCCTGGTGCTGCCGGTGTTCGCCCTGGAGGCGCGGCGTTATCCGGGCGGCGACGATCCGGCACTGGTCGGGCTGGCCATGGGCGTCTACGGGCTGACCCAGGCCCTGCTGCAGATGCCTTTCGGCCTGGCTTCGGACCGCTTCGGGCGCAAGCGGGTGATCGTCATCGGCCTGCTGGTGTTCGCGTTGGGCAGCTTCGTCGCCGCCCATGCCTCCAGCCTGCACGGCTTGCTGATCGGCCGGGCGCTGCAGGGCGCCGGCGCGGTGTCGGCGGCGGTCACCGCCCTGCTGGCCGATCTCACCCGCGACTCGGTGCGGACCAAGGCGATGGCGCTGGTCGGCGGCAGCATCGGGCTCATGTTCGCGCTGGCGCTGGTGCTGGCGCCAACGCTCTCGGCGCACATCGGGCTGTCCGGCCTCTTTGCGCTGACGGGCGTGCTGGCCCTGGGCGGCGTCGCGGCGGCCCTGTGGTGGGTGCCTGCCGAACCGGTGCACGCCGCCGACGCGCCGCGCGGCAAGCTCTCCAGCCTGTGGCGCCAGCCCGATCTGTTGCGACTCAATTTCGGCGTGTTCGTCCTGCACACGGTCCAGTTGTCGATGTGGGTCGCAGTGCCGGCGCTGCTGGTGCAGGCGGGGCTTCCCAAGGCGCACCACTGGTGGGTCTACCTGCCGGCGGTGCTGGCGTCCTTCGTGGTGATGGGCGCCGCGCTGTTTCCGCTGGAGCGCCGCGGCCACCTGCGCGCGGCGCTGCTGGGCTCGGTGGCGCTCATCGCCCTGGTGCAGGCCGGGCTGCTGGCGCTGTCCCTGGCGGGTGCGCCGGCACAGGCCTGGGGTGTCGCGCCGCTGGCGGTGCTCATGCTGGTGTTCTTCTGCGGCTTCAACGCCCTGGAGGCGAGCCAGCCCAGCCTGGTTTCGCGCATGGCGCCCACGGCGCTGCGGGGATCGGCGCTGGGGGTCTACAACACCCTGCAGTCGCTCGGCCTGTTCGCCGGCGGCGCGCTGGGCGGCCTGCTGGTCAAGGAACTCGGCGCGACCGGGCTCTTCGGCGCCACCCTCGGCCTCAGCCTGCTGTGGCTGGCCGTCAGCTGGGGCATGCGACCGGTGGGGCGGGGCGCCGGCGGCCACTGATCCGGCCAGATCCGCCCTGCGGCCCCAAGACCCCGCGGCGGCCTCGGGCCGGCGCCGGCCGGGATAATCGCCGCCTATGTGTGCACAACGGGTCATCGTGGGGCTGAGCGGCGGAGTCGATTCCGCCGTGACGGCCCATCTTCTCCAGCAGCAAGGCCACGAGGTGGTCGGCATCTTCATGAAGAACTGGGAGGACGACGACGACAGCGAATACTGTTCGTCGAACATCGATTTCGTGGACGCCGCAGCGGTCGCCGACGTGCTGGGCATCGAGATCGAGCACGTCAATTTCGCCGCCGAATACAAGGACCGCGTCTTCGCGGAGTTCCTGCGCGAATACCAGGCCGGCCGCACCCCCAACCCCGACGTGCTGTGCAACGCCGAGATCAAGTTCAAGGCGTTTCTCGACCACGCCATGCGCCTGGGCGCGGAGAAGATCGCCACCGGCCACTACGCCCGGGTGCGGGAGCGCGAAGGGCGCTTCGAACTGCTGAAGGGTCTGGACCCCGCCAAGGACCAGAGCTATTTCCTGCACCGCCTGAGCCAGCCGCAACTCGCCAAGACGCTGTTCCCGGTCGGCGAGTTGCACAAGACCGAGGTGCGCCGCATCGCGGAGGAGATCGGCCTGCCCAATGCGAAGAAGAAGGACTCGACCGGCATCTGCTTCATCGGCGAGCGGCCGTTCCGCGAGTTCCTCAACCGCTACATCTCGCATGCACCCGGCAAGATCGAGGACGACAAGGGCCGCGTGCTCGGCAAGCATCAGGGCCTGTCGTTCTACACCCTGGGCCAGCGCCAGGGACTGGGCATCGGCGGCGTGAAGGAAAAGGGCGCGCAGCGCGGCCAGGGCGAACATGCGCCGTGGTTCGTGGCACGCAAGGAACTCGACCGCAACGTGCTGCGGGTGGTACAGGGGCACGATCATCCCTGGCTGCTATCGCAGCACCTGGAGGCTGCGGACACCAGCTGGACCGCCGGCGCGCCGCCGCCGCCGGGCCGTTATGCGGCCAAGACGCGCTACCGCCAGGCCGACGTGGCCTGTGCCCTGTCGGCCCACGGCGGCGATGGCTTCGCCCTGGATTTCGAGCAGCCCCAGTGGGCGGTGACACCCGGCCAGTCGGCCGTTCTGTACGACGGCGAGATCTGCCTCGGCGGTGGGGTCATCGGCGCGTCGGCCTGAACCTCCGGGCTCGCACGTTCGTTCCCAAAATCACCGGCTTCGCATCGAGCCGGGCGCTTTCGCGGCGCCGGATGAACCATGCCGACGACCGCGCCGGCTGTCGCGCGCGGCATTCGTGCCAGGACGTTCGCCATGCTGAATCCCGTCTCTTCCCATCCTCCTGAAAACCGCTCCGGCAGTCCGTCCGGACCTCCGGCGACCGACCGTCCCATGCCGCTGATTCCGCGGCTCGACCTGAACCGGCCGCCGGCCGACGGTGCGCTTGCCTGGCTGCTGGCCTACGGCCTGCCGTCGGCCGTCTTGCGGCGCGCCAACGTGCAGGCCGACCCGGACCGGCACGATCCCGGCCTGCAGCAGGCCTGGCGGCATGCCCAGAACTTCTATCGCGCCACCGGCGGGGAGGGGCAGCAGGACGAGCAGTTCGCGTCGCCTTCCGGGGCGGCTTCGGACCTCGCCCTGCGGGAGCCCGAAAACGAGGCCCGGCAGGTGATCCACGAAGCGCTCGCGGAAGAGTTCGCCGCCAGCTTTGCGCGGGCCATGGGCGTGCAGCAGCCGGACCCTGACCGGCGTCCGGAAAGCGTGCGGGCCGACATGAAAAAAATCATGGCGACGGCGTGGCTGCTCGACCTGCCGGTCGATCCCCGGCTGGCCTCCCTGACCCCCGACAAACGCAGCGAAGCGCGCTCCTGGAAGACGACGGAGGTGTACGGCCTGGGCAGCGACGCGGTGCGGGTGGCGCTGGGCGAGGCCTGCACGCAGACCCTGGCGCAACTCGATGCCGACGGCCTGCCGGACACCGAGCCGCTGAAACCGGACTACCAGCGCGCCGCCGCCGATCTGCGCGACTTCACCCGGGAATGCATCATCCGCCTCCAGTTCATGAAGGCGGGATAAATCGGTCGCTAGGCAGGCGTGTCGGCCGCCTTGGCGCGCCAGGCCAGCAGCCACTCCTCGAGCTTGGCTGCCGGCAGCGGGCGCGACAGCAGGTAACCCTGGGCCATGTCGCAGCCCGACTCGCGCAGGCGCTCCAGGATGGCGTCGTTCTCGACACCCTCGGCGACCACCTTCAGGCCCATGTTGTGGCCCAGGTCGATGGTCGAGCGCACGATCACCTCGTCGTCGCGCTCCTGTGTCATGCTCATCACGAAGGACTTGTCGATCTTGATCTCGTCCACCGGCATGCGCTTGAGGTAGGCCAGCGACGAATAGCCGGTGCCGAAATCGTCGATCGACAACCGCAGGCCCATGCCGTGCAGTTTTTCGAGCGTGGACAGCGCATGCGCGGGGTCTTCCATCACCGCGCTTTCGGTGATCTCGACGCAGATGCTCGACGGACCGACGCCGAACTCCTTCAGCGTCGCGGCAAAAAAGTCGGGTAGTTCGGTGCCCAGCAAATCGCGTGCGGACACGTTGATGGAGCACTGCAGCTCGATGCCGCGGCTGCGCCATTCGGCGGTCTGGGCGATCACGCGACGGGCCACCCAGCGGGTGATGGCCTTGATGTAGCCGGTCTGCTCGGCGAAGGGGATGAAGCGGTCGGGCGCCACGAAGCCGCGGGTGGCGTGATCCCAGCGCACCAGGGCCTCGACATGGTTTACCTGGCCGGTCGCCAGGTCCATCTTGGGCTGGTAGTAGACGGTAAGGTCGTCGTGCTCGACCGCGTGGCGCAGCTCGCCCATCAGCGACAGTCGCTCCGGGGTCTGGGTGTCGTGCCGCGTGTCGTAGAGCAGGCAGCCGGAGCCCGAGCGCTTGGCCGCGTACATGGCGATGTCGGCACGGCGCATGAGGGTGTCGGCATCGTCGCCATGCAGCGGGCAGCAGACGATGCCGACGCTGGCACCGACGTCGACCACCTGGCCGTCGAGCAACATCGGCCGCTCGAGCAGCGCCAGCAGGTGGCGTGCGCTGGCAAGGGCTTCGCCCTCGTCGCCGTTCATCAGCAGCACCGCGAATTCGTCGCCGCCCAGGCGGGCCACCGTGGCCGGTTGCTGGCCGAGCGCGGCGTGCAGGCGCTGGCCGACCTCCACCAGCAACTGGTCGCCGATGGTGTGGCCCAGGGTGTCGTTGACGTACTTGAAGCGGTCGAGGTCCATCACCATCACCGCCAGCGAGGCACCGCTGGCGGCGGTGGTGGCGATGGCCTGATCGAGCCTGTCGCGGAACAGCGCGCGGTTGGGCAGGCCGGTCAGCCCGTCCTGGTAGGCCAGGCCGCTGATGCGGCGCTCGCGTTCGTCCAGGGCCACGCGCATGTCGTTGAAGGTGTGGGCCAGCGCGCCGATCTCGTCTTCGCGGGTCATGGCGAGCGGCGGCGGGTTGCTGCCCTCGCCGATGCTCCGGGCGAAGCCGGTGAGCAGGGCCACCGGCCGGGTCACGCCGCGCGCGATCAGCAGGCTGACCACGACCGACACGACCAGGCCGATCAGGGACAGCACCAGCAGGGCGGCCTGGATGCGCAGGAAGGGCGCGGCGGCGTCGGCGACGGAGCGTTGCAGGATCGCCTGCACCGCGTTGTCGCCGCTGTGCAGCATCACCGCGCGAGCGCCGTATTCCGCCTCGCCCACGCTCAGCCGGATGGCCTGGCCGTAGACCAGCCCGTCCTGGCTGGCCGGGCCGATCAGGGCGGCCGCGGAGCCCTGCGGCAACGAGGACGCCAGCACCGCCCAGCCGCCGCCGACCGCCTTGCCCAGAAAGGACACGTCGAGCGACATGGTGGAGGTGAGAAGGCTGATGAAGCGCGAGTCGATCTCGAAGCCCATCGCCACCCAGCCGATGGTGACCGGCGCTTTCACCGGTACCACGACCAGCTCGTACAGGCGGCCGTCGAGCTGGATGATGTTGGAGGCGCTGCCGGTACGGCGCGCCTGGGCGATGAGGTCCGGATAGGGGAACAGCGCGCCGTTTTCCTCGCTGATGCGGGTGTCGGCGACGGTGCGGGTGTCGAGGTCGAGCAGCATCACCAGGTCGGCCTTGATGCGGTCTCCGCTGTTGCGCAGCGCCGAGACGATGGTGCCCTGATTGCGGGTGGCGACGGCTTCGCGGAAGCCGAAATCGGCGGCCACCACCGCCGCTGCCTGGGACAGCTGGTCCCGGTGCGACTGCACGATCTGGTTGAAGACCTTCTCCGCCTGCTGCAGCTGGGTGTCGGTGTTCAGCCGGGCGGCATGGGTAATGGTTTCACGCGCCGCGAAATATCCCAGCAACTGCACTACCAGCAACAGCGCGGTGAAGGTCAGCGCAATGCGGGTTCGCAGGCTCCGGATGCGCAGGTTGGGCAAGAGGGCCTCAGTTTGTTTCTGCGGGCAACGAGAATTTCAGTGCGGCCGCGTTGGCGTTACCCGGTGGGACGTCTGCGGTCTGGGTGGTCAGGGCGTTGGGGTCACGCTGCTGAGGATGCCAGGCCACGATGCGGTAGCTGCCCGCCGGAAGGTTCTCGATGGTAGCGCGCCCGGACTTGTCGGTTTTTGCGAACCAGGGCGTGTCCACGATCATGACGTAGGCAACCATGGAGTCGTGGATGTTGCAGCCCAGGGTCACCATGCCCGGCTTGTCGAACACCACCGGGCGGGCGGGCACGCCCGAGTACAGCTTGATTTCGAAGCGCTTGGGCGGCGAGAACGAGTACACCGCGTGCTCGACGTCGTCCTTGTTGGGAAAGCTGACGGCGGTGCCGGTCTGGATCACCGAGACCAGCGGCACGAACTCGCGGTCGATCTGGTCGATGATCGCCTTCTTGCCGGATTCGACCGCCGGCGCCTTGCCGTTGACGGGAACGGCATAGACCACCGCGTTGGCCAGCGGCTGGCCGCGCGGATTGACGGCCTGTACCGGCAGGCTCGCGGCATGGGCCGCTGCGGTGCAGAGGCCGGCGGCGAACATCGCCAGGCGGAGGGAGACTTGGTTTTTCATGGCGCGACGGCAGGAGCTGCGGGGGCGGCGGGGGTCTCGGCGGCGGGCGTCGCCTCGGCCGGTTCGTCGTAGGGAGAGGGGAGTGCTTCGCGCAGCGGCACCACCGAGGGCGATCCCGGTGGGTTCTCGATGTCGCGGTACATGGGCGCCAGGGCGGCCAGGAGCTTGTTCTGGGCGCGGAAGGGCACGTTGTTCTTGTCCATCGCGGCCTGCAGGTTCTCGACCAGCGCGTTGAACGCGGCCCGGTCGATGTGCAGCGGCGCATGCACGTTCTTCATCGAGCTGCCGGTGTACTTGCAGGGGCCGCCGACCTGCTCGCAGAAATGCGTGGCCAGCTGCACCCGCAGGCGCCTGACCGACGCCTTGGCGAAGTACGGCGCCGTGCGCGGGTTGGCGAACGAGTTGGCGATCATGTCGTCGGCGATGCGCTGCATGCCTTCCTCGCCGCCGAACTGCTGGTAAAGGGCCTCGTCGGCGAAGGCGACCGGCGCCACGGCGAAGCAGGTGGAAGCCGCAACGGCGACGACGATACGGGCGAACAGGGTTTTCATCGCGTGGGGTGCCCCGGAGTCAGAAGCCGGCCTGGCCGGACAGGTACCAGCCGTGCTGGTTGCGGAAGGTGGCGATATCGCCCAGGTCGACGTAGGCGGCGGTCAGCGACAGATGTTTGTTGGGCGCCCAGGCCACGAACACGTCCTTGGCGTTCTGCTCGCGGGCGAAGGCCAGGTTGTCGGGCTTGGTGCGGAACTCGGCACCCGCAGCCAGATCCTTGCGGAACAGGTAGGCGGCCGACAGCTCGGCCTGCGGCTTGTACGAATCGCCATTGGGCCCGCCGAAACCCAGCAGGCCGAACTGATTGGCCTTGGTCATGCGCACGGTGCCGTTGACCAGGATGCTCTGCGCCAGGAACAGCTTGGTGGCCGAGATGTAGAAGTCGGTGCCCGACGACTTGCGCGCGCCCACCGCGCGAACGATGTCGCCCTGCTGGTTCTGCTTGTGCTGGAAGCCCACGGAGACCTGCGGCATCCAGGTGTCGGAGTCGAGCACCGCGTCGCCCAGCAGGCGGACCTTGGCGCCGAAGATGTCCTGTTCGAACTTGAAGTTCTCGCCCAGGCCCAGCGCGGCACCGGCGGCGCGGGTGTCGAAGATCTGGTGCGACAGGGTCAGTTCCAGCCGGTCATTGACGCCGACGGCCACGCCGTAGGTGTCGAGGTTGAAATCCTGGGTGCGCACGCGGGTGGCGTGCACGTTGCCGCCCCACTGGTTGCCGGTGTCGTAGCCGCTGATCACGGCCCAGGGCACCAATCCGCCGCCGGCCGCGCCCTCGACCTGCGAGACGCCGCCGGTCAGCAAAAGTTTGCCGCTGCCCGTGCGATCGGGTGCGGGCGGTACGAATTGGGCCTGGGCGCCTTGTGCCAGCAGGGCGGCCGCCAGCGCGGCGGCATGGCGGGCGATGCGCCGCCGGCCATGGATATGCGATACGTCGGTTTTCAACCTGAGACTCCACCGGGTTCCGAATCCACGCACCGGGGGTCGCAAGCCATCCGATCCTGTGGTCGACAGGCGGAGAACGGTCACTGCGGGCCAGGTGCGCTAATCACATTGACGGGGAAAAAAACACCGCAACGAAGGTCTTTCTAACCGACGAGAAGACACTTACGTTGCGGGATATTACCGATTAAGTCACAGGTGCTTACGCTTTTGGACACGTGACCAAGCAGGTCAGAAGGGAATATCGTCGTCCATGTCGTCAAAACCAGACGGTGCCCGGTTTGGTGCGGGTGCCGGCGGGCGCGGCGCGGCGGCGGGGGGTCGCGGTGCCGCCGTCGGTGCCGGGGCGGCCCGGCGGGCCGGTGCCGCCGGCGGCGGAGCGGCGTCGTAGCCACCGTCGTCGTAGCCGTCGCTGCCACCGCCACCGCCGCCACCACCACCCTGCGGTGCGCCGCTGCCCTGGCGGCTGCCCAGCATCTGCATCTGGTCGGCGCGGATTTCGGTGGTGTATTTCTCGATGCCGTCCTGGCCGGTCCATTTGCGGGTGCGCAGCGAACCTTCGACATACACCTGCGAGCCCTTGCGCAGGTACTGCCCGGCGATTTCGGCGAGCTTGCCGTTGAAGACGATGCGGTGCCATTCGGTGGCTTCGCGCATTTCGCCGCTGGTCTTGTCGCGCCAGCGGTCGGTGGTGGCGATGGTCACGTTGGCCACCTGGTCGCCGCTCGGGAAGGAGCGCATTTCGGGATCGCGGCCGAGGTTGCCGACGATGATGACTTTGTTGACGGATGCCATGGTGCCTGCCTGTCGTGGATAGGGATGGGAAAGATAGGACGGGGTGGCGAATCGCTGGCGGCGCCGCCCCGCGGGAGGCACGCATTGTGCCGTATCGGGTACCCGGAACAGGCGCTCCGGACCGGTCCTTCAGGCCCGTGCCATGCGCTGCACCAGGCCGCCGGTGAGGCGGGCCACACGGCCGTCGAGTTCCAGCTCAAGCAGCCGCACCTGCAACAGCGAAGCCTCCATGCCGGTGCGTGCCACCAGCGCCTCCAGGCCGACGGGCGCGAAACCCATGGCTTCCAGCAAAGGGTCGTCCGCTTCCATGTCCGGCTCTGCGTCCGCGTCTTCCTCGGCGCGGGGGGGCGCGGTCGCCGGCCCCGAGGGGAGCCGCAACTCTTCCAGCACGTCCTGCGCGGATTCGACCAGCTTCGCGCCCTGCCGGATCAGCGCATGGCAGCCGCGGGATTGCGGCGAGTGGATCGAGCCGGGAATCGCGAACACGTCCTTGCCCTGTTCCGACGCCACCCGCGCGGTGATCAGCGAACCCGACGGCTGGGTCGCTTCCACCACCAGCGTGCCCAGCGACAGGCCGGCGATGAGCCGATTGCGGCGCGGGAAGTTATGCGGCAGCGGCGGCGTGCCGAGCGCGTATTCGCTGACCAGGCAACCCGCCGCGGCGATGCGGTGCGCCAGCGCCCGGTGCTGGCTGGGATAGACGCGGTCGAGCCCGGTGCCGACGAAGGCCACGGTGGCGCAGCCGCCCTCGAGCGCGCCGTCCAGGGCGCCGGCGTGGGCCGCGCCGTCGATGCCCTGCGCCAGGCCCGACACCACTGTCATCCCGACGGCACTGAAATGGTGGGCGAACGCATGGGCGTCGGCGAGGCCCTGCGGCGTCGGGTTGCGGCTGCCGACGATGGCGATGGCGGCGGTCTCCGGGCCCGGCAAGGGTCGGCCCAGCAAGTAGAGCATCAGGGGCGGATCGTCGATGTCCAGCAGCGCTGCGGGATAGGCGCTGTCGCCCAGCGTCAGGACGCGGCGCGCGGCGCCGTCCTGTGGGGGCGCATCGAGCCATTCGCAGGTCTTGTCGAGCAAGGCCTGCAGGCCGGGCGGCGGCTGCCGCAAGGCGTCGGCAAGGCCTGTGCCGACGACCTGCGCCAGCGCCGCGTGATCGGCGCCGAAGATCGACTGAGGAGAGGAAAAAGCGGCGAGCAGGCGCCGCGCCTGCATGCGGCCGAGCCCCGGCGTGGCGTCCAGCCGCAGCCAGGCGGCCAGTTCTTCGCGATCCATGGGGAGGGCCGGTTCGGCGCCTTACTCGGGCGAAACCAGACGGTCGCCGATCTTGACACCCGTGCGGATGTTGAGGATCAGCCCGTAGGAGACGCGGTCGAAGGTGCGGAACACCATCAGCAGGCCGTTGCGCTCGTCGGGCAACTTGATGCGGACGCGCTCGGGGTCGGTCCGGTCGATCACGCGTTCGCCCTCGGACAGGATGGCCATCACGAAGCCCGGCTCGACGCCGTCGCGGCTGCCCTTGTTGATGGACACCACCTGGTTCTGGGCCGCGTCCAGCACGGCGCTGCCGTAAATGGAGAGCACCCGGGCGTTTTCCAGCGGCACGTTGGGTGCGCGCGGCGTGTACAGCGTGGTGGCGGTGGGCGGCTCGGGCAGCAGGCGGTCGCCGATGCGGATTTCTTCCTTGGTGACCGTGATGTCGACGCTCGCCGGGACGATCTCGCTGAGCTGCTTGCCGTCGCGCAGGGAGGTTTCGACCGTTTCGCCGCGCACCAGGTCGGCGCGCCCGAGGTACTGCGCCTCGTAGCCCAGGATTTCCCCGGTGCTTGGATCGCGCAGCGGAATGGCGTCGCGGAAAACCCGGTAGCCGCGCGGCGCGCCCGGCACCAGGGCCAGCGGCGAGCCCGGCGCACCGCGCACATAGGCGCGGTCGCCGCGTGCCAGCATGACGCGGTCTTCCTGGGTGCCGACGAAACGCGGCGCGTTGCCCAGCGTGGGGGCGTCGATGACCAGTGGCTGCGCCAGGAAAGGTTCGATGGCCGAGGGCCGCAAGGTGGGCAGCGGGTTTTCGCCGATGCGGTCGTAGCGGGTGCGGGGCTCGATGCGCGCCTGGTCGCCGCTGCCGCTGCCGACCGGCCGGCCGGTGCGAAGCCGGGCCATGCCGCCGCTGCGTTCCAGGTACAGCTGCTGGCCGGGATAGATGAGATGCGGGTTGCGGATTTCGGAGAGGTTCATGCCCCACAGCTCGGGCCAGCGCCAGGGCCTGCGCAGGTACATGCCGGAGATGGCCCACAGCGTGTCGCCGCGCTTGACCGTATAGATGTCCGGCGCGCCGGGCGCCAGTTCGCTTTCGGGAACACCGCTCTGTGCGGCGGCCTGGGCCACGGCGCGTTGCGTCGGGGTGACCGGGTAGGTGGCGGCTGCGCTCTGCGCGGCGGCGGGCAGGGCCGCGGCCGTCAGGCCGGCGGCGGCGACCAGGCCGATAAGTCTCACAGGCATTGTCAAAACGTTCCCTCGGTGCGCAGGCCGGCGGCCCCTGTGCCCGTGCCGCGCGGCCGGGCCGGACCGCGCGGTTCGGTTACAAAAGCTCGGGCCGATTCTCTACGGTTTGGCCTTCCGCCGACAACGTTTATTGGCTGCGCCGTTCGGGAAGCCTGGCGAATTTGGCGAAAATAGCGACAGTCGCTGTCGACCCACCACCCCCCGATTTCAAGATTTTCGCGCCATGGCCCTGCTCCCCATCCTCAGCTTTCCGGACGCCCGGCTGGAAACCGTCGCCCGCCCGGTGCAAGGCGTGGACGACCGCATCAAGGCGCTGGTCGCCGACATGCTGGAAACCATGTACGACGCCAACGGCATCGGCCTGGCGGCCACGCAGGTCAATGTTCACGAACGCGTCGTTGTCATCGATGTTTCCGAAGAGCGGAACCAGCCGCTGGTGCTGATCAACCCCGAGATCACCTGGTACGGCCCCGAGCGCCAGCTGGGCGAAGAGGGTTGCCTGTCGGTGCCCGGCATCTACGACGGCGTGGAGCGCGCCACCGAGGTCCGCCTGCAGGCCCTGGACCTCGAAGGCGCGCCCTGCACGCTCGAGGCCGAGGGCATGCTGGCCATCTGCATCCAGCATGAACTTGATCACCTGCTGGGCAAGGTCTTCGTCGAATACCTGTCGCCGCTCAAGCGCAACCGGATCCGTACCAAGCTGCTGAAACAACAGAAAGAGGCACGCGAATGACCCAGACGAATAAAGAGACAAAAACCTTCCACGGATTCCGCCGGGCTGCCGCGACGATCGGCCTGGCGGCCTCGCTGGCCGTACTCGCCGGCTGCGCCAGCCCGGCTCGCCTGCCGGCCGGCAGCACGCCGGCCTCGACCGTCGCGGCCATGGGCCAGCCCACCGGCCAGTACCCGCTGCCGGACGGCGGCCAGCGCCTGCAGTACTCCGAGGCGCCGGCCGGCCAGCATGTATGGAACGTCGACTTCGACGCCGCCGGCCGCATGCTGGGCGTGGACGACGGCCTGCGCTACGGCAACTTCGAACGACTGACGCTCGGCCGGGCCACCCGCAACGACGTGCTGTTGCTGCTCGGCCGGCCCGGACGCGTGGAGTACGTCTACAGCTTCACCGGCGACATCTGGACCTATCGCTTCAACGACATGAACAACCCGCGCCTGGTGCATATCCACATCGACCCGGCGAATGTCGTGCAACGCATCGTCTACACCGACGAATTCAACGCGCGCGACCGCTCCGACCGGTAAGGCGGCGCGCGTGAAACTGATCTTTGCGGGCACGCCCGCGTTCGCCGCGTCGGCGCTCGAATTCCTTCACGGCGACGGTTTCGAGATCGCCCTGGTCCTGACCCAGCCCGACCGGCCTGCCGGTCGCGGCCTGCAGTTGCAGGCCTCGGCGGTCAAGCAGTTCGCGTTGTCGAAGGGCCTGCCGGTGGCGCAACCGCGCGGCCTGCGGCTGGACGGCCGCTACGCCGACGACGCCGGGGCCGCGCAGTCGCTGCTGGCCTCGGTCGGTGCCGACGCCATGGTGGTCGCCGCCTACGGCCTGATCCTGCCCCAGTGGACGCTCGACCTGCCCCGCCTGGGCTGCTTCAACATCCACGCCAGCCTGCTGCCGCGATGGCGCGGTGCTGCACCGATCCACCGCGCCATCGAGGCCGGGGACGAGCGCACCGGCAACACCATCATGCAGATGGACGCCGGGCTGGATACCGGCGACATGCTGCTGGTCGAGCCAATCGCCATCGCACCCGAAGACACCACGGCCACCCTGCACGACAAGCTGTCGGCACGCGGCGGCCCGCTGGTCGCGCGGGTGCTGCGCCAGGCCGAAAACGGTTCGCTGGTGCCGGAGCGGCAGCCGGCCGAGGGCGTGACCTACGCCGCCAAGATCGACAAGGCGGAAGCAGCCATCGACTGGTCGCAGGACGCCGGGCGGATCGCCCGCCGCATCCGGGCCTTTGACCCTTTTCCGGGTGCCAGTTCGGGCCTGGACGGCGCGGCGCTGAAAATCTGGGCGGCCGTTCCCGAATCCGAATCCGAATCCGAATCCGATATCGACACCGTCGGAACGCCTCCCGGCACCGTGCTCTCGGCCGGCGCCGACGGCGTACGCATCCGCTGCGGGCTAGGCGTCTTGCGCGCCACGGTGCTGCAGCGCGCAGGCGGCAAGCGCCTGCCGGCCGACGGCTTCCTGCGCGGCAATCCGCTGGCGGCCGGCAGCGTGCTGGCATGAGCGAGGCCGACCCCGCGTCGTCACGCCCGGTCGCCTGGCGTGACCTGCCGGGCGAGCCGGAGTTCAGGCGCGGCATCCTGGCCATGGCGCCCACCGCGCTGGGTATCTCGGCCTGGGGCCTGGTCACCGGCGTCGCCATGGCGAAGTCCGGCATGGGCACCGCCATGGCGATCTTCATGGCGCTGGTCGCCTATGCCGGCAGCGCGCAATTGGCGGTGCTGCCGCTGCTGGCGGCCGGCTCGCCGATCTGGGTGATCTGGCTGACCGCCACCTGCGTCAACCTGCGCTTCGTCATCTTCAGCACGCTCTGGCGGCGCTACTTCGGCCTGCTGCCGCTGAAACGGCGCTGCACCATCGGCTACTTCAGCGGCGACGTGACCTTCGTGGTGTTCCAGCAGCGGTTTCCGGAGCAGAGGCCCGGGCCGGGCCGCGAGGCCTTCTTCTGGGGCGCGTCGATGACCAACTGGCTCGCCTGGCAGGTCCCGTGCGTGACCGGCATCTTCCTGGCCGATGTCATCCCGGTGTCCTGGGGCCTGGGCTTCGCCGGTGTGGTCGCCTTGCTGGCCATGGCCTGCTCGATGCTCCAGGGCCGCATCCAGGCGATGTCCGCGGTGGTTGCCGCGGGCGCCGCGGTGGCGGCCTACGCCTTGCCCCTGAAGCTCAATATCCTGGTCGGCATCGCGGCGGCGGTGGCCATGGGCCTGGTCGCCGAAACGCTGTTTCCGCCGCGCAGCCGCGTCGTGCAGCGAACGGACGTGACGCCCTCTCCCAAGGAGCCGCGCCCATGACGGCCGCGCAATGGCTGGACCTGGCGCTCGGCGTTCTGACGGTCGCAGGACTGGGCGCCATCACGCTCGTCAGCCGCAGCTTCTTCATGCTGCCGGAGCGCGAGTGGCAGTTGCCGCAGTGGCTGCAGCGCGGCCTGCGTTATGCCCCGCTGGCCGCATTGATGGCGGTGCTGGGTCCCGAGCTTCTGATGCGCGAAGGCGAGTTTCTGCGTACCTTCGCGGACGCACGCCTGCCGGCCGCGCTGGCCGCCATGGCCGCACACGCATGGAAACGCAGCATGCTGCTGACGATTTCGGTCGGCATGGCCGTCTACCTGCCGCTGCACATGGGCCTGGGCTGGTAGGCGCCGGGGCGGCGGGCGCCTCAGGTGCCGGTGGAGGAGAGCCGGTCGCAGTAGAGCGCCAGAGCCTCGATCTCGGAGGACTTGTCGAACACCGCGTCGGCGCCCAGCGCGGCACAGCGGGTGCGGATGTCGGCGGTGGCGTAGTTGGTCAGTACCACCACGCGCTGTGCCGCGCTGCGCGCCTGCAGGGCCCGCAGCACCCCCAGGCCGTTGCCGTCTTCGAGGAACAGGTCGACGATGGCCAGCTGCCAGTCGTCATGCGCCGAGAACCAGTGCCGCGCATCTTCTTCGCCGGCTGCCCAGCCGATCATTTCGACCGGTGCCAATTCGGCCAGGGCCGCGCTCAGGTTCTCGCGGATGAGCGGGTTGTCTTCGACCAGGAAGGCGGACAGCATGGCGGGAGGGCGGGGAACCGGAGGGCGGGAGCAGGCGAGGATGCCGGGACGACGGGCGGAAGTCCGAAGTAGGCCAGCAGGGTCGCTGTTTCGCTGTAGGACTGGGCCGTTTAAGCGTATCCGGACGGATTGGCCCCGCGGCGTTCCTACAATCCCGGGTTACCACGCGGTTACCGACCCTTCCGGCAGCCGCGCGACGCGATTTCCAACAGCCTTCCCGTTCGAGACCTTTCGCATGAACATCCTCCGCTTTTCCGATCTTTGCGCCCGTGGCGACGCCGCCGGCAAACGTGTCTTCATCCGCGCCGACCTGAACGTGCCGCAGGACGATTCCGGCCGCATCACCGAGGACACCCGCATCCGCGCCTCGGTGCCGTGCATCGAGCTGGCCCTGAAGTCCGGTGCCGCCGTGATGGTCACCTCGCACCTCGGCCGCCCGACCGAAGGCGAGTTCAAGCCCGCCGACAGCCTGGCGCCGGTCGCCGCCCGCCTCGCAGAACTGCTGGGCCGCGAGGTGCCGCTGGTGGCCGACTGGGTCGACGGCGTGCAGGTGGCGCCGGGCAGCGTGGTGCTGCTGGAGAATTGCCGCCTGAACAAGGGCGAGAAGAAGAACGACCCGGCGCTGGCGAAGAAGCTGGCCGCGCTGTGCGACATCTTCGTGCACGACGCCTTCGGCACCGCCCACCGCGCCGAAGCCTCTACCTACGGCATCGCGCAGTTCGCGCCGGTGGCCTGCGCCGGCCCGCTGCTGTCGGCCGAGATCGACGCCATCGGCAAGGCCCTGGCCGATCCGAAGCGCCCGCTGGCGGCCATCGTCGCCGGCTCCAAGGTGTCGACCAAGCTGACCATCCTCGAAGCGCTGGCCGGCAAGGTCGACCAGCTCATCGTCGGCGGCGGCATCGCCAACACCTTCATGCTGGCCGCCGGCCTGCCGATCGGCAAGTCGCTGGCCGAGCCGGACCTGATCGACCAGGCCAAGGCCGTCATCGAAGCCATGCGCGCACGCGGCGCGGCCGTGCCGATTCCTACCGACGTGGTGGTCGCCAAGGAGTTCAAGGCCACCGCGCAAGCCACCGTCAAGCGCTCGGAAGACGTCGCCGACGACGACCTGATCCTGGACATCGGACCGGAAACCGCCAAGGCCCTGGCCGCCCAGCTGGAAGCCGCCGGCACCATCGTCTGGAACGGCCCGGTCGGCGTGTTCGAGTTCGACGCCTTCGCCCACGGCACCGAGACCATCGCCCGCGCCATCGCGTCGAGCAAGGCTTTCAGCATCGCCGGCGGCGGCGACACCCTGGCCGCCATCGCCAAGTACGGCATCGAAAAGGATGTGGGCTACATCAGCACCGGCGGCGGCGCGTTCCTGGAAATCCTGGAGGGCAAGACCCTGCCGGCGTTCGAGATCCTGGAAAAGCGCGCGGCCGGCTGATCGACCGGCGCGCTCTGCGTGAAACCCCGCGACGGCCCCCGGCCTCGCGGGGTTTCCTGCATGGGGCCGTCATCGAAGGCGTGTGCGGCCAGTAGCAGAATCAGGGCTTCGATCCAAGGAGACCATCTTGCCCTTTGCCATTCCCGCCGCTGCCCAGATGACCGCTTCCAACCGCCCGCGCCGCGCGACCAAGATCGTCGCCACGCTGGGCCCGTCGTCCAATACGCCCGAGATGCTGGAGGCCATGATCCGCGCCGGCGTGAACGTGGTGCGACTCAATTTCAGCCACGGCAGCGCGCAGGACCATATCGAGCGCGCCCGCATGGTGCGCGAAGCCGGCCAGCGGGCCGGCCGCGAGGTGGCCATCATGGCCGACCTGCAGGGCCCGAAGATCCGTGTCGGCAAGTTCGCCGCCGGCCGGGTGGAACTGGAACAGGGCGCGAGCTTCGTCCTGGACGCCTCCCGCCTCGAACCCGGCGACGTGCACGGCGTCGGCCTCGACTACAAGGAGCTGCCGCGCGACGTGAAGGCCGGCGACATCCTGCTGCTCAACGACGGCCTGATCGTCCTCAAGGTCGAGGCGGTGCGCGGCGAGCAGGTGCACACCACGGTGCGCATCGGCGGCGAGCTGTCCAACAACAAGGGCATCAACAAGCAGGGCGGCGGGCTGACCGCGCCGGCCCTCACCGGCAAGGACATGGAGGACATCAAGACGGCGATGAGCTTCCAGGCCGACTACGTCGCGGTGAGCTTCCCCAAAAACGCCACCGACATGGAAATGGCGCGCCAGCTGTGCAACGTGGCGGGCGCCGAATACGGCAAGCACAGGCCCGGCCTGATTGCCAAGATCGAGCGGGCCGAGGCGCTGCCGCAGCTCGACGAGATCCTGCGGGTATCGGACGGCATCATGGTGGCGCGCGGCGACCTGGCGGTGGAGGTGGGCCACGCGGCGGTGCCGGCGCTGCAGAAACGCATGATCAGGCTGGCGCGGGAGAGCGACAAGATCGTCATCACCGCCACGCAGATGATGGAAAGCATGATCGTCAACGCGGTGCCCACCCGCGCCGAGGTGAGCGACGTGGCCAACGCGGTGCTCGACGGCACCGACGCGGTGATGCTGTCGGGCGAGACGGCGGCCGGCCGCTATCCGCTGGAGGTGGTGCAGGAAATGGCGGCCATCTGCTCGGCCGCCGAAGCCGCGGAAGAGTTCGAGCACGACTCCGACTTCACCGGCCAGGTGTTCCGCCGCATCGACCAGTCGATCGCCATGGGCGCGCTGTTCACCGCCAATCACCTGGGCGCCAAGGCCATCGTCGCCCTGACCGACAGCGGCTCCACCGTGCTGTGGATGAGTCGCCACCGCACGCAGGTGCCCATCTACGCCCTGACGCCGCGCCTGGCGACCCAGCGCCGCATGGCGCTCTATCGCAATGTGCGTCCGCTGCTGATGGATTCCTCCACCGACCGGGATTCGGCGCTGGCCGAGGCCGAGCAATACCTGAAGGATCGCGGGATCATGAAAAGCGGCGACGTCTATGCCATCACCTGCGGCGAGCCGATGGGCGCGCCCGGCGGCACCAACATGCTGAAGATCTGCCGGGCGGCCTGACGGCCCTCATGACGGCCGTGGTGGCCCGTCGGTCCGGCAGCCGGGGCCGGTCGGCGCACGGCGAGACGCCCTGGCCATCGCGCAGGACGTAAAAAACGGGACCCCTTCGCAGGAGTCCCGTTCTCTTTGTGGGGCGGCGGGCATGCCGTCCGCGGCCGGCGCCGTCGTCAGACGCCGATCAGGCCGCCGTCGTTGCGGGTGACGACCACGGTGGACGAGCGTGGGCGGCTGCTGCCGCCGTCCGGCCAGGTGCTCGACAGCGTGGTGCGCGAGCCGTCTTCACCCGGGTGCTGGATGTTGACGAAGATGGCGCGGCCGTCGCCCGATTCGGCGATGCCGGTGATTTCGCACTGCACCGGTCCGACCAGGAAGCGGCGCAGCGAAGTGCCCGGCGCCTTGCCGACGATGGTCGCCTGGGTGCGGCTGGTGGCCACGCCCGCGGTGGTCACCGTGTTGGTGATGGTGCGTGCCGCGCCGTCGCCCACCGCGCCGGGAATCGCGGCCAGCATCATGCAGTTGGTGACATCGGTGTAGGCGCCGTCGTCGGTCTGCAGCCAGGCCAGGCCGGGAGCCGCCTGGCTGAACCACAGGCCGTCCGGGCTGGAGAAATCGTTGTCGGCGGTCAGGTTGGACACGTTGATGTCGGCGCCGGCCACGTTGCGTGCGCCGAAGGCGTAGACGTCCCACCGGAAGGTCAGCGCCGCCGGGTCGCGGCCGGTGTCGGCGAAACGCACGATGTGGCCGTTGGGGTTGCCGCCGGAGTTGTAGGCGCGGGGGTTGGCGGCGTCGGTGGCGGTGATGGGGCGCGAGGCGGCGTTGGTGTTGGTCAGGGTGACGTACACGTCGCCGTTGACCGGGTTGACGGCGGTCCACTCGGGACGGTCCATCTTGGTCGCGCCGGCGGCGTCGGCGGCCAGCCGGGTGTTGATCAGCACGTCGGCCGCGTCGGCGAATGCGTAGGTGGCGTTGCCGGCGGTGATGCCGTTGACACCCAGGCGCAGCTCGAGCCAGGTGCCGGTGCCGTCGGCGTTGAACCTGGCCACGTAGAGGCGGCCGTCGTCCATGTACTTGTCGCCGGCCGCGATGCCGCCGCCGATGTCGGCAGCGTCCCAGGCGCGGGTCGAGACGAACTTGTAGATGTATTCGTTGCGCGAGTCGTCGCCCATGTACCAGACCAGCGGCTTGCCGACGGCGACCGGGCCCAGGCAGGCGCCTTCGTGGCCCATGCGGCCCAGCGCGGTGCGCTTCTTGGGGGTGGATGCGGGGTTGAACGGGTCGATCTCGACCACCCAGCCGTAGGTGTTGGAAACGTTGCGGTAGTCCGCAGAGGCCGCGCCGCCGGCGGCGACGACGCCGGTGTTCCAGCGGCCGTACAGGTCGTCCGGGGTGTCGGGCGTGACGGTCGCCCAGGCGTTGCTGCCGTTGCCGGCGACGCCGTAGCGGGCGAAGGACACCAGTTCCTTGGCGGTGCGCTGGGCGTTGTCGGTGGCGGTGACGCGGCGGAAATAACCGGCCCAGTTTTCTTCGCAGGTCAGGTAGGTGCCCCACGGCGTGGTGCCGTTGGCGCAGTTGTTGACCGTGCCGCGGGTCGCGGTGCCGGCCGGCGAGTACTTGGTGACCACGGCGTTGCTGCCGGCGACCGGGCCCGACAGGGTCATCGGCGTCAGGGTGTGCACGCGTCGGTTGAAGGTGGAGTCCTGCTTGTAGCTCCAGCTGGCGCCGCTCTTGTTGACTTCGACCACGCTCACGCCGTGTGCGTAGAACTCGCGCAGCACTTCGTCGGGGACGGTACGAACGCCGCCCGAGGTGGTCGGGCCGTTGGCGTGCAGATAGGTCGAGGTGATGTTCTCGTGGTTCATCACCAGCAGGCCGCGCGCGGCGGCGGTGGGAGCCCACTTGCCGGACGCATCGGCGCCGAAATACGTCATGCCGTCATGGTGGTCGCCGGCGCGGCGGTCGTATGTCGCGGCGGCGTCGGTGCCGTCGTTGACAAAGGCCGGAACGCCGGCGGCGATCGGGTCGCCCAGGCGGTACAGCACCTTGGCGGTGTAGCCGGCCGGCACGATGAGGGCGTCCGCCAGGCTGTGCGCGACGGCGTTGAAGGACAGGGACATCGGGGCCGGCGACGGTGCCGGGGAGGGCGCCGGCGCCGGGCCGGGTGCGGGGGCCGGTGCGGCGATCGGATCGTTGCCGCCGCCGCAGGCCGCCAGCATGGCGGTGCCCGCGGTGCCGACGCCGGCCCGCAGCATGTTGCGGCGCGACAGGCGGCTGGCGAGGATGTTCCGGAACTCGGGATTCTTGGTGTCGTTGTAGCCGATGTCGTCCGGATCGATGGCCTTGGCCACGGATGCTTTTTCGTTCATGGTGGGTCGCTCTTGTTACTGGAATGTTCGAGCGATGTTTCGCTCGGTATCCGAACCGTAAAGAGCGGCCATGACGACTTCATGGCACTTGGATGACGAATCCGTGACGGCCTGTCAGAGCCTTTCGTAGAAAGTGGATTCGCGGCTGCAGCGTGCCTTGCGGTTCGGCACCATTCCCTCGAGGTTGGCGCCGCGCCCGTCTGGCGGCAGGCCGGTCTCGAAACGCATGTCCGGGTTGCTGTAGACCGCCTGTTCCGGCCCGACACCGCCGGCATCGCGTTCCAGCACGACGGCGCCCCGGCCGGTCTGCAGCGTGGCCTTGCCGTCCCGGTCCACCGCGACCGATACCCCGTTGTCGCAGCGGTAGTCGGCGGTGGTGGGGAAATAGCGCGCCAGCGGCCCGGTGGAGCAGCCGGCGAGCAGGGCGGTGAGCGTGAGCAGGCCGCAGGCGGCGGCGCGGCTGGCGCAGGGAAAGATCGGTTTCATGGCACGGCTCCTGGTAATCCACGCGGCCACAGGGCCCACATCCGCAGGCTCTGCTTGAGGCGGCCCGCCGCTTCACCGGCGTCGGCACCCCAGCCGACGAAGAAATCGGCCCGCACCGCGCCGACGATGGCACTGCCCGTGTCCTGGGCCATCACCAAACGTTGCAGCGCGGCGGTCGGCCCCGGGGATGTCAGCCAAACGGGCGTGCCGTAGGGGATGCTGCTGCGGTCCACCGCGATGGAGCGGCCGGGTGTCAGGGCCACGCCCTGCGCGCCGCGCGGCCCGAAGGAGGCGTCCAGGCCTTCCAGCGGTTCCTCGCGGAAGAAAACATAGCGCGGATTGGTCCACATCAGCTCGTTCATCCGCTGCGGGTTTTGCTGCAGCCAGGCGCGGATGCCGGGCCAGGTGGCGTCGCGCACCTGGCCGTTCTGCAGCAGCCAGCTACCGATGCTGCGGTAGGGCTGGTCGTTGGTGCCGGCGTAGGCCAGGCGCACCAGCCGCACGCTGCCGTCGGGCTCGGCGATGCGCAGCCGGCCGGAACCCTGGATGTGCAGCACCATCGCCTCGACCGGGTCGGACAGCCAGGCGATGGCGCGGCCCTGCAGCGCGGCGCGCGCTTCGGGCAGGGTGTCGATCTGCTGGCGGGTGAACCAGGGCTTGCGCTGGCCCAGGCCGGCGGGCGCGGCGTACAGCGGCACGCCGAAGGCCGCGGTCTGGACGCGGCTGGCGGGCACCACCGGCTCGTAGTAGGCGGTCAGCAGGCCGTCGGGGTTGCCGTCCGCCGACTCCACCCGGTAGGGCTGCAGCCTGGCGACCATCCAGGCGCGCTGCTCTTCCGGCGTGCCGATGCTCAGGCGGCGCACTTCGCCGCACAGGCCGGCGAAGGCGGGGCCGGGTTTCTCGCAGCTCTTGGTCCAGGCGTTCCAGGCCTCGAACAGGTTGTCGTCGGCGAAACCCGGCAGGTCGGACCAGTCGGCGACCACCCAGCGGCTCTTGCCGGCTCCCGGCGCGGGAGGCACGGGGAAGGCGGCCGGAGCGGCGGGCGCCGTCGGAACGAACACCGTCGAGCCGCCGGAATCCGGCGGCAGCGAGGGCGATGCGCAGCCGGCGATCAGCAGCGCGGTCGCCGTCGCCAGCATTCCTAGAATGGTCCGGTCCACCAATCGCTGCGGGAGTCTTGTTGTCATGGGTCTGATTTTGCTCGAAGCCTTGCTGGCGCTGGCCGTACTGGTGCTCATTGTCTGGTGGACGATGTTCTCGGGGCGCCGCGGAGGCGAGCCGCCGGGCGACGACGACCATCCACCCCGTTGAAGCGCGATTACATGGAGAAACCGCCGGGCGGGCGTGGTTTCGAATAATCAAATTCCGAATCGACAACCACAACAAAGGACTCTCGCCATGCGCAAACTCATCCTCGCAGGAACCGCCGCCGCCGTATTGCTCGTCACCGGCTGTGCCGACATGAACATGTCCGACACCCAGCGCCGCACCGCCGTCGGCGCGGGCGCGGGCGCTGCCGGTGGCGCGGTGATCGGCGCCCTGGCCGGCGGCGGCAACGCGGGCAAGGGCGCGCTCATCGGCGCCGGCGTGGGCGCCCTGGGCACCTACATCTGGTCGTCCAACATGGAAAAGCAGAAGCGCGAGATGGAAGCCGCCACCCGCGGCACCGGCATCGGCGTCTCCCAGACCCAGGACAACCTGCTGAAGCTGGACATCCCGAGCGACGTGTCCTTCGACACCGGCCGTGCCAACGTCAAGTCCAACTTCGCGCCGGTGCTCGACCGCTTCGCGGCCAGCCTGCAGGGCAATCCGGCGTCTACCGTGCGCATCGTCGGCCATACCGACAGCACCGGCAGCGACGCGGTAAACGACCCGCTGTCGGTGGACCGCGCCGCCGCCACCCGCGACTACGTGGTGATGCGCGGCGTCGATGCCCGCCGTTTCGCCATCGAAGGCCGCGGCTCGCGCCAGCCGGTCGCCACCAACGACAGCGCTGCGGGCCGGGCACAAAACCGCCGGGTGGAAATCTTCATCGGCGAACAGGGCCGTTCGTAAGGGCCGGACGCGGCACGCGCGCTCCGGGCCGCGTAGCCGCATCGGGCGTCGAGGCCGGCGCCGGTCACCTTGGCCGCGTCGGCCCGGCTGCAAAGGCGGCCACGCCGGTGATGTTCGGCCGGCCAGGCCTGCCGCCCGGAGGCCTGCCGTGACCCTCAATCCAGCCGGATTTCCGCAGCGCGGATCACTTCAGCCCAACGTTTTTGCTCGTGCCGGACGAATGCGGCGAATTCGGCCGGGCTGCCCGGCATCGGTTCGATACCGCGCTCTTCCAGCCGGTTGCGGATCTCCGGAAGGCGCAGCGCCCCGACCAGTTCACGGTTGAGCCGCGCGCCGACACCTTCCGGCAGGCCGGCCGGCCCGACGAGGCCCTGCCAGGCATAGGCCTCGAAACCCGGCAGGCCGGCTTCGGCCATGGTCGGCACGTCGGGCAGCAGGGCCAGGCGCTGCGGCGTGGCGGTCGCCAGCACCCGCACCCTGCCGGCGCGGATGACCGCGAGGCTCGGCGGCAGGTCGACGAACATGGAATCGACCTGCCCACTGGCCACATCGGCCAGCGCCGGTACCGAACCCTTGTAGGCCACGTGGCGGATGTCGGTGCGGCTGTGCTGCTTGAACAGTTCCAGGGCCACGTGCAGGGGCGCACCCGGTCCGGAAGAACCGGCCGAGGTGGCGCCCGGCGTGCGGCGTACCAGGCTCAGATATTCGCGCAGGGTTCGAGCCGGGAAGTTCGGCGCCACCACCAGCACCAGCGGCATGCGGCCGAGGCCGCCGATCAGGGTGAAGTCCTTGCCCGGGTCGTAGCTCAGCGTCGAATACATCACCGGGTTGAAAGCCAGCGTGCCGGAGTCCGCCGTGCCTACCGTGTGGCCGTCGGCCTGGGACCGTGCCACGAAAGTGGCGCCGACGATGCTCGCCGCGCCGGGCTTGTTGTCGACGACCACCGGCTGGCCGAGTTCACGCGACAGGCGCGGCGCCAGCAGGCGGGCGATCTGGTCGGTGGTGCCGTCGGGTGCGTAGGGCACCACCCAGCGAATGGCCTGTTGCGGATACGGAGCCCGTTGCGCGCGCACCGGAAGGCCCGCCACGGTCATGGCCGATGCTGCGAGCATTCGGAGCGTTCGACGCTTCATGGGTCCTCCTGGTACGACCGGTGGCGACGGGCGCCAACCACGGTCCGCTGAGCCGCCAGCTTGGAAAAAATGCAGATTTGCAAAGTTTCTATTCGTGTCGAGTGTCAATGGACTCGCGATCATCATAGCGAAGGTGTCCAGGATAATGGTGGGTTCGGCCCCCACTGTTTTTCCATCCAGGCAAGATGGCGGGCCTGACTCCCCAAATACCATGCTCGCCCTCATCGGACTCGTCCTCACCGCTTTCTTCGCCCTTGACATTTTTCTCTGCGTGCGCGCCGCTCGCGCGGAGCCGGGCGCCACCATCCGCACCGTCGCACTGACAGTATTCGGTGCGCAGATCCTGCTGTGCCTGGTGGGCGGTTTCGTGGCGATGCTGCGTTTCGTCTAGACGGCCGCCGTCATGTCGCAGCCGGATTCCGCGCCACTCGCTTCCCTCACGCCGACCGCCCTGGACCCCGCCGAGGCGGCCGCCCTGGGCCTGCGCGCGTTCGACGACGTGGTCGCGGCCAGCCCGGGCTTTCGCAGCCGTGCGGGCCAGCGCAGCATGGCCGAAAAGGTGGCGCAGACGCTGGGGGCCGCCACCCTGGGCAAGGTCGACAGCGCCGACAACGGCGGCGAAGAACCGGTGCGCGCCATCGCCGTCATCCAGGCGGGAACCGGCGTCGGCAAGTCGCTGGCCTATTGCGCGCCGGCGATCGCGCTGGCGTTGGCACGCGGCACGCGGGTGCTCATCAGCACCGCCACCGTCGCCCTGCAGGAGCAGCTGGTCGCCAAGGATCTGCCGGCGTTGGCGGCACTGATGCCCCAGCCCTTCCGTTTCGCCCTGGCCAAGGGGCGCGGTCGTTATGTCTGCCGCCTGAAGCTCGATCGGCTCGGCGGCTTGATCGAGCCGGAAATCGACGAGGAAGACCCGGAGGACGACCTCTTCGCCGAAGAGCAGGCCGCCCAGCGCAGCGCCCGTGAAGCCCGGCCCGCGCACGAGGTGGAGGCCCGGCTCAAGTTCTATGCCGGCGTGGCGCAGGCGCTGGCCGCCGGTGCCTGGGACGGCGACCGGGACACGCTGGAATCGCCACCTGCCCCGGAGGTCTGGATGCCGATGGCCGCCGAGGCCGCATCCTGCACCGGCAAGCACTGCCCCTCCTTCAACCAGTGCGCCTATTACGAACGGCGCAAGACGCTGGTCGGCGCGCAGATCATCGTGGTCAACCACGACCTGCTGCTGTCCTCGCTGGGCAACCGCCTCTTGCCCGAACTGGACAACAGCCTGTTGATCCTCGACGAGGCGCATCACCTGCCGGCCACCGCGCTCGCGCAGTTCGCCTGTCGCATGGACCTGGGGCGGCATGTCTGGGCCGAGAAGCTGGCCCGTCGCGCGGTGCGTTTCGGCTCGCTGCTGGGCGTCACCGAAGTGGCCGACGTGCCGGTGCATGCCAAGTACCTGCGCCAATCGCTGCAGGAGGTGGAGCGGCTGGTGACCGACCTGTACGGCGAGAGCCTGCATGCCGGCCTGCAGGGCCTCGGGCGGGGCGCCGCCCGCACCCGCCTGCCGCGCGGCGAGTTGCACGATGCGCTGGTCGAACCGCTGGGCCAGGTGGCGCACCACGCCGAGGGTTTCCTGGGTGCGCTGCGCTGCATCGCCAAGGCCTTGCGGGCCGAGATGCGCGAGCGTCCGGAGCAGGCGCGGCGGCTGTCCACCCAATACGCCCAGCTGGGTGCGCTGGCACCGCGGCTGGAGTCGGTCCACGAAACCGCGCAGCTCCTGTTGCGCGACACCGAGCCGGGCGCGGTGCCGACCGCCAAGTGGTTCACGCTGGAGATGGACGGCGACCTGCCCGTGCTGCAGGCGCACGCCAGCCCGCTGCTGCCGGGCGCCACCCTGCGCCACCGCCTGTGGGGCGTGGTGCGCGGCGCGGTGCTCACATCGGCCACCCTGACCAGCTGCGGGCGTTTCGATTTCTTCCTGCGCGAGACCGGCCTGCACGACGACGAGGCCGCCTCCACGCTGGAGGTGCCGAGTCCTTTCGACTATGCGAAGCAGGGACGATTCGTCGCTGCCGAAACCCGGGCCGATCCGCGCGACGCCGCCGCCTATACCGCCGAGATGGTGCAGGCGCTGGTGCGCGACCTGCAGACGGTGCAGAACGGCGCGCTCGTGCTGTTCACCTCGCGGGAGCAGTTGCGACAGGCGGTGGCTGCGCTGCCGCCGGTGCTGGTGCCGCGGGTGCTGGTGCAGACCGCGATGCCGCGCGGGCAGCTGTTGTCCATGCACCGGGGGCGGGTGGCGCAGGGGGACGCGTCCATCATTTTCGGCATGCAGTCTTTCGGTGAGGGACTCGACCTGCCGGGCAAGCTGTGCGAGGCGGTTTTTATTACTAAGCTGCCTTTTGCGCCGCCGGACGATCCGGTCGGGGAGGCGCGGGCCGAATGGCTGCGGAGTGCGGGGCGTGATCCGTTTGTCGAGCTGGTGGTGCCGGCGACTGCGATTCGGCTGGCGCAGTGGGTGGGGCGGGCGATTCGCACCGAGGAGGATCGGGCTTCGGTTTATTGCTATGACCGGAGGCTTGTTAATACTGCTTATGGGCAACGGCTTTTGAAAGGGCTGCCTGCGTTTGCGCTTTGCCGGGTGGGGGTTGATTTGGTTGGTTCTGCTGCTGCTGCTGATAATGTTTTTGTTGGGTGAGGGGGGTTATTCTGTTTTTAGGCCTGGTTTTTGAGAGGTTTTTAACTGCCTTCGGCTTGTTTATTTCTTCTGATCCCCTGCGGGGTGAGACCCTGCGCCGGTGGCGGTAACTTTCTTTTCGGACGAAAAAGAAAGTCACCAAAGAAATCGTCTCGATGCGGGATCGGGGAAGAGCTCGAAGCTCTGTCGGGGCATCGTTACGCATTCGCTCCACTCGCCATGCGTCATGGCGAAGTAATCGCAGCAACCGAAGCATCAGCACGAGGATCGGGCCGCTCCGCCACCAAAAGCTTCACGCCCAGCCAATTTTGGTGCTCCTTCAAAAATACCGCACTGGCGGTTTCCACAAAATTGTGGCGCGGTGGTTGATCATGCCTGCGTGATTGCAGCGCGTGACGCTTTTTGATTCGGCGCATTCTTTCCACTGCCATGCAACCGCGTCGTAATCGCAGCGGCTGAATCAACCGGACGATGATCAGGCTGCTGCGCCTTATAACGTCACGCCCATCCAATTTTGGTGCGGCCTGTCAATATGCGCAATTGGTGGTTTCCAATGAATCGTGGCGTGGAGGTTAATCAGGCGGGCTGGATTGCAGAGCGTGAAGCTTTTGGGGAGTGGGCGTCCCGATTCGCGTGCAGTGGCGACGTCATTGCGATTACTACGCCATGACGCATGGCGAGT
>Ga0308164_10001041_pt1 | contig 35590 bp, 27 predicted proteins | sample PhyTR2_FD_201031 | JGI IMG/M metagenome (GOLD analysis project Ga0308164, IMG submission 201031) | Phyllosphere microbial communities from UC Gill Tract Community Farm, Albany, California, United States - DLSLT.R2 | ecosystem: Host-associated > Plants > Phyllosphere > Unclassified | place: USA... | reverse complement strand
GTGCGCAGCTGGGGCAAGGATGTCGGCAACCTGTGGCGCACCAGCGCCGACATCACGCCGAGCTGGACCAGCATGCTGCACAACTTCGACAGCGCGGCCAAACGTGCGCTGTACGCCGGCCCCGGCCACTGGAACGATCCCGATATCCTGCACATCGGCCATGGCGAATTCGATGCCAACAACCCGGTCGAAGTGCGCTCGCATTTTTCGCTGTGGGCGATGATCAATGCGCCGCTGCTGATCAGCTATGACTTGCAGCATGGTCCGGCGTCGCTGCTCGCAGTCCTGGGCAATGCGGACGTGATTCGCCTGAACCAGGACAAGGCCGGGCACCAGGGCATCGTTGCCTACGATGCCGACGATGCACAGATCATCGTCAAGACGCTGGGCGACGGGCAGCACAAGGCAGTGGCGCTGTTCAACCGTGGCGCATCGCCCGCACCGGTGACGCTGCTGGCGATGCACCTGAAACTGGCGGATGGCGCGCCGGTCACGCTGCGCAATCTGTGGACGAAGGAAACCTTGACCTTTACCGGCGAGAAGGCCTTCACGCTCGCGCCGCACGAGACGCTCGTGTTCGAAGCGCACGGCAAGCGCCAGCTCGAACACGGTATGTATCTGTCGGAGATCCCCGGGTCGATCAACGTTGCCGTCGACGGGACGCGTCAGCCGCAACTCGATCCGACCGTCCATCGCATGATCGACCCGTGGTCGAGCACCCGCTCCGGCGGCTCGCGGCCCCAGTACGCGGGCTGGGGTGGCGCGCAGCCGGATGCAACGCCGTTTGGCCAGAGTCTGCAGGTGGCCGGCCAGGTATTCACGTCGGGGCTTGGCGTGCTGTCCAATTCGCGGCTTCAGGTGAAGAACGATGCCGGCTACGCGCGCTTGACCGCGTCGGTTGGCGTGGATGATTCGACTGAAAACACGGCCGAATTGGTGCGCTTTTACGTGTATGGCGATGGCAAACTGCTGTCGGAAAGTGTGCCGGCGCGGTTCGGATCGAAGGCTCAGGCATTGACGGCCGATGTGCGCGGTGTGAAGGTCATTGAACTGGTGGTGCGGGATGCCAAAACCGGCAACGTGGTGCCTGTCGTGGCGACCTGGGGGGATGTGCAGCTGACGCAGGCTGGTGCCGCTGTGCCTGGTCCGCGAACCTCTAGCAGCGACCGCATCTGAGTGCCGGAACTGATACGATTATGACCTCATTCACCAGCCTCGACACCCTCGTCTTCCTCATCTACTTCGTGGCCATTTCGGCCTACGGCATCTGGATCTACTGGAGCAAGAAACGCTCGTCCGGCAAGGCCACCCACGACTTCTTTCTGGCCGAAGGGTCGCTCACGTGGTGGGCCATCGGCGCCTCGCTGATCGCATCCAACATCTCGGCCGAGCAATTCATCGGCATGAGCGGCGCGGGCTTTCGCATCGGCATGGCGATCGCAGTGTACGAGCTGATGGCCGCCGCGACCCTGGTCATCGTTGCCGTGTTCTTCATGCCGATTTACCTGAAGAACCGCATCTATACGATGCCGCAATTTCTCGAGCAGCGCTATGGGCCGGCGGTGGCGGCAACGATGGCGGTGTTCTGGCTCGGCCTGTACGTGGTGGTCAACCTCACCGCGATCCTGTACCTGGGCGCGCTGGCGATCAGCAGCATCGCCGGGCTGAACGTGCTGGCCTGCATGCTGTTCCTGGCCGTGTTTGCCACCGTGATCACGCTGGGCGGCATGAAGGTGATCGGCTATACCGATGTGATCCAGGTGCTGTGCCTGGTCATTGGCGGACTCGTTACCACCTGGATTGCACTCGACCTGGTGGCGGCGCTGGCCGGTGGCCAGGGCGCGGTGCGGGGGCTGAGCGAACTGTATCTGCGCGCTGGCGAGCATTTCAATATGGTGCTTACGCGCGACGATCCCAACTACATGGACCTGCCCGGCATGTCGACCATCATCGGTGGCATGCTGATCGTGAACCTCAACTACTGGGGCTGCAACCAGTACATCGTCCAGCGCGCGCTGGGCGCCAACCTGCACACGGCGCGCAAGGGACTGCTGTTCGCGGCCTTCCTCAAGCTCCTGATGCCGGTGATCGTGGTGTTGCCCGGAATCGCGGCCTATGCCCTCGACAAGTCCGGCACGCTTGGCGACGCCATGCGACCGGGCGGCGAACTCAATCCGGACCGCGCTTATCCTACCCTGCTGGCCCTGCTGCCGGCCGGGCTCAAGGGCCTGGCGTTCGCCGCCCTCGTTGCAGCGGTCGTCGCGTCGCTGGCCGGCAAGGCCAACAGCGTCGCGACGATCTTCACGCTCGACGTCTACAACAAGCACGTCAACCGCGGAGCCAGCGAGCAGCGCATGGTCTGGATCGGCCGGATCTCTGTGGTGGCGGCGATGGCCATTGCCGTGCTGCTCGCACCCTTGCTGGGGATCGACAAGAAAGGCGGCTTCCAGTACATCCAGGAATACACCGGTTTCGTGTCACCCGGCATCCTGGCGATGTTCTTGCTCGGTTTTTACTGGCGCAAGACCACGGCTGCGGCGGCCATGTTTGCCACGATTGGCGGTCTGGTGTTTTCGGTGTTTCTCAAGTTCTTGCCAATGGTGATGGATCTGGGGTTTCTGGCGCCGATCGGTTTTGCGGTCAATAACGGGGCTGGTAGTTACGAAATTCCGTTTCTTGACCGGATGCTGATCGTGTTTGTCATGGTGGTCATCGGCATGGTTTTGTTGAGCACGATGGCGCAGCGTGACGGCAGCCACAAGCGCATGGTGATCGACCGGTCGATGTTCCGTGTTGATCGCGGGTTTGCGGTTGGGTCGGTGGTGATTTTTGCCGTGCTGGTGGCGATTTACGGGGGTTGGTAATTTGAAGGCACGTTGTCGCGCCAATTCGATTTGTGGTTCGAAGGGATTGAAATCAGCAGCGCGCTCCTGTTCATAGCCGGGTCCGTGTCCGAATGTCAGACCTGACCCCGGCTTGCGGCTTGCATCTGTTATAGCAACGATGTTTTAACGCAAAAAGCAATTGTCCTTTGACATGATTGCTGCTATCATTACGGCCCTTTTACAACAAAACCCCCGGTAGCACATCTGCTATCGATCGTTTTCCATGCCGTGCATGGGAATCGAACCCTGGGCCAACCGCCCGCATCAAGCAACGTTCGCCGCATGGCGGTTGAACGGCACTCAGCGTCATTAACACGCACACAGCACCCGGCACGCATTGCGCACACCGCAAGCGCCGCCACGCCTTTGGCATTGTCGCCGCGTCGACAGGCCAGGCATGCGCTGTCTGCATCACCACCATGTCGCGATCTCTGCCGCCGGCCCCGTTGCCTGCGGCGATTTCATTTTCATTCGACAGATCGAGGGAGAACCACACCGTGGCAAAACAAATTATCATCGACCAGGTCTTCAAAGTCTTCGGCGATCAGCCGGAAGCCGCACTGGACCTGGTTCGTCAGGGCGCCAGCAAGCAGGATATCCTGGCCCAGACCGCCTGCACCATCGGCGTGTTCGACGCCAGCTTCACGATCGAAGCCGGCGAAATTTTCGTCATCATGGGCTTGTCCGGCTCGGGCAAATCGACCATGGTGCGGATGCTCAATCGTCTGATCGAGCCGACCGCCGGGCGCATCCTGATCGACGGCAATGACATCAACACCCTGCCCGATGCGCAGTTGCGCGCGCTGCGTCGCAAGGACATCAGCATGGTGTTCCAGTCGTTCGCGCTGCTGCCGCAACTTACCGTGCTCGACAACACGGCGTTCGGCATGGAGCTGGCCGGCACGCCGAAGGCCGAGCGCCATGCGCTGGCCTTGCAGGCGCTGGACCAGGTGGGCCTGGCCGGGTATGGCGCCAGCTATCCGGACGAATTATCGGGCGGCATGCAGCAACGCGTGGGCCTGGCCCGCGCGCTGGCGTGCGATCCCGCCATCCTGCTGATGGACGAGGCGTTTTCGGCGCTCGATCCGATCATGCGCACCGAGATGCAATCGGAGCTGCTGCGCCTGCAGCAGATCAAGCGCCGCACCATCGTGTTCATCTCGCACGATCTCGACGAAGCGATGCGCATCGGCGACCGGGTCGCCATCATGAAGGACGGGCATGTCGTGCAAGTGGGCACGCCCGAAGACATCCTGCGCCAGCCTGCCAACGACTACGTGCGCAACTTCGTGCGCGGCGTCGATGCCGCGGCCGTGTTCAAGGCCGGCGATATCGCCCGTAAAAGCCAGATCGTGGTGGCGGAGTCGCCCGCGCGCGGTTCGCGCGCAGCGCTGTCGATGCTGGAAGAGCAGGATCGGGCCTACGCCTACGTCGTCGACCCGCAGCAGAAATTCCTGGGTGTGGTCTCGGCCGACTCGCTGCGCAGCGCGCTCGACGGTCACGTCGGCCCACTGGGCCTGGCGCACGCCTACCTGCCCGATGTCACGACCATCGATGCCGATGAACCGGTGGCCGGCCTGTTTGGCCAAGTCGCGCAGATGCCGTATGGCGTGCCTGTGGTGACGAACGATGGCAAATACCGTGGCGCCATCAGCAAGACCACGCTGCTGAAGTTCCTCGACCGCGATACGCCGCCCCTGGCCACACCAAACAACCCGAAAGGACAAGCATGAATCCCGGCACCGCCGCAGCGACCCAACCGGTCGCCCCACAAGCTGAGCAGATCAATCCATGGCTGCCGACGCCGCCGCGCGATACCTCCTGGCTCGACGCCGCGCCGGCCGCCTCGCCCGATCAGACCAGCGTCGGGCTGTCCGACCTGCTGAACGGCTCGCTGTCGCTCCAGTCCGGGATCAATGACGCGCTGGGCTGGGTGGTCGAACACTTCCGCCCATTCTTCCAGATCGTGCGCGCCCCGATCGACGCCACGCTCGACGCCGTCAGCGCGCTGTTGCTGGCTGCGCCTGCGCTCGCGGTGATCGCTGTCATCGGCGTGCTGGCCTGGCAATTCACCACCCGCACGCTCGCCATCGGCACCGTGGTGGCGCTGTTGATCGTATCGATGCTGGGTATCTGGTCCGACGCCATGATCACGCTGTCGCTGGTGCTGACGTCACTCGCCTTCTGCATGGTGATCGGCTTGCCGCTGGGGATTTTCCTGGCCAGCAGCGACCGCGCCCAGAACCTCCTGCGTCCGCTGCTCGACGCCATGCAGACGACGCCGGCCTTCGTCTATCTGGTGCCGGTGGTGATGCTGTTTGGTATCGGTAATGCCCCGGGCGTGATCGTGACCATCATCTTTGCCCTGCCACCGCTGGTACGCCTGACCAATCTCGGTATTCGCCAGGTGCGGCCCGACCTGATCGAGGCGGCACGCGCCTACGGCGCCTCGCCGTGGCAGTTGCTGAGCCGCGTCCAGTTTCCGCTGGCGATGCCGTCGATCATGGCCGGCATTAATCAGTCGCTGATGCTGTCGCTGTCGATGGTCGTGATCGCCTCGATGATCGCCGTCGGCGGCCTGGGCCAGATGGTCTTGCGCGGCATCGGCCGCCTGGACATGGGCCTGGCAACCGTGGGTGGCCTGGGCATCGTGCTGCTGGCAATTACGCTGGACCGCTTGACGCAGTCGATGGGACAGCCGCGTCGTGGTGTACGCCACTGGTACCAGACCGGCCCGGCCGGCCTCATCCTGCGCCTGACACGCGGCAAGCCACAATCATAAAAAGGAACACGAATGCATCGCATGAAAAAATTCACGATCAAACACCAGTCACAACGCATGTTTCGCTGGATCGCCACCATCGCGCTTGGCGCACTGGCGCTGAGTACCCACCTGGCCATGGCGCAAACGCCGGCAGACACCCTTCCCGGCAAGGGGATCAAGGTGCAAGCGCTGCAAAGCCCGGTTGCCGAAGAGACGTTCCAGACCATGCTGGTCGACCGTGCTCTGGCAGCGCTGGGCTACGCACCGCAACCGATCAAGGAAGTGGAATACCCAACGGCTCACATCGCCATTGCCAACGGCGACGCCACGTTCCTGGCGGTGCATTGGGATCCGTTGCACAAGGATTTCTATGACAACGCGGGTGGCGATGCCAAACTGCTGCGCATGGGCGAGTACGCCGGGCCGGCCGCCCAGGGCTACCTGATCGACAAGGTCACCGCCGATAAATACGGCATCACCAATATCGGCCAACTGCGCGAGCCGCGCCTGGCCAAGCTGTTTGACAACGACGGCGATGGCAAGGCGGACATGGCCGGTTGCAATCCGGGCTGGGGCTGCGAAGCGATGATCGAGCAGCATATGGACGGCTTCAAGCTGCGCGGCACGGTCACGCATGTGCAGGGTAATTACTCCGCATTGATCGCCGATACCATCGGCCGCTTCAAGCGCGGCTCGCCGATCCTGTATTACGCCTGGACGCCTTACTGGGTCAACGGCGTCATGATTCCGGGCAAGGATGTCGTATGGCTGCAGGCGCCGAAGACGGCGTATCCGGGCAAGCCCGATACACGCCTGCCCGATGGCAGCGACTACGGCTTTGCCATCAACACGACACGCTTTGTCGTGAACCGTGCCTGGGCTGAGAAAAACCCGGCAGCCGTGAAGCTGTTCCAGGTGATGCGCCTGCCGATTGCCGATATCGATGCGCAGAATGCGCGCATGCGCAGTGGCGAAAACTCCCAGGCCGATATCGCGCGCCATGTGTCGGGGTGGATCAAGTTCCATCAGAAGGAATTTGATGGCTGGATTGCGCAGGCGCGGGCGGTAGCGGCGCCGTGAGATTGCTGTAGTCGCGGCAGCGCCGTCAGGATGCAGTCATTGCGATCTGCCTGACGGCGCGCTGCAGAGCGCCAGTGTCCTGTGCGGTCGGTCATGGGCGCGCCCTCTTCGTTGCAAGCCCGGTTGATCAACCGATGTGTCGCCATCATTGTTGGCCTTGAAGTGCTAAGTTTTTTGTGTCCGCCAATGTTGGTTAGTTACATTTATACCGATAGCATCCGCCCTATGACGATGCCTCGAGGACCACGCTGGCCGCATGCGGTGCCCTCGAGACAACGCCATTCATTGCCTGGCGCCAGGCACGTTGAACACACGATTGACATCGCCCTCCTCGCGAATGATTTCCGCGATGATCTCGGGCAGCGACATGCGCCCCCAGTTCACTGCGCGGCGGATCAGGAACGGGGTCGGGCTGTGCGGTTCGACTTCGGTCAGATACTCGGCCAGCATGGCCAGGGTGGCGTAGGCGTGCGTGCGGTTGCGCCAGAGCGGGCCGCCCGTGCTGCCATGGTCGATGGCATCGTACCCGACAGCGTCGGGCATCGCGCTAACATTACCGGCAGCGTCCCCGGCACTTGTGCCGGCATCCTGCACCAGGTCGTCGTCAGGCAAAGCTTCCACCACGCTGTCATGCAGCTGCGCCACTACCCGCTGTGCGGACTCGATGGTCGCGGCCAGCTTGCCCAGATTGGGCGCCCGCGGCCCCAGCTGCGCACGCAAGAACGCGACAATGGCGGCCAGCGCATTCTGGCACTCTCCGAGCGCAGTTGCCATCCACACCAGCTCGGCCTGCAACCGGACGACGCCATCCACAACGTCCGCGCGCGTCAGTGCGACTTCGGCAGCCGGCTGGCTGCGCCCGTCGCGAAGTTCCGGCGTCATCTCGTGGATCGTCATGCGTTCCCAGTCGGCCAGGGTCACCGGCGTGGCCTTGCCGGCATCGACGCAGACCAGCGCGGTATGAACGCGCAGGCTGGCGCTAAGCGATTCATTGAGCCACTCGAGTGGCGCCAGACGGGCATCGAGGTCGGGATCGTCATCGCCCTGGGCCGTGTCCGCTGCGTCGATCCTTGGGTGCAGCGCGTCCCAATAGGCACGCAACAGCGCGTCGACCATGCGCAGGCCCTGACGCAAGCCAGCGACCCCATGCCGGCGCATCCATGCCTCGACCAGCCAGACGGCGATCTGCAGATCCTTGGAACGAAAGCCCAGCATGTCGATGCACCTGGCTTCGATGGCCGGCCAGTCGGCGCGCTTGAGGGGGCGCTCCCATTGGCCCATCGGCAGTTGCGGATCGTCCTCCTCGCGCAGCAGGCGGATCTCCGTGAACACGGGGTCGTAGCGCGCCGACGGGCCACAGGGGGCATCGGCGGACAGCGGTGCCAGGATGCGCGCCACGTCGGCGTGGTCCAGCGTGTCGATGGGATCAGCGATCGTGTTCATAAGGATGTGCCTGCAGGTGGATGCCACAGCGGCAGCTGCTCGGGAAAGGCAGCCGGCCAGGCCAGGGTGGTTTGCTTGCCGGGCGCGCGCACGCGCGCGCGCAAGAATACCTGCACCGTCGACGGTGCGGCCGGCGGCACCGCAGTGCCGGCAGCCACCACGGGAAACTCGACCCGCAGCAAAGGTGCGCGGCCGTCGTCGCCCGCAGGGTCGGCGACCCGGAAGGTTTGCACGAATGTCACCAGTGCCCAGGGGTCGTTGAAACGAAAATTCACCGTGCGCTCGGCCACCGACATGTTCGGACGACTGGCGTGGGCGCCCGGATCCGGCGCCAGCACGCCATCGCGCGCCAGCCGCAGGCCGAGCATCACCGGCATGCCCGGCTCCCAGCGCAGCGCGCGCGCGGGCTCGCCCTGACGCAGGGTGGCCGGGCCGACCGACAACGTCCACTCAATGATGGCGTTGGCGCGCTGCTCAGCAAGCCGATTGACCCGAAAATCGATCGACAGGTCGAGTGCGGCCGGCTGGCTGTCGTCGGCCGGGAACAACGGCGCCAGCAGCTCGCGCACACGGCCAAATTCCTGGTCGGCCGTTTTGACCTCTGCGCGCGGCCCCGCTTGACCCCGGTCGCGCGCTGCCTGGACCACGGCGGCATGCGCCAGGTCGTAATTGCGCAGCGACGCCGCCACGGCGTCGGCGTCGGCCGGCATGGCCTCAGGTGTGGCGCCTGTCCCGGCAGCGACAAACGGCGCGCGCCGGCCCAGATTGCCGTTGTAGGCAAGCGCAAATTTCTGCCAGCGGCTTTCGCTCTCCCCGCTCGCCAGCGCCCGGCAGCGCGTGAGCAACGCGGTTCGTAATGCCAGCAGCTGAACGGCGTACAGATCGCTGCCCATGCCTGTCCTGCGTGCGGCCAGCTTGTCTGCGCAGTTGGCGCCGTCGATGCCCGCGCTTTCCTCGACAATGAAGTTTTCCAGTGCCAGACGCGAACTGAGAGGACTCTTGCGGTTGTACAGCTGCAGGTCGGCGCCCGCCAGCTGCCAGCGCTTGACGATGGGCAGGTCAACCCCGGCGCTGAGCAAGAATTGAAGCACGCCGTCACCCTGGCGCGCCGTGGCTTCAATGAATTCCTTTTGCCGTTCGACGTATGCGAGCACACCGGTGCCGTCGCCGTCGCCAAAGGCGTCGAGCAGCGGCCCGGCCTTGCCGGCCCAGTTCTCGAAGGCGGCGTCGCGCGGTACGTACAGCTGCGCCCCTGCCAGCAACCCATCGAGCCGCTGCAAGCGCGTGATGGCATCCGTTGTAAGTGCCGCATCGAGAGGCGCCAGCGTGCCGTGTGTATCGATCCTCTCCATCCAGGCCCGCAGTTCCAGCACTCGCAGGCGGTCGGCGTCGGTGGCCTTGGCCGGCGGCTCGGCATCGACCACGCGCATGCCCTGCGCCAGCGCGGCATGCGCAGCCGACAGCAGCGCCAGGTCGACCAGGGCGCCGGCCGGCTGCTGAAGATTGGCCGGCAGGTCGATCAGCGGACCGGCGCGAAATGCCCTGCGTGATTCGATCAGGCTGGCGACATGTTCGAGCTGGCCCTTGTCCCAGACGATCGCCATCCCGGACGGCACCACGGGGTAGGACGCCGGTGCACTGGCCCTGACGTAGGGCTGGACCATCAGCGCTGCAACGGCGGTGCGCATGGCCTTGCGCTCGGGTGTGGCCGTCCATGACTTCGTTTCAGCCGACCACGCCAGCGCAGGTGCGGTATCCGACTGGATGTCCGCATTCACCGCCGTCCATGCCTGCGTAAAACGTGCGTAATCGCGCTCGACCAGCGCGGCAAAATCCTGTTGCGCCGCCTGCCCCAACAGGCCGTTATCGCGAATGCGCTTGAGCAGATCCCCGTAATGCGCGCCGAGCTGCATCGTGGACAGCGCCATCCATTCTCCTTGTCCAGGCGTGAGGAGTGATTGCTGCGCATCGAGCGCGCTGCGCAGCCTGCGCCAGAGTGTCAACTGGCTGTCGAGACGATCGTCGACGGCGCCGCCACTTTGTAAGGCGGCGACGATGGCGGCGATCTCGCGACCCGTCTCAAGCAAGGGATTGCGCTCGAATAAACGGGCATCGAGTCGTTTGCCCAGCTGCTGCAAGGCGCAGCGCGCCGCCAGTTCCATCTGCGCGCGCGGCGGCAGCGCCGGGCGCCGCGCGGCATTTTTCGACGCCGCCTGCCGGTACAGTGCAGCCGCCCGGTCCAGCGCCTCGGCGCGGGCGGGCAGGTCCGCCATGCGCTGGCCAAGCAGCAGCTTGACGGCGCGTGCCAGGTCCTTGCCTTGCGCCGCTGGTACGCTGTCGCCGGTCCCGGAAGGCTGGATGGGTTCGAGTCTTTCGATCGACTCGATCCCAAGCCCAACGGTCTGAAGCTGCGCGAGGAAATCGTTCAGCGCGGCATACTCCGGCAGCATCGCAAGATTGAGCGTACCCGATGGCGCGCTTGCCGTGGGAGACGCAGGCATGCAGTTGGCGGGATCGAGCAACTGGCGCTTGCCGGCGTTATTGACATGCGCAGTGCGCGTCAGCGCGGTCAGCTTCGACACGGCCGCTTCGTGCAGCGCTGGCACGGCGACATTCGCGAAATGCTTCGGCAGCACCGCATTCAGCTGATCCTGAAGTTTGTCGAATGGCGCCCATGACCCCGGCATCGTGCCCGAGCCGACGTGCACGCCGCCGATTGCCGCAAAATCGTTCAGCACCGTCATCAAAGGTTTGAGTGTCCCGGACGTTGCCGACATCATGTCGCCGTCGCTGTCCTGGCTGCGCAAGATTGCCTCCAGCTTCACGGCCTGGTCGGCGAGCCTGTCGGTAGCGAACGCCAGCCCGATCGCCCATAGCAAGGGGACCAGGAACAGCAGCCCCCAGCCAGCCCGTTTCAGCGGACTCTGGCGCAGGCGCTGCGCGGATGCGCGTACCAGCCCTGCCTCGGCAAACACCTTTCGCTCGAAAATATCGCGTAAAAACGCCGGCATCGCATGGCGGGACTCGGTCGGGACCGCATCCTGTTCCTGGCCGGCGATCGCGACCGGGCCGCCGGCAGCGCGCAGCAGCGCCGCAGCGCTGCAATCGCCCGTCAGGTACACGCCGCGCAGCAGGAACGACTCGTGATAGACACTCGGGCGCATCAACTCGTCGCAGAACAGGGCGAGGCCGGGACGCAGGCGTTCAACGTCGCTCGCCAGCAGAAAATAGGCGCTGCTGTCGCTGTCGCCGCTTTCGAGGGCGCACAGCTCGGCGCAGCTGTCGGCGATCGCCGCGCCGACCTGGCCGATGGCGCTGTCGATCCACTGGCTGCGGTATGGTGCCACCAGTTCGTGTGGCGAGGCCCACCCGAGAATCGAGCGTTGGGTGGCATCTGGCAGGGCCGCGGCGAAACTGGCAAACCCCGGGATGCTTTCGCACTCGCTGATCACCACATGCACGGGAAAGCGCAGGGCCAGCCGGTTCTGCGCCAGCCACAGGCGCCGGTGCAGCGACTTGGCGCGCGCCAGCAACTGCAGCTGGCCGTCCGGGCTGTCATCGAGCAGCTGCGCCGCCGGAATCGCCAGCACCACGCAATCGAGAGGCCGCTGCGGGCGATACTTGCGGCAGTGGCCGATGAGATCGTCCCAGACGCCATCGACATCGTCGGCGCCCAGGTAGGCCGAGCGCAGCTGGATCACCACGCCCCGATCGAAAAACTGCCAGTCGAGGCCCTGGGCCGCGGCGCGCATGCCCGCTTCTTCGCTGAGCGCGCTTTGCAGGCCGGAGGCATGCAACGGCAACGGCGCGCCAGCGCCCTCGTTGAGCAGTACCGTCCATGACAGGTTGTAGCGCTCGGTGCGGGTCGCCAGATTACGTTCAATCAGTTTGACGGCCCTGCCGAAGGAACGGCGTACGGCGGTCGCGCTCAGCAAGCGCATGGCCTTGACGGACGCGGCCCCGTCTTTTCCATCGCGACGGGCGGCGACGAACACCAGCGCCAGCAAGGCGAGCATGACCACCGCTGCAAGCGCGAGCAGGATCGGGCCAAGGTAGGGCGAATCGAGGTTCATCGCGCCCCCGCCGCGCTGGCCGTGCCGGTATCACGGCGGGCGTTCTGCTCGAGCGCGTCGCGCACCGGCTTCGACTGCCACAGCCACAACCCCTCTGATAGCAAGAGCATGGCAAGCATGAGCCCTACCCACGTCACGGCGCCGCGGCTGGGGCGGGCCAGGCGCGCACGGTTGTCGAAGCTCAGCGTGCTCGCGTAGGGCTGGTCGCTCAGCACGGCATCGGCGCCGCGCATGCCGGGCGCGCGCTGCCAGGCGAACTGAAACAACGCGCGGCGGTAGCCGGCCAGCGCACCGAGGTCATCCCCACCACGGTAGCGGCCCTGAAAGCCGAGCGCCAGCAGATAGAGATAAAGGCGCGCCAGCGGGCGGCGCGCCGGATCGCGTTCCGTCAGGAGCAGGTCAATGTCGGCAAATATCTGCTGGCCGGCATACGCGGTGCGAAACAGGGTGGCCTCGACCAGCACGTGGCGCCAGTGCGCACGGCCGACCCAGTCGCTGCGCAACATCATTTCGTCGGCCAGCGCCGCCTTCAGAAAGCGCGCGCGCAGCTCCAGGTCGACATTGTCCTTGCCGGCCAGGCGCCCGGCTTCCAGGCTTTGCAGTTCGATCAACTGGCACAATTGCCCACTCAGGGCGGCGGCGCCAGCCTCTGCATCGGTGTCGCCGAGCGCCAGCGCCGCCGTGCGCGCACCCATCAACACCTTCACGAAGGCACGAAACTGGTGCGACGCCGGGTCCTCGCCGCCCCGTTCGATGTCACTGTTCATCGGCGCCACCTTTGATATAGACGACGATTTCCTGCGGCCGCAAGGCGCGCTGGGCGCTGTTGTCGTTGCCGATCACCAGATCCTGGCCTGCCACGATGGACTGTGCGTCGACCGTGACGGCAAACAGGGTAGCGCCGCCGCTGCCGCCCTCGCGCAGGCCCAGTTCCGGCGCGCTGTCGACGTGATGCCGGATGGCGCCCGGCACCCGGCGGTCGCGCAGCGATGCCGACACCGTGCGCGAGCCGATGGTGGCGCCCTCCATCCACTGGCGTAACTGGGGTTCGCCCTGGCCGCGCAGTCCCAGCACCAGCCGCGCACCCATCCACTCGGGACGCCAGGCCAGGGTGAACACTTCGCCATCGAAATCGAAGGCGATGCTGGTCCATTCTTCGCTCACTTCGCTGGCCAGGCCATGCAGATGATCGAGCACGGTCTCGAACGCAGCGTGGCTGTCCGCATGCAGGTAGGCCGGTGGTGCCAGCGGTACCGCGCCCGGCCGCAGCGCTGCCAGCGGCCCCAGTTGCGCGCACAGCGCCAGGTACAGCGCCAGCGGCTGCAACGGTGCGGTATCGAGTATCGCTTCCAGCAGCGGCAGGTTGAGGGTCAGGTGCGCAAGCCGTGCGCGCTCTTCCAGACGCGCCACGCGTTCTTCCACGCGCGAGGACTGGTTCGTGCTTTGCTTGCCCAGAAAAACCGCCTTGCTGCGCATCAGGACGCCCAGCGCGCGCGCGCGCTGGGCGATGTGCGCGGTCGCAGGCACGTCGAGTTGGGCCGGCCAGAAGGGGCCGCGACGCACGATCTGGTTTTCCTGGCGCAGCGCCATCAGCTGCATGGCGACATACGCGGCGCCAGGCAGCTGGCCGGCCGTCAGCGCCAGATTGGCCGCCATGCGCGGCACCTCTTCGGGTAGCGCCTCCGACACCTCGTCGTCCACCAGGCCGCTCTCGATGGGCCGGAACATGGCCGGTTGTCCGGGCTGACGCAGCGAGCGCGCACTGCCAACGATCAGATAGACCGGAACATCGCCCTGCGCCATCGCAGCTGCGAATGGCGCCAGATCCAGTTCAAGCGTGGCATCCTGGGCACGGGTGGCATCGAAGCGCAGCGCCATCCCGTTCGGCATGACCGCTTCGAGCAGCAGGATGCGCAGGCGCCCGCCGCCCAGCAAGGCCTCGTCGATCACCAGGCGGCGCACGCCCCACGCCGCCGGCTGGCCGGCCAGCGCCTGCCACGCCAGCAAGGCGTCGACGCGCGCGCTCTCCTGCTGAAAATGCTGGGGCGTGAGCAGCATGCCTTCATGCCACTGTATGCGATCGAATATCTGCGCCTCGGCCATGAATGATTCCTCTTGATTAGTGGGCCGCGCCCGTTTTGGTGTCCGTGAGCAGTGCATCTTGCGCATTGAGTTGCAGCAGATAGCCGCTGCTGCCTAACTGCAGGCGATAGCGGTGTGCGCCGGGCGTGCCGTAATTGACGAACATCAGCGCCGCCCAGCCCTTTTTTGCACGAAACGGCGTCGGGTCGATCTCGAATGACTGGCCCGGCACCAGTTCCAGCGACTGCACCACCAGCGCGCCGGGCTGACTGCGGCGCATGTCGTCACGCACCGCGAAGTATTGGGCGGCAGTCAGGGCGGCAACGCCGTCAACCAGGACACGCTCGGTGATCAGGACCACGTCGATCGCCAGCGGGCTGTTGTTGTTGGCGTCAGGCGCGGTGACGACGTGCAGCGTCTTCCAGTCCGGCTTGACCGCCTTCACGCCGCCGAACATGCCGCAGCCGGCCAGCAGACAGGCTGCGGCAAGCCCGGCGCAGCGTGCCGCCCCGGTCAGCGCGGCACGCATGTCGCCAGGCCTTGATGACCGAGTACATAGCCAAGCGCGAACAACAGCACCAGAAGGCAAACAAAGGCGACCAGGCCAACCACCATCAGTCGCGTCGTCAGGGTAAAAACGGTAGGCATCATTGTCTTTCATTGCATAGTCGCCTCATGGCAGCAGGACCGTCGTTTGCCCCGGCATCGTGATCTCGATGACACCGCCAAAGCTGCACATCAATTTGGAGGCCATGGTCAGCGCCGCCATATTCCCGATCAGGACCGTGGGCGCGCCCGGCGCCCACGGTGCGCCCGTCACCGGTACGCAGGGCATCGGTACCAGCACGCCCATTGCCGCCGCGGTGGCCGCCGCCACCGCTGGATTGCCCAGTGACGTGCACATGACGAAGGAAGCGATGTTCACCAGCGGTTTGCTGTCCATGATCGTGGCATCGGCGGCGCCGGTCAGCACGGCGTTCAGCGGCAGCACGGCCAGCGCGCCCGGCGCCGCCCCGAACGAGCATTTGAGCAGCGCGCCCGCACACACCAGCTGGCCCATCAATCCCCCCGCACCATGCGTTTCAGACGCTCGATCAGGGCCGGCGGCGCCTCCGCCGCGCCGATGCGCTTGCCCTGCTGGTCGAACCGGACCGGGGGCGCCAGCGGCACGCCGTCGTGGTAAAACAGTTCTTCCATCAGCGATCCATCCGGCCAGTAGCGCCGCACGGCGCCGTGCAGCAGGTTGGCGCGGTAGGCGCAGCGCTGCACCACCTGGCCGTCGGCATCGAAATCGCCCGACTCGCCCTCCAGGAGGCCCGCGTGGTAGTGGGCACTGCGCACCTGCCGGCCTTCGTGAAAAAACTGCGCTTCGCCTTCCAGCTGACCGGCCAGCAGCTGCAGCCGTGCGGTCATCTGGCCTGCTTCGTCGAACGACAGCGACGGCCCGCTGGCCACGCCATCGGACATGGTCTGCGCCGCGACCCGGCGACCGTGCACGAAGGTTTCGATCAGGCCGTGCGGCAGCCCGCGCCGGTAACTGCTGCGCTGGACCAGCACCCCGGCTTCGTCATACACGGCCATGGCGCCGTGCAGCTTGCCCGCTTCGAAATATGCCGTCATGGCCGGCCGCCCGCCGGCGCCGAATTGCTCCAGCAGGCCATGCAGCAGGCCGCCGGCCATGCTGCTGCGCAGGAGCAGGCTGCCGTCGGCGCCGCGCTCTTCGATGGTGACCGGCTCGATACTGACCGGGGTGGCAAGGTCGGCATCCATCAGTTCACCTTCGCTGTCGCGCCCTTGAGTGTCAACATGGCGCCCGCTTCCACGGTCTGGGTCGCGTCGGCCTTGCTGTTGATGATGGGCGCCTGGTTATCGATCTTCATCCCCGCCTTGTGGGTCAGCGCCTTGCCGGCCTTGCCGACCAGGTCTGCCCCTGCCTCGCACACCAGGTCGGCACCGGCCTTGAGCGTCATGGCGGCGTCGCCGGTCAGCTTGATGATGCCCTTGACGGTGATGGTGAAATCGCCATCGATGGTGAGCGCGTAGTTGCCCTTGACGGTGTGGGTGAAGGCCGCTTCGTTGGCATGGGTTTCGGCACCGGTAACGGCGACGGCGCGGGTGCCCGCTACGCTATGGCTGTCGTTGCCTTTTTTGAGTTCGAGCGTGCGATCGCCCTCTTCCAGCGTGTGCAGCTGCGCGCCTTTTTTCACCGTGGTCGTCAAGCCGTCCTCGATCTCGATCAGCATGTCCTTTTGCGCGTGCAGGTACAGCTCCTCGCTGTCCTTTTTGTCTTCAAAACGCAGCTCATTACCGGCACTGCCCTGCTTGGACGACAGGGTGCGGATCATCGACTGGGTCTGATTCGCAGGCAGGCTCGCCGGTGTGGTATTGCTGCCGTTGTAGACGCTGCCCGTGATCAGGGGGCGGTCCGGGTCACCCTGGATGTAGCTGATCACCACTTCATGCCCGACCCGCGGCAGGAACCAGGTGCCGACACCCTTGCCGGCGGCGGCCTGCGCGACCCGGATCCACGGTGCGCGCTTGTCGTCCACGGCGTCGCGGTCCCACGGAAAGTGCACCTTGACGCGGCCGTGATGGTCGGTCCAGATTTCCTCGCCGCTGGGGCCCACCACGCGCGCTGTTTCGCACCCGGCCACGCGCGGGCGCGCCGTTGCCAGGGGCGGGCGAAATGCCGCAGTGGCCGGAAAGGCGTCGAAGCTATTGGTGTACAAATCGGCGCGCACCGTGTGGTGCACCCGGCGCAGGACGAAGGCCGCGTTCAGGGCGCTGATGAAATGGCCCGACAGCGAAAAGCGCGTGCCGGCGGCGAACGCATGGCAGTGGCTGTCGCCGCGCAGCACCTGCGCCGCGACCTGCCCTGCCTCCACGCGCAACTGCGCCAGCGCGCGGCCGGCGGCGACGGTCGGGTGGCCGGTGGCGAATTCATAGACGGCGCCGCTACCGCCGGTGGCCGCATAACTGCCTTCCAGCGTGGTGTCTGGCGTGACGAAATCGTAATCGTTGACGGTGGCTTTCTGCAGCACGATGCGGTGCTCATGCGCGAAGCGGGTCACCGCATCCGTTGGCTGCTGCATCCCGGTGGCCGGCCAGAAGCGGACCTTGTCGCCGCCGCCCTGGCAGTCGGCCAGCTGGCCCACGGCATCGGCCAGCACCATGGTGTGGGCGCCGTCGGCGAAGGTAAAAAAGTAAAAGATGCCGGCACCTTCCATCAGGCGCGAGATGAAATCGAACGCCGTTTCGTCATACTGCACGCAGTAGTCGACGCTGGCGTAGCTGGCTGCGAGCCTGGATTCGAACACGATGCCAAAACTCGAGAGCACCGCCTTGACCACTGCATCGACGCCCTGGTTCGGAAAAATCCTGCGGTCGCGCGACAGGGTCAACAGCCACAGCGTGGGCGCCAGCTCCGCCTCGTACAGGGCGAAATCCTGGTCCTGGCCGCTCTGCACGAAGCGGATGACGATGCCGCTCACGTAGCGCTTGCCCGCAATCGTCGCCGTCATCGGTTTGCCGATCAGGGCAGCGGCATCGAGGCTGGTGCTGGCCGAGCGCATGTGCAAGGTAAAGCTGAACAACTCGGACAAGCCTTCACTGCCCTCCATGCTGTCGAGCAGCAGGTCGTCCGCGCCCAGTGCCGAGCTGACACGCAGCAGGCCGCCCTGTTTGAAGCCGTCTTTCATGCCGCACCTCGCAGCGTGTCGCGGAAGGCGTAATGAAAATCGCGCCCGATCACCGTCATGTGCACAGCCGAAAAGGGCGAGGCGGTGGCGATACGCTCAAGCACCAGCGTGGACAACTGCGGCAGCACCGTCTGCGTGAGGATGAAATCGATATTGCGTGCGCCGCTGTCGACTTCCGTGCAGCGCGCCGTGATGGCGGCGGTGACGGCGTCGTCCCAGCTGAAGCGCGCGTGGTGGTTGCCGGCCACGCGTTCCGCCAGCCTGGCCAGCTTCATGTCGACGATGACACCGATTTCGGCGTCCTGCAGCGGGTAATACGGCACCAGCACCACACGCCCCATGAAGGCGGGGCTGAACTGGCGCAGCAGGGCCGGCCGCAGTTGTTCCACCAGCGCCGCATGATCGGGCGGCGCGCCATGCGCAGCAGCACAGGCCTGGGTGATGACATCCTGCGCCGCGTTCGAGGTCAGCAGAATCAGCGTGTGCCTGAAGTCGATCGGCACCCCTTCGCCGTCTTCCATGCTGCCCTTGTCGAACACCTGGAAGAACAGTTCGAGCACGTCCGGATGCGCTTTTTCCATTTCGTCCAGCAGCACCACGCTGTACGGACGGCGCCGCACTGCCTCGGTCAGCACCCCGCCCTGGCCGTAGCCGACATACCCCGGCGGCGCCCCTTTCAGGCTGGAGATGGTGTGCGCCTCCTGGAACTCCGACATGTTAATGGTGATCATGTTGCGCTCGCCGCCGTACAGCATGTCGGCCAGCGCATAGGCCGTCTCGGTCTTGCCCACGCCGCTGGGGCCGACCAGCATGAAGACACCCACCGGTTTGCCCGGATCGTCCAGCTCCGCGCGGAAGGTGCGCACCCGGCGCGCGATGGCGTCCAGCGCCTGGTCCTGTCCCACCACCCGCTCGCACAGGCGCTCGTGCAGCTGCAGCACGGTGTGCACTTCATCAGCCAGCATTTTGCCCACCGGGATGCCAGTCCAGCCGGAGATGACGCCGGCGACCATGGCGGAATCGACATACACGGGCACCAGAGCCTCGTCGTCCTGGATGGTTTCCAGCCCTTTGGTGAGGCGCTGCAGCTGGGCGGCATCCGCCTGCATGCTCTCATCGACGTTATCGCTGTCCGCCTGCGCCGCGATCTGCCGCCGCAACGTCAGGATCTCTTCGACGGCGCGACGTTCGTCGGCCACCTTGGCGGCAAGCACCACGTGCTTCTGCGTCAGGCGGGTCAGTTCGGCTGCCTGGCGTCCGGCGTCTTTGGGTTCGCCCTCGCCGCGCGCCAGCTGGCCGCGCAGCAGGCGCAGGTGTTCGGTCGCCAGCACGATCTCGTGCGCCAGGGCTTCGAGTTGCGGCGGGTCGCCGGCCAGTGCGATGGCGACGCGGGCGCAGGCCGTGTCGAGCACACTGATCGCCTTGTCGGGCAATTGGCGGCCAGCGATGTAGCGCTGCGACAGGCGTACGGCGTCGACCACGGCGGCGTCGAGGATCTCGACCTTGTGGTGGCGCTCGAGAGTCGCCACCATCCCGCGCAGCATGCCGATGGCCGCTTCCGGTGACGGCTCCTCGACCTTGACCACTTGAAAACGCCGCGCCAGCGCCGGGTCGCGCTCGACGTGCTTCTTGTATTCGGCCCAGGTGGTGGCAGCGATGGTGCGCAATTCGCCGCGCGCCAGTGCGGGCTTGAGCAGATTGGCGGCGTCGCCCTGCCCTTCGCTGCCGCCGGCGCCGATCAACTGGTGCGCTTCGTCGATGAACAGGATCACCGGCGTGGCGGCGGCGCGCACCTCGGCGATCACCGATTTCAAGCGCTGCTCGAATTCGCCGCGTACGCCGGCGCCAGCCTGCAGCAGTGCCAGGTCGAGCGAGCAGATGCGCACGTCGGCCAGTACGGTCGGCACGCTGCCCTCGGCGATGCGCAGGGCAAAACCCTCGACGACAGCGGTCTTGCCGACGCCCGCCTCGCCCGTCAGGATCGGATTGTTCTGGCGGCGACGCAGCAGGATGTCGATGATCTGGCGGATTTCGGCGTTACGGCCGCGTACCGGGTCGATCTTGCCGGCGCGGGCATGCGCCGTCATGTCGACCGTGTAGAGGTCCAGCGAGGGCGTCGCGCCCACCGTGCCTGCCATCTTCGGCGCATCTGGCGCCACATTGCCTGGCTCCGCGTCTTCCGTCGAGGCAGCCAGCAGCGACGGCAACGTCGTCTTCAAACGGTCGCGCGCAATCGCCAGCAAGGCCGGCGCTGTCTCGATCAGCATGCCGCGCAGGCTGTCCTGCTCCAGCAGCGCCAGCAGCACCGTGCCGGAGCGGATCTGCTGGCTGCCCAGCAGCATGGAACTGCTGAGCCAAGCCTCCTGAAACAGCGCCTTAAAATTAGGCGACATGGCCGGCGTGCGACCGTTGCCCCGTTTGAAACCGTCCAGGCAGGCCTGCGCCTGGGTACGCACCACTGCCGCATCGACGTCGAACTGCTTCAACAGCAGCAGCAGATCGGGGGCGCCGGCGTCGAGCAAGGCGACCAGAAAATGCTCGACCTCGACGTTGAAATGGGTCTGCGCCACGCATCGTTCCGCGGCCACGCCCATGGCGCGCTTGCACTCGGGATTCAGGCGGCCCAGCAAGGTGCGGATGTCGATGTCCATGGCGCTCAAGTATTCTGGCTGGCGTGGACCAGCGCGAAGCGGGCTTGCCGATAGATGGCCGCGCCGCCGCTGCGGCTGGACAGCCAGGCGCTGCGCCCGAGCCGCGGCGCCATCGGGGCGGAGGCGCCAAGCCGGCTCACGGGCGCTTCATTCAGGCCCAGCGTCAAGGTCACGGTGAAATCGGCTTGCAGATGGCGCGCCACCAGCCAGCCGAGCAGGCCAAAGCGCTCGCCGCCCGGCAGCAGCGCCGCGAACCGGGCCCGGTCAAGTAGCGGCGCGCGCAGGGCGATGCCCGCCGCCTGATCCCAGGCGCGGCCGCCCAGGCTGACGCCAGGGCTGGCCGCGCGCCTGCCGGAGCGGCGCGTGCGGCTGCCCGCCAGCCGGGCGCGCTCGTTCGGCGCCAGCGCATGCCAGCCACCGACGAACTGCTCGCCCGTGAAGTGCACACCAAGCCGGTCGCGTAGTACGACCAGCAGACTTGTCAGCGAACGCGGCGCGGCGTTCTGCACGCCCGCGTGGCACAACCAAGCCGCCTCGCCGGCCGGACCGCGAGCGCCAGCGGCCCGGCCGAGGCCCGACAGCTGGTCCATCACGGTCAGGAGTGGATTAATGCCGGCCGGTTGCAGCGCCAGGTGCATCTTGGCCCGTGCGCGGTAACGAAAGCCCAGCAGGCGCCCGTTGAACATGTCGAGGAAATCGAGCCCGCCCCGATCGCGCCGGGCGTGGCGTTCCAGCAGCAGTTCGGTGAACGGGGCGGCCAGTGGCCCCTGGGCGCCGGCCAGACTCAGGACCGGCGTACGCAGCACCCACCGTGGTCCGGGTGCTTTGCTCTCTTGCAGGCTCGCGATATCGCTTGGCGCAAAGGCCATGTCGACGCGGGCCGCCAGGCGCACTGCCTCGTCCATGCCGACGCCAGTGCCAACGGGAGCGCGCCCCGGCGCGGCCCGTTCGAGCAGGTGGATGGCCTGGAACAGATCAAAACGCTGCGGTGCGCGCAGCAGCTTGCCAATCAGGTCAGGCATCGCGCGTCCATGGCGTGGCGCGGTTGGCCAGGCCTGCTTCAAACTGAAACTGCACGGGTTCGCTGCCGAGGAATGCGGTCGCCGCAATCTCGACCCAGGCCATGGTTGGCCAGTCGGCGGAAGGCGCCACCTTGACAGTGACGTGGCGCAGGCGCGGTTCGTACAGGGTGATGGCGCGCACGACTACCTGCTGCCAGCGTTGCAGGTCAGTGGCCGATTGCGCCGACAGGTGCAGCGTGTCGGGCAAGCCGTAGTCGAGCGATGTCGGCGCACTGCTCAGGAATTCGTCGACCGTCAAATGGTTGCGCACATTGAACAGGCGCGTGAGGTCGCGGCGCAGCGACAGCTGGAGGGCCTGCGCGGGCGGCAGCGCCATGTCCGGGTCGGATAGCGGACCACCAAAGCGGTCGAACAGGGGAATCGGCATGCTTGTCGGCTGTGGGTGCATGAAGGTCGTGCATGTGATGGACGCTGGTACAACGAGCGCGGGTCGGAAGTGATCGTAGGAGGCATCAAGCGCGTAACACAAGTATCAGCGGCGTATCAGCCACAGCTCACATCAGCGCCTGTCGCCCCGTCATCGGCGGCCACGTCATCCAGTCTTCTTCGCCACGCCGCACGGTCAGCCGGACGAACGAGTTGGCCGTCGTGTAGAGCGCAAAGAAGCGCGCCAGCACACCGGCCAGCATCAGCGCCGATGATCCGGCGAAGCAGCCGGTGTCGAACTCGATGACAACGTCGGTGCCGCGGCAGTGTCCGCGCCAGCTGCCCGCGCCTGCCGTGCCTTGCATGCGCGCCGTGCCTGGGGTCGCAGTGAGGCGCTTGACGCCCATGATCTGCTTCGCATCGCGCGCGCTGTGGGTGGCGAACAGGCCCAGCATCTCGCGCAAGGTGGCCGCGCCCGTGCTGCCATCGACCAGCGAACGGTGATTCAGGCGCAGCAGCGAGGCCAGTGCCCACAGCGATTCGCTGTCCATGGTCGGCCCGCGCTGCTCGCTCGGCTGGTACAGGGCGCGGATGTCGGTGGACGCTGCCATCCCCTCGCCATAGAACCGCGTATTCGGCGTCACCTGGCTGGCCAGAAGGCGGTTGGTGCACAGCAGGCTGGCGTAGATGACGGGCGTCGTGGTCTGGGCGCGCACGTCGCGGCGGTCGACGAAGCCCAGGTGGACGTCGCTGCCGGCGATGCCAGGCCGCAGGCTGGCGCTACGGCGCATGGTCCAGGTGAGCGACGCGTTACCACGCACGCCGTCGCTGTCGCCCTCGCTGCCCGTATCGGCAAAGGCGCTGGGGATGACTTCACTCCTCTCACTGCGCGGATCGGACAAAGTCACCGCCACGATGGAATGCACTTCGGTGGTGGCGTCGCGCTTGCGGTTCGGGATCAACAGGTAGTCGTAGTGGCGCTGATCGTAGGCGATCGGTTCGCTGGTGACGGGGAACAGGTTGATCGCCGGGACGCAGTTCAGGCGCACGTGTTCGGGCCGCAGCAGTTCGAGGGCGCTGGCGCCGTGGCTGAATACGAAGCGCAGGCTGAAACCGCCGCCGCTGCCAAGTTTTCCGCGCACGCCATTCACATCGAAAAACTGGAATTTGCGGGGAAAAGCGAAATATTCCTGCAGCAGGCTGTAAGCCGGATGGGTGTGGGCCGGGCTGGCCAGCAGCAGTTGGTCTTCATCGAAGCCGGCTTCCTGCAAACAGTCGGCAGACAGGCGATGCACGCCGGAAGTGCTGATCACTTCGACGTAGTCGAGGCCCGTCAGCAGCAGTTCGTGCAGCGGCATGGTCGTCAATTGCTCACCCGCCAGGTGCAGGCGCAGGCTGTCCACTTCCAGCTCCGCGATATCCACACCCGCATCGGCGCGCACCTCGATGCGCAAGCTGCGGGCATCGTCGCGCACCACATCGTGAACCTGGAGCGGCCACAAGGTGGTGTTCCAGCCGACCTGGAAGCGGCACGGCACGCCGGACAGCGCCGTGGTTGACAGCAGCGTGCCCCGCGCTACCCGGCTGCCAGCGGTGACCTTGCCCTCTGCTGGGTCAAGGGCCATCTGCATGATGGTCATCGACGGCACCGGCTGCGTGAGGGTCGGACACAAATTGTCCAGGATGGCGGCGGCAGCGGCCGGCGCCACCCGGTCGAGCTCCCGGTGGACGCCGGCGGTGAGGAAGGCGACCGATTCAATGAGGTGCTGGATGTGCGGATCGGCGGACTCGGCGTCAGTCAGCACCAGGCGCTGCGCGAGTTTGGGGTAGCGGGCGGCGAAGTGGGCGGATTCGGTGCGCAGGTAGCGCAGTTCGCGGCGGTAGTGTTCGAGGTGGGGGTCTTGGGAAGGCATATGGTTTTCTCAACGACGAACAAATTCGGTTCAGCTAAAGATGTATCCGAATGTCAGACCTGACCCCGCCAATCGCGTTAATCTAACTTCACGACCCCATTTCCAGCAGAGCGTGGACAAGGATCACCGTACAACAGGGGAAACGCCTGGTCAGCGCGGCGTTATTCTTGCACCTATTCTTTCAATGCTCATATTGATCGACATTTTTTCTAGGATAGATTTCGGAACGCCCAAGGTAATTGTAGAGCCCTCTTTCTTGCAGCGACATGAATTAACAACCATTTCTCGAGGGAGACCGCCAAGACCGCTGGCTGGTAATAGCTTTTTTATTAAAGTATTTTTCATCTCGTGTTTAAGTGGTATCACCATAACAAATCCTTGACCTTCTCTACCACCGACCACATTGACAGTTTGCCTTGAGAATAGGTAGGGTCGGTCGAACGCAAACCACTTGAAAAGATCTCCTCCAGCACCGAACAAGTTCGCAATCCGCTCAGGTTGAAACGCTGCTCCTATTGGAGCGACCTCATTCCAACAAATAGACTCTTCTTTAGACATAAGCCGAATCAAGTAGTCAGAAACCATAATTTTCTCTTTTCCCGAAGCATAAAGACGATTAAATTCTGCCATCTGCTGCCAGTCGTCTCGATAATTCAAAAGCACCAGCGCTTGATCGTAATAACTCATATCATCCTACCTATTATTAGATATTTAAATCAAAAAAATTACATTTCCTCAATTGCTCAAGGTTGTTTTTAGGATCAAAAAAACAATAATATAAAGAGGGACCCGGCAAGGACAATTTTCAATTAACGCTCAACCGATAGTTAAATCGTTCTTAAAAACTGCTCAACCCCATCAAACACGCTTCATCGCATTCAAATTCCCAGCCTATACCTATTAACCATTAAAAATTTAACGGCATTTCTGGCACCTCTTTCGCGCGAAGTGAATTTAGATGTTACATTGAGGAATCCCTCAGAGGTGAAAAACAAAGTAAGAGCATGGTGACTCGGGCATGTGTCTAGACCGCCTCTCTGAATTCGATTCTCTATCATCAGCAACTTTTAAAACAGCTAGGCAGCAACTCCGGAGCTTATATGTTCGAAAAATTGGAGCAAGCAATTGTTAAATCTCAGTATAAGCTTCACCCGGGTCGTTGCTCAAATTCACGCGGAGACGTGATTCACGCAATTGATTTAAAGTGACCGGTGGGAAGCGGGGCGGTGGTCCCATATTTATCTGAATCAGTGCATGTGCTTTCGCCCGCGTGATTAGGTCGCCTTGCAATGCGTGGTTGTGGTGACGAATCAATGCCTTATAACTACGAAAATAGTCGGCATAGGAAACCGAAACTGATGCCCACGGCATATCTCTCTCCTATTTCTTCCGAATGAATGGATCATATGCGCGTAATCCGGGTTAAGCTTTCCTTCAGACACGATTTTGAAAGTTAACCAATAGTACGACCTAAGTCATAATCAAGTTCGGGTCGGAAATTTCTCCACGGCTTTGATTATGAGACGGGGTCAGGTCTCATATTCTATGAGACGGCGTCAGGTCCGACATTCGGACACGGCCCCAACATCGAGCGCAGAATGATCACTGCCAGGACCAATCAAGCCGGCTTCATTGTCCCCAAATCCCATGTCCACGTGTTATTTCCCTTGGCCGTCGAATCGCCTTGCTGCTGCGTATACGTCGCCGTAATCTTGGTGAAATTGATCGAAAATGAATCATTTGGAATACCGCCGCCGCCGCTACAACTCATCTGCGAAATCATGGCGTTCGACATGACGTATGTCATGAAGTTCATATACTTTCCATTTTCCACACGGCCGATACTCAACGTGGCGTCGCCAATTTTTGATCCCTTCGTGCAGTAACTGAAAAGCTCAGTTGTCGCTAAATCAGATGGCTTTGAGAACGACATTTCGGAGAGCACCGGCCGGCCCAGCGTGCGCTCTGTATTTCCTGCATCGCTGCCCATGGGCAGATATGCACTGTGTGAAAACGAGCTGACGATGACCTTGTCGGGGTAGCCGTCAAGCGTGCAATTGCCCTTGATGGCGCCGAGATCGAGGATGAGGATGTCTGACATGGGTAACTCCGCTATGAGAATGCTGTGGCAGCCGCTTCAGCGTGCTGCCGTGCAGGAAATATGCTCGAATATAGTGAACGAAATGGCAGCCCGCTTTCAGGCTGCCGCTGCCGGCAACTCTGCCACCAGTCGAATCGAGGTGCTCAGCTCTTCCATCTGGAAGTGAGGCTTCAGAAACACCACCGCTGAGTACGCGCCTGGCTTTCCGGCAATTTCCTTGACATCAACCCGGCCTTCTGCCAGCGGAAAGCGCGCCTTCTCTTCCTGGGTAGCGTTGGCACTGAGCAGAACGTAGCCACTGAGCCAATTGTTCAGATAATTCTCCACGCTCGCCCGCGTCTGAAAACTCCCGATCTTGTCGCGCATGATCACCTTGAGATAATGCGCAAACCGCGACGCCGCCAGCACATACGGCAACCGCGACGACAAGGCCGCATTCGCATTTGCAGCATCCAGGTTGTACAGCTTCGGCTTGTTCACCGACTGCCCGCCAAAGAACGCCGCCGTATCGGTCCCCTTCGCATTGACCACCGCGATGAACCCCAGGTCATTGAGCTCTTTCTCGCGCCGGTCGGTAATCGACACTTCGGTCGGACATTTCAGCACCACGTCGCCCTCGTCCGTCTTGAACGAATGCGCCGTCATGCCGGTGATCTGGCCGCCGCCTTCGACGCCGCGAATCGCTGTCGTCCAGCTGTGCTTGGCGAAAGCGTCGGTGATGCGCAGACCCAGTTGATAGGCCGAGTTCGACCACAGGTATTTGTCGTGATTGGTTCCGTCGACGTTTTCTTCAAACGCGAACGATTCGACCGGATTGGTCTTGGCGCCGTACGGCAGGCGGGCGGCATAGCGCGGCAGCACCAGCGCGACATAGCGCGAATCTTCCGATTCACGGAATCCGCGCCAGGAAGTCAGCTCGGCGCTGTCGAAGATTTTCGACATGTCGCGCGGAACGCCCAGTTCGGTGAACGACGTCATGTCGAACAACGACGGTGCCGCGGCCGAAATGAACGGCGCGTGGGCGGCGGCGGCGACTTTCGACAGGCGCTCGAGCAAGGCCATGTCCTGTGGATGGCGGCCAAAATAATAGTCGCCGATGAACAGCGAATACGGGTTGCCGCCGTGCGTGCCGTATTCTTCTTCGTAGATTTTCTTGAACAGCACGCTCATGTCGTGATCGACCGCGCCTTCGAGGTCCTTCAGCAGCTCTTTTTTCGACACGTTCAGCAGCCGGAGTTTCAGCTTGCTGCTGGTCTCGGTGCCCATCACCATGTCATGCAGGCCGCGCCAGGAGCCTTCCAGCGCCTGGAAACCTTCGTGATGCATGATGGCGTTGATCTGATCGCTGAGGATCCGGTCGATCTGGGCGACGCGCTCGTTAATCGTGGCGACGATCCCCTTGTCGGGCGAGGTCTTCATGCCCCCGTCGAGCACCTGGGTGGCAAATTGCCCGAGCAGAGTACGTGCGTAGTCTTTCTGCGAAGGCTCGACCGCCATTTTCCCTTCCTCGACGATGCGATCCAACAGCGACATGTCCGCGTTGGTGGTACTGGCGCCGGACTGAACGGCTTGAGTGCTGGCCATGGTGTTTCTTTCAGATAGATGGAGGGATCAGCGTGCTGTCAGGAAGCGACCGGTTCGGCGCTGTCGGCTGCGGGCGCCTCGGTTTTCGGTGCGCCGTCGTCGGCCTGCAGGGCTTTCAGTTCTTCCGAGTTCTGCACGATGTTTTCCAGCAGCGCATCGAGTTCATCGTTGCCGTCGAGCTTGCCGAGCAGGTCGCGCAGTTGCTGGCGCACTTCCAGCAGCTTGGCCAGGCGCGGCACCTGCTTGACGATGGACTCGGGGTGGAAGTCGTCGAAGTTCCTGAAGTTGAGTTCGATCTTCAGGCTGCCGTCCTTGCCGGGCATGGTGTCGGGCACCGACAGGTCCAGGCGCGGAGCGATCTTCTGCATCACCTCGTTGAAGTTGTCGCGGTCGATGTCGACCAGGCGGCGCGCCTTGAGCTTGGGCGGTGCGAGCAGCGGCTGGCCGGACAGATCGGCCAGGAGGCCCACCACCAGCGGCAGTTCTTTCTTTTCCACGGCGCCGCCGATTTCGACGTCGTAGGTAATCTGGACACGCGGCGGACGATTTCGTCCCACCCATTTTTGCAAGCTGTCTGCCATCACATCCTCACTATTGTTGGATTGAATCTGCTGGGTACATCGGCTGGATCGGAATCGATGGTAGGAGTGCGCTTTGGCGTAACACAAGTATCAATCTGGTATCAGGCCCGCATTTTTGTCGTTGTTGAACAACCACCAACTACCCGGTGCCGGTGATACCATGAGGAACTTTTGGTAGTTATACTCACCGGAACACATGATCGCAGCGCGCGCCCCCGTCGACCCCGCCACGCCGGCCATGCCTCCCGCATGAAGGCGCCATTTCGCTTCGGCGAGTGGCTGGTCGATCCCAGCGCCAATTCGATTGCCATGGCGGCCGACAAGCGCCAGATGGAGCCGCGCACGATGGCGTTATTGCTTGCCCTGTGCGGGGCGCGCGGCGCCGTGGTGAGCGGCGACCAACTGCTCACGCAGTGCTGGGGCAGTACAGTCTCGGGCGACAGCCCCTTGCACAAGACCATCGCCCAGCTGCGCCGGGTGCTGGGCGACAGCGCCACCAGTCCGTGTTATATCGAAACCATCCGTATGCGCGGGTACCGCACGGTTGCGCCACTCGATTTCAGCGCGGCGCCCGATCCTGGCCGCAAACAATGGCATGCCGGCTCGCCCTTTCGTGGCCTGCTGGCGTTTGATGAGACCCATGCCGAGGTGTTTTTCGGACGCGACGATGCCATCGGTCAGTTGGCCGAGGCGGCCGGCGCGCAGGTGCGCTCGGGGCTGTCGCTGCTGTTGATCCTGGGACCGAGTGGCTCCGGCAAGACCTCGCTGGTACAGGCCGGCCTGCTGCCAGTATTACAGCGGGCCCCGCCGGGCATGGATCCGGCCATCGTCGCCAGCACCACCTTCGACGTCTTCGATCAGGGACGGCAGACGCTGTTCACCGCGCTGGCCGGCGCCCTGATCGATCTGCAGTGGGAAGACCGCTGGGCCTTCACGGGAGAAAATGCGATGGCGCTGGGCGCGCGCCTGGAAACCGATTGCGCGAGCGTCATCGCTGCGCTCGAAGCTGCCCTGCCCTCGCCGGCGCGGCCAGGGGCGCGCTTTGCCATCTTCATCGACCGTTTCGAAGCCCTGTTCAACCTTGCACGCATCGACGAACCGGAACGGCTGGCATTTCTGCACACGCTGGAACAATTGGCGCGCAGCCGGGTCGCACTGATCATCATCGCCTGCCGCAACGATTTCTATCCCAGCATTGCCCAGTATCGCCTGCTGACCGAATGCAAACGCCATGGCGGGCACGTCGACCTGGAACCGCCCGGTGTACGCGACATCGCGCAGATGATCCGGCGGCCCGCCGCTGCCGCGGGCTTGAGCTTCGGCACCGATCCGGTCAGCGGCGCAGGTCTCGACGAAGTGCTGTGCGCCAACGCGGCTGCCAGCCCGGACGCCCTGCCACTGCTGCAGTATTGCCTGGAAGAGTTGTACCGGATGCGCAGCAGCGAAGGCCAACTGAGCTTCGATGCGTTCGAGCGGCTCGGCGACCTGGAAGGCGCCATCGGTCAGCGCGCGGAGGCGGCGGTGCTGGCGATGGATGATGCCCAGCGCGACAGCCTGCCGCACATCATGTCGCTGGTGACGGTGTTATCGAGCGACGGCGTCAACGTCACGAGCCAGCGCGCGCCATGGGCCAGTTTGCGCAGCGAACCAGCGCGCCAGGCGGTGATGGCGTTGATCGAAGCACGATTGTTCGTCAGCGACTTGTTGGCCGGCACGCCCGTGTTCGGCATCGCCCACGACGCCATCCTGCGGCGCTGGCCACGCATGACCGACTGGATCGCCGCCCACCGTGGAGCGCTGGCGGTGCGCGGAAGGCTCGCCCAGCACGCGGCCCGCTGGCGCGACGACGGCCGCCCCGCCGACTTGCTGCTGCCGCACGGCAAACTGCTCGACGAGGCGAAAATGCTGCAGCAGGACGGCGCCTGGTCGCTCGCGCCCCATGAACTCGACCTGATCGACGTATCGACCCGCCGCGTGCAGCAACGTAAGCGCGCGCGCAAATGGGCTGCAATCCTGATCGTGTCGCTGGCCGCGCTCGCTTGCGTGCTGGGCGCAAGCGCGATGTTGGCCAACCGCGCGGCCGAGCAACGCAGGGTTGCTGCGGAGGCATTGATGGACTTCATGCTGGGCGATTTTTCCGACAAGCTGCGCCCGCTCGGCAAGCTCGACCTTCTGGAAAGCGTCAGCGGCAAGGCGCTGCAGTTCCTGCGCGGCTCGGACGGCAGCGACTTGAGCCTGCCCGCGCTGACCCTGCGCGCCAAAGGGCTGCAGACCATCGGCGAAGTCAGTCGGTCACGCGGCCAGTCGCAACAAGCGCTGGAAGCCTTTTCCGAAGCCCATAAAATCCTCATCCGTCAGCACAGCCTCGCCCCGCAAGATATGCAGGTGCTCAAGAGCCTGGGCGCCAATGCTTACTGGATGGCGCAGATTCACAAGGACCGCAACGATTGGCGCGCCGCCGAGCAGTCTCTGAGGGACTACCTGGACTTCGCCAACCAACTCAACCGCGCAGAGCCGGACAATCCCGAATGGTGGGTCGAACAGTCCTACGCGCACAACAATCTGGGTGCGCTGGCTCAGACGCGGGGCAATCCGGCACTGGCGGCGCCGCAATTTGCCGCATCCATCGTATTGAAACAGCGCGCCCTGTTGCGCATGCCGGACTCGGCGGACGTTGCGGTCGAACTGGCAGACAGTTATTCATGGCTGGCGGCGGCGCGCGAGACGCTGGGAGAACTGGACGAAGCCGAGCGCCTGTATGCGCGCGAGATGGCCGTCGTGCTCCGTCTGTGCGCGCGCTTTCCCGGCGAGTCGATGTGGATCTACCGCCAGGTACGCGCCCTGCAACACCGGGCTGCCATCGGCCTTGCGCTGGGTCGCGATGCCGATGCCTTGCGTGACTACGACGCGGCGAAACAGCATTTTGCGCCTCTGGTGGCGCGCGACCCGGGCAACCGCGCCTGGCAAGTCGAACTGGCCAATATGGATCAGGAACGGTTACGCATCCTGGCGCGGACAAGCTTGACGCAATCGCTGCTGCCCGAATTGATCGAGGTGCACGCGGTACTGCGCGCAGCGTTGGCAATGGACCCAAAGAATGGCGCCTGGTCACGGCGCGAGGCAATTGCGCGCTCGCGCCTGGGATTGGCCCTGGCCGCAGATGGCGCGGCGCGGGGGCATGTGGAACTTGACGGGGCGGTGGCCAGCCTGCGCTTACTGGTACAAGCCAATCCGGATGCCCTGGCCAACAGGCTCGCGCTGACCGAAGGCCTGCTGTTATCGGCGTCGGTCAAATCGGCCGACAGCGACAACGATACGACATTGACGAAGTGCCGCCAAGCCCACGACACGCTCGAAGCGGACGCCAAAGCGACGAAGAATTATCAAATCCTGGATCCCTGGGTCCGGGTCAATTATTGCCTGCAAAATGGTGCGCCTGCGAAGAACGGGGTCGAGCGGCTGCAGTCAATTGGTTATCGCGATTCATCGTTTGTTTTACTCACCCAAACCAACCAAGGAACACAATGACCGATCATCGATTCAAAATGGGTATTCCGCAACGTGTGATTCACGTTTCACTCCGGCCGATTGGCGACAAGATCGCTGCGTTTTATACCTACGTCTCGCCGCTGTTCGGCACCAGCTATATCGACGCCCCACGCTGCGACATCAAATGCGACCGGCCCACTTACACGTTGTATGTGCTCGATTTTGCATCTACCCTGAATGGCTGGAAAATTCATGGCGCCGATTTTCCCAAGAACCCTGATCATCTGAAAGCATCCCCCGGACCCGAGCATCTGTCGATCCAGGTATTCAATCCCCATAAAGACGATACGTCAGTCGACAATTTTTTCATTGTTTATACCAATCCCAACTATCGCGACGGACAGCTCGTACCGATCGATCCCCAGGAAGGCAATATTCCACCGGTGTTCCCGGAATAAAGACGCGCATTGGAATTGCCTCACTCTGGACGAATGCCGCTAGGCGGTGTTCGTCCGCGATCGGAGGTAATCCGCCAGCTTGTCACAAATGGCATTCGCCAGTTGCTCCTGAAGGGCGATGCCAAGCACCCCGCTTGAATCGCATTGGGTCGTCCAGACCGTATGGCCTGCAGCCGTGTCGACCAGCCGCACCGATGCCCGCACCAACGTCTGCTCAATGCGAATGCTGCCTTCCAGGCGCAGCTGCGCTTCTTGTATGCGATCGCCGGTGCCGCTGACGTTGGTCTCGCGCACCTGCAGCATGGCGGGAAAGCGCGAAAACATGCACGAACATAGTTCTTCATCGAGCCCGCCGGCAAACGCCCCGTTGCGCTCATCGAGGCTGAGGCAACGCAGCGGCGCTAGTGCCATCCGCTCGATGCCCGATATCGCCCCATCCGGTACCAGACGCCGCAGCACCGGTATATAGCTGCCGGCCGGTATGCAGATTTGCAGTGCACCGACTTCTTTCATGGCGCCGTAATAATCGGCCAGACGGGTTCGCAAGCGACCAATCTGCACCCGTACGACAGGATCGATCGTGGTGTCGTAGGCAGCCGCGTCGCGCCTGAACACGTGCATCCCGATTGCATATTCCGTCAGGTCCCTATCGACGCCATCGAGTTTCTTTTCCATCAAAAATGACAGCAACGCGCACATGCGAGGTGCTTTTGCAAACGCCGTGCTGGTCACCACACATCTCAGTGCGGAGCGGATTTCTTCCGATGCAGGCGCGAGCTCTTCGCGCTGCTCCTGCCATTCAACTGTTGGATTCATCGTTTTCTCCCCAAGGACTGGCGTCGTCATGCACCTGCTTCGTGCTGCCAAGTACTGTACTGAGGTAAAGAAAATAAGGTCTTACGACATTCTTACGGAGCGTAATTAATGCGCAACGCCGGCTCACCAAGGGCGTTTTGCTGTCTTGTGCCAGGACGGCGGCAGTTCGTCGTGAATATGCCGGGTCGAAAAAAAAGCTCGCCGAAGCGAGCTTTATAATGCTGGTTGCTACTGGAAAGCGACCTTATTCCCAATCAATTATAAGTAATAGAAAAATCCCTACGGAAAAATATATTGCGCAAAAAATAGCAACAAAACCATGAAAGATACTTTGACAAGAATTTTCTGCAACGTCAACCCTAGAAATCTACTGACCGATTACCTGACTGGCGTATGCGACGGCTTCCTTCCACTTATGCATCTGGATGAACCTGTTTGTTTGCAGTTGCTCTTCAAGTTTAAAGTAGACTAAGCCAGATCTTGCGTTCTGAATCGCTTTTAGCCGCTCGTCGTGGACCCGCTTTAAGTTCAATTTGTTTTGCTTACGCTCAGAGGCTAGATCCGTTTCAGCTGAAGGGCTACTGATCAGCGCTTGCAGCATCCATCGCGGATGGTACCGCCAAGGATTTTTACGCATATCTGCGTCATATAACGTCAGGTATTTTGTGCCTTGAATATAACGACAGATTTCTGCATCAAATTGTGGGTGATCCAAGACCCATTGCGATACATCACTTTGTGAGTATACTGGCCTCAGCTGATGCCTCTCCGCCAATTCCCTAACTTGATTTAGCCAGCGATAGGTCTCGACCTGAAGTTCTAAGTTGAAGTCCGGTGTCTTGGAGACAGCTAGGTCTGTAGCACTGGCTGGCTTAACGGCATGAGGCAGCTCATACAAAAGCGTCGATTCAGAAATTTCATTGGGAGTGCAAAAATCAAAGTCTGCAACTAAGTTGACACCGACCTCAGCAAAACTTTGTGCGACTAGGCGGGAGCAAAATTGTCGGTCTAATAAAAAGCGAGCAGTGATCGTTCCTTGGCGCTGTTGTAAAGACTGAACCGCTTGTGGGATGGAGTAAAGGCTACCAACACGCGAACGAGCGTAAGATTCGACCCTCTGCAAATCATCCTCTGACAAAGCATTTTTTAGCCGATACGCGGCAAGTCGGGATGGGTCATTCATAAGAATTCTTTGGGGGTTTTTTGACCACACTCCTTTCGTATCCGCGTGGATAATCATGCTATCGAGATATAGCATGACGTGCCCAAATCGCCCATTGGTCGCTTTAGCAATACCGGTCCCAACAAATTTACTTCGGGTGAACAGCACATCACCCCTTTTCACTACATCCCGGTTAAACGACCACTTTTGCCTATTGATAGGCATAATCACTCCAAATAATTTTTTTAATAGCGAGAATTAATTATCAGCACACTGTTATACGCTTTGCAGTTGCAGCGAGTGGGGTCTCGAAGGAAATACCCAAGGCATCCTCTCAATAACGCCCAGTTGTCTTGAACTCAAAACTAAAACAAGGCGGACTGTGGCGTTTGATTGTAGTCTAATCCCTTCGCAATAACCGGCTCTATGGGTACCTGCATGACTACCTCTCGTGAATAAATAGCCGTCGCCGACGCGCCGCGCTCCACAATCGCGTCGGTCAACGCCCGCAGGTCCTCGTGCGTAATCTCGGCCAGCTTCTGATTTCCAAACTTGGGCTTCAATTCGCGTTCGTACACCGCCCTATACACATCGCCGGTAGAGTCGGCCATCTGATAGAAGCGCAGCCATTTTTCTCCCCATGCGCGGAATGTCTAGGCATCCATCACTCGGGCCTTGTCCCTCGCCTTCCCCTTCGCAGGCGATTTTCCAGCGGAGATCATTTTCTTTGTCTCGCCCAACTGCTCCCGTGCTTCAGCCAATGTGATGCCGCCAACGCCATAGCGCCCAAAGGCAAGCGTTTCCTGGCGACCGCTGATCGGATAGCTTTTGCGGAACGAGATCGATCCGGCTTCCGTGACGGCCATATAGAGGCCATCGCGGTCGTTCACCGTATAAAACTTACTTTGTGACTTTACGTTGCAAAGTTTGTTATCTGTTCATCGAGAGCTCGAAATACCATGAACGAAAAGCTACGCAAATTCGCTCATAAATACTTTACCTTTTATGATTTACACGATTTTAATACCATGACAGCGTTCAGCGGCTTCGCATGGTATCGCCAGCCGATAATGGCATAGTTGCGAGATCATACCATTGAGAATGCCATGAAAAAACATTGCCTAACCGTGCCAATCGTTTCCAGACAGTGCCGGACGAAATGACAAAAAAGCCCGTGAAATCACGGGCTTAGATGTGTTTACTACCTGTCAGTGCCAGCAGTTGCCAGGCATCATTCCCACTCAATCGTCGCCGGCGGCTTCCCCGAAATATCATAGACAACGCGGTTAATCCCCCGCACTTCATTGATGATGCGGTTCGACACCTTGCCCATCAACGCATGCGGCAGATGCGCCCATTGCG
>Ga0308164_10001039_pt1 | contig 35623 bp, 37 predicted proteins | sample PhyTR2_FD_201031 | JGI IMG/M metagenome (GOLD analysis project Ga0308164, IMG submission 201031) | Phyllosphere microbial communities from UC Gill Tract Community Farm, Albany, California, United States - DLSLT.R2 | ecosystem: Host-associated > Plants > Phyllosphere > Unclassified | place: USA... | reverse complement strand
GAGATACAAGATACAAAATACAAGACACGTGATATGAGACATGAGATCTCAGATGTAAGACGTTTCCGTTAGACATGTATTGACTGCATTTTAGAATTTTTAGGAAAAATAAAATTACATTTTTATTAATTAGGAATTTTACTGCGATTTTGAAAAACATGTATATATTTCTCATACGACTAGAATATGAAATAGGGGCGGGCTTTAGCCCGCCTTCACTATAAACATTCATCCGGCTTTAGCCAAAATTTAGAAAAATATGGGCTATCCGCTGAAAATTTCAGTTTACAGAATATTTTCATCATTTATATCCATTTTTCAATAAGATGAAGCCATAAAGCCCTGTCTTCACGAATGACAAAAACTGCAGATGACCTTCGCTGGGTTATTGAATCTCCTGTTGTCTGAATTTCTATATAAGAGGCCATTCCGTGGCTCTCTGTACTGTACACTTCAATATTTTCAAGGACGATGATCCGATCCGGAAATTTACCGTAAGCTCCCGGAAGCCATTCTGAAAATGCGGCTAAAGTAACGCTGTCCCCATTGCCGGTAACCATTTTAAATTCTTCTGTAAAACCGGACAGAAGTTTTTCATACAGTCTGTCCTGATTTTCAGCTTTTCCACGGAACCATGCTTCGATATTGGTGTGGAATTCTTTTATTTCTGTGATGATTTTTTCTGTGTTATTCATAATTTAAATGTTTGTATAATGTATAATGTATAATGTATAATGTATAATGTATAATGTTGTTTATTAAATGGATGTGGTTTGTTTTAATTTGTTGTTTTTGTGCAATGTGTAATTTAGAAATATTCCGATGATCTGAACTGCAGTAATTATAAATATAGCCAACGCAAAAGCTTTTGGAAATGCCCATAATGCTATGCTGCCAAAAAATATAGTCCCGATAATAGTACCTCCCGTCACACTTCCGATCTGTATGCTGATACTGATCAAACCCGATGCCTGGCCCGCTTTTTCTTTACTGATCAAAGATATCGCCTGACGCATCATTACAGGCATCACAATACCATGACCCAGACCGGCAAGAAACAAACTGATATCCGTTCCCAAAGACGGTTTTTCCTGTAAATAAATGAATATTGAAGTTAAAGAAAATCCTGCAATAAGTAAGACCAAGCCTATATTGGTCATTTTATAAGGAGAAAGTTTTATTCTGGGAACAATTAATGGTCCGAGAAAAAAAGCCGCTCCATACGGAATAATCGCAAGGCCAGTTTCTACGGGATTCGAGTGTAGGAACTGCTGCAGGTAATACGGATAGCAGATAAACAGTCCTGCCGTAAAATTATAAAAGAAAATAATAAGAAGGCAAAGAACAAATGGCTGATGCTGCAGAAGGGTAGGATCTATCAGTACAGCTCTATTTTTCCCCAATGATTTGACTTCATATTGATAAAAGATAACCAACATTACAAGCCCCGAAAGTAAAATAGCAAAAATCCACCAAGCCCAATGGTATTTCCTTCCGAAAATAACAGGACATATCAACATCAGTAATGAGGCGATCATCAGTAATGCACCGACAAAATCAATGCTCTGCTTTTTCTCCTCCCGGTTATTATCCATGGAAAAATGAGTGCCGATAATGCAGATCAGGGTAATAGGAACATTAACAAGGAATACCAGTTCCCATGAAAACTCCCTCCAGTGAAGATTAAGCAGAAAGCCTCCCAGCAACTGCCCGGCAACCGATGCCAGACCAAATACAGAACTGAATATACTTACCGCCTTAGGCTGCTCATTACCAGTAAATAAAACCCTGATGGATGCCAGAACCTGAGGAGCCAGAAAAGAAGCGCCAACTCCCTGGAACAGCCGGGAAATAATCAGAAACCTGATGTCAGGCGAAAAAGCACAGGCCAGGGAAGCCAATAAAAAAATGTATAATCCGAGGGTAAATATTTTCTTTCTGCCATATAAATCACCCAAGCGTCCTCCGCAAACCACAAGAGCAGCATACGTTAGTCCGTAAATTGCAACGACCATCTGAAGCTGGTGATCACTCGCATGGAAAGCTTTTTTGATAGAGGGAAGTGCCATGTTGACAATAAAATAATCCAAAGGCGAGAGAAAAGCTCCTGCTGTCAGGTAACCCAATGCCTGCCATCGTTTGGGGAAAATATTCATATTTTTTCTGCAAAATTAGCCTTCTATTATACCTGTAAAATTGTACTTTTGGAGGAAAAATAAGTATTTACAATGAAGATCTTACCTGTTGAACGCATTAGTGTAAAAGAAATAAAGCTTTGTCATCAAGAAACTGCCCTTAAAACAAAAGCTATTCTTTCTCTGATCTACGTTTTAAAAGGAAATGGATCTCTTACTTATGACGAACGCACCATCTCTTTCAGGGAAAATAAGCTGTTTATTATCCCACAGCATCAGCTTTATCAGTTTAAAAGTGAAAATGCAGAACTGATCGTTATAGAATGCCCCATTGAATTTATTGATAGGATCAGGCTGGAAGCCGACCGTATAGAAAGCTGTGAAAACCTTTACAAATTACAGTATATCAGCAATAATTATCATGCAAGAGCCGGCTGTATATTCCGAAGCAAAGATGATGAACGTTTTGCAGAAGCCCTTATTCTGCAGGTTGCAAGAGAATATAAGAATAAGACAGATGATTATCTTATTATTCGGAACTGTATTTCCATCTTACTGAATCTTATTGCCAGAAATATCATTGAAAGCGAGACTTCTGAACTTCCACAAAACAGAAAAGCTTTCTCCATCATGAAGATTATCACTTATATTCAGGAGCATATTAAAGAAAAAGAGAAAACCAGAATTCCGGTTATTGCTGATCATTTTGGGATTTCAGGGAATTATTTCGGGGAATATTTTAAACAGCAGACTGGTGTTTCTTACCAGGATTATCTGTTGGATTACCGGTTAAAACTGGTTGAAACCTACCTTAGATACAGCAGTGTCCGCCTGAGTGAGATTGCTTACGAACTTCAGTTCAGTGATGAAAGTCATCTGTCCAAACTTTTCAAAAAACACAGAAATATGACCCCTAAAGAATTCAGGAATAAAGTTTTGGATAAAGTAGATGACGTTTAAATAGATTTGCTAGACTAAAAAAGAACTGGAAGACAATGATCTTATATCAATAAACAGAGTTTGTTTTTCGATTTTCATAACATCCATCTTCCAGTCCATTATTTAGTACTTCGTTAAAATTTCCATCAGCATCAGTATGGACACCAGTTTTTTAGAAGACTGGTATTCCGGGTTTAGCTGATCCCGTATTTCTCCTAAAGCTTTGCTTAATTTATTACTCACTGTTTTGTTGCTGATTCCCAGTGCTTCTGCTGTTTCATGCACAGACATATTCCTTCTGATCCTCATATCATATACCGTTTGCTCTGTAGAAGGAAGCTTTGAAACCACCTCATCTATCATATTTAATAAAGTTGAAATCTCGTTTTCTTCAAGAATCTCAAAATATTCTGTATCCGATATATCCATTTCTCCGGTAAGATCGAACTCATCCATACTGATGGTAGGAAGCCCTTTTTTAGAACTGTTATAATGATCGATAATCCGGTAATGAAGATAGCGGAGCAGGTAGCCTTTGGCATTTTCAGACTCATCTGTCTGTATGGTATCCGTATTTTCAAGTATTTTTATCCAGAGATTCTGCAGCAGTTCTTCAGACATCTCTTTGTCCCTCGTCCTCATGAAAACAAAACGGTAAAGACTGTCCCAATACCGCTCGTAAAGCAGCATGAATGCAGGACGGTCACCTGATTTTATCTTCTTTAATATAGTATGGTCTGTAAGCTTCATATGGTTACTGCAAAATTACCTAAAGGAAAATTAACTTTTTGTGAACAATGGCTATTCTAAGATTAATTAATTCTAAAAAAAATCCCCCTAATGTGAATCAAATGTTGAGAACATAAGCAAACTGCCCGAAATTGTTAACAACTTGATTTTAATATGAATACAATGTGAATAGCTGCCTGGGGAAGTTTTTAATTTTCATCGTCTTATAGATAGAAGTATCTGTGAATACCATGAAATATTTTATGAAAAGCTCAAAATATAAAAATACAGAAGCATTTGTTTTTAAACTCTGGAAAAGGGAAGTAACCGAACAAAAGATCTCTGGAAAAGAAAATGAAATTTTAAACCAATGGAAAACCCGGGCAGAAAAAGACCTGGACAAAATCCACATGCAGGAATCTAAGGAAAGAGTGCTGTCTGCTCTGGAAGTTTACTTTATCCAGCCTGTAAAGACCACCCGAATTCATTTCTTAAAAAAATATGCTTATTCCGCTGCCGCAATCCTTATTTTACTTTTATCAGTAGGGGGACTCCTTACTTATCATACTTTCTTTAAACCTGATGTATACACTTCGGAATCCGGGAATCAAAAAGTATTTCTTGCCGATGGCTCTGTGGTGACCCTTTTAGCAGGTGCAGAGCTTACTGTAGAAAAATCATTTCCTGCTTCTACCAGAATAGTGGATCTGAAAGGAGATGCCATTTTTTCTGTAGCTAAGTCAAAAACACATCCTTTTATTGTTCGTGCAGACGGTTTCAGTACTAGAGTACTGGGAACTGTTTTTAAAATCTCCCAGTCTGGAAAAGATAAATCCGTACAGCTTTATGAAGGGAAGGTCGCTGTATCCTATGCCGGAACTCCCGTTTCCTATCTGAAGCCCAATCAGAAGTGGACGAATTTCGGAATAGCACGTACTGCTGCCGTCATATTGATTCCTCAGGAAAATAAGTCAGGAAAAGAAAAAACAATGCTGCTGTCACTAAGTTTCAATGATGTCACATTAAAGGAAGTTGCAGAAGTAATGCAAAACAATTATAAGATCAGGATCATGTATCCCAAAGAAACGGCAGAAAAGAAAATTACTGCTGACTTTACAGGAGGCTCAGCGGATGAAAATATGGAAGCACTTGCCTTTATTCTTGGACTTGAAGTCCATAAAGAAGATCATATCTACACCTTGAAAAAATAAAAATACCCTACCGATTAACATTAAAAATAAAACTTTTAATCAAAGAGAAACTGAATATATGAAAAGATTGAAATGCGGTCTTACCGTTGCAGCAGTATTTTTTACAGTAGCAGCCGAAGCACAGGAGCTGGTCCAGAAAGTATCATTTTCCGTCCCGGCAAGCAGGCCACTTATTGAGGTGCTGGAAGATTTTGCCGGAAAAACGGGAATGCGGCTGGCTTATTCCAAAACAGATATTAAAGAGCTGAAGGTGAAAGGCGTAAAATGTGAAAACACTTCTGTAAATAACTGTCTGAAAGACATTACAGACGGACTTCCCGTAGCATTCCGGCTGCGTGGGGATCTTATTTCAATTAAATATGAAGGAACAGGTATTTCTGTAACAGGAAACGGAAGGATCTCCGGAAAGATCGTAGATGAGATCGGAAATCCGGTGGCCGGAGCAGAAGTAACGGTTGCGAAAAGGACCATTATGACAGATAATAACGGTGATTTTGCGGTAGATCTTCCTTCAGGAATTTATACCCTTACCGTAAAAGCTTCAAAATACAGCCCGCTGCGGGTAGAAAAACTCTCAGTCAGCAATAATGAAACTAATACGGTCTCATTTGCCATGAAACAGGCATCCGATAAGATCACAGACATCAGGGAAGTGGTGATTACCGGCACCAGAAAAGCAGATACGCAGGCCGGCCTTCTTGCCCAGCAGAAAAAAGCAGCTCAGATGAGTGATGGGATCTCTGCCGAACAGATTGCAAAAACACCCGATAATGATGTTGGGGGAACTCTGAAAAGGGTAACGGGTATCACGACAATCGATAACAAATATGTAGTGGTACGTTCTATGGGAGAACGCTGGAATACAGCAGCTATGGACGGAATTAACCTTCCGAGCACAGAAGCCTACAACCAGAACTTTTCATTTGATATTATTCCTACCGCCATGGTAGAAAGCATAGTGGTGAGCAAGACCGCAACACCGGATATGAATGCCAGCTTTGCCGGAGGATATGTAGAAGTGAAGACCAAAGATATTCCCAATGAAAACTTTACGACGGTCAGCATGGGAACTTCCTATAACGATCAGTCGGCGTTTAAAGAATTTCTTACCCATAAAAGAGGAAAAAATGATTACTTCGGCTATGATGACGGAACCAGGGATTTTCCCAAAGGTCTCGAAGCTACAGACTGGAACAATCCACTGTTTTTTGAACAGTCCAGGAGATTTACGAATGATAATTTTTCCACGTTCAGTACAACAGGGGACATGGGATCTAATCTGCAGATGGCTTTAGGAAGAACATTTGCCCTTAAAAATAATAATAAATGGGGTTTTGCAGGCGCTTTTACGGTAAGGAATGAACAGAATAAGCTGGACATAGATCATACCGGAAGAGGAAACTGGCTGGATACTACGTCACCCTATGATCCGCAATGGCAGGAGAAAGGAATTGATCCCATTACATTTTACAACTTTAAAAATAAAGGGGCTTCCTACAATTACAATTCTACCGTAGCTGGAATGCTTAATTTTGGATTGCAACTGGGTAAAAACAGAATTTCATTCCGTAATTCATATACTCATATTTATGATAATACACTGACCAGAGTAACGGGCTGGAATCAGTATGCCAGTGGCAGTGGAATGGCAGTCAACGCAGAAGCATCCTACAATTATTTTTATAACGGAGTCATTCCCAATAATGATCCTGCACAGATCAAAGGACTGGATAAACCCTATACCGACAATACCAATTATCCTATTTACCAGACCCTTCTGCAGAATAAGCTGGAAGGAAATCACAAAATAAAAAATGTTGATATCAACTGGTTTGCCGCCAGAACAGGCGTGAAATCTGATACAAAAGACTACACACAGTATCTAAGCCATTATGACTTTATTGGGCTGGATATCCTTAATTATCACGAGATCTATAACACCGGATCCAATTTTTACAGAGGTTACATTGCCAACAAAGAAACGGATTACAACTATGGCGCTTCTCTAAAATGGAATATAGACAGAGGAAGTTTTAAAACTGATATTAAGGCCGGCTATGCAGGGGTTATAAAAAACAATACCAATCAGCAGCAGAAGTTTTTTTTAAGGGTAGATGAGAATAGGGATGTTCCCAACAGTGAAAAAAACCATCTGAGAATGTATGGATCTCTTGCGAGCTGGTTTGACGGCTCTCAATATATTCCGGGAGGTATCGGATGGCAGACCAAGCCGATGTACAAAAATGATAAATATGAAGGGAAGGTAACCCAGAACGCATTTTATGTGATGTTTGACAATAGATGGAGTAATAAATTAAGACTGGTTTGGGGACTGCGTGCAGAATACTTTAAATATGATCTTATTTCTCAGCAGGTAGATATTTCGGATAACCAGACGGTCAATAAAGCTGCTGTAGAAGATAAGCCATGGCAGTGGATGCCTTCTGCCAATTTTACCTACAGCCCTACTAACAAAATCAATGTAAGGCTTGCCTATAATAAAACAGTTATTCGTCCTCAGTTCAATGAAAGAACAGGACTGCCTTATTTTGATCCGATAGCGAACGGTTTGATCTATAACACGGAAATGACCTCATCGGTGGTCAATAATTATGATTTCAAATTTGAATGGTTTCCGGGACTTGGTGAAATATTTTCTATGGGACTGTATTACAAGGATATTGATAAACCCATTGAGCGTGAAGGGCATTTGTCCAGTGAGGGCAACCTTTACCTTTATAATGGAAATTCTAAAAATGCAAAGCTGAAAGGAGTGGAGGTTGAAGTAAGAAAAAACCTGAGTTTCATAAGTGGAGGAGCCCTGCTTGAAAAACTTTTTATCAATGGAAATTTTACCTATAACAGTACCAAAGTAATTGCTTTCAAAGATCAGTATAAAACAGGTGATAACGATGCAACCTATGAAGTGGAAAGACCGTTGTACGGGCAGACTCCTTATGCCTATAATTTGGGAGTGACCTACGATGGAAACCGTTTGGGAGCCAGCTTTTTATACAATGCCAAAGGAGACCAGTACATTACGGTAGGTTATGCTTATAACGGCGAAGAGATCCAGCGTCCTTATGCTGTAGCCGATGCGCAGCTTTCCTATAAGTTCTTAAAAAACAGAAATATGGAGCTGAAACTGAATGTGAAAAACCTTTTTAACAGAGTGAAAGAATTCTATAATAATTTCAATTCTTATTCTGTGCCGAAAGGATCTGCAGGAAGTACAATATCAACAGAAAGGGAAGCTTGGGAACTGCTACCCGGCGCCACCAATAAATATGACAAAAACATCGATAAGATCATGTTTCGTGCTTACAACGGAAGAACGTTCGGTCTGAGTGTGAATTATACTTTTTAAATCTCTTAAACGGATAACCATATACAAGGACTCATAAAAAACTTACAACAATGAAAAAACTAATCTTGATTGCAACAGCGGCACTATTTACAGCCTGTCAGAATGATCATTTAGAAGGTTCTTCTTCTTCTTTCGAAATGAAGCAGACTTTAGCAGAATATATTACAGCTTCATCCTTACCTGTAACTCCGGTTAGCGGTCAAATCACATCCAACACAACGTGGAGTGGGATTATTGAGATCGATGGAATTGTAACGGTTAAAAATGGGGCTACATTAACAATTCTTCCCGGAACCTATATTAAGGCAAAACCGAAGGATACAGCTGCTCCAACCGGGCTTTTGGTTATTACAAAAACCGGAAAGATTAATGCTGTTGGAACAGAAACTCAACCTATTGTTTTTACAAGTTACAGACTATTGGATGGAGACGAAAATACCACGCCTCAGACCGGAGACTTCGCTGGTGTGATCCTATTGGGGGATGCGCCTACGAATACACCATCTACTACAACGATTGACGGACTTTTCGGATCTGATTACTATTATGGAGGGGGCAATCAGGATCATAATGGTGGAATAATGAAATATGTGCGTATTGAGTTCGGAGGGTCTGATATATTACCACAGGTGATCCATGAGATTACATCTCTTACATTAGCTGGGGTAGGAAAAGGAACGATACTGGACCATATCCAGGTTTCTTACGGTAAAGATGACTCTTTTGAATTCTTCGGAGGAAATGTCAATGCAACTAACCTGATTTCCTTTGCACCGGATGATGATAACTTCGATTTTAATACCGGATATACAGGAACAATTACCTGTGCTTTGGCTTTAGCTGATTACAATTCTACACACAGTCTAAGTGGGAGTGTCTATGATTCTAACGGAATAGAGTTGGATAACAATCCTACTGGAACTGCTACCTCACTGATTACGCATCCTATCATCAATAATCTAACCATTGTTGGTACTCCCAAAGCTGCTTTTGGTACAATGTACGGAAAAGGAATTTATATCAGAAGAAATGGGAAATTAACAATAAACAATGCGGTAGTGACGGGTTATCCTACAGGAATCAAGGTAGAAGGAACAGGTTCAGAACTCTCTTCCAGCTCAGATTATAGCAGCATTAAGATACATGGATTTGATCTTGCTGCTACAGGTACAGGAACAGCATCAATTCCTGCCGGCAACCTATTGACAGGAACTACAGCTTCACTTTGGGGGATGAGCCAGCCGTACTTCAATGAAGGACCATGGAATGTATCGCCGAGAAACTGTGGAAGCTTCCAGGGAAGTTGGACAAAATATGACTTTTCAATTTTAGAATAAAAACTTTAAAAGCAGACCAATGAAGCAATTGTGCTCTCTGCTTGAAAAGAATAAGATGTAAAGAGCTCTTAATAATAGTAATGTACAGGTTTCGGAAACCTGAGGACGACCCGGAACGATACTGATGATGCGCACAGCAGTACCGGATCAGATAAAAACCGATCGCTGTTATTTTTCCCGGATGGCAGCGGATAAGCAGGGAACCCCGGCAGGACAGCCCCTCCTGAAATGCAGGGTAAGCATAAAACCAAATCGCAGGAATATAGAGGCGGATGTTCCTAAATATTAAAAATTTCCGGTCATCAAAATAACATCACCGGATTTATTAAAAATTATACCAATGAAAAAACTAACTCTAATTGCTGCTGCAGCATTGTCTCTTACTGCTTGTCAAAATGATCATCTTGCAGATTCTTCTACCCCTTTCGAAATGAAGTCTGCATCTGCTGAGTATATTACAGCTTCTGCACTTCCTGTAACCAGCGTGAGCGGTGATATTACTACCAACACAACTTGGAGTGGTGTGGTAGAGCTTAACGGTATCGTAACTGTTAAGAATGGTGCTACATTAACTATTCAGCCTGGAACTTTCATTAAAGCAAAACCAAACACATCCAATACTGCTACAGGAGTTTTAGTAATCTCTAAAACAGGTAAGATCAATGCTACCGGTACAGAGTCTCAGCCGATTATTTTTACAAGTTATAAACTGTTAGATGGAAACGAAGATACAACGGCTGCTCCAGGTGACTTTGGTGGTGTGATCATTTTAGGTGATGCCCCTACCAATACACCTTCTACTAAAACAATTGAAGGATTAAGCGGTTCTGATTTTTATTACGGAGGTACCAATGCATCTCATAATGGAGGAACTTTGAAATATGTACGTATTGAATTCGCAGGATTTGACCTTTTAGCTCCAAACTCAGGAAATGAGATCAACGGACTTACTTTAGGAGGGGTAGGAAACGGTACTACTTTGGATCATATCCAGGTTTCTTACGGGAAAGATGATTCTTTTGAATTCTTCGGAGGTACAGTGAACGCTTCTAACCTTGTTTCTTTTGCTGCGGATGATGATAACTTCGATTTCGATAACGGTTATACAGGAACTATTACTTGTGCTCTTGCTTTGGCAGATTACAACTCTACACACAGTCTTAGCGGATCAAGCCCGGATTCTAACGGTATTGAGCTTGATAACAACGCAGAAGGTACTGCTACACCACTTATCACCAATCCAGTGATCAACAATCTTACGATCATCGGGGCTAAAAACGGTGCTGCAGGACAGGGTGCTGCTTACGAAAACGGTATCCACATCAGAAGAAGTGGTAAACTAACCTTAAATAACGCTGTAGTAACAGGATATCCTGTAGGAATCAAAGTAGAAGGGACAGGTTCTGAACTTTCTTCAGCTTCTACTTTCAGCACGATTAAAGTACATGGATTTACAACTTCTGCTACAGGTTTAGGAACAGCATCAATTCCTGCTGCTAACCTGTTGACAGGAACTCCAGCTTCACTTTGGGGTATGAGCCAGCCGTTCTTCAACGAAGGAGCATGGAACGTATCGCCTAGAAACTGTGGAAACTTCCAGGGAACTTGGACGAAATATAATTTCTCTATTCAGGAATAAGACTTTAAATGCAGGGGAAGCTTCCCATGTCTTTCCCTGCTTTTACTATTCAAAAATCTCTAATAAATCAGTATTATGAAAAAATTATTTTTATTATCTATTGTATTGGTATCACAGGCTGCGGTAGCGCAGTTTCAGGTATGGAGCAATTCTTTTGATACTCCTGCTGATCTCCAGGGGTGGACTACCCATGACCTGAATAACAACGGAAACGGATGGGTTCAGGGACAGAATATCTATCATAACGGAACTGCTTTGACATATGGTACTTCAGGAGTTCTCCGGTATTCCGTAAGTTTGGTTCCGACAGGGAATGCTCCTGGTTTCGGTACTGAAAACGACTGGATCATTTCTCCGGAGATCAGTCTGGAAGGAGCAGCCGGAACCATCAGTCTTGCAGCCTATATCGGAAGACAGAGAACGACACACCTTAATTTTGGAAGGGATATTTTTATTTTTGTAAGTACTCCTCAGAAACAGGTTCCTGAATTGGCAGATTTCCAGGCTATGACAGTGGATGCCAATGGAAACGATATTCCAAGTCCATACAGCATCATCGCAGGAAATACCAACAATCCTTTTCCTGCTGATCTTACCCAGTTCAACGAGAACCTTATTGATATTTCAGCTTTTGCCGGTAAGAAAATTTACATTGGATTGTGGTCAAACAGAAAGCCAAGCGGTAATAATCTTCAGAATATCAACATTGATGAAATATCGATCTATGCTTCATCATTTTTAAGCACAAAGGATGTAAAAAAGAAAGAAAATTTAACGAAAATAACAGAAAATCCAGTGAAGGATTTCCTGCACATCAAACTTAGTCCGGATTTTAGCTAAAATAAAACGACGGTGAATATTTACAATATTGCCGGACAGAAAGTATTTTCAGCTCCATACACCAGATCCCTGAATGTAGGAACATTACAGACTGGAGCTTATATCACTGAAATTTATGACGGAAAAACAACTGAAAGACTGAAATTTATCAAAAGATAATCAGGCAGTCCTCATGACTTATTAACCTTGAAAACTTAATAGATCAAAACAGATCTGCAACTTCCCCGCAGAAAATTTTGATCGCAAACATATCCACTTTAGTTTTTTTATAATTATCCTATTGTCCCGTACCTAAACGGGCGGGGCAATAGTTTTTTAAGTTTAAACATTATCATTCAAAACCATATAAATGAACAAGTTCATTGCACTTCTATTTTTTGCTCTATTCGTTGGCTGTACAGACAGCAACGTTATGCAGCCGTTTGACAAATCACAGAAACCTGCCGAAGTCAATATCAAAGGATACTCCAAGCCGGATATCCTTCAGTTGAGACTGAACGGAGCTCCGGTTTCCATTAACGGAAGCACTTCCTATACCAATAAAATTGAAACCAAACTTGATTTTGTCCTTGATGAAGGTGAAACAGACATTCTTGGCATCTACAACAACGAAACAGGAACTGAAATAGCCCGCTACCATATTACTTACGACAATATCAATAACTATAAAACCCTGAATTTTTTCAATCTTCCGGGGATCTTTCTCCAGGCTTCTGCCGTAAAACCTCAGGTCAATCTCGGAAAAGTAGGCTTTGAATTCATTTTCCCTAATCTTGGTGAATATTCGGGAACCACGCTTGCAGGCGTAAAAGGTGTTCTGAAAAAAGAGAATGGAGCAGTACTCGCAGAATTCGACAATATCGGGAAAGATAAATTCACTGAAGTTAAAATATATGGCTTTTTCAGTAATACAGCTCCTGTTTATCTGGAACTATATCAACCAGGAACTACCACACCCTATACCGGATCCGGGATTATTAAAGTAAAAATAAAACAAGATATGGGAGCCAACCTGATTGTTCTGCAGGAAAAAATAGAAAATGGAGTCTTTACCGTTAAAGGAGACATTGACGTCGTAGATTACCTGTAATACCAGTTCGTCTGTATGAAAAAGTATTTTAATTTTCCGTTATTTCTGCTGGTCACAGCTTTTGTTTTTGTATGGTCATGCAACAATAATGATGATGAAAATCTTCCCCGTTTTCCTGAAGGAAGCACAGAATCTGTGAACCTTTGGGTACAGGACAGCATGAGAAGGTATTATTACTGGGCAGACCAAATGCCCGCTAAACCGGATTATCGTCTTCCGGTGAAAGATTTCTTTAAAAGCCTGCTCTCTTCTCAAGACCGTTTTTCATTTGCAGTAAATACCCAGGATCTTTCTTCCTACCCACGTTCTGTTAGAAATATGTATGGATTTGATTATGCTGTCATGCAGCTGGCCAATGGAAATGTAGTGACGGCAATAAAACTGGTCCTGAAAAACTCTCCGGCATTCAATTCCGGGCTGGAAAGGGGGATGATGATCACAAAGATCAACGGCAAAACCATTACAGCAGCCAATGCGGAAGAATTAACCTCTTCCATCAAAGACCAAACAGTCATAGAGCTCACCGTTGGAAACTGGAAAAATGGAGCCGTAACTTATGAAAAGAATATTAAGGTATACTACGGTTACTCCCTGGAACAGCCTGTGGAATCTAAAATATTTGAAAAAAACGGTAAAAAGACAGGCTATCTCTACATTTATGATTTTCCGGATGGAATAACCCCGGTTCTTAGCCAGAAATTTGCGGCATTCAAAGCAGCCGGAGTTCAGGAGCTGATCCTCGATCTCCGTTACAATTACGGTGGATCGGTATCCTCGGCGGCGGCGCTATGCGCTCTTATTCCGGCAGGGATCTCAGCATCTTCACCATTCATTACTTACAAAGGAAACAAAAACGGAGGCGAAGTAAAAAGAACGTTTGCCCAGCAAATCACTTATGATCCTAATGCTCTTGATTTTAATACGCTCCGTGCGAATGCCTTAGGTCTGAATAAAGTGTATATTCTTACCTCCAACAGTACAGCATCGGCTTCCGAGATTGTAATCAATAATCTGAAACCTTATATGCAGGTTATTCAGATAGGAGATGTGACGTTGGGTAAAGATATGGCTGGATTTATAGTGGAAGACAAACGGAAACCTAAAAAGATCTCCTGGCAGCTGCATCCCGTCATTTATAAAGTATTCAATGCGAATGGAGAAGGTGAATACAGTAATGGAATTATACCTCAGATCGCAGCCGGTGAATATGCCAGTCTGCCACTTCTTCCATTGGGAGATCCTGATGAAACCCTGATATCATCTGCCTTGGGCAGTATTTATTCAAAATCAGCAGGTAAAGATGCTTTGGACAAAAGTATTAAGATTTTATTTCAAAGCGATACACCTTCTGCAGCCATCGGAAAGTGAACGTCCATTAAATTTTTAATACATAAACCAACAGCCATGCAGGGAATAGAACCCAAATTTCACAGCAGCCTTACAGACCGTATGGAATATTACCGCAGTCTGCTGAAAAAAACAACTGATGATGCGGATATCCAGCCTTCTGATATGATTTCAAAAGTCTCAGAATTAAGTGAGCTTTATGAAGATTATCTGGCCCAAAAAAGACAACTGGAAAAAAGCATAAAAAATTACCGGCAATACCATAATGACCTGAGAAAACAGCTTACCTTAAAAGTGCGTGAGCTAAAAAGGAAAGTGCGGCAAAAATAATTTTTTTGATAAATATTAAAAAGACTGAACTCATTAAAGAGGATTACTTTAATGTTTAAAATAATTGCTGTCGGGCTTATTATCTCTCAGAATTTGAAATTTTACGATGAAATTCATACATTTATAAGCTAAGTTGAAAGACAATACGGTGTATGGGTCCTGATTGGTTTGATTTTTCCGGTTTTTTAAAGATTTTCTGGCAGTTCTCATGGTTGCAGTGGATCATGTTCAGCATTTTATCTAATGTTTTCTTGTGTTTATTTTCCATTGGTCTGTATCAGTTCATTGAAAAAACATGCCGGAAAGATTTGTTGCAGGAGAAAAACCATCCTGTCACAAGAACCGATTTCTATCTCAGCCTTCTCACAGTTTTCTGTAATAGCCTTGTGATGTTACTGGGGGCTTTCTTATGGAAAAATACCTGGATACGTATTGATCAAAACTCTTCTGTAGCTTCTTTACTTCTGGAAACCACTGCTTTAATTCTCCTCATGGACCTTTTGATGTATTTTTTTCATTATGCTGCACATCTGCCTTTCATATATAGAATACTGCATGGCAAGCATCATGAGCATGTAAGTACCAATTTTCTAAGCCTTTTTGTATTGCACCCTTTTGAAACCCTCGGTTTTGGGCTGATGATTTTAGCTTTATTGATGAGTTATGATTTTTCTATTATTTCCATTACCCTTTACCTATTCATCAATCTGGTTTGGGGAACGGTTGGACACCTGAACAGAGAATTTTTTCCTGAATCATTTGACCGCTTTTTTGTAGGAACCACCAGATTTCATAACCAGCACCATTTGGATGAAAGCAAAAATTTTGGATTCTATACTTCTCTATGGGACAGGTTATTCGGTACGTACCGGTCATAAAATAAAATTCTCCGGCCATTTAAAGAAGGGATGTTACTACTTATTGGATTAATATTTTATTTGTTATTCAAGATTTATTTCTGCTTGCATATGATGAGTGAAAGCTCCGTTTCTGTCTAAAATACGTCACGTTCTGTCGTTACCTCGGTATATCTTTACTATAATCAATGTAATAATGATAAAGAGATTGGAAGTATGAATAATACAGTGGATACATTAAGAATATAATAATATTCACCTCTTATGGACTTAATATTGTTTTGTATTGTTAAAAAGTGTTAATTTCACAGCCTTAATTATAAAAACTAGTACTAATTTAAAAAACACAAACAGATGAAGAAATTCTACTCTGGTGCATTGGTCTTATGCACAGTCTTTGGGCTGTCTGCCCAGGAAGTTTTATGGCAGAAAGATATCAAATCCTCAACCCAGGATTTTCTAAGCCAGATTACCACAACAATTGATCAGCAATATTTAATTACCGGAAGCTCAATCCAGTCTTCCAAAATTCAGGAAGGAAATAAAAAGAATAACGGCTATGACTTCCATGTGGTAAAGCTTAACCAACAAGGAGAAGAGGTCTGGGAAAAATATTTCTCAGGACAGAATCATGATTATCTTTCCGCTTCTGTAGCCACCCAGGAAGGAGGATTTCTTCTCGCCGGAACTTCCTATTCCGGAAAAGGTTTAGATAAAAAAGAAGATTACAAAGGCGGATCTGATATCTGGTTAATCCGTATCAATGAATTCGGGGATGAATTATGGCAGAAAACACTCGGAACTTCTTCTGATGAAGAAGCAAGATCTGTTATTCAAACAACTGATCTCGGATTCTTTGTAGCCGGAAACATCCAGACTCAGCTAAAGGGTATGTTTCAAAAGATGTTTTGATTATAAAACTCGATAAAAACGGGAAAGAACTTTCTCAATCCATTTTAGGAGGCAAAGGTTTGGATGAAGTAGAGAAAATGATTCCTACCAAAGACGGTGGTGCCTTGTTGGGAATCTACTCCAGAAGCACTACAGGCGGATCAAAGAAAACCGAAAACTATGGCGAGGGAGATTATTGGGTGATCAAACTGGGTAAAGATGGAAAAACAGAATGGGAAAAGAATTTTGGTGGAAAAGGAGATGATCACATCAGAACACTTTCTTTGACATCAGCAGGCTATTTAATCGGCGGCGAATCCAGATCCGAAAGATCAGGAAATAAAATAGCAGGCATTGAAGAAGGAACTGATCTGTGGTTGATCTCACTCAATGAAAGAGGAGAAGAGATCTGGCAGAAATCCTACAATTTCGGAAACCGTGATATTCTGATGGGAGCGGGTGTTATTCAGAGCCAGGACCCAAGATCCAAGAACCAAGATGTGACCAAAGGAATTCTATTGGGTGGTTATACCCAGGCAGAAGGAAGAATAGAAAGTGATGATGAAACATTCTGGATGCTCTATTTAAATCAGGACGGAAACGAGCAGTGGAGAAAACATGTCAAAGGAGAATCCAGAAAAAGAGAGGAAAGGCTTTCAGATATTAAACTGAACAGAGATGGTTCTATTATTCTGGCAGGAACCAGTGCCGAAGAACTCGGGAAAGAGAACTGGAAGATTGTAAAGCTTGGAGATAAACAGCTTGATCAGCTGATTGAGAAACAAGACATTAAAATCTATCCAAACCCGGTTTCAGATTATGCCTATGTAGAGATAGGCTCCCAATTTAAAGAGGCTGATATCATGCTGTATGATATGGGTGGAAGACAACTTCAGGGCCTGAAAACTAAGAATAAGGTGACGAAGATTAATACTCAGAATCTGATTCAGGGAGCTTATCTGGTGACTATAAAAACGGATAACAATAAGACGGCTAATGCTAAACTGATAAAAAAATAAACATAAATAATGAAAAAAATCTACATGTGTCTTATAAGCCTGGTAGGCTTATATGGTCATCTCCAGGCACAGCACCAGTTTCAGGGTGTTAACTTTGGAGATACTTCCAATCCGGTTCCTTCCCTTGCTTCCCTTGCCGGGCATACAGATACTCCGCCATCATTAGCATTGGGCATACCCGAAATTTCTGTTCCGTTATTCAGTATTTCAGGATATGGAGGATCTGATTTTGGCTTGCAGCTGAGCTATAATCCAACAGGCGTTTCTCCGGACGATGCAGCGGGCGAAGTTGGAGCAGGCTGGTCCATGTTCAAAGGCGGGGTTATTTCCAGAAAAATTAATGGGATTATGGTGGATGAAGCGTTTCAGAATGCAGCAAACGCTCATTATGAAAAAAATATCTTCGATGATGAATACTATTATAGTCTTCCCGGGTTTTCGGGGAAATTTAAAATAGAAAGAAACATTGAGCAGAATACCTTCCGTCTTGTGGATCTTACCCCGCTGAACCATGTCAAAATAGCGTATACAAAACAGAATAATACCGCTACGCTGATTATAGATTCCTTTACGATTACCGATGATGATGGCAGCACCTATTATTTTAATGATTATTCTACAGCAGCCGTTTATGATCATTTTTATGATGAGAAAGGGCTTTGGGGATTTGAATACAAATCAGCCTTTTTCCTCACTCGTATCACCAATGCCGATGGGGTGGAAACCGCGAATTTCACCTATCAGAAAAATACGAAATACGATACTGATAATACCACGCTGCTTTATAAAAGCTGCCAGCTTCAAAAAATCAATACCGCACTGGGAAATATCGAGATCGTTTATGATTACGACCAGACCCTGGAAAAAACCATGAATGATCCTTACAGCATTAAAAAAGTAATGCTGAATCATTTTTACGGTAAAGTGGCGGAATATGCCTTTGACTATTCCTATCCTTTCCCTTCAAATCCGGGGGATGCTACCTACAAAAAAAGGCAGCTGGACAAAATAAAGAAAATGGACGGACAGAATATCCTTGAAGAGACCACATTTCTTTATAATCCTCTCAGCCTGGAGGCTCCAACAGGTGGATCGTGTCAGGGAAGCATACAGGTTAATCCATCCGGTGTTCTTAGTAAGATTATTTATCCTACAAAAGGAGTTACCCAGTATGTGTATGAAAATGCAGAGACGTACGCCGATAAAAGCTCGGCGGCTTACCTGGAATCTCTGACCCTGGATTACACAGATCCATGTACACAGGAACAACAGGAGTTTTTGAATTTCAGCTTTGATACCCATCAAACCCTGACTTATTCTTTTACGATCCCGGGGGATTCTTCAAAGAAAAAAACATTCTGGGTAAATTACGGCGACGTTTATACTTCCGTTGATCCCAATACCGGAGAGCCTATTCTTCTTCCTCCCGTACCCGAGAATAAAAGAATTACCTATACCCTTAAAAGAGGAACTGAGGTATTAACCACCAACCAAAAAGGAAGCGGTATAAAATTTTACAACTATCCCGGTCAGTATACCATTACTGCCAACGTACCCCTACAGAATGGTCAGGTTAGTTTTGGGCTGATAGAAGTCGTGGCAAAGCCCGGCCCTTACCGGAATGCAAATTCAGGAGGCTCAAAATACAGGATCCGTTCTATCAAAAGATACAATGACCTGAGCAGCAGTACACCGGTAACATCAGCTTCATATACTTATGATGATTTTTCCACTCCTAATGCTTCAAGCGGCTATACTTCCCAAGACAGCAGAATCCTGTTCAAAAATGTAAAAGTAACGGACGGTTCAGGAAACGGGTATGCAAAATATTACTTCAAGCTGGATAAGGATTATCCGGCGTATACCATTCCTAAAAATGGCAGCACAGCTAATTTTCAGCCTTACTACAACCTTTTAAGATCAGGGATACTGGAGAAAAAAGAAATGTATAGTGAGACTAACCAGCTTCTGGGAAAAGATGATTATCAGTACACATTTGGCATCGCAGATGATGTTGATTATCAGACCGATGAAGGATTTTATTCCAAAACAGCATTTATCAGCCAGACAAAGAGCACTTCCATAGCCTATCCTTCAGGATCTGCAGCATCTTTCCTGCAAACTTCAAGTGAAAACAATGTAAGAGCAGATAATTACAAGCCTTCCTCTTCAAAAACTACAGCTGCGGACGGAACGGTGACCGAAAGTTTCTATAAATACGCCCAGGATAAAAATATCACCAAGCTGCTGGCTGCCAATATGACAGGAATGCCTGTAGAAACAGAAGTAAAAGAAGGGGGTAAAACCATCGGAAAATCTGAAACTAAATTTGATCATTCAGCTAATGTATACCCGAGTTCTGTGATCGGTTACAACAGGCAGACCCAAAGTCCTTTTACCGCTTCTACACTGGATGTCTATGACAACAAAGGAAATCTGGTACAGTTAACCGGGAAAAACGGAGTTCCGACAACCACAATCTGGGGATATTACCAGACCCTGCCTATTGCTGTTATTTCAGGAGCCTCTTATTCCCAGGTAGCCTCCCTTTCGACAGTAACTGCTGCTATAGCCGCTTCCAACGCGGATCGTGATAATCCGGCTAACGAACCTGCGCTTATACAAGCTCTGGAAAATCTTAGAAAAGATCCTGCCCTGAAAAATTACACAGTCACGGCATCTACCTATGATCCTCTGGTGGGAGTAACGAACTCCATTTCGGCGAACGGCATCAGAACGGTAAATATCTATGATAATGCAGGCAGACTGATCAAAATAAAGGATGTGGACGGAAAAACATTGCAGGAGAACCAGTATAACTACAAACATTGAGAGTGATGAGTGAAGAGCTAAGAATGAAAAGTAAAAGTGTGTTGAAAGATAAGAGCTTTGCTTTCAGCATTCATATCGTTGAGCAATACAAAAGGTTAATCGAATCCAAAGAGTTTGTCATGTCAAAACAGTTATTGCGTAGCGGAACAGCTGTGGGCGCATTAATCCGTGAAGCAGAGTTTGCCCAGAGTAAGGCAGATTTCATCAGTAAACTTTCCATTGCATTAAAAGAAGCAAACGAAACCTGTTACTGGCTGGAGCTCCTGCATCGGACTCATTATATAGATGCGGAATATTTTGAAGACTCATCCAGACGTACCCATGAGCTCATCAGCATGCTGGTGGCAAGTATTAAAACCTCAAAATTAAAACTTAACAAATGATCACAGATAATGGAAAAATAAAAATGATTAATGAAAAATCAGGGATAAAAATAAAAAGTGAAAAACTAAAAACGAAAAGTTATTTTTCACTTTTCACTCTTCTCTTTTCATTAACCATCTACGCGCAAACAACTCCCAGTACGACTGAGAACTACATCTATACCAAAAACTGTCTGGATGGGGACTGCACTAAAAAATCAGAATCTGTTCAGTATTTTGATGGGCTCGGAAGACCTATCCAAAGTGTTGCCATCAAAGCTACGCCGCTTGGAAGAGATGTTGTCGTTCCTATAGAATATGATGCAAAAGGAAGGCAGGCCAAAAGCTACCTTCCCGTTCCCCAGCCGGGCACGGCGAACGGAGCCATCTATACCAATCCGCTGGCCAATGCGCCTTCTGCAGGATACGGAAGTGAAAAGATCTATGCTGAAAAACGCTATGACGACCTGTTTACCACAAGAGTAAGCCAGGTTGTTCCGGCAGGAACCGCCTGGTCCCAGAAGCCCGCCAATATGGCCTACGGTACCAACGCAGCCGGTGAAGTAAAAAAATATGAAATCACAACAAACTGGATAGAAGGGAGAACTGATTCGGGTATTTCCTTCTCGGCTTCCTATGCTGCTAACCAGCTGATGAAAACTTCCGTTACCGATCCGGACGGAAATATCACCACGGAATTCAAGAATAGTAAAGGCCAGACGATACTGGTCAGAAAAAATGACGGTACCCAAAATGTAGATACCTATTACCTGTACAATGAATACGGGCAGCTGGTCTATGTCATTCCGCCACTGGCCGTAGGCACTTCGGCTCCCGATCAGACGATGCTGGACAAGCTGTGTTACCAGTACCGCTACGACGGATTGGGAAGACTGGTAGAGAAAAAAGTTCCGGGGAAAGGCTGGGAATATATGCTTTATGATAAACAAGACCGGTTAGTAGCTACTCAGGATGCCAATCTGAGAGTGAAAGGACAGTGGCTGTATACAAAATATGATCAGTTTGGGAGAATTGCCATTACAGGGATAGGAACTGGAGCTGCAAGAACCACTGAACAATCTGTTGTAGACGGGTATGATTCCAATAATGTAAACAGGTTAAGCGCGGCTCTTTTTGAAAGACAGGGCATGAATGTATATTATGGAAACCAGGACAGTACCTACCCGAATTCTACCAAATGGGTCACTTTATTATCCTTAAATTATTACGATACCTATCCCGGATATGATTTCAACCCGGCTTTTCCTTCCACCATATTGGGAGAGCCAGTGATTACCGATACACAGAATGCTCCGGTAAATACCCAGGCGATGCCTACCCTGAGCCTTGTAAAAAATATAGAAGATGATAACTGGACTAAAAATTATGTCTACTACGATAAAAAAGGAAGAGCAGTAGGCACGTACAGCATTAATCATTTGGGTGGAACCACCAGAACAGAATCAGAACTGGATTTTGTGGGGATGGCCAAACAGACCAAGGTGTATCACAAAAGACTGAGTACAGATACCGAAAAAGTAATCTCCCAAAGCTTTGATTACGACAACCAGAACCGGGTAACAAAGCACCGTCACCAGGTAGACAGCGGTCCTGTGGAACTGTTAACGGAAAATACCTATAATGAGCTGTCGCAGCTATCCAACAAGAAAGTGGGGGGCGGACTTCAAAGCATCGATTACCAGTATGACATCCGTGGAGCGCTTACCAAAATCAATGATCCGGCTGCACTCGGAACCAAACTTTTCGGTTATGAGCTGAAGTATTTTAATCCTCAGAACACCACTCAGGGCTCTACAGGGAAGTACAACGGCAATATTACGGAAGTGACCTGGAAAACGGCTTTAGACCAGGTTTTAAGACAGTATACTTACCAGTATGATGGCCTGAACAGGCTTAAAAAGGGAATTTATTCTGAACCGGGGGCTTCTGTTCCGCAGAACGGATTCTTTAATGAAACCTTAGCCTATGATCTGAACGGAAATATGACTTCATTGCAGAGAAATGGGAAAAGCAGTTCAGGAACAGCGCAGCTTATTGACAATCTTACCTACAATTATACAGGGAATAAGCTCAATACGGTTACTGATACTTCAGGAAATTACAGTGGCTATCCTGATACCTCCGGGAACACCATTTCTTATGATGATAACGGGAATATGAAGGATCATAAGGATAAGGGTATTTTACAGATTGATTATAATTTTCTGAATCTTCCTGATTATATAGAATTTGATAAATTATATGCCTCAAGGGATCATCTTAATCTGCTTTATAATGTGAATACGAAGTACCTGTACAGGGCAGACGGAACCAAACTTAAGAAAACCTACACCTTTGGATCCGGTAAAACGAACGCAGAAACCGCCACTGTCACAGATTATCTGGATGGCTTCCAGTATGAAAGCACATACGCAGGGTTTAACACGACATCTGTTCTAAAGTTTGTTCCTACCGCTGAAGGCTATTACAATTTTGAAAATAATAAGTATATTTACAGCTATACAGACCACCTGGGAAATGTACGTTTAAGCTACTCCAAAAGTTTATCTGGCAGCGCAGAAGTTCTTGAAGAAAATAATTATTACGCTTTTGGATTAAAGCATGAAGGTTATAATGTATTAACAGGAAATCCTGCATACAATTACGGCTATAACGGTAAAGAATTGCAGAAGGAAACCGGCTGGGGAGATTACGGAGCCAGAATGTATATGGCGGATATTGGCAGATGGGGTGTGATAGATCCTCTTGCTGAACAAATGAGAAGATATTCTCCGTATAACTATGCCTTTAATAATCCTGTAAGTTTTATAGATCCGGATGGAATGGCACCGCATCAGTTTAAGATGCCTGGCGATTCCCGCCCTGATTTTTATTCAGGAGGTCATAATCCAAACTGGTTAGGCTTAGGAAATACCGGAAGCCTTGAATCCGGAGGATATGGTGGAGGAAACGGCTATTCTGTTTTATCATCATTGGGTAACTCAAATACTTATCTGCTGGATAATCTTATTGCAGGATGGGCTGCGGATAGAAAAATAGATGCTAGTTTTAACAACGGAAATCTAATTTATTGGACTGGAGGTTCATCATTTAATGGAGTCATAAAAAACAATGAAATGTATGGAGAATATGAATTGGGAGTAGGAAACTCAATCCCAATTCAAAATTTAGGAGATTTACCATTGGATGCTTATAAAAATTGGGCAGACTGGGGCTCAACTGCGATGGGAGGCGGATTTAAATATCTTGCTGATCAACGTACCTCTTTTTACAACAGTGGAAGTTGGGTAGATAATTTAGGAAATGTAAGAAGTACTGCTTATGCGGGTAGAGCTGTAGATTCACAAATAGGTTTGCGAAGTAGTTATTTAAGAACTACAGCAATGTATGGAAAATATGCCAATAGAGCAGGATATGTAGGATATGCGATTAGTGCTACACAAATCACTTATGGAGTTTATCAAGATGGTGGAAAATTCGGTGTTAGGGCTCAAGTAGCAACAGCGAATGTAGCTGGAGGAATGGCTGGAGCATGGATTGGAGCTGAAGCAGGTTCTTGGATGGGCATGAAAGCTGGAGCAGCTATTGGTGTTTGGTTTGAAGGAATCGGAGCAGTACCAGGGGCGGCAATTGGAGGATTAGTTGGTGGTATTATAGGAGGAATATTAGGAGGTGTGTATGGTGGAGATTACGCTGAAGACTGGGCTAGTGGTATATTAAATAAACCTAATCATATAAAACAATAGATATAATTAAAATAAAAAGTAGTAGAATGAAATTATATTATTATTGTTAGTTCTCTACTGTTATTATATAAAACAGTAAGCAAAAATTTTAGAAAACTTATGGAAAGAATTTGGAATTATGTATATTATTTCATTTATCAATTTGAGGTCAAAGCAACATATCTTTTTAGATATATTTTAAATTTTATTTTTAGTCCTATTACTAAAATTAAATTTCTTAAAAAGGGTTTAGAGAGAAGGGGTAGTTCGTTTAAACATATTGATGATGTCGCCTTGGATTTATCTAATAATCCATTATATGGTAAAAGTATAACATTTGCAGGTATTCATATTGGAGGTTTAATAATTTTTATAGAATATGGATTATTCAATATTTTTCAAGCAATATTAGGGAGGTCATTAATACAATTTGTTTGGGAACCAGGGAACTCATATAAATGGATATTTATAATAATTTTCTTAGCTATTCCTTGGATTGTCAATGAACAATTATTATTTAAAAATGATAAATATTTAAAATATTTTGACGAGTTTGATAAAGAACCTAAAGAAGTAAGACTTAAATGGGCTTGGATTAGTTTTGGAATAATACTAGGGATTTTAGGATTTTTTATATTAAGCTTCATTCCATTGTCAAAAACATATTAAATGAATACAATTGAAATAAAAAGTAGCAGAACAAAATTAATATTACTGCTATCAGGTTCACTAATATTTATAATATTAGGTATCTTTTTAACAGTTAATCATGACAAATTTACTTCTGCTATATTTAGAAATGTAATATTTATACGTATTGCAGGAATTGCAGCAATGTTGTTTTTTGGATTATGCTTAATTATTTTAATAAAAAGCTTTTTCACAAAGAAATTTAATCTTATCATAAATGAAAAAGGAATTATTGATAATTCTAGTTATGTAAGTGTAGGAATGATTTTTTGGACTGATATTACTTCAATAAAAAGTATTAATGTTGTGTCAACAAAATTTTTAATTATTAATGTAAAAGATCCTAATAAATACTTAAATAACGAAAGTGGTATAAAGAAAAAATTATTAGAGAGACCTATAAAACATATAATACACCCATTTCGATTTCTTCAAATACATTAGCTTATAATTTTGATGAGCTTGAGAAAATTATTTTAGAATTTTATAATGAATATAAAAATCATTAATTTTTAACAAATTTAACAATGTTTCAGGTATGATATTTAAGTAGCCAGAGAAGAAATAATCCACATTGGCCTTGTAAAATATTGAGAGTTATTTAAGATGTTTGTGAAATAATTACATTTACCATTACAAAGACTAATTGAGTTTGGGAAAAACGATGAAGGAATTGTTCAGGCTTTTGATGTTAATAATTTTTATCCGTTTGGACTGAATCATATAGGTGGTACATCTTATTCTAATTTTGGGAACTACTACAGTTACAAGTATAATGGAAAAGAGCTTCAGGAAACAGGTTTCTATGATTACGGATGGAGGCAGTATATGCCGGATCTGGGAAGATGGAACGGATAGATCAGTTGGCTGAAAATTATCTATCTACAAGCACCTACGACTATGTAGACAATAATCCTGTTTCTTATGCTGATGTAGATGGTAGATGGTAGATGGTTTAATCAGGATGGTACTATTTATACTTCGGGTAGAACGCCATATTTTACAACAGGTAAACAATATCAGAATTCATTTTTAGGAATAAGCCCCGGAGATGGCGGCGGCGGAAGCTATACACCGTTTGGACAAACAGGAGCCTATGATGATCTAATGGCTGCTTTTAATGCTGGGGGAACAGGTGGGTTAGTTAACCAAAATGGCACTTTGAAATGTGGACAGATTATGTAGATCCCGATGTAAACTATACTAGTGTTGGGCAGCTAAATATGTTAAAGTTAAAGTCTAATATTGATAAAGTTCTTAATAATGATTATTATGATTTGAGTTCTTTAGGTCTAGAGCAAGCTATTGCAAAAAGTTCATCCTATGTGGATGATGCAATTAGAACAAAATCAATTGTCAACTTTACTGTTTTGAGCAAGAATGCCAGACCTGTATATCAAACACAACTTTTAGGATCAGCCCTTAAAACATCAAAAGCTATATCAACAGCTAAATCACTTAAAATGATGGGCAATGTCTTATCAGGGGGTAGGTGCTGTAGTGTCAATCTATCAGTATGGTTCGGGTCAAATTTCTGGCACAGAGTTTACGGTAGATATGATAATGACTGGAGTAGGTTTTTTGGGCCCAATTGGAGCAAGTATCTCCTTAGTTTATTTCGGAGGTAAAACAATTTATGAATACTCAACAGGAAAAGATTTATTTGAAAAACCCAATCAAAAATGACAAGATTTTTAAATTATATTATTTTTCACTTTATTGAATTTCAAAAAAAAGTTGGAAATAATGATGTATCGATATTTACAACATCTATATTTTTCACGATAATGGTATGGATGAATATTTTAACAATAGTAAACTATGTTTTTATGAAAAATTACTATCATACTACGAATTACATTATTCCAGTTGTATCGTTTTGTATAATATTATTTTGGATTATTTATGGTTATATTAAGAAGAAAAAATATGAAAATTATAATTTTCATTCTTCTTTTTCAGGATATTTATATTTGCTATTTTATATTGTAATAAGTTTTATCTTATTTGTAAATAGTGTAGAGCTAATAAGAAATAATTGATTGTAAGGGTAATGTACCAGATATGGGTAATGTTTCAAAAATGTTGGTTTTCTTTATTAATCGAACTTAACAGGTCACGTTTCAGATGTGTTGGTCAATAGCGTTGGTTTTCAATGCTATATTTTTAAGAATTAAATGAAAATTGAAATATTCAGGTAGATGTAGATGGAAGATGGTTTAATCAGGATAGTACTATTGATACTTCGGGTAACGCAATATTTTACAACAGGTAAACAATATCAGAATTCATTTTTAGGAATAAGCCCCGGAGATGGCGGCGGCGGAAGCTATACACCGTTTGGACAAACAGGAGCCTATGATGATCTAATGGCTGCTTTTAATGTTGGGGGAACAGGTGGGTTAGTCAACCAAAATGGCACTTTGAAATGGTGGACAGATTATGTAGATTCGGATTCAAATGTTACTGGAGTAGGAGAACTTAATATGCTGAAACTTTCTACTAGTTCAACAGAAATTTATTCTCCTTTAAGCCAAGGTAATACATTACTTTCTTTTAATGGAGTATATATGTCTAGTTTGCCATATCGCAGATATATTGGCACTGCAAAACCAAGTTCACCATTTATCTATAGAGGAATAAGATATTATGGGAATGGACAAACATTTTTAAAAAATAATAGTTTAATAAAAACTCAAAATCTTATTAGATTAGGTAAAGGTGTTGGTATTGGAACTGTACTTTTAGGGGGTATACTTGATTGGGGGTATGGAGTTCCAGAATATAGAATAAACCCTACTTCACCTAATGCTGTATCCCCACAAAAAGCATCTCTAAATACAGGTGTAGGGCTATATGGTTTAACAGGAGTAGGAACTATACCATCATTGTTATACTTTGGTTTGGATAATTTTTATCCTGGAGGTTTTAATGGTTATGTTAATGATGTTGGATCAGCTCAGACTGAATTAGATAATGGATTTAATAATGCAGGCCCTTATAGAATTAACTTACTAGGAGCTCATGAACCTAAATAGAATTAAATGAAATTTTACTATTTTTTATATTACAGTTTTTATAAATTTTGGGATTATTTTTCTAGTCCCAAAATGTTATCAGATTTTAAGTCTGTTATTACGATCGGATTTATTAAAATATTAATTTTTTTGTCTTTTTTGTATTATACAGATACTGTTCTTTCCAAAATACAATTAATAATTATTGCACTTCTTTTTATAATCATTCCTAATATTTATTTATTTATTTATAATAATAAATGGAAAGAATATTTCAAAGAATTTGAACTTTATTCTGTGAAAAAGAAAAGAAAGTATTTTATGATAATTTTTTTCTGTGTTATTTTGGTTATTGTTAATTTCATAATATCATTGAATTACTTTTTATCCTTAGTGTAAGTTTTAAATAATGTAACTCAAGGTATTAAGTTCTTAAAGAAACATTATTATTCACTTTGCTTAAAGCATGAGGAATACAATATATTAACAGGAAATCCTGCTTACAATTATGGTTACAATGGAAAAGAACTGCAAAAGAAAGTGGCTACAGTGATTTTGGAGCCAGAATATACATGCCTGATTTAGGAATATGGAGTTTATAGATCCATTAGCGGAGCAGCTGAGAAGGCATTCTCCTTATAATTATGATTTAATAACCCCATCAGATTTATTGATCCTGATGGAAACATCCCCCGAGATACCTATGGAGAACATCCTGCATTTAATGGAGACTTTGATCCAAATTCTTCTTTATCGGGATACAACGGCATGGGTGGATCTCATGGAATGTACTTTGCAAATAATGATAGTGGTGGTTTTGCTGCGGGAAATACTTATGGCGAAGGACCTGATAATAATCCTAAACCAGGTACATGGCAATCTGTTAAAAATTTCTTTAGAAGTATCTTTGGAGATGGTAAAAAAAGCTCGGGTAGTTTAGTAATTGGCGATGTTGAAAGCATTTCCGCAGTTGATTATGATACTGATACAGTTACATTATTTGACTTCGATGATAAGATTGGTAATCAGGTTTTACCTGCCAAGAAAACAATTTTAGGTAAAATATTGTCCATTATGAGCCCTCGTGAATGGGAAGACTCTCATGGACGATCTTATCAAGTAAATTCTGCTAGAAGAATTACTAATATAACTCCTTTAATGGGAGATGTACCATAGGACCAGGAGGAGTATTTAAAGGGCCTGGCATTCTGAAAGAATTACCATCTATAGACGCAACCAGAAAAGTTCACGGAGCCTTACCAAGACTTAAAGATTTAATGTCCTTTTCAAAAGATGAACTCAAAATATTAGTTCAGGAACTTAAATTAAGTGTCCAACAAAGAATAAAAGTTACTTCAAGGCTTGGCAGAGATTTAACACATGGTGAAAGACAAGGAGCAGAACAGAATTTAATTAAGCAAATAGAAAAATATTTAAATGAATAATATGAAATCAGCGAATGAAATTGCTCAAATGCTATTAGACGAATTATTAAAGAATATTAAGAATATTAATAACTTTAAAAATTCAATATACTATAATGAATTACTAGGAGATACTTCTTTTTTATTAGCTGGTCTACTACATATGATGATAAAAAAGGAACCTCAAATTGACCAGAAAATTTGGATAGATGATAGCCTTATTACTAACATTAATCTAGTGGATAACATAATATCTATTGGAGGTATTATGATTTGGGGAAAAAATGGTACTACAGAAGAATGGGTAGATCCTTTTAATTTTACCATTAATTTAAATAATAATTTTACGGATTTCACTGATTATAACTTCCTTTTTAAAGATGTAGATTTGACTGAATTATCTTATGAAGATTTTAAAGAAAACCGGAATTATTATTCTGATAAAATTAAAAATTGGAAATGAAATAAATTGCAATAAATAAAAAATAATAATTAACCACAATTAATAAAAATGAATAGCTAAAGAGCTATTCGTTTTTATTAATATTCTTCTGATCATCCTTTCAAATTTTTTCTGGGGATCATTAAAATTAACTAAATGAAGTTATTGAGAATATACAATTACAGATTGAGCATTTAGAGCACAAGATAAAAACCTTTAATAAAAATATAAATAATATATTAAATGGAAAATAATATAGAAATTCAAAAAAAAGATTTAAAAAAACTTCTTTTTCTTTTAATTGATAAGTTAGAAAATTCTAGTAATAATAAATTTTCATTAGAGAAAGATTTATATTGGAATATTCCTGATGAGGAGTTATATGACGTTTATAAAGACCCAAAAGATTTAACAATAGGAAGTTTAGTAGAGGATTGGGAATTTCTTCAAAAAATTTTAATAAAAGAAAGAGAAGTGATTGGATATGATTTTAATAAAATATCTAATATATTAAAATCCATAGAACACTCATTAATTAACTAAACATAGCTAGAAGAGTTAAGTTAAAGCAATGTTCCAAAGATACTATGATAAAAAAATAATGGAAGATTCTTTGCAGAAGGCGCAACAAATTGAAAAACTTAAAAAGATATATGGCGAGGATAATAAGAAATAAAATTCAAATATAGAGTTATTATCTTAGGCTAAAAGTTTACTTCTTATATTCTTTTAACAAAATAAGTTTTTGCTAAAAACAGCGTAAGGGTTCCGGAAATTACCGATACCAACAATTTCTATCCTTTTGGGTTAAATCATATTGGAGGAAATTTCAGCATGTCCAATTTTGGAAGTTACTACAGTTACAAGTACAACGGCAAGGAACTTCAAGAGACTGGTATGTATGATTATGGAGCCAGAATATATATGCCCGATTTAGGACGTTGGGGGGTTGTAGATGCTTTGGCAGAGCAAATGAGAAGGCATTCTCCTTATAATTATGATTTAATAACCCCATCAGATTTATTGATCCTGATGGAAACATCCCCCGAGATGCCTATGGAGAACATCCTGCATTTAATGGAGATTTTGATCCTAATTCTTCTTTATCAGGATATAATGGCATGGGTGGCTCTCATGGAATGTACTTTGCAAATAATGATGGTGGAGGCTTTGCTACAGGAGATACTTATGGCGAAGAACCTGATAATAATCCTAAACCAGGTACTTGGCAATCTATTAAAAATTTCTTTAGAGGTATTTTTGGAGGTGGTAAGAAAAGCTCGGGTCGTTTAATAGTTGGTTCAGCTGAAAGTATTCCTGCATATGATTATGATGCTGATGGAGTAAGATTATTTGGATTAATAACCGGAGCTAATTATAATCCAATGGAAGAATATAGAGCCAACCGTGACAATCCTTTTGAGAACGAAGGAGAATCTAGCTTAGATAGGTCTTTTAGATTGATGAATAGCTCTCATATAGAAATAATGCAGGATTTTGGTGGTGGTTATAATATGTTTGGGGGATATGGGAGAATTACAAAAGTAACAAATGCAATAGCCACGGTGGAAGAAACAAGTAATAGTATATCTAAAATACTTTCTTCAACCAGTGAATTTGACCCCCTTATTACATTGTATAGAGGTACAACAGGCTCTGAAAGCGGAAGCTCATTATTGTTTTTAGCGGATGATGCTAATGTTGCTTCAAGTTATATAAAAAATGGAGGACAGTTGATGAGATATGAAATTAGTCAATCAGGAATTTATCAATTAAGACATTCAGGGATGTTAAATGTAAAACAGGAATTCATAATGGATCTTCTGTAATTTCTATTGAATATGAATTTATTGGAAAAGATATTGTTAACGCAATAAATAAATTAGGGATACCACATAAATAAATATAAATAAATGGATAATAAAAAATTTTGTTGTGAAAATTTTAGATTTTACAATTCAGGTGAAAATACAATGGGGCCTAATTTTAGGATTGTTAAATATATTGGAAAATTTAGAGAAAATATGCTTTTGCTAAATCCTAATGCAAATGAGAAAGGATTTATTTCTACCTCTGGTTACAATAAAAGTATAAATGAAATCGAGGCTAAATGTTTGTTATGAATTATTGTCCTTTTTGTGGACAAAAACTTAGTGATTTTTATAAATCAGATGATTATGTACAGGAAATTATAGGATAATGAACAATAAAATAGTGACTAAATACTCAAAAAGGAGTTAATCCAAAAGTTATTTCTAAGTATTTTGATTAAATGTCAAATGGAACATACAAATCAACTGGTGGAGCAGGATATATACATGAAGGAAAATATATTTTAACAGATGGAAATCACAGAATGAATGAAGCTATTAATATGGAATAGAAAGTGGCAATTTTAAATATATTGAGGGAATTATCAATAAAGAAAACTTTATAAGAAGAAATCCTTTAATAGATAATTATAAAGTTTATAAACTACCAGTAAAATAAAAATAATGTATAAAAAAATATTGATTTTTAATAAAAATATCGATTTAGAGATTGGAAGTGTATATGTAATGTTTAATAATTACTTATCACAAGATAACAAGTTAGATCCTTCAAAAAAAATCTTTTATATTAATTTGCCTTTTTATAATTCTATTAAAATCTCAGAATATATAGATGATAAGGATTTATCTATTGAGAACTACCAAAAATTAATTAAAAAATACAATTTAGAATTGATAAAACCTAAAGAAATTATTGATGTATTTAACCAGTTGGTTTATGCAATTATAAATGAGATTGAAAGCTATGATATTTTTATAGTTGGGACAATGGGAATAGATTTTGAGAGTGTAAAGCTAATTCTTAAAGAGCTAATAAATATTGCTGAAACACATAAAAAAATATTCATTTTTTTACAAAATGAATCAAAAGATATTGATATTCTAGAAAAGGTCGATCTATTAAAATTAAATGATTTTGAAGCTTGGTATGTAAATAAATTAAGAGGCAATGATGATGATGCGTTTGTATTTAAGCAAAGATAAAATTCCGTGTTTGAGTATTACCTTATTTAGGGGAATAGTTTTATACTACTTATATTCTCTAATTTGAGAGGTTTATAAATAATTAGGGTATTGAAATCAGTACCCTAATTTTAATTTAAATAAGTTTTGCTAAACACGGCGCAGAAGTTCTTGAAGAAAACAATTATTATGCATTCGTTTAAAGCATAGTGAAGGAATGGTCCCGACAGCCAAGGCGGCTATAATACTAATATTCAAGAGATTCTTGTGGGTAGAATGAATATAAGAGAAATTAGAACATTTTATAGAGCAAATCCTGCAATGACTAAAATAAATCCATTTCAAGATGCACTTGATTATGTCGCAACTTTAATAAAATAAACTTATGATAGAATTAGATTTAAATTCAGCTATAAATATATTATCATTAGATGAGTATTCAAAGATGACAATTGAAGAACGTGAAAAAATGATCGATGAGGAAGACTTTAATAGAGAAGACTTATTTGAATACATAAAAGATAGATATATTGGAATAAAATTATCATATATAGAGGAAAAAGTCAAAAATTTGTATCAATTATCAATTAATGTTAATGGTAATCCAAAAGAATTATATATATGCTCTTGTTGTAATTACAAAACAATTCGTGAAAGAGGGAATTATGAAATTTGTAGAGTGTGCTTTTGGGAAGATGATGGAGGCAATGATGAGTCTAAGTATAGTCATGTAAATCATATGACATTAAAAGAGGCAAAAGATAATTTTAAAACAAAAGGAGCTATTTTAGAAAATTTTTTAAAATTCGTAGATACTGAAGGCGGATTGAAATATTATAAGAATGATACTTTAACAGAATTACGCTAAATGGTAATGTTCCAGATGTGTTGGTATTAATTTTCATTACTTCTCAGCCTTTCCAGCTAGTTTGATCCTCTCCTCAATAACCCTCCAGTCATAAAAATGAAATACCTTCCCATTGCTCATGGCTACAAATACCCCTTTTGGAAATAGAGATCCTAAATTCACATTCGTTACCTCGGAACCATCACTTTCACTGGTGGAAACCGGAATTTCTGCAATTCTTCCCTTGGCTGGATTTTCTCTGAGATATACATTAAAAGTGTCTTTCTGCTGATTAGAGACCAGAATATATCCCGCTTCAGCTGAAGTAGGGTAGATCGAAATACCCTCCACATCAGACTTAAAATCACCTTTTCCAAAAACAAGAAGTTCCTCATTTTCCTTAGTTGGATCAGCGTAATATTGATGTACCCCAAACTGTTCGTCAGAATAGTAAATATAACCCATTGCATCATCCACGGCAATACTTTCGATCTCCTTCAGACCGCTGTATTTTCCAAATTTGCGTATCACTTCACCCGTTATTTTTCCGTCTTTTTCAGTAAGTTTATACTGCCAGAGATAACCGTCTGCCGGGCCCGATTTTCTTCCCACAACAGCATAGATTTCTCCTGTAGCAGGATTTTTATACATTGAAATTCCCATCGGACTTCGTTCCGTTTCACCGTCAAATACGCTAAATCCACCGACTTCCTTTAAATCGGGAAGATTGTAAAGCTTTACCATATTGGTTTCCCTTTCCGTTACGGCGGCAATATCCGTTTTCTTTCCGTTCAGCATAAAACCATATTCAAGGTCTACATTGTTCGGACGCTTTAATCCCGGTGCTTTACTGATGATCTTTCCGTTCAGGTCGAAAGCATAAAGACCGCCGTCTGTATCCTTATCCGTCCCGATAATGATACTTTTTGAAGCGTTTTCAGGATTGATCCAGATCGCGGGATCATCCGTGTCATGCATTACTGTTTCGGTAATTACCGAAGGCTTTATTTTTTGTCCCAAATGTTGCTGTCCCGTACAATTGATTACCAATGGAAAAATTGCCAGACCTATAATAAATGATATCTTTTTCATATGTTTAAAAATCAAATTTCAATCCCATCGTGTATCTTGGACGGTAATATTCCACCTGTGCCGTTCTGTTCTGGATTCCCTGATAGTATCGTAACGGCTGATTAGTTAAATTATTGGCTTCGGCAAAAACTCTCAGCTGGCTTGTAATTTTGTAAGATGCATTGGCATCAAGAAACACCTGCTTGTCATAATAACGGTCTTCAAATGATTTTCCGCCCAACTCATCAATATAATGAGAAGCATAATTCATAGAAACTCTTGCCGAAAAACGTTTGTTCTCCCATGAAAGAGATCCGTTGAACATATGTGGAGCAGCTCCGGGAAGTCCTACATCCGTTCTTTCCAGACCATCCTCATTCGTGATCCCTTTTGCTTTTGATTTCGTGTACGTATAATTCACATAGACACCAAGGCCCTTCAAGAAAG
>Ga0308164_10001038_pt1 | contig 35630 bp, 30 predicted proteins | sample PhyTR2_FD_201031 | JGI IMG/M metagenome (GOLD analysis project Ga0308164, IMG submission 201031) | Phyllosphere microbial communities from UC Gill Tract Community Farm, Albany, California, United States - DLSLT.R2 | ecosystem: Host-associated > Plants > Phyllosphere > Unclassified | place: USA... | reverse complement strand
AACGCCGGTCATAAAGATCGCCGGCAAAATCCAGAAGATGCACTTCAAGGTGGGCACTGCCATCACCCGTTACCGTCGGGCGTACGCCGATGTTGGCGACCCCCGGCCAGGCTTTGCCATCGATCTCGGTGCTGACCAGATAAACTCCGCTCAGCGGTACACGACGACGCTTGAGTTGTACGTTGGCGGTGGGCGTACCCAGCTGACGTGCCAGCTTCTGGCCGTGCAATACCCGCCCGGCGATCTGAAACGGACGACCGAGCATGCGCTCGGCCAGGGCAAAGTCCGACGCAGCCAAAGCCTTGCGCACCTTGGTACTGCTGACCCGGATGCCATCTATTTCAACGGTCTGCGCCGCTTCTACAGTAAAACCATACGTCGTGCCGGCCTGTTGCAGGAAGTCGAAGTCACCGACCCGGTCGAAGCCAAAACGAAAATCGTCGCCCACTTCAAGGTGTTGAACACCCAGACCGTCGATCAGCACGGTTTCGACGAAACTGGCCGCGCTGAGCTTGCACAGACGCTGATTGAAGGACAGGCAAAGTACCCGGTCAACGCCTTCGGCACTGAGCAGCTCGAGCTTGTCACGCAGACGGGCCAGACGGGCCGGCGCCGTTTCGGGCGCAAAAAACTCACGCGGCTGCGGCTCGAAGATCACTACACAACTGGGCACACCCAGTTCGACTGCACGCTCGCGCAGACGCGCCAGGATAGCCTGGTGGCCGCGATGAACGCCGTCGAAATTGCCAATCGTGGCGACGCAGCCCCGATGTTCGGGGCGCAGGTTGTGAAGGCCTCTAACCAGCTGCATAACGCACTTCTTGCTCATAAAGTGGCCGATTATAACCACACACGGCCGTGGACGACAGGCAACACACCAAGACCGGATGAAGGTTCTCGGCGTGTGGCGACAAAAACCGAAGGTCAAACGCTGCGACGCGCCCTACATAATGGCTTTGCGGGCGAAATCCCTGAGGCGGAAGCCTAATAAAAGAAGCATGGCGAAATAGGTCACGACGCCGGCTGCAACCAGCGCACCCAGACGCAGAAAACGCTCCAGCATATGACCTTCGTCCCATGCAGGCATGACATGCATGAGCCCCAACAGCACCGCCGACATCATCGCGACGGCAATTACCAGCTTGAACAGGAACTTCGTCCAGCCAGGCTGCGGCTGAAACAGATCCTGCTTGCGCAACTGCCAGAACAGCAACCCGGCATTGATGCACGCCCCCACACTGATCGCCAGCGCCAGACCGGCATGCTGCAAGGGCACGATGAAGGCCAGGTTGAGCAATTGAGTCACTATGAGGGTGAAGATCGCGATTTTCACCGGGGTGCGGATATTTTGTTGAGCATAAAAACCGGGGGCCAGCACCTTGATCAGGATGATCCCCAGCAACCCGACCGAGTAGGCGACCAGCGCACGCTGAGTCATGGCCGCGTCGAGCGAGTCGAATTTACCATACTGAAACAGCGAAACAGTCAACGGTTCGGCAAGCAGCCCCAGCGCCAGCGTGCAAGGCAGAACCAGCACGAAACACAGTCGCAGGCCCCAGTCGAGAATCCGCGAGTATTCCTGGCGATCCCGCTGCGCGTAGGTTTTGGACAGTATCGGCAGCAGAATCGTCCCCAGCGCCACACCCAGCACGCCGGAAGGCAGCTCCATCAGGCGGTCGGCGTAGTACATCCATGACACCGAGCCGGCGACGAGGAACGAGGCAAAGATCGTGTTGATGATCAGAGAAATCTGACTGACAGAAACGCCAAGGATGGCAGGCAGCATCTGTTTCATTACCCGCCATACTCCGGTGTCGCGCAGATTAAGACGCGGCAGCACCAGCATGCCGATCTTTTTCAGGTGCGGCAGTTGGTAAAGCAGTTGCAGCAGGCCACCGACCAGAACCGCCCAGCCCAGCGCCATGACCGGCGGATCGAAATACGGCGTCAGGAACAGCGCGAAGAAAATCATGCTGACGTTGAGCAGCGTAGGCACGAACGCCGGCACCGAGAAGCGGTTCCAGGTATTGAGGATCGCGCCGGCCATCGAGGACAGGGAGATCAGCAATATATAAGGAAAGGTCACGCGCAGCAGGTCCGAGGTGAGCGCGAATTTCTCCGGGGTGTCGACAAAGCCGGGCGCGGTGGCCCAGATCACCCAGGGCGCAAAGATCACCCCGAGCAGCGTCACCAGGGCCAGCGCCAGAGTCAGCAGTCCGGTGACATAAGAAATGAAGGTACGCGTCGCCTCCTCCCCCTGCTGGCTCTTGTATTCGGCCAGGATCGGCACGAATGCCTGGGAAAAGGCCCCCTCGGCGAAAATACGGCGCAGCAGATTAGGCAGTTTGAAGGCGATGAAGAACGCATCCGTGGCCATTCCGGCCCCGAAAGTGCGCGCGATAATGGTGTCGCGAACAAAGCCCAGAACCCTGGAAACCATGGTGATAGAGCTGACGGCGGCGAGTGACTTGAGTAGATTCATTGAAAGAGTTGTGCGCCTCGGCAAAGGATGGGCGATAAAGCCAGCCATTTATGCAATACTTCGCGCCGCAAAAATGCCCGAAGCAAAGGCCGCGAGTTTACAGGTCACAGGCCGGAAATAAATCCTCCAGTCAAATGTAGCAACCACTCAGCGGAACACCTTAACTGCCCTTGACAAGACTTCAACTCATCGGCATGATTCGCGGCCTATTTTGTTTGCTATTTCACAAAGTCTTTCGAGGAGCTCGACGGTGGCCAACACACCTTCCGCCAAAAAACGTGCAAAACAGGCTGAGAAGCGTCGCAGCCACAACGCCAGCCTGCGTTCCATGGTTCGTACCTACATCAAGAATGTAGTTAAAGCCATCGACGCAAAAGACGCAGAAAAAGCGCAAGCCGCTTATGTTCTGGCTGTTCCTGTTATCGACCGTATGGCCGATAAAGGCATCATCCACAAGAACAAGGCTGCTCGCCATAAAGGTCGTCTGAACGGTCACATCAAGGCTCTGAGCCTTGCTGCGGCAGCCTAAGCGACCCGCTTGTTAAAAAACCGACCTCAGGGTCGGTTTTTTATTGCCTGCTGGAAAGTAGCCGGTGCAACGGAAACTTGTGATGCAGAGCGTCACGACAGGCATTCCCACACTGGAGCGTGAGGAACGATAATTCAACTATCGTGCGACGCTCCGCATCGACATGCCGTTCTGGACGCTCTGCGTCCACCCCTGAGCCACATCAAGGCGCGGGCGCGGTTGTCCATGGCAGGATAGGAATGGCGGTCACGGCATTCTGCGGGCTGCCTTCGATGACACGGTCGCTATAGACCAGGTACACCAGCGCATTGCGCTTCTTGTCGAAGAAACGCACCACCTGCATGGTCTTGAAGACCAGCGAGGTACGCTCCTTGAACACCTCGTCGCCGTCCTTGAGGGTTTCCTTGAAACGGATCGGCCCGACCTGACGACAGGCGATAGACGCCTCGGCACGGTCCTCGGCCAATCCCAGACCACCCCTCACGCCACCCGTCTTGGCGCGTGACAGGTAGCACGTCACCCCGTCCACCTTGGGATCATCAAACGCCTCGACCACAATTCGATCGTTGGGCCCGACCATCTTGAACACGGTCGACACCTGACCGATCTCTTCGGCCGAAACCAGCACCGGCATCAGCAACGCGGCCGCTAATAAACCTTTAATGAAACGCATCAAATAGTCCTTTTTTGCAGCCTTGAGTCAGACGAGGATCAGGTTATCCCGATGAATCAGCTCGGGCTCGGCCATATAGCCCAGCTCGCGCACGATGGATTCGGAAGAGTGACCAATGATTTTCTGGGCTTCGATGGCACTGTAATTACTCAGACCGCGAGCGATCTCGCGACCGTCCGGGGCAACGCATACCACCATCTCGCCACGCCGGAAGCTGCCCTGGACCAGTTTGACGCCCACCGGCAGCAGGCTTTTCTGATCCTTGGCCAGCGCCGCAACCGCGCCATCATCCAGCACCAGCGTACCGCGGGTCTGCAGATGCCCTGCCAGCCACTGCTTGCGCGCTGCGAGCATGCCACGCTCAGGGGACAGCAGCGTACCCAACCGCTCGCCACCCTTGAGTCGCGCCAGAACGCGCTCGATGCGCCCACCGACGATGACAGTATGCGCACCGGAACGCGCCGCCAGACGCGCTGCACGCAGCTTGGTCTGCATGCCGCCGCGACCCAGCGCACCGCCCGTACCACCCGCCACTGCATCCAGCGCCGGATCATCGGCACGCGCTTCGTAGATCAGCTGCGCCTCCGGGTTGTTGCGCGGATCGGCGTCGAACATGCCATCACGGTCGGTCAGGATGACCAACAGATCAGCCTCGACCAGATTGGCAACCAGCGCAGCCAGCGTGTCGTTATCGCCAAAACGGATTTCGTCGGTAACCACCGTGTCGTTTTCGTTGATGACCGGCACAACCCCAAGCTCGACCAGCGTGCGCAGGGTGCTGCGGGCATTCAGGTAGCGCTTGCGATCCGACAGGTCATCGTGGGTCAGAAGGATCTGCGCGGTATGCCGGCCATGCTCGGCAAAGCTCGACTCCCACGCTTGCACCAAGCCCATCTGACCGATGGCCGCAGCAGCCTGAAGCTCATGCATGGCACTGGGTCGGGCCGTCCAGCCAAGACGGCTCATGCCGGCAGCCACCGCCCCGGAAGACACCAGTACCAGCTCGACACCCGCCTCGTGCAGCGCCACCATCTGCTCCACCCAAACACCCATGGCGTTGCGATCCAGGCCCTTGCCATCAGCCGTCAGCAAGGCACTGCCAATCTTCACAACCCAGCGCTGGGCGTCCGTCACTTTGCTGCGCATCTTCTTCCAACCCTAGCCAGAGATTTTCAAATTCGGGATACAAAAACGCCGCTAACAATCGTAGCGGCGTTCAAGTTTACTTCAAGCGATCAGTCACGGACGTAAATGATTTCCGGACCGTCTTCATCGTCCACGTCTTCCTCATCCCAGTCATCGTCACCGATGTCATGAACGCTCTTCACGCCACTGCGACGCAGGGCACGCTGATCGTCCAGTGCCTGCAACTGGGCACGGGCTTCATCTTCGATGCGCTGATCGAGCTCGGCCAGCTCTTCAGCGTAACCAGGCTCTTCGGCGATACGCTGGCTGCGCTCTTCGAGGTAACGCATGATGTCGCGAGTCAGCTGCTCGGTGCCTTCTTTGGCAATTGCCGAGATCACGTAAACAGGGCCGGTCCACTCCAGACGATCGACGATTTCCTGCTTGCGCGCCTCCTGCTCTTCTTCAAGAATCTGATCGCACTTGTTCAGCACCAGCCAGCGATCACGCTCGGCCAGCGACGGGCTGAATTTCTCCAGTTCGTTGACGATCACTTCTGCAGCATCCGGAGCACTGCTTTCATCCAGCGGCGCCATATCGACGAGGTGCAGCAACAGACGAGTACGCGCCAGGTGCTTGAGGAAGCGAATCCCCAGGCCTGCGCCGTCGGATGCACCCTCGATCAGACCTGGAATGTCAGCAACCACAAAGCTTTTCCAGCGATCGACACTGACCACGCCGAGGTTCGGCACCAGCGTGGTGAACGGATAGTCGGCAACCTTTGGCTTGGCCGCAGACACCGAACGGATGAAGGTGCTCTTGCCCGCATTGGGCAGGCCCAGCAGACCGACGTCGGCCAGCACTTTCAGCTCGAGCTTGAGATCACGCTGATCACCCGGCTTGCCCGGTGTGGTCTGGCGCGGAGCGCGGTTGGTACTGGACTTGAATCGGGTGTTGCCCAGACCGTGCCAGCCGCCTTGGGCAACCATCAGGCGCTGACCATCCTTGGTCAGGTCACCGATGATTTCCTGAGTAGTAGCGTCGATGATGGTGGTCCCGACCGGCACACGCAGCACCAGCTCTTCACCCTTGCGACCGGTGCAGTCGGCGCTGCCACCGTTGGAGCCGCGCTCGGCGTCGAAGTGACGGGTGTAACGGTAGTCGACCAGCGTGTTCAGGTTGACGTCGGCGACCATGAAGATCGAGCCGCCATCACCACCATCACCACCGTTGGGACCACCGTTCTCAATGAATTTTTCGCGACGGAAGCTCATGCAACCGTTGCCGCCGTCACCGGCTTTTACTCGAATGGAAACTTCATCTACAAATTTCATAACGCACGCCTCCCGCCACAGGGACGAGCAGAACCACATAAATTACATAAGACTCTTGCAAAAATGAGCGTTGCGATACCGATCAGAAACCAGCGACCCCACGGGTCAACATCACAACAGCCCGCACAAACAGTTTTGCAAGAGACTCACCTGCCTCTCTACCTCTACAAACAAAAAAGCCCCGTCGCAAGACAGGGCTCTTAAGCTACTGCGTGATTACGCTGCGGAGACTTCAGTCTTCGGAACGATGCTCACGTAGCGGCGACCGAAGGCGCCCTTGACTTGAAACTTGATCACGCCTTCCACTTTCGCGAACAGGGTGTGATCTTTACCCATGCCAACGCCGTAGCCAGCGTGGAATTGGGTGCCGCGCTGACGCACGATGATGTTGCCAGGGATGATAGCCTGGCCGCCATACATCTTCACGCCAAGGCGTTTGGCTTCTGAGTCGCGCCCGTTACGGGTACTACCACCAGCTTTTTTGTGAGCCATGAGTCAATTCTCCAGTTGAGGATTAGGCTGAATTAAGCCTGAATACCTGTAATTTTGATCTCGGTGTACCACTGGCGGTGGCCCATACGCTTCATGTGGTGCTTACGACGACGGAACTTGATGATACGAACCTTATCGTGACGACCTTGCGAAACCACTTCAGCCACAACGGTAGCGCCAGCAACAACTGGAGCACCGATATTGACGTCGTCGCCATTGCCAACCAGCAGAACGCGGTCAAACGTGACGGATTCGCCAGTAGCGATTTCCAGTTTTTCAATTTTCAGGTATTCACCTGGGGCGACTTTGTACTGCTTGCCACCGGTAACAATTACTGCGTACATGGTATTTCTCCGAAAATCCTGCTCACCCAGCTCTTTATAAGAAGAGTATCGGCTGGCATGGCTGCATAGGGCTGGAACGGCCCGTTTGCATTGCGTAAGGCAGGTGCTGCCCAGGAAAGTTAGGGTGCGCGATTGTACGCAAGGCATTCGCGTGTTGCAAGAGGCGCCTCGTCATACCTTGACACGCTCTACCCCGCGACCTAGCATGCGGCGCAACCTATCCGGAGCACGTGTCGCTGATGCAACCCCAAGCCTTCTACCGCGCGGTGGCGGACGACTTTAGTGCCGTTGACCTTATCATCAAAAAGCAACTGACGTCGCGCGTACCGCTGGTCTCGAAAATCGGTGATTACATCACGTCGGCAGGTGGCAAGCGCCTGCGCCCGTTGCTGGTGCTGCTGTGTGGCAAGGCACTGGGTCGCGAAGGCGATGACGTTCGCCTGCTCGCCGCCACCATCGAATTCCTGCACACCGCTACCCTGCTGCATGACGACGTTGTCGATATGTCCGGCATGCGTCGCGGTCGTTCCACCGCCAACGCGCTCTGGGGCAATGCGCCCAGCGTATTGGTGGGCGACTTCCTTTATTCGCGCTCGTTCGAAATGATGGTCGAACTGGGCTCGATGGAGGTCATGAAGATTCTGTCCAAGGCAACCCGCATCATCGCCGAAGGCGAAGTGTTGCAGCTCTCGAAGATTCGTGACGCCAGCACCACCGAAGAAACCTACATGGAAGTGATTCGCGGCAAGACGGCCATGCTGTTCGAAGCCTCGACCCACAGCGCCGCGGCCCTGTGCAACGCCCCCCAGGAACAGAGCGAAGCACTGCGCACGTTCGGCGATCATCTGGGTGTGGCCTTCCAGTTGGTGGATGACCTGCTGGACTACCGTGGCGATGCCGAGACACTGGGCAAGAACGTCGGTGACGATCTCGCCGAAGGCAAGCCGACCCTGCCGCTGATCTACACCATGCGTGAAGGCAGCCCGGAACAGGCCGCACTGGTTCGTCAGGCGATCCAGAAAGGTGGTCTGGAAGATCTGGAAAGCATCCGCAACGCAGTGGAAAGCGCCGGCGCCCTCGATTACACCGCACAGCTCGCCCGCGACTACGCGGCCCGTGCCATTGCCTGCCTGGACGCACTGCCGCCCAGCGAGTACCGCGACGCACTGGTCGAACTGAGCGAGTTTGCAGTCGCCCGGACGCATTGACAGTCGCCCGGTAAAAAGCCCGTCCAGCGTGACGGGCTTTTTGTTGCCCGGGTGAAAGCCAATTAATCGCCGGACACGCACTCAAGACCTCAGCGCGCGTAGTCCTCAAGCTTCTCCTGCATGAAATCCAGAAAGCACTGAATCCTCAGTGCCAGTCGAGAGTTGCGGTAATACACCGCATGGATCGGCTGACGATAGCCGCTGTTGGCCTCCTTCAACAGACAGACCATCCGCTCCTCGCGCAGGTCATCACAAGTCATGAAATCGGACAGGCAGGCGATGCCCACGCCCTCTAGCACCAGGTGGCGCAAGGTGTCGCCGCTGGATGCCGAGATGGAGGGCTTGATCGGCAGGCGATCGCCCCCGGCATGGCGTAACGGCCACTGATTGAGGACCTCTACATGGGTGAACCCCAACAGCACGTGCTGCGCCAGCTCTTCTGCAGTTTTGGGACTGCCGTGGCGCTGCAGGTAAGCCGGGCTGGCCACGATATTCAGCAGGCAACTGCCCAGTGAGCGGGCATGCAGGGTCGAGTCGGACAGCGCACCGATGCGGATGGCGATATCCGTGCTTTGCTCAAGCAGGTCGATGAACCAGTCATCGCTGTTGAGCTCCAGCTCGATATGCGGATAACGCTGACGAAACTCTGCCACGTGCGGCACGATGGAATGCAGCATGAACGGTGACGCGGCGTTGATGCGCAAGCGCCCGGCGGGCGTCTGCCTGGAGGAGGAGAGCCGTTCTTCGAGGCTTTCCATCTGCTCAAGGATGTGACGCGCACGCTCCAGAAAGAACTTGCCCTCCTCGGTCAGGTCCATGCGCCGCGTAGTGCGGTTGATCAGCGTGGTTTCCAGCTTGGCTTCCAGACGCGACAGGGTGCGGCTGACGCCTGAGGGCGTCTGGCCCATTTTCTCGGCTGCGGCGGAGATCGAACCGCTTTCGATAACCGAGACAAACACCTGTAACTCATCGGATCGGGCTTTCATTGTTGTCCCCTGCTCAACACTCAGGGGATATTAACGCTGTTCAGTGCAAAGGTTGCGCTCACTGCGCAGCAAACACCTTGGCCAGATGAGCCTGGTAACGCTGCACGTCTGCTTCGACATTGGGCATTTTCATTACGTCCACTGCCAGAAACGTCGGCAGGCCGGTCATGCCCAAAAACTCGTTGGCCTTGTGAAACGGGAAGTAGACCGCATCGACACCTTTGGCTTCGAAGAAATCGGACGGGTCGTCGAAGGCTTTCTGTGGCGCATTCCAGGTTGCCGAAATCATGTACTGTTTGCCATGCAGCAAGCCGCCGCTGCCGTATGTCTGCGATGCATCCGAACGCGTACGGCCGTCATTGGCATACAAGCTGCCGTGGCCCTCGGTGAACACTTCATCGATGTATTTCTTGACGGTCCAGGGCGCCCCCATCCACCAGCCAGGCATCTGCCAGACGATGACATCGGCCCAGAGAAACTTCTGCACTTCCTCGGCCACGTCGTAGCCGCCGTCAATGAAGGTTTGCTTCACATCGAAACCGGCACGGTCCATGAACGCTACGCCCGCCTCGTGCAGGGTCGCGTTATAGCGGCCTTCCGAGTGCGCAAACTGTTTACCGCCGTTGAGGAACAATACTTTTTTCATGGCTGATCTCTCGCAACCCGACCCCGCCCGTCTTGAGGCTGAGGTGGAGGTGATTAATGGATGAGCCGAGAGTAAAGAGATGTGCGTCCATGAGTAAGACAGCAAAGGGCAAAATACTCTTGCTTCACAGTCATGAATGACAGGAAGACTATTGACCGAAATGCGTGAACAGCTAAAGGGTTTACCCCATCAGGCTCAACCCTTTATCAGCAGATGCAGCCCCAACAGCCCCATACCGATGAAGAACACACGCTTGAACAGCACCGCGCTGATTCGCTGACGCAGCCACTGCCCCAGCAGCATGCCCAACAGGGCCGGAATCAGCGCCAGCGTGGATGCGCCCAGCTCTGAGCCGCCCAGTGCGCCGTTCCACGACAAACCCGCCGCCAGCGCCAGTGTCGAGACAGTGAACGACAACCCCAGCGCCTGGACCAGTTGGTCGCGCTCAAGCCCCAGCGCCTGCAGATAAGGCACCACGGGAATCACGAATACCCCGGTGGCCGAAGCGATAACCCCGGTGATCAAACCGCACAGCGGGCCCAGCCAGCGCTCGGCAGCGGCAGCAACCCTGAAGGTCGGCAAAAACAGCCCGCTCAGTGCGTAGAGAAACAACGCGCCACCCAACGCGCGGGTCATCGAATGACCGCCACTCATGCCCAGCCAGAACGCCCCGGCCAGAGTGCCGATGAAAATCATGCTCAGCATCGGCCATAGCCGCTTCAGCAAAGGCCGCAGATTGCCACCCGTCGCCAGTTGCCAGACATTGGTGAACGTCGACGGGATGATCAGTAGCGCCGCAGCCTGCGCCGGCAGCATGGCCAGTCCCAGCAACCCCATTGCCACCGTGGGCAAGCCCAGGCCGATGACACCCTTGATCGTTCCGGCCAGCAGAAAGGTGCCGATCACCAGAGCCGAAAGGCCCCAGCCCAGCGTTTGATAGAAATCGAGAATCGAGTGCATGGCGTCCCTTGCCAGATGGATAGAGATCGAGGCTTAACCTTTTACTGAGCGCTCGCGCAGGTAGGCCAGCACTTGCGCTTGATCACCTGCGAACTCGATACGCGCCGCCTTGTGTTCGCGCTGGTAAGCGTACATAGGGTCGTAGTACTCGCCGAGCAGCCCTTCGATCCAGCCACGGTGCAGATCAACCGCACCGCTGCGCTGCTGTTCTTCCAGCGCCGCCTGCATAAGGCCCGACAGTCGCTGGTGACGCTCGCCACCGAGGCGTTTGTGAATGTTGTTCAGGCTTTGCAACAGACGCTCGGCGAACAGGCCAAAGCCTTGCTCTTCGCCCTTGACGGTGATGAACTCTGCGCAGAGGTTGATCACGTAATCATCGAGAATCCGCTCGACGCGATTCTCGAAGCTGTCTTCCAGCCAGACCATCGCGCAGCCCTGCATCGCCTGGTGCAGTTCCAGCGGCACGTTGCAACTACCGACCAGACGGCTTTCATCTTCCACAACGAATTGTTCGATACCGGCTGCGCGCTTCTTGAGCAGGTCGATGGCCAACCGGTTCTCGAAGTCGATCTGCGCCGGTTGCCCGGTGGCACGCTTGCCGAAGCTGGAGCCGCGGTGGTTGGCGATGCCTTCCAGGTCCAGGCTGTTGCGCAGTTGCGTCAACACTTCGGTCTTGCCCGTGCCGGTCATTCCGCCGAGCACGACGATTTCGCATTCGCTCACCGCCTCGTGCAGGGTATCCAGCAGGAACGTGCGCATCGCCTTGTAGCCGCCAAGAACCCGTGGGTAGTCGACCCCGGCATCCTTCAGCCAGCGCTGTACCGTCTGCGAGCGCAGCCCGCCGCGAAAGCAATACAGGTAGCCATCCGGATTGGCCTTGGCGAACTCGACCCACGCATTGACGCGTTCATCCTTGACCTGACCACAGACCAATTGATGCCCAAGCTGGATAGCGGCGTCCTGGCCGTGTTGCTTGTAGCAGGTGCCGACCTTCTGCCGCTCGATGTCATTCATCAGCGGCAGGTTGATCACACCAGGAAAAGCCCCCTTGGAAAACTCCACCGGAGCACGAGCGTCCATCATCGGCACGTCGTTGAGAAACAACGCGCGGTAGTCGCTGCTGTTGTCGGCCATCAGAACACCTCGACGGCGTGGGTCTGTCGCTCGTGCAGGGTGCCGATAGGGTTGAGCAGCAGACCCAGTTCGGCGGCCACGATCAGAAACTCGGCTTCACCTTCAGGGCTGACCGCGACCAGCAGACCGCCGCTTGTCTGCGGGTCACACAACAGGTCACGCTGGGCGTCGGTCAGTGTGCCGATCCTGTCGCCGTAACTTTCAAAATTGCGCAATGTGCCGCCCGGCACACAGCCCTCGGCAATGTAATGCTCGACGCCGGGCAGACGCGGTACAGCAGCGTAGTCCAGACGCGCGGTCAGACCTGCGCCGTCCGCCATTTCAACCAGATGCCCGAGCAGGCCGAAGCCGGTGACATCGGTCATGGCCTGCACTCCGTCGAGCTTGCCGAAACGGCTGCCCGGCTTGTTCAGGGTACACATCCAGTCACGCGCCAGACCGATGTCTTCATCGCGCAACCTGGATTTCTTCTCGGCGGTGGTGAGGATGCCGATGCCCAGGGGCTTGGTCAGGTACAAGGTGCTCCCCGCCAAGGCAGTGTCGTTGCGTTTCATGTGCTTTTTCTGCACCACGCCGGTCACCGCCAGACCGAAGATCGGCTCCGGCGCGTCGATGGAGTGCCCGCCCGCCAGCGGAATACCGGCAGCGTCGCAGACGGCACGACCACCGCGAATGACTTCACGCGCCACTTCTGGCGGGAGGATATTGACCGGCCAGCCGAGGATGGCGATGGCCATCAGCGGATCGCCGCCCATCGCATAGATATCGCTAATGGCATTGGTCGCGGCGATACGGCCGAAGTCGAACGGGTCATCGACGATGGGCATGAAGAAGTCCGTGGTCGAGACCACGCCGCGCTCGTCATCCAGCGCATAGACCGCTGCGTCATCACGCGAGGCATTGCCAACCCAGAGTCTGGGGTCGAGGTTCTGAGCGCCGCTGCCAGCGAGGATCACGTCCAGCACCTTGGGGGAAATCTTGCAGCCACACCCTGCTCCATGACTGTACTGGGTCAGGCGGATTGGCTCATTCATTGCGACACTCTCGGTTACCGGGAAACAGGCTGTGGAGTCTAGGGGCTGTTCCCTTATCAGCGCAAACCGCGTCGTGCGCCGATCGTGCATTCGGGCGATGAATCTGCCGAACTGGCCTTTCTCGCCATGCCTCTTATAATCCCCGCGCATCACCACCGAATCCTGTGAAGCGCCGCCTGCTCGTGCTGGCGGGCGTCACGTTATCCTTTTCCGCTATTGAACCGGAGAACCTCCATGCTCAAGCGTACCCTGGCGCTCGCCGCCGGCCTTGCCCTGTCCTTCTCCGCCCTGACCAGCCACGCTGCCGACACCCTGCGCGTCTCGGCCATTCCCGACGAAGCGCCCACCGAACTGCTGCGCAAGTTCAAGCCGCTGGGTGCTTATCTGGAGCAACGGCTGGGCATGAAAGTCGAGTTCGTTCCAGTCGCGGATTACCCGGCAGTGGTCGAAGCGCTGGCCACTGACCGGCTCGACATGGCCTGGCTGGGCGGCTTCACCTTCGTTCAGGTCAACCTCAAGACCGGTAATGCGGTGCCACTGGTACAGCGTGAGCAGGACGCCAAATTCACCAGCAAATTCATCACCTCCGATCCGGACGTGAAAACCCTGGCGGACCTCAAGGGCAAGACGTTTGCCTTCGGCTCGGTGTCCTCGACATCCGGCAGCCTGATGCCGCGTTATTTCATGCTCAAGGAAAACATCAAACCAGAAACGTTCTTCAGCCGCGTCGCCTATTCCGGTGCGCATGACGCAACCGCAGCGTGGGTTCAGGCGGGCAAGGTCGATGCAGGCGTGCTCAATGCCAGCGTCTGGGACAAACTGGTCGCCAGCGGCAAGGTCGACACCAACAAGGTTCATGTCTTCCAGACCACACCGGCTTATTTCGACTACAACTGGACCGTGCGCGGCAGCCTCGACCCGGCACTGGCAGCGAAAATCAAACAGGCCTTCCTTGATCTCGACCCGACCAACCCGGAGCAGAAGGCGATCCTCGACCTTCAGGCCGCCAGCCGCTTCATCGAGACCAAGCCCGAGAACTACAAAGGCATCGAAGAAGCCGCACGCGCTGCCGACCTGCTGAAATGACCTTGCGTCTGTCCGGCATCGAGCTGCGCCACAGCGACGGCACACTGGCGTTGCGCGGCCTGGACCTGAGCATTGATCGCGGCGAGCGGGTGGCGATCATCGGGCCATCCGGTGCGGGCAAGACCACGCTGCTCAACCTGCTGGCCAGCGCTCTGCCGCCCAGTGCCGGGCAACTGCAGGTGCTGGGGGCTGATCCCTGGCAGCTCTCCAGCACACGACGCCAGCGCCTGCGCAGCCGCATTGCGCTGATTCATCAGGCACCGCCGTTGCCAGCGCGCCAACGGGTGGTCACTGCGGTGTCGGCGGGCAGGCTTGGTCAGTGGGGGCTGGGCAAAAGCCTGCTGAACCTGCTGCATCCCCTCGACATCAGCGGCACCCGCGAGGTATTGGCACGTCTGGACCTGGCAGACAAATTGTTCGAGCGTTGCCAGCAGTTGTCCGGCGGACAGCTGCAACGTGTCGGCATTGCCCGCGCCCTGTATCAACAACCCGAACTGCTGCTGGCCGACGAGCCGGTTTCGGCGATGGACCCGCGCCTCGCCGATCACACCCTGGCGCTGCTGTGTCAGCACGCCATCGAGCACAACGTGACGCTGGTCGCCAGCCTGCATGCGGTGGAACTGGCGCTGGCACACTTTCCGCGGGTCATCGGGGTGCGCGACGGGCGAATTCACTTCGACCTTGCCGCCAGCGAGGTCGGCCGGGAGCATCTCGACACGCTGTATGCCAACGAACAACTCAGCCCTCAGGCGGTTTCGGATGCGGCTGAAATACGCTGGACGCCACGATGCTGAGTCGGGATCAGCGCGACCCGGCGGCAACGCCACGCCTGTTGCTGACGTTGCTGGCGGTCGCCCTGCTCTGGCCGGGCATTCGTCTGGCCGAACTGAATCCGCTGGTACTGCTGCAAGCCGATAATGCGCGGACGATGGGCAGCTTTCTCTCCGGGTTCTGGCCGGTGGCGCACTCTGCGGAATTCCTCGGGCTGCTGCTGGATGCGACGCTGCAAACCCTGGCGATCGCGACGGCCGGCATTGCCCTTGCCTTGCTGCTGGCCGTTCCGGCAAGCCTGCTCGCCAGCAAAGCGCTGTCGTTGTCGGCCGCCTCACACGGAGGCCGCCCCGGCTGGCTCGGCCAATGCCTGCGCTGGCCGACACGCGGAGTATTGATCTTCCTGCGCAGCGTGCCGGAAATCGTCTGGGCGCTGCTGTTCGTGCGCGCGGTCGGCCTGGGCCCGACGGCCGGCGTGCTGGCCATCGCCATCACCTACGCGGGCATGCTCGGCAAGGTGTACGCGGAGATTTTCGAATCGGTGGACCAACGCCCGGCCCACGCGCTGCTCCAGGCAGGCAGCGGTCGCCTGGCCGCGCTGGCTTACGGCATCCTGCCCAACGCGGCAGCCGAATTGACGTCCTACACTGTGTACCGCTGGGAGTGCGCCGTGCGCGCTTCGGTGGTCATGGGTTTCGTCGGCGCAGGCGGACTGGGTCAGCAGATCGACCTGTCGATGCGCATGTTCGCCGGTGACGAAGTGGCGAGCATGCTGCTGACCTTCCTGCTGCTGGTGCTGCTCGCCGACCAGCTCAGCCGCTTGCTGCGCAGGCAGTTCACATGAAGCGCGCAGGCAATCTGCTGCTGGTGCTGACGATGATTGCGGCAGTGATCGCATCGTTTGTGTACCTTGGCCTCGACCTGTTCACCTTGGGCAGCCACGACAACCTGACGCAGATGGGCCGTTACGCGCTGCGCTTCATGAGCCCGGACCTGAGCGCCCCTCATCTGCAGGCAATCGGCCAGGGCACCCTGGAAACCCTCGCCATGTCTGCACTCGGCACATTGCTGGCCGCCATTGCAGGTTTGCTCCTGGCACTGCCCGCTGCCGGACGCTTCGGCTGGTTCCTGCGCAGCCTGAGCCGTCTGCTGCTCAATGCGCTGCGCGCCATTCCGGAACTGGTGTGGGCCGTGTTGATGGTGCTGGCTGCCGGGCTCGGCCCCAATGCCGGCACGCTGGCGCTGGCACTGCACACCACGGGCGTTCTGGGCCGTCTGTTTGCCGAGGCGCTGGAAAATACCGCGCCGCAACCCGCTGCAGCGATTCGTCTGCAGGGCGGCAGCGCCTGGCAGGCGTTCAGCTACGGCACCCTGCCCAACCTCTGGCCACAGCTGCTGGCGTATACGCTGTATCGCTGGGAGAACAACATTCGCATGGCCAGCGTGCTGGGCTTTGTCGGCGCGGGCGGTCTGGGGCAAATGCTGTATGTCAGCCTCAGCCTGTTTCAGGAAGCGCAGGCCAGTACCGTGATTCTGGCGATGCTGATACTGGTGTTGGCCGTCGACGCTTTGAGCGGTTGGAGCAGGCAGCGTTGGGTGCGTAACTGAGCAGACCTTAGAACGCAAAACGCCACGACCCTGAAGCTCAGGGCCGTGGCGCGATTAGCAGCGTGACTCAGTAGCCGAGCGACAACCCGGTGTTGCGACGCGGGTCGTTGGCACCGTAGAAGCGGTTGTTACCGACCGGTTTGCCACCCAGCGAAGGCGCGCCCACCAGAATCGCCGCCACATGATTGAGCGGCTGCGGACCTGCGAACTTTTGACCCCAGCTCTGGAGTATTTTCAGCGTGTCAGGGCTGACCGCGAAGGTATCGATGTTGGTTTCCTCAGGCTGCCATTGCTGGTGGAAACGCGGCGCATCCACCGCTTCCTGAATGTTCATGCCGTAGTCGATGACGTTGAGCATGGTCAGCAGCGTGGCGGTAATGATGCGGCTGCCGCCCGGCGTGCCGACGACCATCACAGCCTTGCCGTCCTTGGTGACAATGGTCGGGCTCATCGACGACAGCGGCGTCTTGCCCGGCGCGATGGCGTTGGCTTCGCCCTGCACCAGTCCGTACATGTTGGGTACGCCGACCTTGACGGTGAAGTCATCCATTTCATCGTTGAGGATCACGCCGGTCTTGCTGGCCATGACGCCCGCGCCGAACCAGTTGTTCAGGGTGTAGGTCACCGAAACCGCATTGCCCCATTTATCGACAATCGAATAGTGGGTGGTGTTGCTGCCTTCATGGGGCGCGACGCCGGGTTTGATCTTGCTCGAGTCACCGGCCTTTTGCGGATCGATGGCAGCGCGCAGCTTGGCGGCATACTTGACGTCCAGCAGGTGCTCGACCGGATTCTTGACGAAGTCCGGGTCGCCCAGGTAGCTGTTGCGGTCCGCGTAGGCGTGACGCATGGCTTCGATCTGATAATGCATGCCCTGCGCCGAGCGGAAGCCCAGCTCTTTCATCGGGTAGCCTTCGAGGATATTCAGAATCTGGCAGATGACCACACCGCCGGAGCTCGGAGGCGGTGCCGAGACCACGTGGTAGCCACGGTAATCACATTCGACCGGAGCCAGCTCGCGGGTCTTGTAATGGTCGAGGTCCGCCTGGGTGATGATGCCCTTGCCGGCCTGGCTGGAATCGACCAGCGCCTTGGCAACCCAGCCCTTGTAGAAACCGTCGCTGCCCTTCTCGGAGACTTCCTTGAGGGTCTTGGCCAGGTCTTTCTGCACCAGTTTCTGACCGACCTGCATCGGTTCGCCCTTGTCGAGGAAGATCGAACCGGAATCGGCCATGTCCGCCTTGAATACATCCGTGGCGCTCGACAGCATGTCGACATCGCCCTGACCCAGCACAAAACCTTCCTCGGCGAGCTTGATCGCCGGAGCGATGACTTCCTCACGCTTGCGGGTACCGTACTTGCTCAGGGCCATTTCCATACCGGAGACGGTGCCAGGCACGCCGACGGCCAGATGGCCCTTGGCACTCAGATCAGGGATGACCTTGCCGTCCTTATCCAGGTACATGTTGGCAGTCGCGGCCAGCGGTGCCTTTTCACGGAAGTCGAGGAAGGTCTTGCGCCCGTCGGCCAGCTGAATGGTCATGAAACCACCGCCGCCGAGGTTGCCGGCAGCGGGATAGACCACCGCCAGCGCGTAGCCGACCGCTACGGCCGCATCGACCGCATTGCCGCCAGCCTTGAGTACATCGACACCCACGTGGGTAGCCAGGTGCTGAGCCGTCACGACCATGCCGTTTTCGGCAGCGACCGGCGCTTGTGACGCCGCGAATGTGGGGGAATACGCGACAATCAGTGCCGTCGCGATCAACGATCTGGCGAGGGGTTCGAACTTCATGGTCGATCTCTTCTTTTTCTGGGTCAGGGACGTTTGATGAGTGAAGCGCCAGCCTCCGGGCGAGGATGCGGCGCTTCTCGTCGAAGCGTACCGAGCATCCCTGCGCTGATCTGACGAGGTCCAAAGTAGCCGGTTCTGCCACGTTTTCCTAATGTAAAAACCGGATACACAGCAACGGCCCACTGATTCCCGACACGGGTGACGCCTAGGCTTTCGGGCGATACCCCTCAATGATCGCCGAGAAGTCCTTGCCGCCATCACCGCGCAGGCTCATGGCCTGGTACAGCTGTTGCGCCACTGCGCCGAGGATGACCGGTTGATGCGCAGCGCGCGCGGCCTCGGTCGCAAGACCCAGGTCCTTGAGCATCAACTCGGCACCAAAGCCACCGCTGTAACCGCGCGACGCGGGAGCGGTTTCGACGATGCCGGGCCACGGGTTGTAGGCCTCCGAACTCCAGCAACGACCGGTCGAGGTATTGATGATGCCGGCCAGCACTTCGGTGTCGATACCCAGTGCATTGCCCAGCGCCATGGACTCGGCCACGCCGATCATGGAAATCGCCAGCAGCATGTTGTTGCAGATCTTGGCAATCTGGCCGGTGCCCACGTCACCACAATGCACGATGTTGCGGCCCATCTGTTCCAGCACCGGTTTGAGCACGGCGAAATGCCCGGCAGAGCCTCCGACCATGAAGGTCAGGGTCCCGGCCTGCGCACCACCGGTGCCGCCCGACACCGGCGCATCGCCCAACACCACGCCTTGCTGCGCAGCGACAGCGGCGATGTCGCGGATGGTCTGCGGGTCGATGGTGCTGCAATCAACCGCCGGGACGCCTCGTGCGATGCCTTTCAGCACGCCGTCGTCGCTCAGGTACACGCTGCGCACATGTGCCGCTGCGGGCAGCATGGTGATGACCAGCTCACTGCCCTGAGCCGCCTGTGCGGGTGAGTCACTGACCTGTGCGCCCAGCTCGGCGAACTCAGCCAGTACGCTCTTGTTGAGGTCGAACACCTGCAAGGCGTGACCGGCTCTGATCAGGTTGCGGGCCATGGGCGCGCCCATATTGCCCAGACCGATAAATGCGATGTTCATTATTGTTCTCCCGAGCGAATTGACCGCCAGCGCTCAGCGCAGATTGATCGTGGTGTTCACGCCATCGTTGACGCTGTCGTCATCGAACCAGCGACTGGTGACGGTCTTGGTCTGAGTGTAGAACTGCACCACCTGTTTGCCGTACGGGCCCAGATCGCCCAGTTTGGAACCTCGCGAGCCGGTAAAACTGAAAAACGGCACCGGCACGGGAATCGGAATATTGATCCCGACCTGCCCGACATCAATCTCGCTTTGAAACTTGCGTGCCGCCGCACCGCTCTGGGTGAACAGCCCGGTGCCGTTGCCGAACGGGTTGGCGTTGACCAGCGCGATAGCCTCATCGAGGGTATCGACTTCCAGCACCACCAGCACCGGCCCGAAAATTTCCTGGGTGTAGATCTGCATGTCGGTGGTGACGCCCGAGAACAAGGTCGGCCCCACGAAGTTGCCGCTCTCGTAACCCGGAACCGAAACCTCCCGACCATCCAGTTCCAGCGTCGCGCCTTCACGCACGCCGCTCTCGATCAGATCCAGAATGCGTTGTTTGGCCCGTCGTGAAATCACCGGCCCGATGTCGGTGCCCGGTTCCTGGCCGGCATTGACCTTGAGTTTCTGCGCCCGTGCCTTGAGGTCAGGCAGCCACTGTCTAGACGCGCCGACCAGCACCACCACAGAGGTCGCCATGCACCGCTGACCCGCCGCACCGAAACCCGCGCCCACCAGCGCGTTCAGCGTTTGCTCACGATTGGCATCGGGTAGCACCACGGCATGATTCTTCGCCCCCATCATTGCCTGCACCCGCTTGCCATGCCGACCGGCCAGATCGTAGACATGCGTGCCGACCGCCGTCGAACCGACGAAGGAAACAGCCTTGATGTCCTTGTGCGTGCAGATCGCGTCCACCACCTCCTTGCCACCATGCACCACGTTGAGCACACCGAGCGGCACCCCGGCCTCGATCGCCAGCTCGACCAGCAACAGGGTCGACAGCGGATCCTGCTCGGAAGGCTTGAGCACGAATGTATTGCCGCAGGCGATCGCCATCGGAAACATCCACAGCGGAATCATCGCCGGGAAGTTGAACGGCGTGATCCCGGCGCACACACCGATCGGCTGGCGCAGGGTATAGGTGTCAACGCCACTGGCGACGTTCTCGGCAAACTCGCCCATTTGCAGCGTGCCGATCGAACAAGCGTGCTCGACCACTTCCAGGCCCCGAAAGATATCGCCCTCGGCATCGGCCAGCGTCTTGCCCTGCTCGGCACTGAGTACCGCCGCGATGCGCCTGGAGTGCTCGCGGATCAGCGCCTGCAACTTGAGCATGATGCGCATACGCACACCGATGGGTGTTTCACGCCAGGTTCGATAGGCCGCGTGAGCAGCTGCGACAGCGGCGTCCACTTCACTGGCCGTGGCGAGTGGCACCTGGGCGAGGATTTCCTGAGTGGCGGGATTGACGATGTCTTGCCATTCGCTGCTTTGCGAGTCGGTCCATTCGCCGTTGATCAGCAGTTTCACGCGAGCAATCGAGGTCGTCGTGTGGTTCAGTGAGGCATTCATTTCAGCGATTCTCCCTTCAGCAAACCACGCATCCACAGCTTGTACAGAAGGATGAGCGTGGCCTCCCGGCAGTCTTGTTTTTGAATTGGTCAGGGGGCGTGCTTTGGAGTATAGATGTGCAAACTTCTAACAAGAACGCAGATAAAAGCAGGGTCAACATGCAAAAAAACATCACCTCCCTGGGGCTGTTGAACTGGGATGACCTGAAGTTTTTCCTCGAGGTGGCACGCACCCGAAAAGTCAGCAGCGCGGCCCGGCGCCTGGGCGTTGACTACACCACCGTGTCGCGGCGCATCAACTCGCTGGAAACCTCACTGGGCACACTGCTCTTCGAGAAATCGCGCAACAACGGCTTCATCATGACCGCCGAAGGTCAGCGCCTGCTGGGTTATGCCGAGTCCATCGAAAGCACACTGCACATGGCCTGCGAACAGGTTTCCGGGTCCAGCGTCGCGCTATCAGGGCATGTGCGCATGGGCTGCACCGAAGGCTTCGGCAGCTTCTTCATCACCCCGCAACTGAGCCACTTTCTCGACAGCTACCCGAGCATTTCGCTGGACATCCTGCCGCTGCCGCACTTCATCAGCCTGTCTAAGCGCGAGGCGGATATCGTCATCGCCCTGGAGCGCCCCGAACACGGTCCTTACGTGTGTTGCAAACTCTGCGATTACAGCCTGGGTCTGTACGCCACCCAGGCCTACCTCGACAACCACTCGCCCATCGAACAAAAAGCGGACCTGAGCGAGCACGTCTTCATCAGCTACGTCGACGACCTGGCGTTCAGCTCCGAGCTGCTGTACATGAGCAACCTGCTGCCCAACGCCCAGGCACAACTGCGCAGCACCAGCGTCATCGCCCAATACACCGCCGCCCTGCAGGGCCGTGCACTGGCGATCCTGCCATGCTTCCTCGCCGCCCAAGACCCACGGCTGCTGCCGGTGCTGAGGGAGGAAGTGAACATCACTCGTCAATTCTGGATGTACTGCCGGGAGGACCTGCGCAAGTTGAAGCGGATCACGTTGCTGTGGGATTACATTCGGGAGGTGACGGAGTTGAATAAGGGGTTTTTGTTGGGGGAAAACCGCGCTATTCGCTTCCTTCAATGACAGATTTTCGAGGGATCAGGTGGTCTTATAGTAGTGGGGCAGACCGGAGTTGGCGGTTTGTCACACTGACGCTGGTCCGCTCCCATTGAGGTGACCCCTACTTTTAGATCAGGTTCTCAAGGTCCTTCGCAAAACTAAGATTTCCCCTACATACCGCCTTTTGCGCTTCCGGTAGCCTCCCACGCGTCAACTAAACGCTGGTTGTTGTCTACGGATCAAAAACGCAGGGACGGGATGCAATGATTTCTTCAGCCCGATTGGGCGACAAGCACGCCTGCCCATTACCGGGTCACGGTACAACACCTATCGCTTCTGCGTCCGGTGACGTCAACATCAACGGCATGGGCGCGGCACGTGTGGGTGATACCTGCGGGTGTGGCGCGGTCATCACTACAGGCTTTCCTTCCATTCTGGTGAATGGCCGTCCTATGGCCCACCTAGGAAGCCCCACCAGTCACGGCGGGACAATCATCACGGGCTCAGGCAATGTGGGTGGCGGCTTCGTCATGAGCGACGCTGGTGGCGCGACCATTATCAATTTCATGGCGCTGGGGGCCTTCCGGCCAGACGGTTCCGTGGACGACGAGAAGATGGCGACCTTGCTGGCTGACCCGAAGCTCACGGAGAAAGCCTTGGCGGCGAACGCTTTGGTAGGCCCTGAGGCCGCTGGTGAGAAGTCAGATGCGCAGCCTGAGTCAAAAGCGGAACCTGTTGTTTGCAAACACCCTGACAGGATGGAAGAGCTGGCGACATACATTGCGGACGAGATGAATCGCAATATTCATCACCCTTCTGTTTTGAAAATGAAAAAACTGCTCAGTTATGACGTTGCCGAAGAGACTCGCAAGCAAATGGACCTGCCTTGGTATGCTCAAGTTGGCGCGACGAGCCCCCAAACTATTGGCGCAGCAAATGGCGCTGCTGCGTTGGTGATTTGGACTGAGCGTGTAGGGCAGTATAGGGATTGGGACCACAAGCCGAAAATCCATAAGAAGTTCGGTGGGTATTACCACAAGCAAGGAGAGTACGAGTATTTTTATGATATTTGGTCTAACATCCACTACGGATATGTTGGCCGCGCAGGCGGTCTTTCAGAAAGCGTGCTTGCCGACGGTGCGGGGTTAGAGCAGATAGTCTCAGACTCTGTCGGGGCGATCAGTGACATAACAAAACCACAGGTAAGCAGAAAACACCGGGGGCCTCAACGTGCCGAGAACGTAGAGGGACTCCGCGCCTGGGACGACGATCCCGACCGAATATCTGTCGGGATCGGGATTAAACTCTTTAACCTGCACCCTCATGGTGGCATAACATCGAAAATGATAATGAAAGAGGTTCTTTCGGTTGCACCACAAGCATGGGGAGCAGGTGTCATTGATCATCAATGTGAGAAAACTTAAGTTGCGTCATGCAGTTTTGTTCGCGCTTATAGCTCTGCTAACGGCTTGGTATGCTGCTACCCCCAGCGTAGTTATTCATTACTCCAAAGAAGCTACGGATGAACTTCGTTTAGTATGGGATACGCAACACCAAATTCATAGAGAGAGGATGCTTCCGGGAGAAGCGTCATCTGATGTTGGTCATCTATTCCCCGATGAAGATTTTTTTATGGTTTTCTTTTGGGGCCCCATCAAGGGCCATATGAGATGTATCGACATAACGCCCAAGCGCTGGGCTACGTTAGATATATACCTAACGGAGTCGGGTAGAGTCGACATTAACAAAACATCTCCCGCCATTATTGAACGCTTGAAAAAATGTGAGGGCGAACCTGATCCTTTCCGGCACTAAGGTGCCCTTAGAACCTAAGGCTGCCGCTAGGGAGTCAGAGGCGAAGCCTTAGCCAAAAGCGGAACCTGTTGTTAGCAAACACCCTGACAGGATGGAAGAGCTGGCGACTTATATTGCTGGAGAGATGAACGCCAACATCAATAGTCCAGAAGTTCGTCAGATGAGAGACCTCAATAGCTTCGATGCGGCGGCAAAGATGAAGGAGTATGAGGCGCTTCCATTTTACCTGCGCCTTGGTCCCGGCCCGGATTTCTGCAGCATGGCGGCCGGTATGCAAGCAAAGGCTTTTGCTATCTGGGCAGAACGTGTTGGTCAGAATCGCCCGTGGGACCACAAACCGATACTCGCCGCGAAATACGATGGCGTCGTCTACCACAAACAGGGCGATTACGATTACTTCTATGACATCTGGTCGAACATTCACTATGGATACGTCGGGCGAGTTGGTGGGCTTTCCGAAAGCATCCTTTTGGATGGCGCAGGTGCTGAGCAGATCGTTTCAGACACACTCAGGAAAGCAGTCGAGGTCCTACAGAAACCGAAAGAGGAAAGAAAACTTTCGGGGCCTAATCGCTCGGCCGACATTGATGGACTCCGAGCATGGGACGACGCCCCAGACCGGATTTCGATTAGCATTGGGATCAAGCTGTTCAGCCAAAACCCCACAGGTGGAATTACGGCACAAATGGTAATGAAGGAAGTTCTTGCAGTAGCACCTGGAGCATGGGGAAAAGGCATCCGTGAACACAAATGCAAGCAAAACTAAAACCGGGTATGGCCGTTGGCTGCTTGTTGGCCTATTGGTCGGCCCTATCGCTTTTTGGTACTTAGCTTCTCCAGTCGTGGCAGTAAATTTTTCTCATGAAGGAAAGGAAGAGTACCGATACATCTGGAACACTCAGCATCAAATCTATAAGGGTGACATGCCCGCAGGTGGCGGCTCAGCGGTCGAGTGGGGCCAAATCTTCACTGATAAAGATTTCTTCATGAGGTTCGATTGGTGGACCGACAAGGGATTTCAGAGGTGTTTCTACGTAACACCGAAATGGGGGCGGATGATAGACATCTATCTTGATGATATCGGCAGGATCGACACGGCGAAAACGGCGCCTGAGGTCATTGCTCGTCTGAAACAGTGTCCTGGGCGAGCAGACCCCTTCCAGCCCTGAGGCGTGCTACCCGCGCCACGTCAAACTCGGCACAGCCAATGAGTAAACACAGAAGATACTCCCATGGCTGCCTTGGTAGGCCGAGCCGATAGCTGACTCCTCCATTAACTCTCGCACAGCAGCCGCGCAACCCACCCGGGCAGATGGTTATCATGCCGGTGATAGTGCTTTACCAGTCAACGCCCCCCCCCACAGGCCCCCCTTTGTGCAGGAAATACGAAATGAGCATTGATTGGATCAACTTCACACCCTGGACGTCATTATGCGGAGGAGCCTTGATAGGGCTGGCCGTCAGCTTGTTCGTTCTCGCGAATGGTCGTATTGCCGGCATCAGCGGCGTGTTGGGGGGCTTTTTGCAATTGGGCAGTGAAGGCTGGGGCGAGAAGGCGCTGTTCCTGCTTGGCCTGTTGATTTCGCCATTATTGTGGGCGGCGTTCACAGCGTTGCCGGAGATAGAGATTAATTCAGAATGGCCCGCTCTGGTCATCGCGGGCCTGCTCGTTGGCGTGGGTACCCGTTACGGTTCGGGCTGTACGAGTGGTCATGGTGTGTGCGGGATATCCCGCTTGTCTCCTCGCTCCATCGTGGCGACGCTATGCTTTATGGCTACCGGATTTGCGACGGTATACGTCAGTCGCCATGTACTGGGGGTCTGAAGATGCTCAAGGTGACCGCATTTTTTGCAGGCTTGATATTTGGCTTTGGTCTGCTTTTGGCTGGCATGGCAAACCCTGCCAAGGTATTGGCTTTTCTTGATGTAAGCGGAACGTGGGATCCATCGCTTGCTCTGGTAATGGCAGGTGCCATCTCGGTGGCGGTCGTCCCCCTGAACTGGGCGCGCAGGAACAGGCAATCCTTGCTGGGTGCCCGTATGCAGCTCCCGGTGAAAACCCAGCTGGACGCCCGCTTGATCGTTGGCAGCCTGGTGTTCGGGATTGGCTGGGGCATTGCGGGAATCTGCCCTGGGCCAGCGGTCGCCACTCTGCTTACAGGACACTGGAAAATCCTCATATTCCTATTAGCCTTACTGGCCGGTATGTACCTGTTTTCCGCTCTCGAGAAACGACGCACGTAACTCTCAGGTTGTTGCGGCCGGGGCTGCGCCCACAGGACTGACAGCCCTCGTAAAGCATCACCGACAGCATGCCAACGCGGAGCATCGGCACGAGAGTCGACTGCTGATCAAAGCCCCAACATCAGCCCACTCAGACGTTTGACCTTGCGGCGCAGGGCTTCTTCGAAGATGCCCTGGCGCGGTTCGATCAGGCTGAACCAGTGCTTGGCGCGGGTGATGCCGGTGTAGATGAGCTCCTTGGTCAGTACCGGGTTGAGCGCTTCGGGCAGGATCAGGGCGGTGTGGGCGAATTCCGAGCCTTGGGATTTGTGTACGGTCATGGCGTACACGGTTTCGACCTCGTTGAGGCGGCTGGGCAGGACGAAGCGTACGCCTTCGCTGCCGTCGTTGCGGGGGAAGGCGACGCGCAATACCTGTTTGCCCTCGCCGTCGCGCTCGGGCAGGCGCAAGGTGATGCCGATGTCGCCGTTCATCAGGCCAAGGCCATAGTCGTTGTGGGTCATCAGCACCGGGCGACCTTCGTACCATTGCTGTTCGCTTTCGATCAGCTTCGCGTTGAACAGCGCGTGAGTGATGCGCTGGTTCAAACCCTCCACACCCCACGGGCCTTTGCGCACGGCACACAGCAGTTGAAAGGCGTCGAAGGCGCTGAGTACCGAGCGCGCCCAGCGGGTCCAGCACGCGTCGTCCAGTGCCGAATCGTCGGCGGGGCGCTCGGCGGCGAGTACGTTCAGGTAATGCCGGTAACCCTGCGGACCTTGCTCGCCCCTGCCAAGACCGTCGAGGACCAGGCGTTCGAACTTGAGGTCCTGTTCGCCCTTGAGGGCCAGGGCGAACAGGTCGTCATGACTGCCCGCCGCAAGCAGCGTGCGGGCCTGTTGGTCCTGTTGCTGGTTGACCAGCCGGGCCAACTGGCCGATGCCGCTGCCTTGGCCGAAGCGACGCGAGTGGCGCAGCATCACCACTTGCTGAGCCAACGGATGCTGCTGCGCATCGCCCTGGCGCAAACCGCCCTTGCCGAGGTCTTCGCCGCTGACGGCTTCCAGCCAGGCCTGGGTGTCGGGGCTGTAGAAACCTTCTTCGGCGTCGCGGCACAAATCCCCGAGTACCGCCCCCGCCTCAACGGAGGCCAGCTGGTCCTTGTCACCCAGCAGAACCATGCGTGCATGCGGCGGCAGTGCGTCGAGCAGATTGGCCATCATTTCCAGGTCGATCATGGAGGCTTCATCAACCACCAGCACATCCAGCGGCAGTAAATTGCCCGCATGGTGGCGGAAGTGCCGGGTACCGGGGCGACTGCCCAGCAAGCGGTGCACGGTGGTCACCTCGCTGGGGATTTTCTGTCGTACGTCGTCACTGACATCCAGGCTCTGCACCTGTTGACTGATGGACTCGGTCAGACGTGCCGCCGCCTTGCCGGTAGGTGCCGCGAGACGAATGCGCAGCGGTTGGCCATTCTGTACCGCCGGGGCCTGCAACAAGGCCAGCAGGCGCACCACCGTGGTGGTTTTGCCGGTGCCGGGGCCGCCGGTGATGATGCTGAAGCCCTTGCGGGTCGCCAGTGCGCAGGCAAGTTTCTGCCAGTCGATGACAGCTTGTGGCGAAGAATTGGCCGGGCCGAACAATGCGTCGAGCTGCTGCGGCAGATCCTCCGGCGGCGTTTCACGCTGTGCCAGGCGCTGACGCAAGGCTGCTGCGATACGCCGTTCGTAAGTCCAGTAGCGACGCAGGTACAGACGCCGCTCGGCCAGCACCAGCGGTTTTTGTCGCGCTTCGGCACTTGAATCGCCCACCTCGGCAACCAGCATGCTGCCGGCCAGCGCATGGCACCAGGCGGCGCCATCCAGTGCTGCCAGCAGTTGTGAGGGCAGCAGCATCGGCGCGCTCTGCTGATCGCCTTCGGGTGGCAGTGACAGGGCGAAGTCCGGTTCTTTGAGGGTCTCGTACAGGTCAAGGCAGACGTGACCGTGGCCGAGCTGATGGCTGGTAAGCGCCGCAGCCACCAGCACCAACGGATCGGCGTGCGGATCGAGGTCACTGAGGAACGCGACGAACGCTTTGTCCAGAGCACGCAACCAGCCGCGCTCGACCCAGCGTTCGAGCAGGATCAGCAGATCGCTGACACGCGTCAGCGGGCTCAACTCAGCGAGGCTGATGTCGTCCAGCGCGGTAGGCAACAGATCATCGAACGAGCGGCTCATGCCAATGCTCCCGGCAGGTCATGCGCTATCGGTTTGCCCTGAAACAGCAGGTCCAGACTCTCGATCAGTTCACGTGGCGGACGGGTGAAATACGCTCCCTGAGAGGCCGAGCGACTGCCGCGCAGAAACAGGTAAAGCGCGCCGCCCATGTGCTGGTCGTAATCGTAGTCGGCCATCCGCGCCTTGAGCTGACGGTGAAGGGCCAGCAGGTAGAGGACGTATTGCAGGTCATAGCGGTTGTCGAGAATGGCGGTTTCCATCGCCAGCTGGGTGTACGCACTGTCGTCGCTGCCCAGCCAGTTGGACTTGTAGTCGGCCACGTAATACCGGCCTTCGTGTTCGAACGTCAGGTCGATAAAGCCCTTGAACATGCCGTTGAGCGAGACCGTCTCGGTCCCAGCACGCGGTGCGTTGTCGTGGGTGAAGCGGCGCACGAGGGCGTCCATCTGCGCGACGTTGACGTTATTGCTGGCGAACCAGAATTCCATCTCCACACGGTACTGATTGGGCTGATCCAGTTCGCCCAGGGCCACCGGTGCGGCGTCCGGCGACAGGCGCAACGGCATGTTCAGCATGTGTTGCAGCCAATCGCTCAGGGTATTGATCCAGCCCGTCCAACCGCGTCGATTGCAGCGCCGGGCGACGGCGTCCTGCAGTTTCTCCGGCGCGTGCGCGGTCATCGCAAACCCTTCGTTGCCAGCCCACTCGAGCAGCCCGTGCAGAAAGGTGCCGGGATTGGGGCCACGCGGAAAACGATGGATATCGCCGCCGCTGGTCAGGATGTCGCGCGGGGCTTCGGGGTCCAGACGCTCGTCGTCGAACAGTTTCTGTGCCTGCGGGCTGTCAGGCGACTCATCGGCACCGGCCGTTACCGTGTCGCCGATACGCAGGGCACTGTAGGACGCGATCCACCAGTTCTCGGCAGCGCGGCGTTTGGGCAACAGCAGCTTGACCAGCGCCGCTTCGTTGCGCGGCGCACTGAAGCGCTCGTCGGTGGGCTCCGGCACAGGTTGCAAGGCAATCGCGTCACACCCCTGGGCCAGATCACGCAGCCAGACGTTCAGCTCCGCCGACTCGGCCAGCACTGCGCCACCGCCCAGGAGGTAACCCAGTGCGGAACGGTGCAGCATGGAGGTGTTGGCATTACCACGCTTGAGGTCGGCGACGCCCAGCCAGCAGGCATGTTCCGATCGGGTGAGGGCGACGTAGAGCAGACGCAGGTCTTCGGCCAGACGTTCATCATCGGCTTGTTGAATCAGCGCCTCGGTAGGCTGCAGGCTGATCTGGGACTTGCCGTCGGCGTCGTGAAACTGCAGCGGCAGGCGACTGCCATCCACCGGTTTCGAGGAGCAAATGAACGGCAGGAACACCAACGGGTACTGCAAGCCCTTGGACTTGTGGATGGTGACCACCTTGACCAGTTGCTCATCGCTTTCCAGACGCAGGATCTGCTCTTCCCCGGCCTGGCCGGAGAGTGCCAGATGGTCGCCCAGATGACGGATCAGCGCCTGCTCGCCATCCAGTTCGGCGGCGGCCTGCTGCAGCAGTTCAGACAGGTGCAGCAGGTTGGTGAGTACTCGTTCGCCATCGTTGCGGGTCATCAAGGTCTGTGGCAGGGCAAAGTCGTGCAACAGACGGCGCAGCATCGGCAGCACGCCCTGGCTGCGCCATATGGCGCGATAGCCACGAAACTGCATGACGCGCCGCTCCCACGCCAGCTCGTCCTGATTCAGACGCTCCAGCTCGGCCAGCGGCAGGTCCAGCGTGATACACGCCAGCGCGGCACGCAGTGTGCGTTCGGAGTCCGGCTCGGCGCAGGCCTTGAGCCAGGACAGCAGGTCGTGGGCTTCCTGAGCGGCGAACACCGAATCCTTGTCGGACAGGTACACGCTGCGCACACCACGCGCGGTCAGTTGCTGACGCACCGCCTGCGCTTCCTTGCCGTCGCGGACCAGAATCGCAATGTCGGCCGGACGCAGCCCGCGCAGAGTGTTGTCGGGCGTAACGAAACCGGCACGGCCCTGCTGACCGGCATTGAGCAGACGCACGATCTCGCTCGCGCAACTGGCTGCCAACTGCTGACGATAAACCACGCCGGACACCGGCTGGTCGCTTGGCAAGTGCCAGACCGTCAGCGCCGTCAGGGGTGCGCCGTCGACATGCAGCGCCTCTTTGCGGCCTTGGGCCAGCGCATCGGAGAACGGCACCTGATTGCCGTGCTCATCACGAAACAGGAACGCACCGCGACCTTGCTCTCGTTGCTCTGCCCGCGTGAAGACGTGGTTGACCGACTCGACCATCGCATGACTGGAGCGGTAGTTGGTGTCCAGCGTATGCCAACGGCCATCGGTCGCCTGGCGGGCACGCAGGTAGGTGTAGATATCGGCGCCGCGAAACGCGTAGATCGCCTGTTTCGGGTCGCCAATCAGGAACAGCCCGGTCTGCTCATCGTTGGCCTCAAGACGATAGATGCTGTCGAAGATCCGGTACTGAACAGGGTCGGTGTCCTGGAATTCGTCGATCAACGCCACCGGAAATTGCTCGCGAATCAGGGTGGCCAGACGCTCGCCGCCCGCGCCATGCAGGGCCGCGTCGAGCCTGAGCAGCATGTCATCAAAGCCCATCTCGGCGCGGCGACGCTTCTCCTCTTCAAAGCGCGCGCTGACCCACTGCGCCGCATGCTGCAACACAGCAGCATCGGGTTTGGGCAAACCGTCGAGCGCCGCCTTCAACTGTGCCATGGCCTCGAAGGCCGGGTGCACAGGTGGCTCGCTCTTCCAGGCTTCGGCAATGCCGTCGGGGGTCAGACGAGTGAAACCGGTGCCCAGATCCAGCGCTTCCTGTGTGTCGTCAGCGGCCCAGGCAGCAAGTTTTTCAAACCAGGGTTTGAAGTAGCGTTCCTGCATCTTGCGGCCGTCGACTGCCTTGCGAGCGACCGCGTCCTGACAGAGCGCATACAACTCGTCGGCCCACACGGCCCACGGCGCCTTCAGCGCGGCAAGCGCTGCCCGGCGCTCGTGCAATGACGCCGCAATCAGTTCGGCCGGTTCCTGGGTGAGTGGACTGCGATCACGGCCGAACAGACCTCGCACACGCGGCAGCAACGCCGCCGGACCGCTGAGGTTTTCCCGCACCCAGAGCAATGCGTCGCCGCTCATGGGGTAACAGAAGCGGCGCCAGTAATCGCGCAGGACTTCGCCGAGCAAATCGCTGTGGTCGGTTTCCAGCGTCTGAGTGAACAGGCTGCCGCTGTCGAATGCGTGTTCGCGCAACATGCGCTGGCACCAACTGTGGATGGTCGAGACCGCGGCCTCGTCCATCCACTGTGCGGCAATGTCCAGACGGCTGGCGCAGGCTGGCCATAGCGACGTTTCGAACTGTTCACGCAGATCGGCAATCAGGCCATCGGGGGCGGCGATCTCGTCACGGAAGAAGCGAGCGGCCTCCGCCAGCCGGGTACGGATTCTGTCACGCAATTCTTTGGTTGCGGCATCGGTAAAGGTCACCACAAGAATCTGCGGAGGCAGCAGTTCGCGACCAAAGCCGGACTGCTCGGTGCCGTGGCCGAGCACCAGACGCAAGTACAGAGCGGAGATGGTGAAGGTCTTGCCGGTGCCAGCGCTGGCCTCGATCAACTGGCTGCCGCGCAGTGGAAAGCGCAGCGCGAGAGGAAGGGATTGCTCGCTCATGCGCCACCCTCCCCGCCGGACAACGACTGCCACGGCGCATCGTAAATCGGTTTGTAAAGCGTCTCGCACCAGCCTGCGAATTCTTCACTGCCCATCAGTGCGTCAAAGTCCGGAAACTGCCGGGCCAGTGCCGTGCTTTCGCGGCGCTCGCCGTCGGTGGTCTGTCCGTCACCTTCGTAGGCTTTGCGAGCAGCCGCTTCGGCTTTGTCGGCAGGCTGGCCCAACCAGGCGAAGGCGGTTTTGACCGCGACAGGCAGAGGTTCCTGCATGCCGTGCAGCCAGGCCGTCAGCAAGTGGTTGAGCGTGGTGACGGCACTCGCCCTGTCCAGCGGCTCCAGCATCAGGGTTTCATCACTGGCGACCAGTGCCGTGCTCAACGGCAGGTCGCAAGCGCACGCCACCAGATGGTTGACCCACGGCCGAATCAACCGGTGCCACTTGCGGGTCTTTTTCGAGCCGATGCTGTTGGGAATGGCGGTAACCAGCAACAGCTCGGCACGGGCGTTACGGTGCAACCCGCCCAGCCAGCCGTCGATGCTGACACCCGCATGGCTGAAGCTGATCGGTAAAGCGCTGCTCAGGGTCTCGGGCCAGAGGGTCAACAGATCGTGGTAGCGCCTGAGTACGTCAGGCAGCGGTTCGATCAGCTCGCTCTGCATCAAGGTGCCGAAACCTGCGAGCGGCAGCAGGCCACTGGCTTGCAGTTTCAGCGCCTGAGTCTGTAGAGCAGCATCCATATTGTCCGGCGAGGACATACCCGCGCCAAGCAGGCTTTCACTCAGGCCATAGCGCTCAAGGGCATCGAGCACGAACGGCTCTTCATCGGCGAGCGGCGCTTCAACGACTTCGAAATAGATCTTCAGGCGCTGGCTGAAAAAGTGTTTTACCGGGTTTCTCAGGAAATCCTGTAGCTGCGCAATGGACAGCGGTTCTTCCTGTTCGTGAGGCGGCAGCGCTTGAGGCACGGGCACCTGAAGGTCGGTTTCATGCAGCAGACGCCACTCGCGGGCGAAGCTGAAGTACCCCGTTCCGGCGTGGAAGTAATTGGCGCTGAAGGGTTGCAAGGGGTGATTCACAGTCAGGGCCTTCAGCAAGCGCTCATCGTCCTCTTTAACGTCCGGGTCGGTCTCGCCGGCCAGCTTCCAGCCGCTGGCGAGATGATCGCGAAGCTGACCGATGAGCACCGAAGCTGGACGCTCACTGTTGTCACGAATGCTGTGGCCAACCCAACTGACATACAACTGGTCCCTGGCCGAGAGCAAGGCTTCCAGCAACAGGTAACGATCGTCTTCACGCCGGGAACGGTCGCCGGGGCGGTAATCGCTGCCCATCAAATCGAAATCCAGAGGCGGTTGCGCGCGCGGATAATCGCCGTCGTTCATGCCCAACAGGCAAACCACTTTGAACGGGATGGCGCGCATGGGCATCAGCGTGCAGAAGTTGACCGAGCCCGCCAGAAAACGCTGGGACAGCCGCCCTTGATCGAGCCCGGCCAGCCAGGCCTCACGCACCACGGTCAGCGGCAGCTCTTCAGTCAGCCTTACCGTTGCACAGGTTTCCAGCCAGTTCTCGCGCAGTGTTTCCAGTTGGGCAAGCAAGTAGTCGTCATGCTCGCTGTCGGCGAGGAAGAACAACTGCAGCAGCGATTGCAGGCGGGCACCCCATGCCTCCGGAGTGGTGGGTGTCGACAACTCTGTGTGGGCGACCTGAAGAGCGTCAATCAACGCGACCAGCGGACCGATCAACGCCGCATCAAGCCCGCCGATCTCATCGTAAGGTTCGATGCCGTCGTAAGCCGCACCGGCACCCACGGCGTACCCCAGCAACATGCGACGCAGGCCGAAATGCCAGCTGTTCTGCTCAAGGGCATCCGGCAGCCCGAGGCCGGCCCGCTGCTGAGCATTAAGCCCCCAACGAATGCCTGCGCCTTCGATCCAGCGATGCAGTGTTGGCAGGTCGCGCTCTTGAATCCTGAAGCGTGCTCGCAAGGCTGGAACGTCCAGCAGGTCAAGAATCTCACTGACCGGGAAACGGCTGTCCGGGAGTTTGAGCAAGTGCTCGACGGCAATCAGCAACGGCTCGCGGCCGCGCTGGCCCTGATCAGCCAGCGTAAAGGGGATGAAGCGACGATCTTCGCGTTCGATCTGCCCGAATACCGCGCGTATGTGTGGGGCATAGCTGTCGATATCCGGGACCATGACAATCACGTCACGCGGACGCAGGCCAGGGTCTTTGCTGAATCTCGCCAGTAGCTGGTCATGCAGCACTTCCACTTCGCGCTGCGCACTGTGAGCCACATGGAAGCGGATCGAGCGGTCCTCAAGAGGATCGACGGCCGGCCAGAGCTCACGGGTTTCATCCAGCGGACGCAGCTCGAGAATATCGTCCTGCAACTGGTTCAGCAGTGTGGTGGGCTGCGCTTCACTGAACAGATCAATGCGCTCGTCCTTGAACGAGGAACGGTAGCTGCGTGGATCGTCATGGCTGTCCAGCAGGTTGATGTAATCACGTCCCTGCTTGCCCCAGGCCGCTAGCAACGGGTGAGCATGCTGATGCAGCGCCTGCGGGTCGAGGACCATCGGCATTCCGCTCTTGCGCGCCTGACGTTTGTACTGGTGACGCAGCAGGTCCTTGTCGGCGACGATATCGGTCCAGTGGTGGCGACACGGGTTGTGGACACAGAGCAGAACCTGACTGAATCTGGCCAGCCCTGCCAACGCCTCGAGCGCTTGTGCAGGCAGTGACGAAATGCCGAAAACGATGACCCGTGCCGGCAAGCCCGGCGGCGCTTCGGTCATGTTGCCGATGCGCTCGATGAAACGCTGATGCACGCCCGCGCGGCTCTGCGACATCCCTTCAGCCCCGACGTCGTCCAGCAACGCACGCCACAGTTCGGCCTGCCAGCAATTGGCAGCTGACAATGGTCTGGACTGACCTCGTACGTCGCGCAATTGATGACGGCCAGCGGCCCAGTCTTCCAGCCAGTCCGCACGGTAAACCTGGTATTGGTCGAACAGATCGGACAGGCGCTCGGACAGTTGATAACGCTTGCGCAGATCAGTGTCGTCGGTCAGGAAGCGCTGCAGGGGTTCGAAGTGCGGCTGATGGATCAGCGACGGCAGCAAGCGCATCAAGCGCCAGGTCAAAGGGGTCTTGTCGAGCAAGGACGTCTGGGGGATCTCATCTGCACCCAGCACCATGCGATACAGGGTCCACATGAAACTGCCGGGCAACTGAACGTCTATGGCGGCGGCGATACCACAGCCACCGTTGTCTTCATCCTGGGCATCTTCGGCCAAGGCCAGCTTCAACCATTGCGCAATGCCGTTGCTCTGCACCAGAGCAATCTCGTTTTCCAGGGGCGCCAATGGATATCGCCGCATCCAGGACACAACCAGACTGCGCAGTTCATCCGGGCGGTTGCCTTGAACCACCATGAAGCCTGCACTCAGAGAGGTTGTAACGGACATGCTTGCTTCCTTGACGGGTGCGTGGAACCTGATGCCGAACCATAAGGGCAAGCGCGCCGGATTGCCATAAGCACGTGGGGCTGGATGACTGCCGGAGAGGTAGAGTTATGAGCTCAGGAGGATGCAGAGGTTTCTGCAACCCCAGACAAACAAAAACCCTCAACGCGTAAGCGATGAGGGTTTCTGGAATTCAATCTTGACGATGACCTACTCTCACATGGGGAAACCCCACACTACCATCGGCGATACATCGTTTCACTACTGAGTTC
>Ga0308164_10001035_pt1 | contig 35657 bp, 30 predicted proteins | sample PhyTR2_FD_201031 | JGI IMG/M metagenome (GOLD analysis project Ga0308164, IMG submission 201031) | Phyllosphere microbial communities from UC Gill Tract Community Farm, Albany, California, United States - DLSLT.R2 | ecosystem: Host-associated > Plants > Phyllosphere > Unclassified | place: USA... | reverse complement strand
ACAACATCGTCTCCGACCTGCATTACGCCAACCAGATGGTCGACTTCAATGGCCAGAAAATGACCGTGCAGCAGTTCATGAGCAACGTCATGGGCAAGGTCGGCGTGCTGGGTAACCAGTAAGCCGCCTGCGACACGGTCTGCCGTCAGGACGGGCGATGTGCCGTCCTGACACCAGGCGTCGCTACTGAGTCAGCCCGCGCAGGGTATCCGCCAGTTGCCGGGTACGCTGCGAGGTGCCCGCCGTCATATCGCTGGAGCCTTCCAGTTCCGACAGCAGCCCCGTCAGCGTTCCAACCTCAAGGGACTGCTCCTCGATGTGCTGCGCCACCTTGCGAATTTCCTCGGCCAGACGCTCGATATCGGTGCCGATGTCGTTGGCGTTCTGCGACGTCTTCTGCGCAAGCTGGCGCACCTCATCGGCCACCACTGCAAAGCCACGTCCCATTTCGCCCGCCCGCGCAGCCTCGATGGCAGCGTTCAGCGCCAGCAGGTTGGTCTGCCCGGCGATCTGCTGGATCATCTGCACCACCGACTGAATGCGCAGGCTGGACTTGGCCAGCTCCCGCGAGCCGAGCACCACCTCGTCAGCCTGACTGACCAGGCTTTTGACGGTGTTGCCCGCTTTGTCGATAACCGTTTCCTGCTGGGTGATGGTCTGCGACAGCTCATCCATCGAAACATGCAGCTCGCCAGAGTAATGGCGCAATTGAGCGGCGATTTCTTCCTGATCCTGATGGGCCTTGACCAGCACATCGCCCAGGTCGCTCAGGCCACCGAACACCGGACGGATCTGCTCGTCCAGACCGCTCGGGTCAATGGTTTGTACGAAGTTACGCTGCTTGAACTGATCGATCTGCTTGACCACCACATGGCTCAGACCGGCCAGCTTCTTGATCTGCCGACGCAGAAAGAACGCCTTGAACTCGCCGTAATAGGCGATGAAGTTATCGATGTAGTCGTCGCGGAACGGCTGCCCTTCGGGCACCTTGAAGAAGAACACGGCGGTGAGCGTCTGGTTGAGGTTCAACCCGAGAATCTCGCCAAAGGTCGAGAAGCCCACCACCGGCGTCGCACCGAACACATCGTTCATCCGGCCCAGTTCACTGCCGTTGTTCAGGCGCCGCAGGATGCAGTCGCTCAACAGGCCGAGCAGCGGCTTTCCGGACTTGCCCTGCAGAAAACGCGCGAAGTCCTTGCGCGTGGTGTCGATCATGGACGTTCGTTTGACCATCACCAGCTCTTCGCCGGGTGCCACGTCGCAGAACAGGTGAACCCGCTCGCTTTCATAATCGATGCGCGCAATCGAGCGCACGAACAGCTCTTCGCCTACCCGGATGGCAAACGAGTACTGCGCCAGCTTGCCTTCCAGCTCATGCCGCTCGCACTTCAGCGCGTCACACAGCGCCGCAACCATCGTAGTGATCTCGCCTCTGGGGTTGACCACCTGGCTGATGTAACGATCTTCCAGGGAGGCCGTCAGCACACTCAGGCTCAATGGCGTCGGCGCGAAGTTCTGGCTCTTGAAGACGCCGAAGCGCACGTTTTTCGCGCTCTTGAGAAACACCACCTGAGCATGGTTTTCGTAGCTGCGTTTGCCGTCGTGAATCAAGGTCTTCTTGAAGTCGCCTTTGCCCCCCGCAGAACCGCCCACGAACAGGCACGGAAAGCGCCCGGACTCATACAGCGCTTCCATGAAAAACGACTCCGACGCCGACAGCCCGTCGAACGTGACGTAGGCCAGCGTGTCGCGGTGGTCGATGGGGGTGTTGATCTGCGTGCGCTTGATCGAGTCGGTCAGGCGCGCAATGCGCTCACGCATCGGCAGCCGCTTGCCCGCACCGCGAATGTCTTCGCTGTGCAGCGGAATGTGCACCACCTCCGCACTCTTGATGACGCTTGAGTCAAACAGCGCGAGGACGATCCGGTCCCACTGGTTATCCGCCGCGCAGTACAGCGAATCATTGCCCGAGCACAGTTCGCCTGACGTTGTGCACAGGCTGATCTTCGCGTTGGGAAAGCGCGTAGCGACAGACTTGGCCACCTGATCGAAGTCGACGTGCGGCGAAACGAAACCGGTCAGATAGACCGGATCGAAGCTCAGCGCAGACAGCTTGGCGTTCAATTCCCGGGCGGACGTAATGACACTGATGGCGCCTTCGGTCCGCGATGTGCCGGCCCGAAAACGAGATAAAAGGCTCATGGTTAAACCCGTAAAGATAAAAAGCAGAGGCCACGCGGAATATGGACCGATCCTTATTGATCGGCTGCCAACAGGTTCGGGTGAGCTTGAAGGGCGATGAATTTTGCCTATGCGTGCCGCTCAGGACAGGTGCAGCATCAACGCTCTGATGAGGGCGAGCGTCTGGCGATGCACCGAATCATAATGATCATTGTGGCAATAGGGCCGTACCGACAGGGTGATGGAGTCGGCCGTGGTGGAGGACAGGTGCACATCGACAGCGGGGCTGCTCAGTACATTGGGCAGGCGGGCGATCTGATCCTTGAGGCGCGGGATGATCTTCTGCTCGTCGGCGGTGCCTGGCAATGTCGCGGTCAGTTCGACGCTGCGAAAAGCATTGCTGGAAAAATTGACGATCGTGTCAGAGAAGATCTTGTTGTTGCCCACCAGATTCAGCACGTTTTCCGGCGTGTTGATCGACGTGACGAACAAGCCGATTTCGACCACGGTCCCGGTCACGCCCGCCGCCGAAATCAGATCGCCGACCTTGAAGGGCCGCAGCACGATGATGAAACCACCCGCGGCCAGATTGGCCAGCAAACCCGACCAGGCCATGCCGATCGCCAGCGCCACGGCCGCCAGCAGCGCCGCAAAGCTGGTGGTCTCGATGCCGCAATAGCTCAGAATGGCGATCACCAGAATGATATTCAGCGTCACCGTGATGAACGAGCCGACATAGCGCAGGACCGTCGGATCAAACCGCTGCCGCGTCAGCGAACGCTGTGCCATCCTGACCAGCACGCCGATCAGCCAGCGACCCACTATCCACAACAAGGCTGCGATCACCAGCCTCAGAACAACAGTCGTCCCGTACTGCAGAACGACATTGAACAACGAGTTGATTCCGTCAGTGCCGATATTGATGACATTCAGCGCATCCATCACCGCTACTCCAGACCGCAAGGCTCGCCCGGCAGATGGCCTACGGAGCGGAGCCGTACATTGAAGGGCAAAGCAGGGCGGTGGCTACTGGTAGTTTTGACTGGAGGCAAAGGGCCTGCAACTGGTGTTGGGGGCTCAGCAGGTGTTGTGGGCTTTTAGCCTACTCGTGTCTATTTTTTGTTTTTTGAGATGTAGTCAACTATGTTTTGTACCGTTTTGAATTTTTCAATTTCCTCATCCGGGATATCGATGTTGAATTCTTCTTGTAGAGCCATGCTGAGCTCGACAAGTTCTAAACTGCTACCCTTGAAATCCTTGGTTATGTCAGATGTCGGTTTTACCTCTACTGCCGCTGCTTCCAAATGCTCGGCCACCAATTCTTTTACACGTGTCATTACCTCTTCCATGATCATCATCTCCTCGCTTGCGATTTTTACTGACTACTGAAATCCTAAAATTAGGCCTCAACAGAAAAGCTGTCTACTGACATTAATAACAGCTGTTCAACAGTGGGAGGTCTGAGCCGTTTGGCCATGCTCGTATTAAGCTCGTCGATAAATCGCTAAACTCGCCACCTCACAAGGACGACTCAAGGACCTGGTATGCCGCTCCCTTCTGACACCCTGCGCCGTACGCTGGTGATCTGGCTGTATGCCGTCGCAGTTGCGCATGTGCTGGGCAGTCTGGTGTTCACTTGGGCAGGCTTTTCCGGCTTGCTCGACGGCTACCTGACTACGCTTGAGCAGGCCTTCTGGACCGATGCGGTTCCCGCCGCTGCTCGCACGCAACAGGTCTGGTGGATGGCGCTGTTTGGCGCAACCTTGCAAACGTATTCCGTGTACATGCTGGCGCTGGTGCACCTGGGCAACCGCCTGAAAAGCACCATGCCCTGGGGCTGGCTGATTGCGGGCCTGCTGCTGTGGGCGCCTCAGGACATCCTGATTTCCGTGCGTGGGGGCGTCTGGTCTCATGTGTGGCTCGATCTGGCAGCGCTGCTGGCCTTGTTGCCGCCGCTGATCTGGCTGTATCGCCATGATCGCCGCACTTCGGTTGTTCACGCGTCGAAGGACCCTCGTCATGTCTGACTTGCCGCTGCTGTATCTGCTGGCGGGCAACGGCAGCAGTGCCGAATGGTGGGACGACGTGCTGCCGCATTTTCAGCAGCATCGAGCCGTGCCGCTGGAACTGCCAGGCTTCGGCAATAATCCTCAGCCACCCTGCGAAGACCTCGCCGCCTATGCCGATGCGCTGTTGGCGGCGACCGTGAAGGGCAGCGCCATCGTCGCTGTGGGTGTCAATGCCTTGCTGGTCATGCATGCCTTGCAGCGCCAGCCCGGACACTTCTGCAGAAGCGTGCTGCTGGCCCCGGTGGGAGCTTTTCTGTGGCAGCGGCGCTTGCCTGCGCTGATGTCGCCGCTGCCCATTCGCAAGACCATTCACTGGCTGCTGGCCAACAAGCCCACGCTGTTTGCGCACAAGTTTTCCAGGCAGACCTGGCCAGCCGAGCACTACCAGCGCATGGGCTCCGGTTACGCCCGCTGCCGTGCTTTCGTGCCTTATTGGGATCTGCTGCGTGCCGACACCGCGCTGCCGCTGCTGGAGTGGGTGCAAGATCCGATAGAGCTGGTCTGGGGCGATCAGGACGAGGTCCTGGGTATCGAGCAGGCGGCAGCGTGGTCGGCCATTCTGGCGCGTGCCGACCTGAGCATCAGCCTGAAACCGGGCTGGGGTCACTACCCGTGGATCGACGCGCCGGCCGAGTTTGCGCAGTGGCTGGAGTCGGGCGAGCGCGGCTTCGTTGCGCACACCAAAGGCGGCCGTCTGCGTCTGGCGGCCATCGCCGGGCAATCGGTGCCCGATGCACTGTCTCTGGTGCAGGGCGATGACTCGGCCTTGCCTGGGTTTCTGGCCCGTCAGCCTGATGCTATCTGGGCCGTGCGCTCATCCAGTTTCGGTGAGGATCAGGCCGATGCGGCCAATGCTGGTCTGAGTACCACTTTTCTTCGCGAGCCCAGCCACAACGTACCCGTGCGCGTTGCAGAGCTGCACAACGCTGGCGTCGAAGAGGTGGTGGTACAGCGCTTCATCACGCCGGTGCTTTCCGGGATCGCTTTCGTGCGTCACCTGTCGGTCGAGCTGGAGTGGGTGCAAGGGCATCTGGAGTCGCTGGCCGACGGCCAGGCAAGTCCTGAGCGAGCAATCATTTCCCGCCTCGGCGCGGCCTGGAGCAGCGGCGACTTCAAGCCATCCCACGGTTTGACTGAGGAGGTGCTCTGGAACTTCCTGCAGGGCGTTCTGCGCGTATTTCACTATGTGCCGGGCGACGTCGAGTGGGCCTGGGATGGCCGCCAGCTGTGGCTGCTGCAGTACCGCCCGATCAGTGACTACGGCTGGCGCCGCCACCTGACCGCCGCCAATATTGCGGAGATCCTGCCGCCCCAGCCCAGCAGGCTGGTCGAGTACGCACAGCGGCGTGCTGCAGGCAGCATCCCGGCGATCATGGCGCGTTGGGATTCACGCGTGTTGCAGGACAACGAGCCATTTACCGCACTGTTTGGCGCAGCTTCCTACATCAACAACGACCTGTTTCTCGCACGTTTGGCTGACTGGGGCATCGCCTCCAGCAGCTACGCCGATGAGGTCGGCGGCGCAGCACCGTATCTACCGTGGCGACCACTGCGTCTGCTGCGCTCATTGCCGGTGTTTCTGCGGATGCAACGTGTCGCGCGTGGCCACTTGTTGACCCTGGAAAAGCAACTGCACCGTTTCGACCGAGAGCTGCATGCCCTGACGGCCCAAGGTGCTGACGGTCAGCAATTGGCTGACTGGTTCACCCGTTTCTACGTATTCGTCGTGCAAGGCAACCTGTGCATCGCCACCTCGCTGGCCAGCAGCGGCGGAGACCTGCTGGGACGTCCACCGACCGCTTACGACGACCTGGAGCACTGCCCGCACCGGCTGCCTTGGGAAACCGACCCCGCGACCCCACGCCCGGCAGCCACTGACCTGCCTTTACAAGCTTTCCCGACCTGGCCGGGTTTCATTCGCATCGCCCACCGCGCAGGCCTGCCGGGCATGCGCGGCTACTACCTGCAAGTACGCGAGTGGTATCGCGACAACCTGATGCGCCTGTTCTTCCGCCTGCATCACGCCATGCCCAGCGCCGACCGGGAACACTGGTTTGCGCCGCATCCAGACATTCGCAGCCGTGCCGGCAGCTTCTGGCAGGACGGCCGCGAAGGCACCGAGCAGGCCACCGGTTTCATGATCTATCCTGGCCAGGTGCAAGGCATTCTGGGCGAGGACATCCTTCTGGAAGACACCCTCGACCCCGGACGCCACGCGCACTACCAGAACGCCCGCGCGGTGATCGCGCGCATGGGCGGACGTCTCTCGCACGGCTCGACCTTGCTGCGTGAACTGCGCAAACCCTCGGCCGTGCTGCCGCAGGTTGATCTGGCGTGGGTGGGGCGTGAAGTGCTGTATGTGGATGGGGGGTTGAGGTTGGTGGAAGGGCAGGCACGCAGTCGGGTTCTCGCCGACACGGTATAGCCAAACGCTTACACGCGGTGGAGGGATTTGGCCATTTCCGAACTGGTCCTTCCTGCGTATTATTGGATCCATCAAGTGGTGAACAGGAGTTCACCAGGATCAAGGATGATCGACCATCGCCTCGGAGGCGGCCGACAGGAAGTCGGGATGGTCTTGGAAAAACCCGCTTCGGCGGGTTTTTTGTTGGGCGCGATAAAGTCCTCGTCGATCTCGGATCATGTGCGCGGTGCCTTCCGCTTGCGCAGGCTCTGACGAGTTTCTCGAGGTCTTTACGGCGATGCATCTCCCGACAGATCTCCTTGCGCTCGCACCGAATGAGCGCCCACTGCACACGCAATTCGCGACCGTGCCGGCTGTTGAGCGATAAAAGGCCCAGCGATGGGAAAAGCAGACAAACAATATCAGTGCGGTCATGCCAGAAGTCACAACGCTTCTGGCTCTGAGTTAGTCAGGTGATGTTCGTCACCTGCGTGTCCTGCCCCATACTGCGCAAGAACTTTCGCTGCTGCCTGAGCAACTCACGGTAGTCGATGCAGCGATAGTGCAGACCGTGGCGGGGGGCCAGATCGGCAATGATGTTCGCCAGTGCCGGGTAGTGTCGATGACTCCAGCCAGGGAACAGGTGATGAGTCAGATGAAAGTTCAGCCCGCCCACGGCATGGTGCAGCCAGCGTGGAGAGGTTTGCCAGTCGCAGGTTGTCGCGAAGTTATGTCGATACCAGCCGTGTGGCATCAACGGGCTGTCTGATGGCTGATAGAACTCCGCTTCTGCCCAGTGCGTGCCGAGCAGCAGAAATACCACCCAGAGAGAGGCAAGCATCTGGCTCAAAAAGTACGCGATCAGCACCGTCGTCCAGCTGCCCTCGAATATCACCAGCGGCACTATCAGTACCAGCAGCAGATGGCATGCCTTGCTGGCCAGAAATACCGCCCAGCCTTTGTTTCCCGGAAGGATGCTTTTGGCTTTGAGCGGCGTCTTCCCAAGGCGGTCCGACCAGTCGAATATCCATGAGATATAGGGCAGCGACAACGCCGCGACCATGGGCCAGTAAAGATGTTGATAACGCATGTGCTTCCGCCAGCCCTGGAAGGGCGTCTGTCGCAGGACGCCATTTTCCTCGGTGTCCAGATCGTAATGTTCAACGTTGGCATAGGCATGATGAAACTGCACATGCCTGACTCGCCAGTAATCCGGATCAATCCCGAGCGGCAAGGTCATCAACCTGCCCACCAGCCGGTTTGCCCAGGCCGCCCGGAAAAAAGCATTGTGGGTGGCGTCGTGAAACACCATCACGTTGAGTAGCATGCCTGTCAGGACAAACAGGAAATAGCAGCCCACGAATGCCCACGCATTGTGTTGCATAAGGCTCGAGGCATAAAAACCGCCGCACAGCAGGGTAAGGAGCATTGCCGTCACCTTTTGCCGAATGCTTGCGTAGCGATGGTCGTCTGCCAGGTAGGCGTGCGCCGCCTGCTTGAGGGCGTGATGAAATGCCTGTTCGCCATCGGCAGGAAATGACAGGGGGGCAAGTGACTCAGCCATGATGTTTTTTCACCGGATTTGCGGCTGAAAGGTTGTAGCCGCGAGAAGACACGGCCACCCATGCGCCGTGCAGGGCGAGGGCGACCATCGGCAATTGCCAGTAAACCTGCGACCAGCCGTAATAACCCAGAAAAAGCAACGCCAGCCCCAGGCTGACTATTAGCCAGACGGGAATACTCCAGGTCCTCGCTTCGGTCATTCCTCCCAGCGCCACCGAGCCCACCACAAGAAAGACGAACAGGACGACCTGCGGCCAGGTGATGTCGCTGTAGCCATAGCCGTATTGATAGATATAGCCCACCACCAGCGCGAAGAGCAGCAACGCGCCGCTGAAAATGCTCAAACCCGAAACGCGCGAGCGGGTCGGTTCGTTCGATTTTATCGACAGTCGCAGGTAATGCAGAAAAGGTACGTTGCTGGCCCAGAACGGATTTGCGGAAGAGCGAGGCCCTCCGATTCCAAACGTGTAAGGCACATCGGGCAGCCTGGAAAATGTGCCGAACAGCTTGTCCCAGAAAATGAAAGTACCGCCGAAGTTCTTGTCTGAGTAGGCGCGGTCTTTGACGTGATGCACGCGATGATGGGTCGGAGTAACGAAAATCTTCTCAAGCACGCCCAGCCTGGGTGTCAGCGCATTATGGTTAAAGAACTGCATCGAGTAATGCAGGATCGACACTGTGACAAACACATGCAGGGGTACCCCCAGCACGGCCAGAAGAATGAAGAACGGAATCGAGGTGAGTGACGAGTACCACGAGTTACGCACGCCCAGGGACAGGTTGAAGTGCTCGCCCTGATGATGCACCACATGCACGGCCCAGAGTACGCCAACGTGGTGATGCAGGCGGTGCAGCCAGTAGAAACAGAAATCCCAGGCCAGCAATGCGAACGCCCAGATCAATAGAGGCGGCCATGTATCCAGCAGGCCAAGGCTCAAGTACGCGGCGACAAGTCCGTAACAGATGACTTCCAGGCCACGGAACAGCCATAGCATAAGGTGGCCGGAATTCAGATTGAACACCACGTCATGCCAGTCAACCGGCTTGCGCTGCATCCACTGCAGAATGACGGCCTCGCCTGTTACGGCCAGCAGCATGATGATGATCGGAATGGCCAGATCGCTCATTGCATATTCCCTTTAAGTGCGACTGGCCTGCTTCGGCCGAGCGCATCGACCAGCATGCCCGCCACCAGTGCGAGCACGGCGCCACTGACCACGTCGATGAACAGATGACGGCGCAATTGCAGGATCGAATAGGCAATGGCGGCCACCCATACAATAAACACTGCAGTACGTACGCTACGCCTTGCTGCACTGATCCCCCAGACTGCCAGCACCATCAGGGCCATGTGCAGGGATGGCAGGCAATTCTGGGTCGAGTCCACATAGGTCAGTGCTGCCAGCAGTGTAGAGCTTAACGTTGTGCCCTCATCGACCGGGTAAACCATCGTTGTCGGCCACAGCAGATAGACCGTTCCGGCACCCAGTGCGGTAAGACGCATGGCGCGAGACAGCCAGCGCACCCGATCGAGTGGGGTCATCAGATAGCCCAGTGGAACAACCACGAAGAACGACAGGTACAGCCAGATGGCGTGCGGCGTGAATGCGATCATTCGGTCGAGCGGCGAGGGTGTCATGACCTGGCCGGTGCTCTGCAAATGGTCGGTCAGCGTATAGATCAGACCGACCGAACCCCAGCCAAGCAGCATGTGCCACAACCGAAACATCATTGGGGTGTTCATGCTTTTGCCTGCCGGACAATACGGCGTCGTTTTCGATCAAAGTTCGGCATCACGTTCTGCACCGTCAGTTGCCATTCAAGTTTGTCAGTGGCAATACCCTGTTGTGTGAACAGGGCGACAAGTTGTCTGCGGCTGTGCTCCAGTTCGGTTTGCGTACAGTCTGCAATCAGCTGCAGCCGGGTTTTCGAAAGCTGAATCAAGCGGTAGTCACTGGTCAGTGGCAGTGCATTGGCAATTGCCCGACTGCACAGGTCGGCAAAGATAATCTGCATCTCACCGTGCTGGTCGGGCAGCGAAAGCTGATCGTCGCGGCGACCTTCGATTCGGGAAATTGCCATCGAATGCTGACCACACGGGCAGGGCTCCGATTGCCTGACCAGTACATCATCCAGTCGGTAGCGTACGATAGGCTGGGTGCTGCGAGTGAAGTCGGTGATCAACGGCGTGAAGCGCTGCTCATCAAGCCACTGGGGCTCGATATGCACGAACTCTTCGTTCAAATGCAGCGTGCCATGAGAGCACGTGGCGGCCAGAAAACCTTCAGTTGCCTGATAGACCTCGCCGACCTCGCGGAACACCGTGTTCAGCAACTGGCGATCCTGCGCATCCAGGACTTCGGCGACGGAGATCACTTTCTTTACTTCGAGTTGGATCTGCCCGCCCAGAACGGCCAGGGCCAAGGCGCGCAGCACCTGTGCTGGCGCAACGATAATGGTCGGCGCCTGTGCTTGTAAGCGAGGCAACTGCTCAGCGAACGGCGCGAAGAGGTCATAGAAGGCCAGGCTCAGCCAGCGATTGTCGACGCTGTGGTACAGGTTATTGTCCGCACGTAAAAACAGCGCGACTCGCTCACCCGCGAAAATACCGTCTGGCAGCATCTTGGCAAGCATCCCGCCCGCCCAGATCTGCTGTTCCTGCGGGCTCACGACGAAAACGCCGCGCTGCCCTGACGTGCCCGAGGACAGCCCGACGCTGAAGCGGCCGATGCGTGGCGTGAAGTCGCGCTCGGCTTCGCCGCGCCTTGCGCAGGCCAGCAACTGATCACGTTGCAGACCTGCGGTGTTCATCTGGTCGAACTGAGTCATCATCAGCGCTTTGTCCATCAGCGGCCATTCGTTGAATGGCAGAGCGCTGTAAGCCCGAAAATAAGGACTTTTGGCCAGCACCCTGTAGGCAAAGCGTTTCAGTTGCCTGTTCTGAAAATGCTCCAGTGCCTGGCGACTGGAAAAGCGCAGGCGACGCGCTCGCCAGTAGTGCCAGAGCGTCATCACCGGGATCATAAATCGCCCTCGTGGCACAAACGAATATCCACATGGCCTGCCGTCCACAAAAGGTTCAGACGGTTCAGCGTCTGGTAGTAGGCCTTGCTGTCGTCCATCAGCACGTTGGCAAGCACAGAAGGCCCGCGCAATTCTTGATAGCTTAGCGGCGACCACGCTGAATCACTGGCCAGCAGTGTCCAGCCCTCGTCAGTGAGAATAAATGCCCCCAGGTGTCCGGCGGCATGACCTGGTAGCGGCACCAGAACAATCTGCCCCTCACTGCCCGGTAGCTCGTAGCCATGTGTAAACGGGGCCAACTGCTCAGACAGGCTCACCTGCTCAAAGCCCTCGACGAACTGCAACGCTGCTTCGAAACCTTCCGGAATCAGTCCCGGTACGAAGGCGCGCTTGAGCGCGGCGATGCCACGTAATGAGCGGGTTTTCTGCCAGCCTTCGCCCGAGCAGATAAAGTCGAGATGACTGAAGTCCCGCAGGCCGGCGATGTGATCGGCATGAAAGTGGGAAATAATCAGCGCCTGAATGTCGTTGGCCGCGTAACCCGCATTACGCAGCTGATCCAGCAGCGTTTCACCCGCATCCAGGTATACCGGGGTAACCTGGCTGTAGATGCGGAACACCCCTGAACGGGTATGCTCCTGAAAATGGTTGGCGTAGCCGGTATCCCATAACCAGCGGCGATCGCCAACCTCCAGCAGATACGCTCTGGACGGAAATTTGCAGACCCGCAGGCCCGCGCCTTGCAGCGCCATACAACCGATATGCGTGCAGTAACCCACTTCAAAGGTGGTAATGCTAGCCATGGGCCTTCACCGCATGAGACTTAAGCCACTCTCCTGTGAGCTGAACGCCTTCTTCCATCGAGTATCGCGGCCGGTAGCCCAGCTCTTCAATGGATCGCGTCTGGCTCAGGGTCATATCGAAGTTCACCGCCGCCACACTGTATCGAGTCAGCACGGGTTCTTTGCGCGTTATACAGGCCAGAAGCTCGAGTACCGTCGCCAGCGAGTGCAGCAATCTGTAAGGCACGCGCTGCACACGATAACGAATGCCAAGTTGCTCGTGCAGTAACAACTGCAAGGTATCCACCAGTCGCATGGGCTGATGATTGGTGACGTTGTAGGCGGCGCCTGAAGACAAAGAATCGTTATGGCTCGCTAGGTCCATGGCGTGCACAACGTTCAGTACAAACGTCAGGTCCTGTACTGCCTCACCACCACCGGGCAAACGCAGCATGCCGCGGTCGCGTTCTATCTGGCCCAGAATCCGGGGCAGAATCACCCGGTCATGGGGGCCGAACAAGCCTCGGGGCCGCAGGATAATAAACGTGGTCTGTGGATAAAGCGGCACCATCGCCTGTATGGATTGTTCTGCCTGGTACTTGCTGCTGGCGTAGTGATTGGCGAATCGTCGGGCACGGTATTGCTCGTCAATACGCTCATGGTCTTGAAAGTCGAAATAGATCGCAGGCGTGGATATGTGCACGAAGCGCGAAACGCCGCAGCGGCCCGCTGCCTCGGCCAGCTTTTCTGTGACGACTACATTGGCCTCATGAAACTCGGCCTCGCTACCCCAGGGAGAAGACTTTGCCGCGCAGTGCCAGACCACGTCACTGCCGAGCATCAATTGCTCGCATTGCTGTGCTGTAGCCCGGGTCAGATCCAGGGCGGTGAACGCCGCTCCTTGTTCTCGCAGCAGATTCCCCACTGCCGAGTCACGTCCGGTGGCATGTACCCTATGGCCTGCGTTCAATAGCCACTCTGCCGCATTGCGTCCGAGGCCACTGGTGGCGCCGGTCAGCAGAACCTTCATGGCAGCAGCACCATGCCCGCCAATGTCAAACCGGCAGCGGTACCGATCAGCATCACGGGTTTGCCGGGTGTAAAGCGGCCGGTGGTAAAAGCAGTATGCAGCGCCGTCGGAATCGATGCCGAGACCTGGTTACCGTGATAGCGATAAATATCCACCAGTACCTCAGGCCGTACTCCAAGCCTTTTTCGCATGTGCTCAAGCGAAAGATGGCTGGCCTGATGGGGGACCACGGTGGCGATCTCGGCAAGCTTCAATCCGCTCCTTTCCAACAGGCGTGCGAGGTAGCCCTCGATCAACGCGGCAGCCTGACGAAACAGCTGCTTGCCCTTCATATGGAACAGAAAGTCACTGTCAGTCATGCCTGTACGCGGATTGCGGCGTGTACCGCCTGCTTGAATCTCACACAGGTCGCTGCCCTGTGGATAAGTCTCGGACAGGCTGCTCAGAATACCGCTGCTGCCGTCACCGCGTTCGACAATGGCGCAGGCTGCTCCGTCGCCGAGGATCAGCGAGCTTTCTTCGTCATCCCAGTCGATACCGCGTGAAACGAGATCTGCCGACACGACCGCAATGCGTTTGTAGATCCCCGCATTGAGCAAGCCGGCAGCGACCTGTAGCGCTGTAATGAAGCCGACGCAACTGCTGTTGATATCAAAGCCGGGAGTACCCGACGGCAGGTGTGCCGCTTTGAGAATCAATGCTGCCGTGCAGGGTAAGGCCTGCATGGGTACTGCCGAGGCCGAGATCAACAGATCGATCGAACTCGCCGGGATCTGCTCTCTTCTCAAGGCATCCTGAAGTGCTTGTGCTGCAAGTTCGGCCTGGCTGGCATCGAGTGTTGCGTGAAAACGGCAATGTACGCCCGAGCGCTTTTCGACATAACCCGCAGGCTTGTTCAATAACGTGTCCAGCGCAGACGAGTCCACTCGATTTGCGGGCACCGCTACGCCAGTCGCAATGACTTTCAGTGGCAGCAAGGCTGCGGGGGAAGAGGGCGCTGTCATTGGAGTCCTGGCTTCGCATCCATGTGGCAATTACCTGAATGACTGATTCAAATATAACGCTGGCTGAACATGGCATGGGTCGATGAACCGCGAACCCTCATGCTCGGCAAGGGTAGAGTGTCATCGGTTATCTTTTCGGGTTAAAGACGCATGCCCTTGAACGGGTTCCAGCCTTGCTCGCCTTTTACTTCTTTGAGGTAGTACGAATAATTGACGGTCAAGGCATACATCAGCGAGAAGGCCACATTCAGACCTCCCCCCAGCGCGTAAGGAACCTCGGTTCCCAAAAGCGTACATACCAGAAGGATCAAGGCGTTGGTCGCGAGCATTATGCCAATCAACGCAATGCCTTTTTTCCACAGGCCCAGCACGAAGAAATAAATGGGGCCAAAGAAATACGCGATGACGTTGAAATTGATCCGCATTTTCTTCCTGAAGCCAGGAAGTGATTTGAGGCCGGCCTTGAACCGCGGGTCGTTCGGCGCACCGTACGTCTCGAAGAAATTGAAGCGCTCCTGCCACCTGGCGCTGTAGGTGCCAGTGTTGCGCGTCTGATCTGCTGTGCTCATGGTGCTGCTCCTGATGTTCCATTGGGGTGACGTCTTTCTTCCGGGAAATCCTGTGTTCTGGCGTTTTTATGATCAGGGTGCTGAGTGTATGGAGTTTTTGGGTGGTGTACTACGCCGATGCCACTCGATTCTTCCGCTCTACACCCGCTGGGTAAAGTTGTAGGTCGCATCGTTTTCGTTGGTCAGGGCGACGAGGCGAATGGCCTTGTCGTATTCGTAAGTGATGGTCTGGCCTTTGGCATCCTGTCGCCATTTGGGCAGGCCACGGCCGTTGCGCAGCAGTTGGGTGGTCTGGCCTTTGCCGTCGGTGTGGGTCAGGACCTGGCCCAGTTCGTTGTAGGTAAAGGTCTCGCTGTTGCCATCCGGGTGGTTGATGCGCAGCACTTCGCCGTCGGGCTTGCGTTCCAGCGTGGTGGTGTTGTTCAGGGCATCGGTGACGGCGAACAGGTGATCGAATTCTTTACACAAGCAATTCGACATTGACGAGGTGCTCGCTGCACCTTTGATGTTGATAAGGCAATCCAAGTCGCTTTCATGGCAAAGTTTTTATCACCTTGGTACAAGGCTAGGACGGTATTGAAGTTGCCCATCTCAGTCAAATTTTTAAAGATCACTACTGTGGCGATAGGGCTATCTCATCGTGAAAATGCAAAGCCTCTAAAAAGCCAGAGTTACAAAATACTAGCAACAAGCTTTCTTACAAGCTTCACTTAGACTAATTATATTTTTTGCAGTCTAAATGAGTCTATTCTTATTAGGGCAAAGGCTAGCAGCAAAAGCCAGATGCCCTATCAAAAAGAAAATAAAACTTCCTACTCTGTTTTTTCAAAACCCTCTGCAGCTAATTCAATATGAATGATTTGGACCTAAGCTTACATCGCAAAGGTTTTTATTTGCGCAGCATTAATCGTTAAATCGTCAAGCCTGTTCGAAATAACTTTCCAAGAAGTCGTTAAAATTTGCCCACTGAGGTCTCAATTTTCCTTGTTTGAAATCCAAGAGCTCATTTCCCAAAGATACGCTAAGTACCTCGCCAGTGTCTCTATTATAGAAATAGCCACTTTCGCCTTCGAAGCTATCTAGCGGAATATACTCCTGTGGGAGCTGCAATGTTTCATGTGTGTTCTTCAAATCTAAGTCAAAATTAGTATTTTTAGAGAACCAGCATACCTGATATATTTCCTTTCCGTGCTGCATGAATGTTGGACCGTCTTCTACGTGTAAGTAGAACTGAGCGAAATCAGACGATAAGTCAATACCCAGCTTCTTGAGCTCCACTTCATAATCTGCGCTTGCATCTTCATACCACCAGCCTTGTTGCTTAAAAAAATCTATCAGTTTTTTCGATATCATAACTTTATCCGCAGTTTCCCGAAAGCTTAGGGCTCCCGGCTCTTCTGTTAATTTCTGTTTGCGCACGTCCTTCCCAGTAAGCGCCGCGATCACCGTTGAATAGGTCTCTATTAACAGGGTTGATCGGATGCTGTGCAGGTAGATGAGGATGCAACGCGTTAGTGTTACCAAATTTTTTATGTGTATCGGCAGATAACTCGAAGAGAGAGCCTAACCCATCTTGTTTAGAATGATGGAGATTAAGCTGAGAATAACTGCCATTCTTAACAACAAATGGACTTCTCCCCTCTGATGCGAGATCCAAGTTGGTCTTTACTCCTTCCCTTGTATTGACAGGTAGGTCCCAGTCTATAACTTGCTGATAAACTGTATGTGTACTACCGGATGGAGCGGTGAATGAGGAGGGTGTAAAAAATCCAGTTAGTCCAAACGGATCAATCCATCCGTTGGTATTAGGGGCATACTGATAAAGATTAAACCCACCCAACAACCCAATCGGATCCTGCGTAATAAACCGCCCAATCTCCGGGTCATAATACCGAAACGTGTTGTAATGCAGCCCCGTCTCGACATCAAAATACTGCCCTTGGAACCGCAGGTTCTGCTCGACCTCGTTCACCACCAGCTTCTCAACCGCACCCCACGCCCGGTACTTCGCCTGCCAGACGATCTGCCCTTCGGCGTCGGTCATTTCCAGCGGTGTGCCGATCTGGTCGGTGTGGAAGTAATAAACCTTGTTCTCTACCTCGCCTTCTTTTTCATCCACACGGGCCAGAGGCGCATAGCTGCCGGGCTCGTAAAGGTACAGGCTGCTCTGGCCGGGGCTTTCTTCGCGCACCATGCGCAGGCCTTGCCAGAGGAAGCGTTTGTGGTCGGTGTGGCCTTTGATCTCGGACTGTTTGGCGACTCGCCTGCCCAAACTATCGTATTGGTAGCTACTGGTGCTTTCCACCTGCGTGTCAGCCATGGTCTCGGTTTTGACCAGGCGGTTTTCGCAGTCGTAGGTGAAGGTCTGCCAGCGCACGATGCCGACGACTTTTTCGATCAGGTTGCCCCAGGCGTCGTATTTGTACTCGTGGTTCGCCCACTGTTTGAGGCGGTTGTCTTTGACGTGATCGAAGCGGCTGGTGTTGAAGTTGAGGCGGTTGGCCGCTGCGTCGTAGCGGAACTCTTCGCCGTCGACCACTCGGCCGGTGTTGCGCGCCAGCAACTGGCCGTTGGCTTCGTATTCGTACTGGGTTTCGCCGCGCAGTTTGTCGAGGGTGCGGCTCAACTCGCCAGCCGGGTCGTATTCGTAGCGGCGGTGAATCGGGTTGTAGGCGTGTTCGACGTAACGCTCCGGCTTTATGAGCGGGTTCTGGATCTGCGACAGTTTCTCTGCAGGCAGGGTGGTTGCGTACTGCCAGGCCTTGCGCCCCATGCTGTCGTAGCCGAAGCAACTGGTGAGTTTGCCCTGGGTGCGGTAGACCTCGCGATGGAGATCGTCGCGCTCCATGTCGCTGATCAACTGGCCATCGAGGTTCAACTGGTGCAGGTGACCGCTGCCGTAGTACAGGTGGTTCAGGTGTTGACCGGTAGGCAGGGTTAGAGTGGTCAGGTTGCTGAGCGGATCGTACTCGTAGGCCAGCGCGCCTTGCGGCGTGGTCTCTGTGGTCAGTCGCCCCAGCAGGTCGTAGGCAAATTCCAGTTTCTCGGCGGTGACGCCCAGTTTTCTGCCGGTGTCCGTCGGTTTGCGCTCGATTGACAGCAGTCGGTCGCCGTCGTCATAGGTGTAGTCCTGACGCGCGTCGTCGTTGAGTTTGGCCAGCAAACGGCCTATCGGGTCGCGCTCCAGATGTGTGCTGCGCCGTGGCTGTTCGCCTTTCTCGCCGTAGCCGATTTCCTCGACCTGTGTCAGGTGCCCGCCGAGGTTGTAGCTGAAACGGCGGGTGAGGTTATCGATGCGTTTTTCTTCGATCAGACGGTCTGCATCGTCGTAGGCAAAGCGGTAGGTCGCATCGTTTTCGTTGGTCAGGGCGACGAGGCGAATGGCCTTGTCGTATTCGTAAGTGATGGTCTGGCCTTTGGCATCCTGTCGCCATTTGGGCAGGCCACGGCCGTTACGCAGCAGCTGGGTAGTCTGGCCTTTGCCATCGGTGTGGGTCAGGACCTGGCCCAGTTCGTTGTAGGTAAAGGTCTCGCTGGTGCCATCCGGGTGGTTGATGCGCAGCACTTCGCCGTCGGGTTTGCGTTCCAGCGTGGTGGTGTTGTTCAGGGCATCGGTGACGGCCACCAGGTGGTGGCGCTCGTCATAGCGGTAATGCGTGCTTTTGCCCGAGCAGTCCTGAAAGCGCTGCACTTGCGCCAGGTTGTTCCACCACAGGTATTTGGACTTGAGCGTCGGGTCGACGATGGTGTGCGGCAGGCCGTCCTCACCGTTGAGGTATTCGGTCTTGTGGCCCAGCGCATCGATCTCGGCAACGAGGTTGCCTTTGGCATCGTAGTTGGCCTTCCAGGTACTGCCATCCGGGTAATCGACCTGAGTGATCAGCGTCGTCAGGTGGTGGTACTGGTAGCGAATACTGCGGCCCAGCGGATCGGTCTCCTTGAGCAACCGAGCGAACTCGTCGTACTCGAACGCCAACTGATTACCATCGGGCAGGGTCAGCCCGGTCATGTTGCCGGTATCGTCGATCTCGATGACGTAGTGATCGCCACTGTAGTCGCGGCTCGAGGTGACGCGATGGTCCTTGTTGTAATGAATCTCCAGCTCGCGGCCCAGTACGTCGGTGACCCAGGTGGTGCGGGCCTCACGGTCGTAGCGGAAGTGGAAATGCTCACCATCGCTGGTCTGGTGTTCGACGACGCGTGGCTGGCCGTCGATGATTTCCCAGCGGTACTCGCAGGTCAGGCCCAGTGCGTTGCAGTGGCGGGTCATGACGCCATCGGTGTAACTGAAACGGCGCACTGAATCACCGTTGCGGTTGAACACCTCAGCGAGCTGACCGTTGCTGTCGTAGTGGTATTGAACCAGGGTTTCGACAGCCTCGTTGTCGACGATGCGCTTGACCGAGGTCAGGCGCGTGGTCACTTCGTCGTAATGCAGGTGCACACGCACCCCGCCCGTCGCGCTGATGTCGGTCAGCGTGCCTTGTTCGGTGCGGGTGAAATGCAGGAAGTGACCGAGTGCGTTTTCGATACGATCCAACGGAACCGGTTTGTTGTCGTCAGGCACTTCGCCGAAGTAGAAGAAGATGTTGTCCAGCGTCTGCAGCAGGTAGTGACCACCCTGCGTGCAGACCAGATAAACCTGTTCGTGAGGGTTGTAGATGCGCTGGCCGGGTGCTATGTCCACGAACGGTACGGTGCGGCCCTGGTTGTCCGTAAGGTAGAGGAAGCTGCCGTGCTTGCGCAGGCTTTGTTCCCACGGCAGCACCCAGCCTTTGCCAAGTACGCTGTCGACGTCCAGGTTGCTGGCGTAAAAGCGCGACCACTCGATAGGCATCAGGCCGGGCAGGCTGAAGTCGATTTCATCGGGAATCAGTTTACGCCCAGTGGTGGTGTCGACCGGGTTGCCGCTCAGGCCGCCGATGGCACTGCGCATCACAGGCTCAACCACATAGCGACTGCCCACTTCGCCGGCGACGAAACCTGCGGTGAACTTCAGGGCGCAGGGCAGCACTGCTTTCATGCCTGCCTGCGTTCCGGCCTTGATCAACTGGGCGATACCACCTGCCGCACCCGCCACGGCCATCAGTACATCGACGGTAGTGCGCAGCCAGCCTGGAATTTCGTCGTCCACTGGCAGATAGCGATACCTGCCGCCGCCGATGAATACGTTGTCGGAGCCGCCGGAGATGGTCGCGCCACAGGTCAGCTTGTCGCCTTTGCGCGCCGCCGCCACGCTGTTGATGAAGACGTTGGTCGAGCCCTCGGCAATCTTGACCGGCCCCGGATGCTTGTCACAGGCACCAATGCTTTTTTCAACATGCGCTGCCTTGCGGTTGTTGATGTACACATTGGGTGAGGCCGTGATGATCGTGCCGGAAGGGGAGGAAAACATACTCCCTATGGCCTCTCCTGCGGCGGTGAGCAGGCTACCTCCGACGCCTGCTGCAAGTCCTGCCAGAAGAGCCACGCCGAACCCGCACGTGAAGGTTGCGATCGCCACCGTCGCAATGAGCGCAATACCGAGCACAGCCCCGATCAGGAAGCCCCCCAGGGCGCCGGTATGCGATATTTCGTCACCAAAGCGCGCGGCCTCGAACATGAGCGTTACTCCTGTTCGCTACCGTTGGCTGGAGAAGTGTCGGCCACGCGAGGCTGGAAACTGGCCAGCAAGTTTTCCCAGTCCTGGGTCTGCTCGGCACTGAAGTCCGTCTGGGACGTGGTCGAGAATACGATCGCGCGCTCAGGCTCGATCAGAAACGCCGCCTGGCGTTGATAGTAAGGACGCCCTTCGGTCATGTAATACGCGTCGATCTGAATACCTTCGAGAGGGGCCACGGTCGATAGCGAAACTGCTTTTCTATTCAGCAGCGTGTAACCGCGCAGCTTGGACGAAAGCATTTTGACCTGGCGATCAACATAGGTTTTCAGGTGCTCGGAAGGTAGCAGAGTGTCTCTGGAGACCGTAATGCTCAGCGGGGCAGGCAGCGTCGAGCCCATCACGAACATGTTCACTGTGCGGTCCTGAAATCCCTCTGGCAGCTTGATACTGCCTTCGTGCAACTCGTAGTCCATGTGATAAGAATTCCTGAAATCAAAAAGAAACAATCACTGTGCGGCGAGACCGCCCAGCATGCTATCGAAATCCGCCAGCCAGAGGCTGAGGTCCGGTTTGGTCGGATCGATCAGGCAAGAAATTTCCAACCACTGAAGCACATCCTTTCCGGCAAGGGGAACAAGCGCACCTACCAGACGTGCGTGTTGTTCTGCGCTGCCTTCTTTGAAGTGGAAATCCAGCGCTTTCGCAGTACAGCCCACCAGGGTGCAGTCCCGCCGACGAATAATACGGAGTTGAGGGTCGCGCTCACGAAAGGTCTGCACCGAGCTTTCGAAAAGTGCTTCCAGCGCCTCACCCTGCATTACGTCTCTGCGTTTGACAGACAACATGAGCGGCTCGCCTTTGTACTCAAGCGTAACCTGGACATCACGAAACAGGGCGCCCTCAGGAAAGGCCAGATTAAAGCCACCAAAATTGAAACTGCTGGGCACGTCCTGCAATGGCGTGATCGGTTCTGGCTCAGGCTCGGGGACAGCTTCAACGACCGGAGCTTCCAGCGCCGCCTTGCGGGCTGCCTCCTCATCCGCAATACGTTTTGCGGAAATACGGTCGTAGAGACTTGTTCGTTCCATGCCCTGCGTTCTCACTTGTTGATGTCGACTCGGTCACCTTTGACGAAGGTGCTCTCGCCAAGAACATTGATCACTTTGCCTTTTATCTGGATGCCTTCCGGAGTGATCGAGATGCTGCTGTCGCCCACTTTGAGAAGGATGTACTGCTTGGCATCCACCTGAATGAATTGGTTGTCGACCTTTAGCGTAAACGACCCCTGCTGCACGTTCGTCACAGTATCTTTCTGGATGATTTCCGTATTCGTGCCGCCGACCGTCACCTTGCGGTTATTGCCCACCTCGTGCTTTTCATCCAGCTCGATCTCGGTGTCCATGTTGCGCTCGGCATGCATGATCACCTGTTCGGCACCGGCCTTGTCTTCAAAGCGGAAGAAGTTGGCCGTACCGCCATCCCCCTTGGCCGAACGCGTCAGGAAACCACTCTGGGTCTTGTTGGCAGGCAGCGACCACGGCGGCGTGTTCTGGCTGTTATACAGACTGCCCATGACGAGCGGACGGTCAGGGTTGCCATCAAGGAAAACGACCACCACCTCGTCACCAACGCGCGGGATCTGGATGCTACCAAAACCGCCACTTGCGCCGGATTGAGCGACGCGGACCCAGCAGGAGCTTTTGTCGTTGTGCTCGCCTTTGCGGTCCCAGTGGAACTGAATCTTCACGCGACCCAGTTCGTCTGTGAAGATTTCTTCTCCGGGCGGGCCCACAACGATAGCGGTATGCGGACCGGAAATGACGGAGCGGTTGGTGGTGAGCTGTGGGCGGAAAACTATCTTCTTGCGTACGCAGGAGAAGGTGTTCCGGTAACTGGCTTGCTGGCCGTTCAGGTAATTGTTGTGGCCTTCGCTATCAATAAGAACGAGCAGAAACTGACGATCTTCAGGCGAGCCCTGATCGTGGTCGTAATGCTGCAGCAGTTCAAAGGTATAGCCAGGCTTCATGGCGCGACAGTTACTGGCCCCTCGAAAGCTCTTGCCCCTCAACTCAAGCGCTTCAACGCGCAAGCGCAACAACGCCTCACCTTCATCATAAGTGCCATGGGTGTACTGGCCGGGGAAGTCGTACACCTCGAAGTTCTCAACGTCACCCTGCTGGTTCAGACTGTTCATGGTCACTGGCAGCCTGTTGTTAGGCTGACGATAGTCGAACGTCTGAACCGCCATTTTTCCTGATTGCAGCCTGCGGTCGCCGTTCCAATCGGTGATGGAGTCGGCTGTCTCGGTAACAGATGCCGAATGGAAGCGTATCTGAGGCTGTTCCGGCAACGGCACCAGCGTGGTGGAGTCGTCGCAGATGATCATGGTGTGGCCTTCGGCGGTATGCTCGAAGTAATAGAACATCCCTTCTTCTTCCAGCAGGCGCTGGACGAAGTTGAAGTCGGATTCGCGGTATTGAGTGATGTAGGTATAGCGCTTGAGAGGCTTGCTCAGGCGAAACTCATGCTTGGAGAACGCGGTACACATCGCGAACACTTGGGTAACGACTTCCTCAACCGTATTCCCCTGGAAGATACGTGTGTCGAAGCGGTTCTTCAGCATCGAGAACCAGGGGTTGAGCGTTGCCGTGTATTTGGCCATGCCGCCGTCGCTGCCGCCGCTAGCAAAGCGCGTGAGATAGCCAGCGATGTAGCGTGGCGAGCCATCGGCTAGCTCGATCTCGATGACCACATGTTGGCCCATCATCGACTTCAGCTCGACCCCGGAGTCTTGGCACACCAATAGCAGATCAAATTGGTACGCACGCGAAAGACCTTCAGTCCCTCGGAAGGACTCCAGCAGCAGTTCCTGCTCAGGATTGGCGAGGTTCTTGAATTTGAAAAGGCGCCGGTTCTGCGGCGAAAGCATCGCGGCAAGGTCCATCAACATGTATATCTCCTTGAGGGCAGGGAGGCCAGCACCGCCGGGTTTAGCGGCTAACGATTACGAACTGACAAGTCACGGCTTAGGTCTGGTGCTTAAGTATCAATCATTTAGGGCATTGGATTGACATTAACCACGGATGTGGATCGCGCCCTAAACCTCCGAAAATCTCGTAGGACCAGGGCTACAGACGCATTCCACATCTCGCAAATACTGCAGCGTGCGACCATAAATTAGTGTGAAAGTGCCACTAGCTCAGTAAAAATACCCTACATCTCTCACAAAACCGTTACAGTTCTTATCTTAAAGTATGAAAGGAAACACCGTGGTGCTGCGCCGTGTCAACCACAACCATGCGGCTCAGGCGTTGGCTGTGGTTCTGATGAAGACACGCTATCTATGGGTGTTTTGATTGCCCAGAGCCCAGATACTTTTTAATGGGTAAATACTCAGTATTCACGATGATTTAAGTGAAGACTCGACTGGTTGATGGCTTAACGGCATCATTGCGGTCTGTTTCGCAGATGAGAAAAATGAGCTCGCCTTGAAATTCAGCTCAAATATTCAGGTCTGACAGGCGACATACGCGCTGCCCAGACTACGCTGATTCGTGGTCACGCAAGGCACCGGTGCTAGCTTCCTTCAACCCAGGACTGTGACGTGTAAATGGACCTATTAGCCAATGTTCCTAGCTGGGATGACATCGAGCGAAACCTCGATGATAAATTCAATACGCTAAACCAAGGCTACAGCGATGGGCTGCAGAGCGCTCATGACAGCTGGAATGGCTTCACTCGGCGCGTCAGTACCGCCGCGACTCAAGCATTCGGCTACATGGGCAGCAATCGCATCGATTCGGTGAAAGCAGCCATGAGGCTCTCCCGCGATATTGTCGAGTCAGACCTCAAGCGCAAGTGGGCGTCTATCGAGATCGAACAGATCCTCCCGGTACTGCTGCAACTGGTCAAAGAAGTGGCGATGATTCTGGGCGGCAGCGTCGCGGTCGGCACCATTGCTGGCGGCGTTGCCGGGTCGTTTTTCTTTGGTGTAGGCGCCGTGCCGGTAGCAGCAGCGGGGGCGGGTATCGGGCTACAGGTTGGCAATCTGATCCTGTTGACGCTAGGCCTCGCCTCTATCGCTGAGTATTTCTACCAAGGCCTACCCGCTTGCCTTGCAACCCTGCAGGAAGGCTTTGCTACCGCCTGGCATGCTGACGAAGGCCTGAAACCCGAGGGCCTCGACCCTACCGGGGGTTCGGCATACGTAATGCAGGAGCGCATTGATCGTGCCGCTCAGCAACTGGCTAAAGGTCAGGAACAACTCGTACTGCTGCTATTCACCGCCATCGTGACGTACTGGACACGTGGGCAGGTCAAGGCAGGCCTCATGGGCAGCATGGATAGCATCGCAGCGCGCAGTGCCAAGCTTCAGGCAGAGATTTCGAACAAGCAGTTTGCGAATTGGTTGGCGCGTAATGAGCAGAAGTTGTTGGCTCAGCCGGAGTTGCAGGTCAATGGGCCGGCTCCGCTAAAGAACGTAGAACTCGATAATATGCGCGAGTACTATGCCAAACAAGATTCAGGCTTTGCACCATTAAAAAAACAGATCGATGAGGTTAAAACATTCAAAACTTTGGGGCTGTCCGACGAGCAAATTGCAGACTTTCTATCCACGCCCGAAGGCGGAAAACTAATAAGTAAACTCCAGGCAGCATCACCACAAACAGATGCCACCGGTATTTATGCTCGAGCTTATGACATTGTGGCAAGCGGCTCTACAATTCCCCAAATAAAAACAGTAAATTCACCGTTAATAAAAATCGTTCCACGAGGGCAAGAGGTCACTAGCTATTCTCCATTTTTTACAACGCTAGAAGAGCTTCAAGCGGCAATGAAGTCAGGAAGAACACTTGCCGACGCATTTGGATTGCCCTTAAAAAGTGAGTCCGTCGGCTATTCGGTTTTCCAGATCGCTCCGTTAAAGCCTACAGAGGTTTTTGTGAGTAAAATAGCACCTACTACAGAGTTGGGCGGAGTGATTAACCGGACCGGTGAGGTTTTTCAATCTATAGTTCCTGATCGTGGCGAATGGGGCAGTCCCAAGCTGTTGGGTACAATATTTAACTAGAGGTTTATATGGATATCGAAAAGCTTAAACAAAAAACGCAAAAGCTGCGTGAGGTGATTGAAGATTTGAGAAAGTCAGATCCCGTTGTTGAAAAGCTTCGAGTTGAGATCGAGCCACTGATGAAGCTGGCCGAATCTGGCAAGATAACAGTTAAGTTGCAGTGGCGAGACATTCCGGGGCGTTATCTATTTACCGAAGAGGGCTTGCAACAATATTCTCATCTTGAGCATGCTTTCGCAGAGTTCAGGATTGAGCTGACTGGTGGAGAGACTCCTTTGTTACGTAAGTTGAAAAGGGAAATGGGCGAGGAATGAAAGTGAGTGTCACGGGCATTTAACTTTTGTTTTGTGTGGCGCACATGTCTTGCGACTCTAATGCTGTATGACCTGCTTTCTGAGACATATAGCATATGCTCCGGTGAGATTTAGCTAATAACCGACTGCAATTGCCATGTTTAAAATGTAGTAGCTAAGCATTGACTAATGCTCTGCGCCCAAGATAACGTTCATCATAGACAATTAGGAGTAACATAAATATGGATGTTAAAGCTTTGAAAGTGGCAGCTGCAACGCTCCGCGACAAACTTGAATTTTATAAGCATCGCGACCCTGATGCTTCAATATTATTGTCGAACCTTGGGAGTCTACTCTGCCGAGCAGAGCAAGGCCAGATAACAGAGATGGTTGAGCCCCGAGATATTCCAGGGTACAGGCTTTTTACCGAAACGAACTTACAAACTTATGGAGATTTGGAAAAAGCCTACGCTGATTTTTGTCTTGAACTCACAGAGGTGCGCGAAACAGACGCTTACAGAATGTTGGCGGCCAAGATGGCTAAGGGCTGAGAATTCTATCGATATATAATTGTATAGCGTGGTTTTTAGGGAGGACATGGTAAGGCGAAGATGTTTCTATCCTTCCCGATGAACATTGAGGTCTTGTGGCTATAGATGAAATGGGAAATGAAAAGCAGAGAGGCAATAGGGCGTACTAGATAAATAATAGTTCGACATGGCTCTCTGATAGGGTTAAAAGCCGCCATATAATTTCCAACATGAAGACTCCAGTAGAGACTGGGGTGTGCATAGGTAAAATTGGTTGCCGGAATGGTTTTCATGAGTGTGGCGCTGTGTTGTCAAATCACGGCCCATTAAAGATAAATAAGTAATGAGTTGGCCCCTTTGAAATGAAAAAACTAAAGAAATAAACGCTCTTATCAAAAAAGCATCACGTCTGCTAAGGCAGTATGAAAAATCAGAATGGGCCGATAAGCTAGATGCGTACGCCGAAGCACTCTTTGATGATGCGGATTATGCGCTGTCTAAAATAATTTCACTGTATGGCGGTTCGGGGTCAATAAGTGATATTGTTTTGTACAGTAATGGAAAGTCTTTATTTGAGGAAAATAATAGGTCGCATGAGCTGCTTTCTAAGATATACAGTTTGTGTTCAGGTGCAAGTTAGCTAATGCCAGAATGCGATTGTTAAGTCTGGGGTGTAGTGGCTAATTGCAGTGAATGGTCTGCGCCTAGGTTGAGGTGCACAAGCATGAACACTAATCCCTTTAAGGCTGCATCCATAAAGCTCACAGATAAGCTTGATTTCTACAAGAGTCATGACTCTGATGCTTCAATATTGTTATTGAATATTTGCTTTTCCTCGCAGAGCGGGGCCAAATAATGAAAGGCGTTAGCTGATAGCTGATTATTTGGGCTTTACTTGTATATATGAAATGAAGCCGCTCAAACCTACCAGAGGTTACGTCAGTGAGTTCGCTCCGACGAGCGAGTTAGGAGGTTAGTTAAATGCTCTGCCGGAGCAATGCAGTATGTGGTGCCTGATCGTGGTAGCTGGGCTCCATCTGTAAGAGTTAGGACAATAGGGAACTAAAAATGAACATAGATAAAATCGAATTTTCAGCAAAAGTTTTGGAAGAAAAATTAAAGGAATATGCTGTAAAGGATAATGAGGCTTCACGTCTCTATGAAGATTTAAAGCCGTTGTTGGAACTGGCAAAATCAAGACGTATTCTATCACCAATACAATGGGGGAAAATCCCGGGGCGCTATCGCTTTACCGAGAATGGGCTTCAAGAATACAGCGATTTAGAGGAAGCATATGCTGTATTTTCAATTGAGATTACGGGCGGGGAACCTCCGTTTCTAAAGATGCTTCGTACAGAGAGAAATCAAAAATAGCTTATTGAGCAAAGTGGCAATAAAATTAATACTGCACATTAGTTGGCGATAGTTAGATTTCATCGACATGTTCTATTGAACATGTTCAAAGCTCCGGAGTGTAGGTTACGAAACTGTCCACCCCGTGGGGACGTAAGCCACGATCCAACGACTCTCGAATGAAAATTTTAGATGAGTTGGCGATAGACAAAACGTCATTCTTACTTGTCATTTTCGGTTAATAATGACTTGGTTGGCTATGAAGAATATTATGAAATAGTCCAAAGTGGCTACGAGCTTTTTCAAAAAACTCCTGAAGTTGAGCTCGTTTTCGTCATAAAATTTAGACTCAGAGAGTTGGGTGATTTGCTTACTGTGCAGCCCAGTTAAAATAGGGGGCTACACGTTAGGGAAGCAGACCCAAAGTAATTGCTCCACGAGCATGAAACTGGTGGCAGCTTAGTGTGCATGTGCGCCCGCAGGCTAATGCTCAAGGTTTATCTGAACTTCTCCGCTTATGGGAAAACGCACTTATAGAGGGCAGACCTCCCTCAAAGCGTTCTTGACAGGATAGCCGACGGAGCGGTATAAGTGGGCAAGGGTTTTTAGGAACGTAGCAAATACATCCTTCTTAGGCATTGCTTAAATAACGATGTAAGGAACGTCTGTAAAGAATATTTCATTTCTAAACTATGTGTCTCTGAAAAAAGTCCCATGATAAATCTACATACCCCGTTAGACATCGTTACTGACTATGCTGAACGGTATAGAAGCTTTAGGCCTGCGCCTACTTCTAGAGTATCTACCTCAAGTGGAAGATCTTCAGGGGTTGATAGTCCCACAGACTTCTCCTTGGTTCCGGGCTGGCTAGCATCTAGAATACCTACGCTAACAGCCTCTCAGGCACTTGACCGATCAAAAGGCGTACTTCTTGGCCTTGCTATTGGTGATGCAGTCGGTACAACTCTGGAATTTACTAGCCGCGATTCTAACACTGTGACAGACATGCAAGGCGGGGGGCCATTTAGACTCAACGCGGGTGAGTAGACAGATGATACCAGCCTAGCTCTTTGCTTGGCTGACTGTTACCTTGCGAATGGAAAACTGGATTGCGCAGACTATTTGAATCGGCTATGCCGCTGGTATAAAAAAGGGGAAAATAGCGTCAACGGTGTTTGCTTTGATATTGGTAATGCGACACGCAACGCACTTGAAGGTTGGCTAAAGGAAGGATTGAGTTGGAACGGTAACTGGGAGCCTAGTACCGCAGGCAACGGCTCAATAATCAGATTAGCACCGACAGCTATTTTTCGGCGAAACTCTCTGATCACTACATGGATGGAAAGTCAAACGCAAAGCAGAACTACACACTGTGCGGTTGAGGTGATTAGTTGTTGCGAACTTCTAGGGGCAAAATTACACCTTGCTCTAAATGGGGCCAATAAGCAGGAGGTTTGTTCTCCCATGATCGGCCCATTCCAGCCTCGAGTAATGATCATCAACGCCGGTGAATATAAAGAAAAAACTAGAGACCAGATCCGCTCCTCAGGCTATGTTATCGACACGCTGGAAGCAGCCCTGTGGGCCGTATGGAATACCGACAACTTCAAAGATGCTATTTTGCTGGCCGCCAACCTGGCTGATGATGCCGACAGCGTAGCCGCCACCGCTGGACAAATTGCCGGTGCATTGTATGGTGTATCGGGTATGCCAGATGAGTGGGTAAAAAAAGTCGCTTGGTCGGATCATATTCAAGATTTAGCTCAGCAGTTGTTTGAGCGCGCACCAAGTTAAAATGCATTTTCGGCGCTGTCGTGGAAGTGTGCAATCCTTTAAAGGTCTATCGCTGATAGCGCCAAAATACAGTTTCTTGAGTGTTTATAATATAGATATTTATATGAATTTTTCGTAAGAAAAGTCAGAGGTAAAAATGTTTACTGCGTGATAATGACGTTTTGTCATAATTACGATATTACGATCTTTTTCGCCGATGAGAAAAGTGAGCTTGCTCTGAAATTTGGCTCAAAAATTCAGGTCTGATCGGACCAAGTGCATATGGATCAGAACGTGTCAATTCGTGACTACCCAAATAAGTTGGTGCAACCCCCTTCAACCCAAGGACAGTGATGTATAAATGGACTTAAACGCCCAGGATAACATGCGCCATAGCAAATAGGAGTAATATTATGGATGTTGAAGCTTTGAGAATGGCAGCCACAGCGCTTCGTGACAAACTTGAGTTTTATAAACATCGCGATCCTGATGCTTTAATATTGCTATTGGATCTTGAGGATTTGCTTTCCCGAGCAGAGCGAGGCCAAATCACTGAAATGGTTGAGCCGCGAGATATTCCAGGTTACAAGCTTTTCACTGAGGCAAGTTTACAGTCATATAAAGATTTGGAGGCCGCATATACAGATTTCTATATGGACCTCATCGAGGGGCGGGAGACCGAGGCCTACAAAATTTTGCTTGCCAAAATGGCTAAGGACTAAAATATCTGCAAATAGGGAATAGGCTTGAGGAACAAAGCAGTGCAGCTCATTTCTAGCAGAGGTAGGGGGTTGAATAAATTTCTTTCTGGCTGTGACAGTTCAAATCATGAGGTGCTAAAAATTAACGTAGAAAAATTGAGCTCTTCAGCAAGAGTTTTAGAGGGGAAGTTGAAAGAGCATATGAATAAAGATGTACAGGTATCACATCTCTATAACGACCTGAGACCATTGCTGGAGTTGGCGAAGTCGAGGCGGATTTTAACCCCTATAGAGGTGGGAGCCGTTCCGGGGCGTTATCGCTTTACCGAGAATGGGCTTCAAGAATACAGTGATTTAGAGCATGCATATGCTGTATTTTCAATTGAGATTACGGGAGGGGAACCTCCGCTTTTAAAAATACTTCGCGCAGAACGAAATCGAAAATAGCTCGTCCGTTCTGCAGTGATGAAGCGTATTCTGTATTAGGGGCAAGCCGATAATAAAGTTTAATTCCGCCAAGGAGTTCATAGGTCATGCTGTTTTACTTACCGAAATGCGTATAAGTCGCCACCCTGCGTTTTCGATATACGCAGCAGTTCTAAAAAGCCTCTCTATATAAAATCAATTCTTGAGGTTGTTGAGGCAGACAAGTCCGGACTTCACAAGCTTTTTATCGGGGCCCTTGCAGTCAAGGGGTTCAAAGAAAAAGATTACGTGCTGGCACAAGCCCCGATGGATGTTTATTACATTGCGAATCAGTCAGCAAACGGTTTGGAAATTAAACTTCCCGAAGGGTTGTGGCATCCTTGAGGAATAAATTTTATAATGGTTACCCTGTGCAGAAAAATTTGCAATTTTCTCTCTTGGGGCCGGTTGTAGGTTTCTGCTTTCCTTCGTCCTTCTGTAAATTCAGCTGCCGCCAAAATCATTATTATAAATATTGAACATCTTAAGCAAAAAACGCAAAAGCTACGTGAAGTGATTGAAGATTTGAAAAAATCAGATCACGTGGTTGAAAAGCTTCGAGCTGAGATCGAACCACTGATGAAGCTGGCCGAATCTGGCATGATAACAGTTAAGTTGCAGTGGCGAGACATTCCAGGGCGTTATCTATTTACCGAAGAGGGTTTGCAACAATATCCTCATCTTGAGCATGCTTTCGCAGAGTTCAGGATTGAGCTGGCTGGTGGAGAGACTCCTTTATTATATAAATTGAAAAAGGGAAATGGGTGAGTAATGAAAGTGCGTGTCACGGGCAGTTAATTTTTACTCTGTGTGGCGCACATGCCTTGCGGTCCTGATGCTGCATGACCTGCTTTCTGAGATATAGCATATGCTCCAATGAGAGTCTCAAGGAATCTGAACCAAATGTCCAAACCGTGTCCGCAACAGCTCTACAACAAAGCCTGGCTATTCGCATCCCATGCCCACGTAGGCCAAAAAATGACAGGCTTGGACCTTCCTTACACCACCCACGTGGCGATGGTTGCCAACGAGTTGATCTTTGCCCATCGCGAAGAGTCCGTGGGCGCGCTTGAGATAGCCTTGCCTACAGCGTTGCTGCACGACGTGCTGGAGGATACGCCGGTGACTCAGGATGAGTTGGCTGAAGCGTTCGGTGTGGAGGTCGCCTCAGCCGTGGCGTGCCTGAGCAAGAACCTGATCGTGCCGTTTTCCGAAGCGCTTTATTTCGCCGGGATCGCCAGTCATTCCAAAGAAGCTGCGTCGGTCAAGTTGTGTGATCGCATCACCAATCTTCAGTCAGCGCCGTCCACCTGGAAGAAGGCAAAGCGAGCGTCTTATCTGGTGGAGTCGGCGCAGATCCTGGCTGCCTTGGGGCATGCGAACGGGTATCTGCGGCAGCGGCTCACCGATACGATGGCGCGTTATGAGGCGCTTTATGTTGATGGCTTTGAAGACTGAGTAATGAGCTCTCATCATTGTCGGATCGAGAACGGGAATCTCTGGATAGAAAGTCAGCGAGTCTGCCTTCCTTACCCAGTGGATACGTTTTTGCTTTTTCAGGGGATAGTGCTAATCAGGCTTGAATCCCCACCGGGCGAGGGCTTCAACCGGAACATCTTCGCTTTCTCGATGGCTGGCGAAGTGCTCTGGCAGATCGAGGAAAGCCCGCACGGTACGCAGGCGGACAAGCCGTTTATGAGTCTTCACTGCGATGACAACGCTCAGGTCATCGCAGGTTGCTGGAATGGTGTGACCTACTCGGTGAATGTGGAGAACGGGAAGATTCAAGTTATCCAGTTCAACAAATAGCCGCGCTTCCGGCGTTTACCCTTCAGCTGACGCGCTTCGCGCCTCACCAACGCAACCCCTCAAACGGATTCCAGCCCTGCTCGCCTCTCACTTCCTTCAGGTAATACGCGTAATTGGTCAACTGGCCATACAGCGAATTAAACGCAAACCCCAGCGCAGAACTCGCCTCCTTGGCGTAGCGGAACTCAAACATGTCCATCACGATGTTCAGCGCGACAGAAACCACTATCATGATCGCGATAATGCACAGGTTCTTCTTCCACAGCCCCAGAATGAACAGGTAAACCGGCCCAAAAAAGAACGCGAAGAAGTTGAAGTTGATTTTCACTTTTTTCAGAAAGGGCAGTTGCTTGAGCGCGGGTCTGAACCCCGGTGCGCTTGGGCCGCCGTGCGCTTCAAAAAAGGCGAAGCGTTCTTTCCATTTGTCGCTGTAATGGCCTGATGCGTTTACCGGGTCTGACGTGTTCATTCTCTAATCCCTGATGTGTGTGAATCACGTGAATGGTCGTTCCCTGTTGCCGCGCTGGGTACGACGCAAAATACGGGTAAATCATGGGCACGTCAGTCGTACAGACAGACTCGTTCTGTGGTGCATTTCCCGACGGTCTGTACGGATGTTCATACAGACCGATCCTACGAACTGCCCTTACTGCTTAGGCTCTTTCGTACCCAGCACATCGCGAATGCTGTCCACGACGTTGCTGTCCTTGATGACGTCGTTCAGCCAGCCTTCCAGCGGCATGTTGCCCCACTTGATGGCGCGCTCGATGAGGTACGGGACGGGGCTTTGCGGTTCGGTGTTTTTGAAGAACTGTGCGATGCCGGCGAGCATGGTGAAGGCTTCGTCGCGTGTGGTCGGGGTGGTGCGCAGTGGTGCGGACGCGCTGTCCTGGCTGGCCTGGGTCATGACGGCACCTGCGGGTTGGTCGACGACGGTTTCGGGGGCGGCCTGAGCGGCGGCGGGGGCGGGGCTCAGTTCGATGCCGCGGTCCTTGAGCAGCTTTTCGGTCAGTTGCCCGGCGCGTTGCAGTATGTCGCTGAGGGTGACGAGGCTCGGCGCATCGCGGCCGAACAGTGTGTCGGCAGTGGCCTGGAGCTGCTGGCAGGCGTACAGGCTGGCGGCGATTTCGCTGGCCTTGAGGCGCAGGTGGTCCGAGTCGGTCAGGACCACCGAGCGCTGGAAGATTTCGGCGTTGATCTTGCCTTCTTCAACAGCGGACTGCATGGCCTTGGGATTTTGCAGCGCGAGGTTTTCAACATGGCGCGACTCGTCGTAGCGCAACAGGCCAAAGTTCTGCCCCTGCGTGATCGGCAGCCCGCCGACGACTTCGGTCAGCGTGGTTTTCAGCCAGGCCAGGCGGGCAGCGCGTTCTTCTACGCCATCTTCCAGAGACGGGTACAGATCGTCCCAGAAAGTTTGCAGGATCCGCTCGGCCACGGTCAGGCCGAAGGTGATGCCGACGAAGTGGTATTTGTGCGCCAGGGCTTCGCTGAGCCAGGCGACGAGCATCAGGTCCTTGCTTTGTTCGGCAAGGCCCTGTGCGGCCAACGTGATGGTCTGTTCCCAGTCCGAGGACTTCAGATCGGTTTGCCAGTCACCTTGGGTGAGGTAGTCGGGGTCTGCTCGACGAGCTTCCTTGACCTGATCGAACAGGGTGGAAAAGCTCAGGTCCTCGCCACTTCCCCCGTTGATGGGTGCCGTCAGATCGGCAAGCGAAAGGTCGTTGAGAAATTCAGACATAGTCAACTCTGATCAGAGGATAAAAGAACACCGTGCCTGGGCAGACACGGTGTTGAAGACGGGCCGCTTGCGCGACCCGATGTGTCACGAACTTATGCGAATACTTTGTTCGCAGTGCGGTCCCAGCCGCCAGTGACGTTACCGCCACCCTGGCCATCGGAACGGCTCTGCTGGGTGTAGGTAGTCTTGATGCGAGCGAAGTTGAAGCTGATTTCTTCAATCGGCAGATCGCTGACTGCGTTGTCTTCGCCTTTCTGGCTACCGCCAGCAACCGCCTTCACGGAAGACACAACCACTTCTTCCAGGTTGATGGTCAGGTAGGTCAGCTTGTCGCCGCCTGCACGGTTGACGTTCAGCTGGATCTTGGCGATGTGAGTGCCCTTGCAGCACGCTTCGAACAGCTTGGCGGAAGCCTTGTCCACAGACTTGCGGATGCTGAAGTCGCTCAGTGCAACGCGCTCGGACGAAGCACCGCCCGAAGAGCTTGCGGTCGCCGAGGTGGCCTGGGTAGCGCCGAACTCGTAGCCCAACACTTCGATCCAGTCCTTGTGCTTGTCGTCCAGAACTTCGCCTGGGATGCCGTCGATTTGGATGTATGCGTCAAATGCCATTTTCTGCTTCTCCTTCTTCATTTAAAGCCGTGGCGTCTGCGGACAGAACACGGCCCTTTTGATTAACCTTCCTGAAACGATCAAGAAAGGTTCTCTTGCCACGGCCAAGGTCTCATATGGACAACCCGGGCTTCGGTTTGCTCGCCAACGCGCGATCAATTGAGCGCGCGTACTTCGATCTCCACGCGTCGATTCGGCTCAAGGCACTGAATCAGCTGAGCTCTGGGTTGCTGCATATCGCATTTGACCAGAGGCTTCTCGCTGCCTTCACCAACCGCGTCCACCAGCTCGGCGGGCACGCCCTTGCCGACCAGGTAAGTCTTGATGGTCTGCGCGCGCTGTTTGGACACCTGCATGTTGCTCTGCGGGTCGCCCAACTGGTCAGCGTGACCTGCAATCACGATCTTGCCGATGTTCGGTGTGCTCAACAGCTTGCCGGCGATCGCGCTCAACTGATTTTGACCTTCGGTTTTAAGGCTCTGGAAATCGGCACGACCAAAGGCAAACAGCGTGTCCGATTCCAGCGTTATCGTTTCGATAGCCTTCAACGACTGCGTCAACAGGCTGTTGATGTAATTACGCGAACTGGATGTCAGAAATGCGTTGTCGAGAATCCGCGGCACGTCCAGTTCGTGAATCTGATCGCTGTAGAAGTTGATCTGTCGGCTGGCGTACTCGTAATCCTGATTGGAGCCTGCCTCGGCATTCGCGGTGATGGTCTTGCCGGTCTGACGCGCGATGGCCGGGTACCAGTAATCAGGCATCTTCGCTTTCAGGAACGCCGGGTCAGCCTTTTCACGCTGGGCGCGCGACAACATTACGTAGGTGTCCAGCGTGGCCTTGCCGAAGGCAGCGATGGATTGCGCGCGGTTATCCGGCGGCAGCGCCTTGGGCTCGACACTGTCCACACCGGTGACCGGCATCAGGTCCTTGGCATTACGCTGGTAGACCTTGATGGTGGTCAGCAGGTAAAGCGAGCGCGTCAGGTTGTCTGCGGTCGGTTTGAGCATCACCGTTTCCAGACGGTTGAAGTAACGCGTGCGCAGCAGCGGCTCGACGTCATAGCCCCGGTAAAGACCCAG
>Ga0308164_10001034_pt1 | contig 35670 bp, 31 predicted proteins | sample PhyTR2_FD_201031 | JGI IMG/M metagenome (GOLD analysis project Ga0308164, IMG submission 201031) | Phyllosphere microbial communities from UC Gill Tract Community Farm, Albany, California, United States - DLSLT.R2 | ecosystem: Host-associated > Plants > Phyllosphere > Unclassified | place: USA... | reverse complement strand
CGCGACTCATGGACGCCGATCGGGTGAAGTGGGCGAAGCTGGTCAGGGACATCGGCGCCAAGGTCGATTGAGGCCACCTGCGGACGACCCCGCCGGCATGGTCCGGCCGTCCTGTTTTTTTTTCGATTCAAACCCCAAGGAGTGTCAGATGCGTTTCGCAACCCTCGAACTGGACGGCAAGGTCGTTCCCGTCCTCGTCTCGACCGACGGCAATGGTTGGGCCGCCGTGCCCGAATGGCTCGGCGCCGATTTCGACGGCGACATGGCCGATCTGATCGGCCGCTGCCCGCAGCCGACCGGCCATGCCGCGCCCACCGCCTGGCGGCCGCTCGACGGCCTGCGCCTGCGCGCGCCGCTGGTGCCGCGCCGCAACGTGTTCTGCGTCGGCAAGAACTACCACGAGCACGCGGCGGAGTTCGCCCGCTCCGGCTTCGACACTTCGGCCGCCAAGGGCGAGACCGCGCCGGCCGCGCCGGTGGTCTTCACCAAGGCGCCCTCGACCGTCGTCGGCCCCGGCGACGAGGTGCTCCCGTTCACCGAACTCACGCGCCAGCTCGACTACGAGGCCGAACTGGCGGTGGTGATCGGCAAGCCGGGACGCGGCATCCGGCCGGAGGACGCCTGGAACCACGTCTGGGGCTACACCATCGTCAACGACGTGACGGCGCGCGACCTGCAGCAGAAGCACCGGCAGTGGTTCATCGGCAAGTCGATGGACACCTTCTGCCCGATGGGCCCGTGGATCGTGACGGCCGACGAGCTCGACGCGACCGATCTGCCGGTGAAGTGCTGGATCAACGACGAACTCCGCCAGGACGCCAACACCCGCGATCTGATCTTCGACATCCCGACCATCATCGCCACGCTGTCGGCCGGCATGACGCTGCAGCCCGGCGACGTCATCGCCACCGGCACGCCCGCGGGCGTGGGCATCGGCTTCAGCCCGCCGCGCTTCCTGGCGCCGGGCGATCGGATGAGGATCGAGATCGGTGGCATCGGTGTCCTCGAGAACCGCATCGCCGGCTGACGCGGCCGGCCCGCAGGCACGAGACCGCCCCATGAACGACGCCAGCCGCCGCGCCGTCCTGCGCGCCCTCGCGCTGCCGGTCCTGGCCCCGCTGGGCCTGGGCGTGCGCGCCCAGGCGAGCTATCCCGACCGGCCGATCACCGTCGTCGTGCCGTTCCCGCCCGGCGGCGTGGCCGATGTCGTGGGACGTCCCGTGGCCGAGGCCATGGGGCGCCATCTCCAGCAGCCGATGGTGATCGAGAACCGGGGCGGTGCGGGCGGCGGCATCGGCATGGCGCAGGTGGCGCGGGCCCGGCCCGACGGCTACACCCTGTTGATGGCGCTGTCCTCCGTGGTGGTGCTGCCCGAGGCCGATCGGGTGCTGCGCCGAACGCCGATGTTCGAGCTGGACCAGCTGGTGCCGATCGCCCGCTTCACCGCCGATCCGACGATGCTGGTGGTGCGCGCCGACAGCCCCTGGAAGACCTACGAGGAATTCGCCGCGCACGCGAAATCGGCGCCGGGCCGGCTCACCTTCGGCTCGTCCGGCAACTACGGAACCATGCACGTGCCCATGGAGCAATGGAAGGCCGCCACCGGCAGCTATCTGCTGCACGTGCCCTATACCGGCGCGGGACCCGCGGTGGTCGCCCTGCTGGCCGGGCAGATCGATGCCGTCGCCACCGGACCGTCGAGCGTGCTGCAGCAGGTCAAGGCCGGTCGCCTGCGCGCCCTGGCGCATTGGGGCGAAGGCCGGCTGGCGGTGCTGCCGGAGGTTCCCAGCCTGCGCGAGCGCGGGGTGCCCATCGGCTATTCGCAGTGGGCGGGCCTGTTCGCGCCGGCCGCGACGCCGCCGGCGGTGCTGGCGAGGCTCGGCGAGGCGGCGCGATCGGCCGCCCAGGATCCCCGGACGACGCAGGCCTTGAGCGCCGCCGGCAGCGTGGTGCAGTTCCAGGATGCGGCGGAGTTCGCCCGCTTCGTCCAGACCGATGCGCAGGCCATGGCGCGCGTGGTCCAGCGCATCGGCCGGATCGAGTGAGCGACGTGCCGCGCCGCGCCGTGCGCGGGATCGACCCGATGCTCAGTCCCGCGCGGGCGGTGCCGCGCTGCCGCGCGACGGGCTCGCGGCGGTCTGCGCCACGCCCGCCGGCGGCAGGATCGCCCAGCCCACCGTGACCTCGAACGGCCGGCCGAAGCGCCGCACCGCCAGGCGCAGCGGCGGCTGCACCTGCAATCCCGGAAAGCGCGCCCGCCAGTCGGCCGGCGCGGCGGCATCCGGCGTCTCCAGCACCTGGCCCGAGGCCGCCTCCCACACGAACACGGCGCCCTGCGCGCGCACCGCCGCGTCGTCGAGCCAGGCGGCCCGGCCGGGATCGGCATCGATGTAGACCGAGGGACGTCCGCCGGCCTGGGGCGGCGCGTACTGCGCGACATTGCCCGCCGGCCAGGCATGGCCGGCCACGATGCGCAGCGGCGCCTCCCGCCCCACCGCCCGGTGCCAGCCCTGCGCCACGTCCACGGCCAGCTCCCGGCCGGGATAGTGGATGCGGGAGAGCCGGCCGCGCGAGAGCGGCCCGCCGATGGCGATCAGCCCGTAGAGCAGCACCAGCACCAGCATCCAGATCGCGAAGGCCCAGGCGAAGCGCCGGGGATGGCGCAGGCGCAGGCCGAGCGCCGCCGCCAGCGCCGGCCCGATCACCAGGAACAAGGGCGAGCCCCACATGTCGTGCAGGTGGACCCCGGCCGCGCCGGCGACCAGGTAGATGAGCAGCGGGCCGCCGCCCATCGCCAGCAGCAGCCAGCCATCGCGCCCGCGCGGCGCGACCGTGCCCGGCGCCCGCGCGCCGTCGATATCGGCAGTGGCAGCGGCAGCGGCGTGCGCCTGCGCGGGCGACGTCGCGTCGGCGCGCCGGCGCCAGCCATGGGCGATCCACAGCAGCAGCGCCAGGGGCGCCACCGAGCCGGCCTGCGCGCCCAGGAAGGCGGCCAGGTCGCGCAGGCGGTCGCCCACCACACCGCCGGAGCCGCCGCCCACCGCCTGGGCGCGCCCGACGGCATAGCGCAGCGTCGGGTAGTCGTTGGCATGCGCCCAGGCCAGGTGCGGCGCGAACATCGCCAGCGAGATGGCCAGGGTCAGCCAGGGTCCGGCGCCGCGCCAGTGGCCGCGCAGCGACGGCACCGCGATCAGCACCACGGCCATCGACACCGGCAATGTCAGGAACGAGTACTTGCCCAGCGCGCCCAAGCCGCAGGCCACGCCCAGCAGCACCCACCAGCCCAGGCCGGCGGCATCGCCGCCGCCGGGCGCGCGGCGGGCGGCGCGCCAGAAGGCCAGCGAGGCGATCGCCCAGCACGGGTACTGCACCACGTTGGCGTTGAATTCCAGGCCGGTGAGGTTGTAGTAGTTGACGCCCTCGAGCGCCATCACCGCCACCAGCGCCGTCCAGGGCGGCAGCAGGTCGCTCGCCAGTTCCCAGGCGGCCCAGAAGGCGGCGGCGATGGCCAGCTGCGACAGCAGGAACAGCGGCCAGTCGAGCGAGCCCCAGCGGAACAGTTCGGCCAGCCAGCCCGAGGCCGGCGGATGCTTGTAGTAGCCGGCCTGCCACTCGCGGCCCCAGCTCAGCGCCTCGATGGTGTCGAGCGGGAGGTTGGCGGCCAGCAGGCTCGGCAGGATGGTCCAGAGCAGGACGTGCAGCAGCGCGAAGAGCCCGAAGGCGGTGGCCGGCGACAGGGCGTGCGGGCGGGGAGTCCGGTCAGGGCGCATGGTGTTCGGCCGCGCGGGCGCGGCTGGCATGGGAGAAAAAGGACGGGGCGGCGGGCGGCGGCGGGTCGTCAGCGCGGACAATCGGAGACCCGCCACCGACGCCGGGCGACGCCGCGCGCGGGGGAACCGGCGCGGGCCGCGGACCTCCACCCGTCCCGGAGCGTGCGGATTATCCCCGCCGCGCCGCCCCGCGGGCGGCGCGCCCGCGTCGCGCCACGTACATTGCATGGGCGACGCGGCGCCGCATGGCGCGCCCCGCCGGTCCATCGAAACGAACGAACATGTCCTTCTATCCACCTTCGCTGGAAGACTCGCCCGATCCGATCTCCCATGCCTCCTATGCCGCGCGGCTCGCGGGCGCCTTCGCCACGCCCGCCGGCTTCGCCGCGCTGCCCTCGGGCAAGGCCGGCGTCGCCACCGGCCGCGAGTCGCTGCGCCTGAGCTGCGTGGTGCCGGCCTACAACGAGGCCGGCCACCTGGCCGAGTTCCTGCTGGCGCTGCATGCCGCCCTCACCGCGCTCACGCCCGATGTCGAGATCATCGTCGTCAACGACGGCAGCCGGGACGCCACGCGCGAGATCGCCCACGCGCATGCCGAGTCGCTGGGCGTGCGCTACCTGGAGCTGTCGCGCAACTTCGGCAAGGAGGCGGCGCTGACCGCCGGCATCGCCCATGCGCGCGGCAACGCCGTGCTGCTGATCGACTCCGACTTCCAGCATCCGCTGGCGCTGGTGCCGGAGATGGCCCGGCTCTGGCGCGATGGCTACGACATGGTCTATGGCGTGATCGCCGAGCGCGATGCCGAGTCGTGGGGCAAGCGCGCGGGCAGCGGCCTGTTCTACGGCCTGCTGGGCCTGGGCAGCTCGCTCAACATCCCCAAGCACGCCGGCGATTTCCGCTGGATGGACCGCAAGGTGGTCGACGCGCTGCGTCGCCTGCCCGAGCGCAACCGCTTCATGAAGGGGCTCTACGCCTGGGTCGGCTTCCGCTCGGTGGCCCTGCCCTTCACGCCCGACGCGCGGCGCGGCGGCGAGTCGAGCTTCAGCCTGCGCAGCCTGGCCACGCTGGCGCTCGAGGGCCTCACCTCCTTCAGTTCGCTGCCCCTGCGGGTCTGGAGCGCGGCCGGGCTGATCATCTCGTTCCTGGCGATCTGCTACGGCCTCTACATCGCGCTGGGCGCCTGGCTGTATGGCAACCCGCTGCAGGGCTGGCCGACGCTGGCCGCCGGCCTGATGCTGTTCTCGGGCGTGCAGCTGCTGTCGATCGGCATCCTGGGCGAGTACATCGGTCGCATCTATGTCGAGATCAAGCGCCGGCCGCTGTATCTGCTGGCCGAGGACCTCGACCACAGTCCGCTCACCGACACGCACCATGCACCCGCGCCGGCACCCGCGCCCACCCCCGCGGCGCGGCCGGTGGCGCCCGAGCGGCCGGCGGGCGCCGCCGGCCACGACCCGGGACCGGCCCATGCCGGCTGAGCCCGAGCGCATCCGCCGGCACATCGCGCTGTGCGCCGACGACTTCGCGCTGCATCCGGCGGTCGACGACGCGGTGCTGCGCCTGGCCCACCAGGGCCGCCTGGGCGCGACCAGCTGCATGACCACCTCGCCGCGCTGGGCCGAGGCCGCGCGCGCCCTGCGCGCCGATGCGCCGCCGGGCCTGGCGACCGGCCTGCACCTGAACCTGACCGAGGGCCACGGCACGCACCGGGCCGCGACGCTGGGCGCGATCCTGCGCGACACCTACGCGCGGCGCCTGGCGCGCGAGGGCGCGCGACCCCACGTCGTGCGGCAGCTCGACGCCTTCGAGCAGGCGATGGGCCGGACGCCGGACTTCATCGACGGCCACCAGCACGTCCATCAGTTGCCCGGCGTGCGCGAGGCCCTGCTCGAGGTCATGGTGGAGCGCTATGGCGCGGACGCGGGGGCGGATGGCTCGTCCGCCGCCACCGCGGACACGTCCGCGATGCCGGCCGTGCGCGCCACGGTGCCGGCGCATCGGCGCTGGGGCGCGGGCAAGGCCGGCGTGCTGGCCGTGCTGGGCGGCTGGTGGCTGCGCCGGCGGCTGGCCCGGCTCGGCATCCCGCACAACACGGGCTTCGCCGGTGTCTATGGCTTCGATGCGCCCACCACCGACGACTATGGCCGCCACATGGACCGCTGGCTCGACGGCAGCCCCGACGGCACGCTGATGATGTGCCACCCGGCGACGGCGCTGGTGCCGGGCGACGCCATCGCCGCTCAGCGCCTGGTGGAGTTCGCCTATCTGTCGTCGGCCGCCTTCGGCGAGAGCCTGGCGCGCCACCGGGTCGAGCTGATGCGCTTCGACGCGGGGATCGTGGCCGCCACCGACATCGCGCCGTGAGCGGATCCCGTCGCCCTCCGGCAAGCGGAGCCCGGAGTCCGGGGGACCGCGCCCTCAGGCGGGCGTCAGTTCCTGGTGCACGCTCGCCAGGATCTCGTAGGAGCGCAGTCGCGCCGCGTGGTCGAACACCTGCGAGGTCACCATCAGCTCGTCCGCGCCGGTGCGCTCGATGAAGGCGGCGACCTGCTCGCGCACCGTCTCGGGCGAACCCACGGCCGAGCACGACAGCACCGAATCCAGCAGCGCCCGTTCGGCCGGGCCGACGTTGTCGCGATAGCCCTGCACCGGCGGCGGCAGGCGGCCCGGCCGGCCGCTGCGCAGGTTGACGAAGGCCTGCTGCCACGAGCTGGCCTGGAAGCGGGCCTCGGCATCGGTGTCGGCCGCGAACACGTTGAAGCCGAGCATCACGTGTGGGCGCGCCAGCTGGGCCGAGGGCTTGAAGGTGTCGCGGTAGATGCGCACGGCCTGCATCATCTGCTGCGGCGCGAAGTGCGACGCGAAGGCATAGGGCAGGCCCAGGTGCGCCGCCAGCTGGGCGCCGAAGGTGCTGGAGCCCAGGATCCAGACCGGCACCTTCAGGCCCCGGCCCGGCACCGCCAGCACCGACTGGCGCGGCGTGTCGCTCATGAAGTCCATCAGCTCGATCACGTCCTGCGGGAACTGGTCGGCATCGGACTGCAGGTCGCGCCGCAGCGCCTGCGCCGTGCGCTGGTCGGAACCCGGCGCGCGGCCCAGGCCGAGATCGACACGCCCGGGATACAGCGACTCCAGCGTGCCGAACTGCTCGGCGATCACCAGCGGCGAGTGGTTGGGCAGCATGACGCCGCCGGCGCCGATGCGGATGGTCGAGGTGCCGGCGCCGATGTGGGCCAGCAGCACCGACGTGGCGGCACTGGCGATGCCGGGCATGCCATGGTGCTCGGCAAGCCAGTAGCGCCGGTAGCCGAGCTTCTCGCCATGCTGGGCGAGCGACAGCGAATTGCGGAACGACTGCGCGGGAGTGCTCCCTTCGCAGACGGGGGAGAGGTCGAGGATGGAGAGCGGGGTGGACGGGGAGGACAGCGTGGTCATGGGCCCATCATCCGCCGGTCCGAAAACGCTTGCCGGGACGAGGTTTTGGCGCCGTCCCCCTCCCCCCGCGCCGCTACTCCTTGACCGAGCCGGTCATGCCCGAGACGTAGTACTCGACGAAGAACGAGTAGATGAAGGCCACCGGCAGCGAACCCAGCAGCGCGCCGGCCATCAGCGGGCCCCACTGGTAGACATCGCCCTGCACCAGTTCCGTGACCACGCCCACCGGCAGCGTCTTGACCTCCGAGGACGAGATGAAGGTCAGCGCGTAGATGAACTCGTTCCACGACAGCGTGAAGGCGAAGATGCCGGCCGAGATCAGGCCCGGCACCGCCAGGGGCAGCACGATCTTCACCAGGATCTGCCAGCGGTTGGCGCCGTCGATGAGCGCGCATTCCTCCAGCTCGGCCGGGATGGAGCGGAAGTAGCCCATCAGCAGCCAGGTGCAGAACGGGATCAGGAAGGTCGGATAGGTCAGGATCAGCGCCCAGCGGGTGTCGAACAGGCCGAGGTTGAACACCACGTTGGCCAGCGGGATGAACAGGATCGACGGCGGCACCATGTAGGCCAGGAAGATCGACAGCCCGACGTGCTTGGAGCCGGTGAAGCGCAGCCGCTCGATGGCATAGGCCGCGAACACCGATGCCGCCAGCGAGACGAAGGTCGAGACCACCGACACCAGCACCGTGTTCCACAGCCACTGCGGATACGCGGTCTGGAACAGCAGCTTGTGGAAGTGCGACAGGGTCGGCGTGATGACCCAGAACGGATTGCCGTCGCGCGAGAGCAGCTCGGCATCGGGCTTCACCGAGGTGATCGCCATCCAGTAGAACGGGAACAGCAGCACGATCAGGAACACCACCAGCGGCAGGTAGACCGTCACCATCTTGCGCGGCACCGAGTCCAGGAAGCTCATGCCGACGGTGTCGGCGCGGGCGTCGGCGGTCTTGCTCATTTGTCGGTTCCTCCCTGTTGCCAGGCCCGGCGCTGCAGGCCGAAGAAGCTGAACATCACGCAGGCCAGCAGGAAGGGCACCATCGCGATGGCGATGGCCGCGCCCTCGCCGAGCGCGCCGCCGGAGATGGCGCGCTGGAACGACAGCGTGGCCATGAGGTGCGTCGCGTTGAGCGGCCCGCCGCGCGTGATGACATAGATCAGCTGGAAGTCGGTGAAGGTGAACAGCACCGAGAACGTCATCACCACCGCGATGATCGGCGTCAGCAGCGGCATCGTGACGTGACGGAACTGCTGCCACGGCGTCGCGCCGTCGATGGCCGAGGCCTCGTAGTAGGACGGCGAGATGGTCTGCAGCCCGGCCAGCAGCGTGATGGCCACGAACGGCACGCCGCGCCACACGTTGGCGATGATGACCGCGATGCGCGCGTTCCACGGGCTGCCCAGGAAGTCGATGTAGGTGTCGATGAGCCCCATCTTCACCAGCGCCCAGCTGATGATGGAGAACTGCGAGTCGTAGATCCACCAGAACGCGATCGCCGACAGCGCCGTCGGCACGATGTAGGGCAGCAGGATGACGGCGCGGAAGAAGGTCTTGAAGCGGATGTTGCGGTTCAGCAGGATCGCCAGCCACAACCCGAGGAAGAACTTGAGGACGCTGGCCACCGCCGTGTAGAACAGGGTGTTGAACAGCGCCAGCCGCACCACCGAGTCGCCCCAGAGGTACTCGTAGTTCTCCAGCCCGACCCACTGCCCCGGCCGGCCCACCTTGGCATCGGTGAAGCCCAGCCAGGTGCCCAGCCCGAGCGGATAGGTCAGGAACAGCAGCAGCAGCACCGCCGCCGGCAGCATGAACATGAAGCCCAGCGCGTTGCGGCTGTTCTGCATCCTCGCGATCAATGTCATGTGACCTTTTCCTTGGCGTGGAGCGACGACCGCGGGCGGGTCAGAGCTTGTAGTAGCGTTCTGCACGTTTTTGCGCGCGTTCGGCGGCCTCCTTGGGGGAGCGCGCGCCGCTGGCGGCCTCGGCCACCATGTTGGGGATGATGAAGTCGGCCGCCGCGCCGGCCGAGGCATAGCCCAGCTTGCCGTCGTAGCCGCCCGGGCGCAGGTTCTTCACCGAGTCCCGGTACGGCATGTTCTTCGGGTCGGAGGTCCAGATGGCGCTGTTCTCGTAGAAGCGCAGCGGCTGGGCGACATAGCCGCCGCCGCCCTGCAGCCAGGGGTCGAACTGCTCCTTCTCCATCATGAAGCGCAGGAACTCCTTGGCCGCCTGCGGGTACTTGGTGTACTTCATGACCATCTGGTTGAAGAACAGGTGCGACTCGGTGGGCACGCCCACCGGGCCGACCGGGAACACCGCGTGGTTGATGTCGGCGGACAGCTCGCGGATCTTCGGGTCGGCCGAGTTCTTCGAGGTGAAGTAGATCGAGATGCCGTTGTTGGTGACGCTGATCTGGCCGTCGAGGAAGGCCTTGTTGTTGTTCGGGTCCAGCCACGACAGCGTGCCGGGGATGAAGTTGGCGTAGAGCTCCTTGGCGTACTCCAGGGCCTTCAGGGTCTCCGGGCTGTCGATCACGACCTTGTTGGTCTTGTCCACCAGCTTGCCGCCATGCGACCACACCAGCCAGTTGCACCAGGTACTGTCGCCGGTGGCGTTGCCCAGCGCCATGCCGCCGGGCGTGCCCTTGGCCTTCAGGGCCTGGTAGAGCTTGAGGAAATCGGCGGTGTTCTTGGGGAAGGTGTCGAAGCCGGCGGCCTTCACCATGCTCTCGCGATAGACGATGAGCGAGCCCGAGGCGCCCAATGGCAGGCCGATCCATTTCTTGCCGTCCGGGCGCATGAAGGCCTCGCCGGCCGGATACCAGCCCCCGTACTTCTTGCCCAGGTACTCGGCCAGGTCGGTGACGTCGAGCAGTTTGTCCGGATAGAGGTTGGCGTCGTCGTTGGTCGACAGGATGATGTCCGGACCGGCGCCGGTGTTGGCCGCCACGGCCGCCTTGGGCCGCACGTCCTCCCAGCCCTCGTTGTCGACCCGCACCTCGACGCCGGTGGTGTCGGTGAACTTCTTGACATTGGCCATGTAGGCATCGATGTCGCCCTGCACGAAGCGGCTCCAGCGCAGCACGCGCAGCTTCGCGCCGGGCTCGGGCTTGAAGCTCATCGTCTGGGCCTGCGCGGCCAGCGGGAACAGCGCGCTGCCCGCGCCCAGCGAAGCGGCCGCCGTGAGGCCGGCGGTGCCTTCCAGAAACCTGCGGCGATTGAACTCGGTCATCGATGTCTCCTGGTGTCTTGGTGTGTGGTGAGGGGGAAGTCGGGTCGCGGCGCGCGCCGGCCGGCGGGTGCCCGGGGTGTTCAGGCCGCCAGGCGTCGGCCGGTGTCGGCGTCGAACAGGTGCGCGCGCTGCAGGTCGGGCCGCAGGTGGATGACGCTGCCGGGCTCGAAGTCGTGGCGCTCGCGGAACACCGCCGACAGCTCGGTGCCGGCGTGACGGCACGAGACGAAGGTATCCATGCCGGTGGGCTCCATCACGACCACGCGGGACGGGATGCCATCGCCATCGGAGAGTTCGAGGTGCTCCGGACGCGTGCCGTAGACCACCGGCTGGCCATCGATGCCGCCGGCCCGCAGGGGCGCGTCCAGCCGCGTGCCGTCGCCCAGCTCGACATGCGCCGCGCCACCCGAGCGGTGCAGCCGGCCGGGCAGGAAGTTCATCGACGGCGAGCCGATGAAGCCGGCCACGAACTGGTTGGCCGGCCGGTCGTAGAGTTCCAGCGGGCTGCCGGTCTGCTCGATGCGGCCGTCGCGCATGACGACGATCTTGTCGCCCATCGTCATGGCCTCGATCTGGTCGTGCGTGACATAGATGGAGGTGGTGCGCAGGCGCTGGTGCAGCTCCTTGATCTCGCTGCGCATCGCCACGCGCAGCTTGGCGTCGAGGTTGGACAGCGGTTCGTCGAACAGGAACACCTGCGGATCGCGCACGATGGCGCGCCCCATCGCCACGCGCTGGCGCTGGCCGCCGGAGAGCTGGCGCGGATAGCGCTCGAGCATCGGCACCAGCGCCAGGATCTCCGCCGCGCGCTTCACCTTGGCCTCGACCACCGACTTGTCCGCCTTGGCCAGGGTGAGCGAGAACGCCATGTTGTCGCGCACCGTCATGTGCGGATAGAGCGCGTAGTTCTGGAACACCATCGCGATGTCGCGTTCCTTGGGCGGCAGGTCGTTGACGCGCTTGTCGCCGATGCGGATCTCGCCGCCATTGATCTGCTCGAGTCCGGCGATCATGCGCAGCAGGGTCGACTTGCCGCAGCCCGACGGCCCCACCAGCACGGTGAAGGAACCGTCCTGGATCTCGATGTCGACGCCGTGGAGGATGGGCACCTCGCCGAAGTTCTTCTTGACGCCCTGGATCGTGACACTCGCCATGGAATGGAAATCCTGTGGAAGGTTTGCGGACCGGCGCAGTATCGGCACGCCCTCCGGACCTCGCCATAAGGACAAACCGTTAAGAGAAAACCCCCTTTCGCGATCGTCCATGATTTGTATGATGAGCAGATAACCGTGTTGAATCCCGCCACCATCGCCGGCACCGCGCCAGCCTCTCCCCCACCGCTTCGCCTCGAGTCCGACCGGCTGTCCGATCGCCTCGCGCTGCGCCTGATCGCGCAGATCGAGTCGGGCGAGCTGGGCCCCGGCGACCGCCTGCCGACCGAGCAGCGGATCGCCGCCGCGCATGGCGTCTCGCGCACGGTGGTGCGCGAGGCGGTGCACCAGCTCAAGTCCAAGGGCCTGGTCAGTTCGCGCCAGGGCTCGGGCGTGTTCGTCGCCGCGCCGCCGGCCCATCAGCCGCTGGCCTTCGACCCGGCGGTGCTGGAGTCGGTGCAGGCCGTGGTGCACGTGGTGGAGGTGCGTCGCGTGCTGGAGGGCGAGATCGCCGCGCTGGCGGCCGAGCGCGCCACACGGGCGCAGATCGCCGCCATGCGCCGCTCGCTCAGGGCCATCGACATCGCCGTGGCCGAGGGACGCGACGGCGTGGCGGAGGACCTGGGCTTCCACCGCCTGATCGGCGAGGCCACCGGCAACCCGCAGTTCCGGCTGCTGCTGGGCTTCCTGGAGCAGTACCTGCGCGAAGGCATGCGCATCACGCGCGGCAACGAGGCCCGGCGCGCCGACTTCATGCAGGCCGTGCAGCAGGAGCACCATGCCATGGTCGAGGCCATCGCCGCGCGCGACCCGGCGGCGGCGCGCCACCACGCGACGCAGCACATCCTGCGCGGCGAGGGCCGGCTGGTCGAGGCCGGCGTGATCACCGCGCGCCGGCGCCGCGCGGCCACGACCTCCGGGACGCCCGGCCCATCCAAGAAACCCCAGACATCCAGGACACTCAAGGAGACCCCATGAAACTGCTCATCACCGGCGGCGGCGGCTTCGTCGGCGCCCGGCTCGCGCGCACCCTGCTCGCGCGCGGCCGGCTGGCCGGCGCGACGATCGAACATCTCGTGCTGACCGACATCGCACCGCCACCGGCCGACCTGCTGGCCGATGCGCGCGTCGAGGCCCGCACCGGCCCGCTGCTGACGCAGACCGACGCCCTGCGCACCGAATCGTTCGATGGCGTGTTCCACCTGGCCTCGGCCGTCTCGGGCGAATGCGAGGCCGACTTCGAGCTCGGCCTGCGCTCCAACCTCGACAGCACGCGCGCCCTGCTCGACGCCCTGCGCGCCCATGTCGAGGCCGGCGGACCGGTGGCCCGGCTGGTGTTCTCCAGCTCGGTGGCGGTGTTCGGCCCCGATGCCTCGATGCCGCTGCCCGCGCTGGTGGGCGACGACACGCTGCCGGCGCCGCAGACCTCCTATGGCACGCAGAAGCTGATCTGCGAGCACCTGGTGGCCGACTACACCCGCAAGGGCTACATCGACGGCCGCGCCGCGCGCCTGATGACCGTCACGGTGCGGCCGGGCCGGCCCAACGGCGCCGCCTCGTCGTTCTTCAGCGGCATCATCCGCGAGCCCCTGGCGGGGGTCGAATCGATCTGCCCGGTAGGACCGGACGTCTCGCATCCGATGTCCTCGCCGGCGCACACGGTCGACGGGCTGATCGCCGTCTACGAGGCCACGCGCGAGGCCTTCGGCGGCCGCCTGGCCCTGAACCTGCCGGCGCTCAACGTGCGGGTGAGCGACATGCTCGACGCGCTGGAGGAGGTCGCCGGCCCCGAGGTGCGCGCTCGCGTGCGCTTCGAGCGCGACGAGCGCATCGCCGGCATCGTCGCCAACTGGCCCGGTGGCGCCACGGCCGAGCGGGCGCGCCGCCTGGGCCTGGCGCCGCACGCGCATTTCGCCGACATCATCCGGCAGTACATCGACGACTGCGCCGCCCGGCCCGACGCCGCCACGACACTCAAGGGAATGAAGCAATGACCATCGACACCCACGCCGACGTCGGCCCCGAGGGCGAGAAGCCCGATCCGCGCAGCCAGCCCCAGCCGCCGCGCGCCACCCCGCAGCGGCTGCGCTCGCAGTCGTGGTTCGACAACCCCGACAACGCCGACATGACCGCGCTCTACATCGAGCGCACCATGAACTTCGGCCTGAGCTTCGACGAGCTGCAGTCGGGCCGCCCGATCATCGGCATCGCCCAGACCGGCTCGGACATCGCGCCATGCAATCGCCACCACCTGGTGCTGGCCGAGCGCGTGCGCGAAGGCATCCGGGACGCCGGCGGCATCGCCTTCGAATTCCCGATCCACCCGATCCAGGAGACCTGCAAGCGCCCGACCGCCTCGCTCGACCGCAACCTGCAGTACCTGTCGCTGGTCGAGGTGCTCTATGGCTATCCGATCGATGGCGTGGTGCTGACCACCGGCTGCGACAAGACCACGCCGGCGCAGCTGATGGCCGCCGCCACGGTCGACATCCCGGCCATCGCGCTGAATTCCGGGCCGATGCTGAACGGCTGGTACAAGGGCGAGCGCACCGGCTCGGGCACCATCGTCTGGAAGGCGCGCGAGCTGATGGCCGCGGGCACCATCGGCTACCAGGAGTTCCTGAAGCTGGTGGCCTCGTCGGCGCCCTCCACCGGCCACTGCAACACGATGGGCACGGCCTCCACCATGAACTCGCTGACCGAGGCCCTGGGCATGACGCTGCCGGGCAGCGCGGCGATCCCGGCGCCCTATCGCGACCGCCAGGAGATGGCCTACATGACCGGCCGGCGCATCGTCGAGATGGTGCGCGAGGACCTGCGGCCCTCGGACATCCTGACGCGCGCGGCCTTCGAGAACGCCATCGTGGTGAATTCCGCCATCGGCGGCTCGACCAATGCGCCGATCCACCTGAACGCGATCGCCAAGCACATCGGCGTCGCGCTCGACAACGACGACTGGGAGGCCCACGGCTACGACGTGCCGCTGCTGGTCAACCTGCAGCCGGCGGGCAAGTACCTGGGCGAGGACTTCTACCGCGCCGGCGGCGTGCCGGCGGTGGTGGCCGAGCTGATCGCCCAGGGCCGCATCCAGGCCGCGCTGACGGCCAACGGCAAGACGCTGGTGGAGAACTGCGAGAACCGCTTCACCGACGAGCGCGACGTCATCTTCGCCTACGACGCGCCGATGAAGGGCGATGCCGGCTTCCTGCACTTCAAGGGCAACCTGTTCGACTCGGCCATCATGAAGACCAGCGTGATCACGCCGGAATTCCGCGAGCGCTACCTGGCCGATCCGGCCGACCCGATGGCCTTTGAGGGCACGGCGGCGGTGTTCGACGGCCCCGAGGACTACCACCGGCGCATCGACGACCCGGCGCTCGAGCTCAGCGAGCACAGCGTGCTGTTCATGCGCGGCGTCGGCCCGGTGGGCTACCCCGGCGCGGCCGAGGTGGTGAACATGCGCGCGCCCGACTACCTGATCAAGCGCGGCGTGCTGGCGCTGGCCTGCATCGGCGACGGCCGGCAGTCGGGCACCTCGGGCTCGCCCTCGATCCTCAATGCCTCGCCCGAGGCGGCCACCGGCGGCAACCTGGCCCTGCTGCGCACCGGCGACCGCGTGCGCATCGACCTGAACAAGCGCAGCGCCGACATGCTGGTGGACGACGAGGAACTGCGGCGCCGCCGCGCCGAGCTCGATGCCGCCGGCGGCTACCGGTATCCGCCGAGCCAGACGCCGTGGCAGGACATCCAGCGCGCGATCGTCGGCGAGCTGTCCGAGGGCATGGTGCTCAAGCCGGCGGTGAAGTACCAGCGCATCGACGCCACCTTCGGCGTGCCGCGCGACAACCACTGAGCCACCGCCGGAGCGGCCGGCCGGCCCGGACCGTCCGGGCTCAGGTGGGGTAGGTCCCCGCCAGCAGGATCGACTTGTCGACGTTGCGGATGTCGGTGTGGCCGCAGAAGGCCATCGTGACGTCGAGCTCCTTGTGGATGAGCTGCAGGGCCTTGGTGACGCCGGCCTCGCCCATGGCGCCCAGGCCATAGGCCATGGCGCGGCCGATCATGGTGCCGCGCGCTCCCAGGGCCCAGGCCTTGAGCACGTCCTGGCCGCTGCGGATGCCGCCATCCATCCAGACCTCGGTCTTCGAGCCCACGGCATCGACGATCGGCGGCAGCGCCTCGATGCTCGAGGGCGCGCCGTCGAGCTGGCGGCCGCCGTGGTTGCTCACCACGATGGCGTCGGCGCCGGCATCCACGGCCAGCTGGGCGTCCTCCGGCACCATGATCCCCTTCAGGATCAGCCGGCCGCCCCACTGCTTCTTCACCCATTCGACATCCGCCCACGAGAGCGTCGGGTCGAACTGCTCGTTGGTCCAGGCCGAGAGCGAGCGCATGTCGCTCACGCCCTTGACGTGGCCCACCAGGTTGCGGAAGGTATGGCGCCTGGTGCCCAGCATGCCCAGGCACCAGCCCGGCTTGGTCGCCAGATTGACGATGTTGCGCAGGGTCGGGCGCGGCGGCGCGGTCAGGCCGTTCTTCAGGTCCTTGTGGCGCTGGCCGATCACCTGCAGGTCGAGCGTCAGCACCAGCGCGCTGCACCGGGCGGCGCGGGCGCGCTCGATCATGCGGGCCATGGCGTCGCGGTCGCGCATCATGTAGAGCTGGAACCAGAACGGCGCGGTGGTGTTCTGCGCGATGTCCTCGATCGAGCAGATGCTCATGGTCGAGAGCGTGAACGGGATGCCGAACTTCTCCGCCGCGCGCGCGGCATGGATCTCGCCATCGGCATGCTGCATGCCCGTGAGGCCGACCGGCGCGATGGCCACCGGCATCTTCACGGCCTGGCCGACCATGGTGGTGGCCAGCGAGCGGCCCTCCATGTTCACGGCCACGCGCTGGCGCAGCAGGATCTTCTTGAAGTCGTCGGTGTTGGCGCGGTAGGTGCCCTCGGTCCACGAGCCGGAGTCGGCGTAGTCGTAGAACATGCGCGGCACGCGGCGCTCGGCGAGGACGCGCAGGTCCTCGATCGTGGTGATGACGGTCATGGGTTCGGGGTGTGCTTGGGAAGGCCGGCGCTCAGCGCACGACCATCAGGGTGAAGGGCCAGACATAGGCCTGCATCGTCACGTAGAGGCCGACCAGCGAGGCCAGGGCGATCGAGTGGAAGAACACGTAGCGCAGGATGTCGCCCTCGTGGTTGAACCAGCGCGTGGCGGTGGAGGCCACCACGATCGACTGGGCGTCGATCATCTTGCCCATCACGCCGCCGGAGCTGTTGGCCGCGCCCATCAGGTTGGGCGACAGTCCCAGCTGCTCGGCCGCGACCTTCTGCATGCCGCCGAAGAGCACGTTGGACGCCGTGTCGGAGCCGGTCAGCGCGACGCCGATCCAGCCCATCAGCGTGCCGAAGAACGGATAGAACACGCCGGTGTTGGCGAACGCCAGGCCCAGCGTGGTGTCGGTGCCGGAGAAGCGCGTCAGGGTGCCCAGCGCCAGCATCAGCACGATCGTCAGGAGCGAGAACTTGACCAGCCACACGGTCTTGAAGAAGGTCCGCACGATGGCCACGGGGTTGTATTTCATGACCACCGCGCTGACCAGCGCCGCCAGCAGGATGCCGGTGCCGGTGGCCGAGAGCAGGTTGAGCGTGTAGATGGCGGCCTCGGGATGCGGGGTGGGCACCACCGGCGGCACCTTCATCACCAGGTTGTGCAGGCCCTCCATCGGGAACCTGGGCGAGAAGATGCCGTTGAGCCAGGCCTTCACCGGCGGCAGGCCCCAGATGAAGACGAACACCGACAGGATGATCCAGGGCGTCCAGGCGGCGATCAGCGCCTGGCGGGAATGGCGCACCACGGGCTGCGGCGGCTTGGCTTCGGCGGCGCTGATGTCGCGCCCGCGCAGGGCCGGCGAGGTCCAGACCGTGCGGGGCTGCCAGACGCGCAGGAAGGCGACCAGGCACACCATCGACACGATGGCGGCGATGATGTCCACCAGCTCGGGGCCCATGAAGTTCGACACCAGGTACTGCGGGATCGCGAACGACAGGCCGGTCACCAGGATGGCCGGCCAGATCTCCTTCATGCCCTTGAAGCCGGCGAAGGCCCAGATCAGCCAGAACGGCACCAGCAGCGAGAAGAACGGCAGCTGGCGGCCGATCATGGCGGTCACCTGCTGCAGGTCGTAGCCATGCACCTGGGCCAGCGTGATCACCGGCGTGCCCAGCGCGCCGAAGGCCACCGGCGCCGTGTTGGCGATCAGCGACAGGCCCGAGGCCGCCAGCGGCGAGAAGCCCAGTCCGATCAGGATCGCCGCCGTCACCGCCACCGGCGTGCCGAAGCCGGCCGCGCCCTCGAAGAAGGCACCGAAGCAGAACGCGATCAGCAGCAGCTGGATGCGCCGGTCCTCGGTGATACCGGAGAGCGAGTCCTGCAGCACCTTGAAGCTGCCGTTCTGCTCGGTCAGCTGGTGCAGAAAGATGATGTTGAGCACGATCCAGCCGATCGGCAGCAGGCCCGTAAAGCCGCCCAGCAGCGCGGCGCGGCCGGCCATGTCGACCGGCATGCCATAGGCGAAGACGGCCACCAGCAGCGCCGCCACCAGCCCCATGCCGGCGGCGATGTGGGCCTTGATGTGGAAGAAACCCAGGGCGCCGAGCATCACGATCACCGGGATCGCCGCCAGGGCGGTCGAGATGATCATGTTGCCGAAGGGGTTGTATATCTGTTGCCAGACCATGGGGTTCGTCTCCGAGGTTTGTTGTGGGATGTCCGATGACGGACCGCGCCGCACTCCTGCACGTGCATGCGCCAGCGACTGTAGGAAGCCCCGGCGCGATCGACGTGAATTTCAGTGCGCCGCCGCGTGAAGGATTTTCACAGTCGGCGAGGGCATGCCGGGGAGTGCTATCCCTGCCACCCGTCGAATGCGCGACACGTGGCCACGCGGCCCGGGACCGGGATCGTTCAATCCCTCAGGGCCTGGCGCAGCCAGTCGACGAACGCCGCGCACTCCCAGCGCTCCAGCGTGCCCGGGCGCCAGCACAGGAAGTAGTCGTGCGGCGAGCGCACGCTCTCGCGCGACAGCCGCACCAGCCGCCCGTTGTCGAGCCAGGCCTGGCCCAGACGCAGCCGCATCAGGGCGACGCCGAAGCCGGCCACGGCCGCGTCCAGCACCAGCCCCAGGTCGTTGAACTGCGCGCCGGCCAGGGGCTCGGGCAGCGTCACGCCGGTGGCGCGGAACCAGGTGCGCCATGGCTCCAGCGGCGAGCGGATGAGGTGCGCGCGCGCCACCATCTCGTCGCTGGAAAAGCCGTCGAGCGGACCGACCTCGTGCAGGTAGTCGGGGCTGCACACCGGACAGACCTCGTCGGAGAGCAGGTGCATCGACTCGCGGTCGGTGAACGGTCCGGTGCCGAAGCGCAATTCGATGTCGGCCTCCTCCGCCGTCACGTGATGGACGGGGATGGTCACCTGCAGGATCAGCTCGATGTCGGGAAAGGCATGGCGGAACAGCGCCAGGCGCGGCAGCAGCAGCTGGCGCGAGAAGGTCGGCGTGACCGCCACGCGCAGGCGCGTCACCGCCGGCGCGCAGGGCTGCGGCATCCGGCCGGGCACCTGCTGCAGCGCCGCCAGCGCCTCGCGCACCCGCACCAGGTAGGCCGCGCCATCCGTGCTGAGGCTGAAGTCGCCGCGCGCGAAGACCTTGAAGCCGAGCTGCGTCTCCAGCTGGCGGATGCGGTGGCTGATGGCGCTGGGCGTGACGTTGAGCGCCTCGGCCGCCTGCGTCACGCTGCGCAGGCGCGCCAGGGCCTCGAAGGCGAGCAGGCCGGGAATGGGGGGGATGCGGGGCGATGTCATCGATTCGGGCACGGGATCGGCCATTGTGGCCGCCTCGCCCCGGCCGGGCGCCGGGATAATCCACCCACCGATCGCTTCCGATCCGCGAGAGTCCGCCCATGTCCTCCATCACCTTGCGCTTCCTGGCCGAAGCCGGCACCGTCAACGTCGGGGGCAGGATCCCCGGCGGCACCGTCCTGCGCTGGATCGACGAGGCCGGCTGCGCCTGCGCCACCCAGTGGGCCCAGCGCCATGCCGTGGCGGTGTTCGTCGGCAGCATCCGGTTCCAGCGCCCGATCCACGTCGGCAGCCTGGTGGAGGTGGAAGCCCGGCTGGCCTACACCGGCAGGACCGGCATGAACCTCTCGGTGGAAGTGCGCAGCGGCGACATGACCGGCGCCGAGATGCAGACCGCCACCGAGTGCCTGGCGGTCTTCGTCGCGCTCGACGCCCAGGGCCGACCCCTGCCGGTCGATGCCTTCGCGCCGGCCACGCCGGGCGAGATGGCGCTGGCCCAGCGGGCGCGCGCCTATCTGGAAGCCGGCCGCACGCCAGCCTAGGCATCCGATCCGGGGCGGCGGCGGTCGGCGCGCCCTGCCGCGCGCGTTCCTCAATCGTCGAACGTGTAGTTCTCCGCCCGCAGCAGTTCCCAGTCCCCGCCCCCCTTGAGGCGCAGCACGTGGGAGTGATAGCGCAGCACCGCCGGGCGGTGCGCGATGCTGACGACGGTCATGCCGGCATCGCGCAGCCGGCGGTAGAGCACCGCCTCGTTGGCGCTGTCGAGCGCGCTGGTGGCCTCGTCCAGGATCACCAGCCGGGGCTGGCGCACGATCACGCGCGCGAAGGCCAGGCGCTGCTGCTCGCCCATCGACAGCAGCTTCTCCCAGTCGTGCGCCGCGTCCAGGCCGCCGACGCGCTGCAGGAGCTCGGGCATCTGGACCTCGTCGAGGATCGCCACCAGCCGGGCATCGTCGACCTGGGTGTCGCTGCCGCCCGGGTAGAGCAGCTGGCTGCGCAGCGAGCCGAACTGCATGTAGGGCCGCTGCGGCAGGAAGAACACCTCCTGCGGTGGCGGATGGCGCACCGTGCCGCTGCCGGTGCGCCAGAGTCCGGCCAGGGCGCGCAGCAGCGAGCTCTTGCCGCAGCCGCTCGGCCCGGTGATCAGCAGGCCGTCGCCCGGCGCGAGCGACAGGCTCAGGTCCCGCACCAGCAGGCGGCCGAAGCGCGGCGTGTAGAGCGTGAGCGCGGCCAGCGTGAGCTGGTCGCCGATCTCGACCTGGATCTGCGGACCCGCGGCGCCGGTCGCGCCCTCGCCTTCCACGGCGACGTTCTCGGCGCCGGCGACGATCTGCCGCCGGGCCGCCTTGGTGCTCGAGGCCGTGGGCTTGGCCACGTGGCCGCTCGTGGGCACCGGTCCGCCGAAGACCCGCTGCGACAGCGTGTGCAACCGGTCGATGCCGGCCACGAAGCGGCTCAGGCTCTCGAAGTTGTCGACGATCAGCGAGATCGCTCCCAGCACGGCGGCGAAGGCGCCGGCCGCCTGCACCGCGCGGCCGACCTCCAGTTCGCCCGAGAGCACGTCGTTGGCCAGGATGATGCTCGGCAGCACCAGCGTGAGCTGGCTGAAGGCGCGCTGGAACAGGTTGAGCGAACGCTGCTTCTTGATCAGGCGGGCGTAGTTGACGAACACCTGTCCGAAGCGGGCGTCGATCTCGACGCGCTCCTGCGACTCGCCGCGATAGAACGCGATCGACTCGGCGTTCTCGCGCAGGCGGATCAGGCCGAAGCGGAAATCGGCCTCGCGCCGCAGCTGCCAGAAGTTGAGCCGGATCAGCGGCGCGCCGAACAGGTAGAGCGCCCCCACCGTGCCGGCCAGCGCGTACAGCACCAGGAAGCCCACCAGCACGTGCGAGATCGACCACAGCACGGCGCTGAAGGCCACCAGCTGCATCAGCGAGCCGATGAAGATCAGCATGAAGTGGATCGAGCGCCCGGTGAAGGTGTTGATGTCCTCGCTGATGCGCTGGTCGGGGTTGTCGAGGTCGCCGCTGGCGCCGATCTCGTAGTAGCGGCGGCTGCCCAGGTAGCCATCCAGGAAGCGCGCGGTCAGCCAGCGCCGCCAGCCGTTGGAGAAGGCATCGCGCAGGTAGTAGTAGAACGCGTAGACCGGCACCGCGAAGGCCAGCACGGCGAGGCAGGCGCGCACCGCGCTCCAGAAGCGGTCGGCCTCGCGGCCGGCCAGCGCCGAGGTCAGCTCGCCGGTCTTGTCGTTGAGCATCACCGCCAGCTGGGTCTCGCACAGCATCAGCACCACCAGCAGCGCGATCATCGACCAGGCGCGCTTCCTCTGGTCGCCCAGCCAGTAGGGCTTGGCCACGGCCACGAACTGCCGCCAGGCCGTCATCGAGAGCGTCGGTGCCCGGCGTCCGCGGCGTGGCTTTCGGGAGGGTGAGGGGATGTCGGACACGGGAAGCGGAGGAGAGGGGGCGGGATCGGGCACCGCCGGATTCTGGGTGGCGCCTCTCCCCTCCCCGTGTCGGACGAAGTCACCGGGGCGCCGCAGCGGGCGGCGCGACGGGATCAGCGGGCCGGCAGCACCGTGCCGCTGGCCTCGCCCAGGCCGATGCGCACCGCGCCCTCGCGCTCGCACCAGCCGCGCAGGATCAGCGTGTCGCCATCCTCCAGGAAGGTGCGCTGCTCGCCGTTGGCCAGCAACAGCGGCCGCTTGCCGCCGCCGGTGAGCTCCATCAGCGAACCGGCCTCGTCCTCGCCGGGACCCGACAGCGTGCCCGAGCCCAGCAGGTCGCCCGGCTGCAGGTTGCAGCCGTTGACCGTGTGGTGCGCGACCAGCTGGGCCGGCGTCCAGTAGGCCGCGCGCGCCATGTCGGTGAGCGTGAGCCGCACCGGCGCCTCGCCGGCGATGCGCATGCGCTCGGTCTGCAGCAGCACCTCGAGCGCGATCGAGATGGCGCCCCGCGCGCGGTTGGCCGGCGTGTCGAGGTAGGGCAGCGGCTGCGGATCGAGCGCCGGCCGCTCGAACGCGGTGCGGAACGGCGCCAGTGCCTCCATCGTCACCACCCAGGGCGAGATGGTGCTGCCGAAGTTCTTCGACAGGAACGGGCCGAGCGGCTGGTATTCCCAGCCCTGGATGTCGCGCGCCGACCAGTCGTTGAAGAGCGTGACGCCGAACAGGTGCTGCTCGGCATCGGCCAGTTCGATCGGTTCGCCCAGGGCGTTGCCGGGGCCGATCAGCCAGCCGAGCTCGAGTTCGCAGTCGAGCCGCCGGGACGGGCCCAAGGTCGGCACCTCGGCATCCGCCGGCTTGGTCTGGCCCTTGGGACGCCGGAATGGCTGTCCGCTCGGGATGATCGACGAGGCGCGGCCGTGGTAGCCGATGGGCACCCACTTGTAGTTGGGCAGCAGCGGGTTGTCCGGGCGGAACTGCTTGCCCACGGTGGTCGCGTGATGGACGCTGGTGTAGAAGTCGGTGTAGTCGCCGATGCGGCAGGGCACGTGCATCGTCGCGTCCGCCTGCTCGATCAGGCATGGTTCCCAGGCGGCCTGCCGGTCGCTGCCCTGCGCCAGGCCCTGCGACAGGCGCGCGCGCAATGCGGCGCGCTGCGCCGAGGGCAGCGCCATCAGGATGTTCATGTCGTCATGGTCGACCACGCCGGCGGCGCGCAGGTCGAGGATGCGGTCGCCGATCGCCACGCCGATGCGTGGCGCCGGGTCGCCGGCAGTGTGGAAGCGGCCGAACGGCAGGTTCTGGATCGGGAAGTCGCAGCCCGCCTCGTTGGCCGAGGCGACCCAGCTGCGCAGCAGGGGATCGTGGGTGGCGTCGAGGGTCGAGGCGTCGGGGTGCATGTCGAGAGGGGTGTTCATGGTTTGAATTGATCCTTGAGGCCGGCCCAGCAGTCGGCATAGTCGTCGTCGAGCGCGCTCGACTGCATCGCGAAGGGAGTGGGAACGAGACGGTAGCGGCTCTCGAACATGAATGCCAGGGTGTGATCGAGCTTGTGCGGCTGCAGGTCGCCGTGGCTGGCCTTGTCGAAGGCTTCCTCGTCGGGGCCGTGCGGCACCATCGGGTTGTGCAGGCTGGCGCCACCGGGCTTGAAGCCGCCGGGCTTGGCGTCGTACTGGCCGTAGACCAGTCCCATGAACTCGCTCATGAGGTTGCGGTGGTACCACGGCGGACGGAAGGTGTCCTCCATCACCAGCCAGCGCGGCGGGAAGATGACGAAGTCGCAGTTGGCGGTGCCGGGCGTGTCGCTGGGCGAGGTCAGCACGGTGAAGATCGAGGGGTCGGGATGGTCGAAGCTGATCGAGCCGATGGTCATGAAGTGGGCGGTGTCGTACTTCACCGGCGCCAGGTTGCCGTGCCAGGCCACGACGTTGAAGGGCGAGCGCCGCAGCGGCGCGCGCCAGAAGTGGCCGCCGAACTTCTTCACCATCTCGTAGCCGCCGATGTCCGCGGCCGCGTCCGATGCGGCGTCGTCCTCGTAGGCGGCCACGGGCGCCTGGAAGTCGCGCGCGTTGGCCAGGCCGTTGGAGCCGATCGGGCCGAGCTCGGGCAGGCGGAACTGGGCGCCATAGTTCTCGCAGACATAGCCGCGCGAGAAGCCCTGGCCCGCCTCGGAATCGGGCAGGCCGACCTTGAACGCCACGCCGCGCGGCAGCACGGCGATCTCGCCCGGGCGCACCTCGAGCACGCCCATCTCGGTGGTCAGCACCAGGCGGCCCTGCTGCGGCACCAGCAGCATCTCGCCATCGGCGTTGACGAAGGCGCGCCGCGTCATCGAGCGGTTGGCCAGGTAGACATGCGCCGCCACGCCGGTCTGCATCTGCGCATCGCCATTGGCCGCCACGGTGCGCATGCCGTCGACGAAGTCGGCATCGACGCCGTCGAACGGCAGCGGGGCCCAGCGCAGGGGTTCCGGTGGCAGCACCAGCGCCGGACCGCCACCGGTCGTCCAGTGCGGCTGCGCGTGGGGCTGGTAGCGCCCGGCCACCACCGAAGGCTGGCGGCGATACAGCCAGCTGCGCCGGTTCTCGTGACGCGGCGCGGTGAAGGCGGTGCCCGAGATCAGCTCGGGATAGAGGTCGAAGGGCGCGCGCTGCGGGCTGTTGCGGCCCCGTGGCAGGGCGCCGGCGACGGCCTCGGTGGCGTATTCGTTGCCGAAGCCGGACTGGTAGCGCAGCGTGGCATCCGGCGCGGCGTCCGGCGCCCGGGACGGCGTGGTGGTGGAGGGTGAGGTCATGGGGCGGTCTCCTGGGTCGGTGGGAACTGGCCGGTCGGCCATGTCGTTCGTCTAACCTGAATTCATTCGCTGAGAGCGAATTCGGCGAGTTTAGGGCGTCCGGCGCTTCATGTCTAATCCCCTGTCCTCACGACTCCAAAGAAAGACAGGGCATATCGATGGCCACCGGCAGCGACCGCGTGCAGCGCGGCATCCAGAGCATCGAGGTGGGCGGCCAGCTGCTGCGCGCCATGGTCCATCACGGCCGGCCGATGGCGCTGAAGGACCTGGCGCGCGAAGCCGACATGACGCCGGCCAAGGCGCATCCCTACATGGTGAGCTTCGGCCGGCTCGGACTGATCGAGCAGGATGGCGCCAGCGGCCACTATCTGCTCGGACCGCTGGCCCTGCAACTGGGACTGATCGGCCTGCAGCAGGCCGATCCGGTGCGCATCGCCGCGCCACTGCTGGCGCCGCTGGCGCGGGCCATCGGCCAGACCGTGGCGATCGCCGTGTGGGGCGCGCGCGGCGCGACCATCGTGCAGATCGCCGAGGCGCCCTCGCCGGTCCACGTGAGCCTGCGCCACGGCACCGTCTTCTCGCCCACGCGCACGGCGTCCGGCCGGCTGTTCGCCGCCTACCTGGCGCCGGAGATCGTGCGCCAACAGCTCGATGCCGAACGCCGGCGCGAGAAGCAGCGCCCGGCGGCCGAGGCCGAAGCCGACACCCCCGCGCGTACCGGTCTGCCCGTGCTGCCGCCACTGCCGTCCTGGACCGAGTTCGAGACCCAGCTGCAGGAGGTGCGCACCCAAGGCGCGAGCCGCTCGACCAACGAGGTGGTGCCCGGGGTGAGCGCGATGGCCGCGCCGGTGTTCGACCACACCGGCGCCATCGTGCTGGCCATGACGGCGATCGGTCCCTCGGGCACCTTCGACACCGACTGGGACGGCCCCGTGGCCCATGCGCTCAAGGAGAGCGCGAACGCGGTCTCGTCGCGCCTGGGTCGCTGAGCGCCGACCCGCGCGTCGCCCCTTCCCATCTTCCTGTCCAATCCCGCGATGTCACACGAAACCCGCATCGAAAGCCGCCTGATCGACCTGGAGGTCAAGGCCAGCTTCACCGAGGACCTGCTCGACCGGCTCAACCTGCTGGTCTACCGCCAGCAGGAGCAGATCGACCGCCTGATCGGCGAGCTGAACCAATTGCGCCGCCAGTTGCCGGAGGACGGCCCCGGAACGTCTGCCTCAGGACACAATTCGCGTTCCGAGGTGCCCCCTCACTATTGAGGCCGGGCCCGTTACCATCCTCACGTCCAGGCGCGGTGCACGTCATCGAGAATCCAGCTTTCCGGCTTTCGGCTGCCGCCCCACGAACATGTTCCAAAAACCCCTGGCCCGCACCGTCATCAGCATGCTCGGCATGGCCGTCGCGGTCACGTCCCTGGCCCTGCTGATCGGAGAGTTCACGGTCCAGCGCCAGCAGCAGATCGAAGCCGCGGAACTGGCCGGCACCTACATCACGCGCACCGACCGCATCACGTCCGAGGCCACCGAGGCGCTCGGCCGGATCGCGCGCCTGCCGGGCGTCGCGTGCTCGGACGAGGAGATCGGGCGCCTGCGCGGCATCGTGCTGGCCTCGCAGTACATCAAGGTGGCGTCCCGACTGCAGGATGGCCGGCTGGTGTGCACGTCGACCATCGGCCGCGTCGATCCCCCGGTGGCCCTGCCCACGCCCGACTTCGTCGATGCGCAGGGCCGGCGGGTGCTGCTGTCGACGCCGCAGCTGGGCGTCCCCGACGCCTCGGGACTGATGATCGCCCAGGGCGACGCCGTGGTCACCGTCAACGGTCGGGCCTATGCCGATGCCGTCGACCCCCGGCTGTCCTATACCGTGGTGGCCGAGACCGGCGGCAGGCGCCGGGTCCTGTTCTCCGACGGACCGGCGCTGGAACTCGACCAGATCCCGCTGCGCACCGGCGAGTCCTTCGACGTCCAGGACCGTCGCTACGAGGTGCGCTGCTCCAGCACCCACACCAGCTGCATCGTCGCCACCCTGCGCAGGCCGGCCTCGATCCTGCGCTCGCCGGTGCTGCTGGAGTTCGGCATCTTCGGCCTGCTGCTCGGACTGAGCGGCGGCTTCGTGCTCAGCTCGCTGATCGGGCGCTCCAATTCGCTCGGACGACAGCTGCGGCTCGCGCTGCATTCGGGCAAGCTCAAGCTCGTCTACCAGCCCATCGTGCGCCTGACCGACCGCCGCCGCGTCGGCGCCGAGGCCCTGCTGCGCTGGACCGACACCACCGGCAAGCAGGTCAGCCCCGACGCCTTCATCAGCGTGGCCGAGCAGGATGGCTTCATCAACGAGATCACCCGCTTCGTCATCAACCACGTGCTCCAGGAGCTGGGCGACGAGCTGCGGCGCCGGCCCGACTACAAGATCACCGTGAACGTGGCGGCCAGCGACATCATGGACAGCAGCTTCCTGCCGTTCCTGAACTCGCGCCTGCACGACGCCGGCCTGAAGGCCGCCAGCATCGGGCTCGAGCTGACCGAGCGCACCACGGCCAACAGCCGCGAGATGGGCCGTGCCATCGCCCGCCTGCGGGAGGCCGGCTACAAGGTCTACATCGACGACTTCGGCACCGACTACTCGAGCCTGTCCTACCTCTCGCGCCTGCGCGTGGACGCCATCAAGATCAACCGCACCTTCATGCAGGCGCTGCACGACCAGAGCGACCAGGACACCATCGCGCCGCAGATCGTGGCGATGGCCGAGGTGCTGGGCCTGGGCATCGTCATCGAGGGCATCGAGGAGGAGAACCAGGCCGCCTACTTCCTGACGCTGGCGCCCCATGCGCTGGCGCAGGGCTGGCTCTTCAGCAAGCCGGTCGAGGCCGCCAAGCTCTTCGGATCCTAGGCCCCGCCCGGGCGCGCCATCTCAGGACTTGGCGGCCTCGAGGGCGTCGCGGGTGCGGGTGGCCTCGCGACGCGCGGCGGCCTCGAAGTCGTCGCCCGACGAGGCATAGCAGATCGCCCGCGACGAGCTGACCACGATCGGGGCATCGGGGCGCCAGCCGGCGCGCACCGTGGCCACCATGTCGCCGCCCTGCGCGCCGATGCCGGGGATCAGCAGCGGCACGGTCGGCGCCAGCGCGCGGACCCGCTCGATCTCGGTCGGATAGGTCGCGCCCACGACCAGCCCGAGCTGGCCGTTGATGTTCCAGGGACCCTGCACCAGTCCGGCCACGTGCTCGTAGAGCAGCGGCTCGCCGGCCACGCTCGCCAGGCGCTGGCCCTGCAGGTCGTCGCCGCCGCGGTTGCTGGTGCGGCACAGCAGGAAGGCGCCCTTGCCGGCATGGCGCAGATAGGGCTCGACCGAGTCGAAACCCATGAACGGCGACAGCGTGACCGCATCGGCGCCATAGCGCTCGAAGGCCTCGATGGCGTACTGCTCGGCGGTCGATCCGATGTCGCCGCGCTTGGCGTCGAGGATGACCGGCACGTCGGGTGCCGTGCGGCGGATGTGCTCGAGCAGGCGTTCGAGCTGGCCTTCGGCGCGATGGGCGGCGAAGTACGCGATCTGCGGCTTGAAGGCGATCGCCAGGTCGGCCGTGGCATCGACGATGCGGGCGCAGAAGTCGTAGATCCGGCTGGCGTCGCCGGTGAGGCCGGCGGGGAAGCGGGCGGGTTCGGGGTCGAGGCCGACGCACAGCAGCGAGCGGTTCTTCTGTTCTGCGGCGCGCAGCTTGTCGAGGAAGTTCATGCGGGAATTCTAGGTGCGGGGTAGCGGGCCGCGGCAGGGCGGCCCCGGGCGGAGGACGTGGCGACGAGGGAACCGGCGGTCAGGCCGCAGGCGTGTCCGCAGGCGTGGCGAAGCAGTCGGCCGCCAGGCACAGATCGGCCCAGGCCCGGGCCTTGTCGGCCGGATTGCGCAGCAGATAGGCCGGTGGGTAGCTGACCACCACCGGCAGGGCATGGAGCGGCCCGGCCGGCGCGAGGCGCAGCGGCGCGGCGCGGCCCCGCAGGCGGCCCAGGGGATCGGTGCTCTGCAGCAGGCTCTGGGCGGCCAGCGGCCCCAGCGCCAGGACGAGACGTGGCGCCAGCCCATCCGCCAGCGACGCGAAGTCGGCCTCGGCCTCGGCGGCGCCCGCTGGCGCGGCGGCGCGCCGCGTGCGCATCAGGTGCACCGGCGCGCGGCCGTCGTGCAGCTGCAGGGCGCGCAGCATGTTGTCCAGCAGACGGCCTGCCTCGCCCGCGAATGGTTCGCCGGGACGGCCGTCGGTCTCGGGCGGCATGTCCGCGACCACCAGCCAGCCGCCCGTCGCCGGTCCCGCGAGGCCGTCCTCGTCGAGCATCTCGTAGAGCCGCAACGGGGCGTCGAAGGCCACGCCGGGAACGCCGCGCGATGGCGATGCGGACCGGATCGACGGGGCCGACGGGGCCGATGCGGACGCGGGCCGGGTCGCACCGATGGCCGCGGGGGCAGCCGGCGGGCGGACGTCGAGCGCCGGGTCCGGACGCGCGGCGGCAGGCCTCGGCGGGGCCGGCGGGGGCGACGACGACATGTCCCGCGACACGGGCCGCGACGGCGGGAGGGCTGCATCGCCGGCCGCGTCACCCACGGCGTCACCCACGGCGTCACCCGCCGCGTCACCGGCCCCATCACCAGTCGCCATGCCGGCCGGCGGCGTGCGCTGCGCCGGCCACCACACCTTGACGCCCATCTCGTCGAGCATCGCGCGCTGCCGCGCGTCCAGGCGCAGGCCCGGCGCGGCCGGTGCCGGTGTCCGTGCGTCGTCGTCGCGGGCGACGGCGGACGACGAGGATGTCGAGGCCGCGTCGCTCATGACGGCAATCCCGCCCAGGCGCTGGCCGGCGCGTCCAGGCGCAGGCTCATGACGATCGCGTCCTCGCGCCCGCCATGGGCGGGGTAGTAGCCCTTGCGCACGCCCACGCGCCGGTAGCCCTGGCGTTCGTAGACCTGCAGCGCCCGCGCGTTGCCGGTGCGCACCTCCAGCCAGAGCCATTGCGCGCCCTGGGCGCGCGACCAGCCGGCCAGGATGTCGAGCATCAGCGACGCCCAGCCCTGGCGCTGGAACGCCGGCGCCACCGTGATGTTGAGCAGGTGCACCTCCTCAACCCCCTTCATCGCCACGAAATAGCCGATCAGGGTCTCGGCGCCGCCGGCGGCCTCGTCGGCCGGTCCGACGAGCAGCTGGCAGTGGTAGCCCACGGCCAGCGAGTCGGCGAAATTCGCCCGGCTCCAGGGATGGTCGTAGGCGGTCGTCTCGACGGCGCAGACCGCGTCGAGATGTTCGAGCGTCATCGATTCGAGGCGCACCTCGGGGGCTTGCAGGACGGCATTCACTCGACGACCTCCGGGTGGCTCGGCGCGATGTGGATGGATCGGGGACGGACCATCGCGCGACTCACGGGACGACCTTCGCGCTCGGCGCCGGCGTCGCCAGGATCGCGGCGGCCTTGGCGGCGGCGCGTTCCTCGGTGGTCTGGGCGACCTTGTCGCGCACGTACAGGGGCCAGGCATCGGCCGGCGCGACCGCCCGGCCGGCCGCCAGCAGGGCCGGCGCCAGGCGCAGCAGCGCCTCGGCGGTGGGCCAGGCCTCGTGGCGTCCGGCGGCGGCGGGCAGACGCTCGCCATAGGCCGCGAAGGCATTGCCCGCGAGCACCCAGCCCGCGGGCACGACCACCGACTCGGGGGCCATCACCTCGGTGTCGGCGACCGTCGCCATGGCGCCGTCGAACGCGACCCGTGCCACATAGACCTGGTCCATGCGGGCATCGAGCAATGCCACCACGCGCGGCGTGCCGAAACGATGGCGCGCGTCCTCGGCCAGCGCGTGCAGCGTGTCGACCGGCAGCAAGGGCACATCGGCGCCATAGCCCAGGCCCTGCGCCACCGCGCAGGCCGTACGCAGGCCGGTGAACGACCCCGGTCCACGGCCGAAGACGATGGCATCGAGCGCGCCGAGCGTCAGGCCGGCCTCCGCCAGCAGGGCGCGGATGCGCGGGATCAGCGTGGTCGACGACTGCGCACCACCGGGACCGTCGTGCGCGACGACGTGTCCGCCATGGCGCACCGCGATCGACAGGCGATCGGTGCTGGTGTCGAAGGCGAGGAGGCGCTCAGCCATGGCAGCCCCTCACGGTGGCGGTGGCGGTGGCGGTGGTGGGGGTGGCGTTGACGGGCATGGCGACGGGCGCGGGCATGGCGGGCTCCGGCGTGGCCGGCACGGTGGATCGGCGGATGCCGAAGAGGATGCCGGCCGTCACCAGCAGCAGTCCCACCACCAGGTTCCAGTACAGCGGCTCGCCCAGCAGCAGCACCGCGCCGACGGCCGACAACCCGGGCACCAGCGCGGTGATCATGGTGGAGCGCACCGGGCCGAAGTACCGGATCATCTGCGTGAACGCGATGCCCGAGATCACGACCGAGCCGACACCCTGGAACAGCATCTGGAACACGATCTCGCCGACCGGCGCGATGGCGAGCCGGCTCGCCACGAGACCCGTCGCGGCCAGCACCGTGTAGGCCGGCAGATAGGCGACGAACGCGAACACCGTGATGGCGATGGTGGCGCGCACCGCGTCGAGCGCATGGCGCCGCGCCAGCACGCTGTAGGAGGCCCAGCAGAACGCCGCCGCCATGAAGAACAGGTCGCCCTTCCAGACCTGTCCGCCCGCGAAGGCCTGCAGCAGGCTGCGTCCGCCCACCAGCAGGTCGCCGGCGACGATCAGCAGCAGCCCCAGGGCGCGGAACCGCGTGATGCGCTCGCCGAGCACCACCACCGCCAGCAGCGACGTCCACAGCGGCAGGCTGCCGGGCAGCAGCACCGAGGCATGCGCCGCCGGCGCGTAGAAGAAGCCGCTGTAGGCCAGCAGGGCGTACATCAGGCCGCCGAGCAGTCCCGTCGTCATCGTCAGTCGCAGTCCGAGCGGCGACAGGCCGAGGATCGAACCCGGCCGCGCGATGCCGGGCCCGCCCGCCGCAGCCGCCTCCTGGCGTGCCCGCGCCACCTGCCAGGCTCCCCAGGGCACCAGCACCAGACCGGCGCCGCAGATGCGCAGGAAGGCGATGTCCAGGGGTGCGAGCGAGCGCGCGGCCGAGGCGCGGGCGACCAGGATGAAGGCCGTCCAGACCACCACCGTGACGACCGCCGCCGCGAGGCCCAGCTGGCGCGCGGTGAATCGGGACGGAGGACGGACGGCGCAGGACATCCACCGATTATCGAGGCCCGCCCGCCGCTGCGTCCCGGCCGGGATAATTCGGCGATGCCCGCCGTCATCGCGTCTTCCATTCCTTCCACCCGGCCCGCTTTCCCGGCCCTTTCCGCCTCCGCCGCCCGCTCCGACCGCCCCGCCACTCGCGCCCGCACCGGCCATCGGCCGGGCCGCGCGCTGGCCGGCGGCCTGCTGGGGATCGCGACCTGGCTCGGCACCCTCGCCTTCGCCGGCGCCGCCGCCGCCCAGGTCCTGCCACCCGGGGTCGATGCCGCGCTGGCCCGCGCCAAGGTGCCGCGCGAGGCCGTCACGCTGCTGGTCGCCGATGCCGATGGCGCCCGCGCGCCGCGCCTGGCCTGGCGGCCGCAGGCGCCGATGAACCCGGCGTCGATCATGAAGGTGGTCACCACCTATGCCGGCCTCGACCTGCTGGGCCCGGCCTTCGCCTGGACCACGCCGGTCCACGTCGACGGCCCGGTGCGCGACGGCGTGCTGCAGGGCAACCTCTACATCCAGGGCCAGGGCGATCCCAGGCTGGTCGCCGAGCGGCTGTGGCTGCTGCTGCGCCGCGTCCAGGGCCTGGGCATCCAGACCATCGCGGGCGACATCGTGCTGGACCGCCAGGCCTTCGAGACCGCCGAGGCCGATCCCGCCGCCTTCGACGGCGAAGGCCTGCGGCCCTACAACGCCGGACCCGACGCCCTCCTGGTCAACTTCAAGTCGGTGGTCGCGACCTTCGTGCCCGACCGTGGCGCCGAGGTCGCGCGCGTGAGCTGGGAGCCGGCGCTCGCCGGCGTGGCGATGCAGGCCACGGTGCCGCTGGCGGCCGGCGAGTGCGGCGACTGGCAGACCGCCCTGGCGGCCGACCTGGCCGATCCATCGCGCCTGCGTTTCGCCGGCGGCTACATCGCCGCCTGCGGCGAGCGCACGTGGGGCGTGGCCTATGCCGAGCCGCGCACCTTCGCGGCGCGCGCCATCGCCGGCGCCTGGGCGCAGATGGGGGGCCAGGTGCGCGGCCAGGTCCGCGACGGCCGCGTGCCCGCCGGCTCGAAGCCGGTGTTCGAGGTCGCCTCGCCGCCGCTGTCGGAGGTGATCCGCGACATCAACAAGTACAGCAACAACGTGATGGCGCAGCAGCTGTTCCTCACGCTCGGGCTGCAGCAGAAGCGGCGCGGCACGCTGGAGGCGTCGCGCGCCGTCATGCGCCAGTGGTGGAGCGAGCGCATCGGCGGCGGCGACGACGCGCCGGTGTTCGACAACGGCTCGGGGCTGTCGCGCGAGGAGCGCATCAGCGCCGGGGCGCTGGCGCGGATGCTGCAGGTGGCCTGGCGTTCGCCGGTGATGTCGGAACTGATGGCCTCGCTGCCGGCCGCCGGCGTCGACGGCACGCTGCGCCGGCGCGCCCTGCGCTCGGGCGGCTCGGCCCACCTGAAGACCGGCACCCTGCGCGACGCCGCCGGCGTGGCCGGCTTCGTGGATGGCGCGAGCGGCCGGCGCTATGTGGTGGTGGCCATCGCCAACCATGCCAATGCCGCCGCGGCGCGGCCGGCCTTCGACGCCCTGGTGGACTGGGCCGTCCAGGACTGAACGACCCCATCGGCGGGCGAGGTCGCCGGTGCGGTCTCAGGCGCGCGGCGATGCGGCCGGCGACGTCGGGACCGGCGCCTGGGGATCGGCGAGCGCCAGCGCGCCGCCATAGACCATCCGCCCCGCCGTCTTGGTCTGCTGGATCACCATCGACCACTGCCGCGAGCGCTCGAAGGACGAACGCTGCGGCGGTTGACCCAGCAGCTTGAGCGAGGCGTCGAGCAGCAGGCTCGCCGCCGCCAAGTAGTGATGGACGGCGAGCTGCTCGGCCCGGCACTCGGCCGGCGTGGGGCCGCCTGGCGCGCGCGTGGCGATCGGCGAAGAGGAGGAGGAGGACGTGACGGGTCCGGCCGGGGGCGCCGGCTGGGGCGGACGGTCCAGGCAAGCCAGCGCCGCGCGAATGGCCACCAGGGCGTCGTCGAGGTGCGTGGCATTGCAGGACGTCTGTGTCATCGCGGATTCCAAATACTGGAGGGGATACGGGGCATTTGATGTTGCCGGCACGTCACCTCGAAGCGATCCAGGAAAAGCCTGAAACCCGTCGCCCGGGCCCTGGAAACGCGGCATGTTCCAGGGCCGGCCCACCCGGCGGGGGGGCGCCCCTTCAGGCCGCCGCGGCGCGCTGCAGACGATCGCGCACGCCCTCCCACTCGGGCGCATTGGGCGGCGTCTCGATCCAGATCAGCCGGATGCCCCGGGCATCGAAATCGCGCAGCACCGCGAACAGCTCGCGCGCCACGGCATCCGCGTCGTCGGGCATGCGCCGCCGCAGCACATCCGGCGATGCCGTGCGCATCCCGGTGCGCGTCCAGACGGCCAGATGCGCGGCCTGGGCGCCGAGCACGTCGAGCGCCGACTGCAGCGTGCGGGCGTCCATCAGGCGCACCCGGGCATCGGGCGCGTAGTGCGCGGCCAATGTGCCGGAGGCTCGCGGGTCGGGCGCCGACAGGTCGTGGCGGTCGCGCAGCGGCTCGCCGCAGGCCGCCTCGATCTGGGCGCGCGTGATGGCGCCCGGACGCAGCAGCACCGGGGCGCCCCGGCTGCAGTCGACGATGGTCGACTCGATGCCGACCTCGCACGGACCGCCATCGAGCACGAACAGGTCGTCGCCGAACTCGGAGCGCACGTGCTGCGCGGTGGTCGGGCTGACGCGGCCGAAGCGGTTGGCGCTCGGTCCGGCCAGGCCGGCGACGCCCTGCGCGGCGCATGCCTCCAGCAATGCCAGCGCCACCGGATGCGCCGGGCAGCGCAGGCCGATGGTGTCCTGGCCGCCCGCCGCCGCCGTGGCGACGCCCGGCTGGCGCGTGACGATGAGCGTCAGCGGTCCGGGCCAGAAGGCCTGCGCCAGCCGGCGCGCGAAGGCCGGCAGCGGCTGCGCGAAGCGCGACAGCGCCTGCTCGCCATGCGCGCCGGCGGCGATGTGCACGATCAGCGGATGGTCGCTCGGCCGGCCCTTGGCGCGGAAGATGCCGGCGACGGCCTCGTCGCTGGCGGCATCGGCGCCCAGCCCGTAGACGGTCTCGGTCGGAAAGGCCACCAGCGCGCCCGCGCGCAGTCGCCGCGCGGCTTCGGCGAGCACCGCGTCGGCCGCCGCAGCGCCGGCCGTGGCGATGCGGCCGTCGCGGATCACGACGGGCTCCCCGCGACGCTGCCGGAGTCGCGCATCGCGTTCACTCCGACAGCGGGATCGGCAGGCCGAGCAGCGCGGCGGCGAAATCGGCCGTCTTGCGCACCGTCTCGATGTCGGGCCCGGTGATGTTCAGGTGCCCCATCTTGCGGCCGCGCCGGGCATCGGTCTTGCCGTAGAGATGCAGGTGCGTGCCCGGCAGCGCCAGGATGTCGGCCCAGGGCGGTTCCTGGATGGCGTCGCGGTCCTCGCGGCTCTCGCGGCCCGTCCCGGCGGCCGGGCCGGTGAACCACAGGTCGCCCAGCAGGTTGAGCATGACGACCGGACTGTGCTGGCGCGGCGGGCACAGCGGCAGCCCGGCGAGCGTGCGCACCTGCAGCTCGAACTGCGAGACGTCGCAGGCGTCCATGGACCAGTGGCCGCTGTTGTGCGGACGCGGCGCCATCTCGTTGACGACCAGGCTGCCATCGGCGAGGACGAAGAACTCGACGCACAGCACGCCGACGTAGTCCAGGCCCTCGGCGATGGCGCGGGTCGCCTCGACGGCGCGGCGCGCCACGT